>PJEL010000065.1_pt1 | contig 110335 bp, 98 predicted proteins | sample 1853271 | NCBI WGS metagenome assembly PJEL01 (sample SAMN08108733, study PRJNA415343) | Invertebrate metagenome, whole genome shotgun sequencing project. | host: Globobulimina | place: Sweden: Gullmar Fjord | collected 2015-08 | reverse complement strand
TTTCCATCATTTCAATTAAATTAGTGAAAATAACACCTAACATATAATTCCTCCGATGCACTTTCTTTGAGTGTAGACGAAATAAAATTAAAACATTAATCGAACCTGTCAGATTATTGATGTGTTAAACTATGCTTAATTAGAAAAACATCATTCAAAAAAGTTGAAGTAGCGAACACTATGCAAGGTAATTTATTTGTTGTTTCGTCACCAAGTGGTGCCGGAAAGTCCAGTTTAATTTCAGCGTTATTAGAACGTCATAACGATATGAAAGTATCGGTGTCACACACCACTCGCCAGCCTAGACCGGGCGAAGAAAATGAAGTTCATTATCACTTTACGAACGTTGAAGCCTTTAAAGATTTAATATCAAAAGACGGCTTTTATGAATGGGCAGAAGTGTTTGGTAATTATTACGGCACTTCTAAACAAGCGATTCAGGATCAGCTAGATCAAGGCATTGATGTATTTTTAGATATCGACTGGCAAGGTGCGCAACAAATGCGTGAAATTCGCCCGGACATCATTACTCTATTTATTTTGCCTCCTTCTAGAGAAGAATTAGAAAGTCGTTTGAACAAACGTGGCCAAGACAGTGCCGAAGTTATTGCTAAACGCATGTCACAGGCACAAAGTGAAATGTCTCACTATAATGAATATGACTTTTTGTTAATTAATGATGATTTTGAAGAAACACTTAATAACTTTGAAAAAATAGTGCTAACTCATCGCTTAAAAACAAAGAATCAGTACAGTAAAAACAGTCAACTGCTCACTCAGCTATTGGCTAAAAGCTAACCTTGGTGTAATATTACGCCCCTTAATATTTTTTTGCCTCATTGGAGATACTGAATGGCTCGCGTAACTGTTGAAGACGCTGTTGAAAAAGTAGGAAATCGTTTTGATTTAATTTTGGTTGCTGCTCGTCGTGCACGTCAATTAGCAACTCAAGGTAAAGAGCCTCTTGTTGACGCTGGCAATGATAAGCCAACTGTTACTGCACTTCGCGAAATTGAAGCTGGTTTAATCACCAACGACGTAATGGATCGCCAAGATAACGAAGCTGAAACAGTTCGTGAAGCAGAAGAAATGGCAGCCGTTGCTGCAATCGTTGGTAACGAATAAGTAACAAACGAGCAATTTCTTTATAGCCAACATGTTTTTTTAACGTGTTGGCTTTCCTTCCTAATTTTCTTTAGTTTATACTCAATTCCTATCTAATCGTTTTTTACTGAGTCGTTCGGTGTATTTATTTGAAGGTTTAAAACAACAAATTTCGGCCTATTTGCCGCCAGAGCAAGTTGCTATTGTGCAACGTGCCTATGTAGTTGCGCGTGACGCCCATGATGGCCAAATGCGATCAAGTGGTGATCCTTATATTACTCACCCTGTCGCTGTGACTGTTTTACTTGCAAATATGAAGCTAGATCATGAAACATTATCTGCTGCTTTAATGCATGACGTTATTGAAGACACGCCTGTTTCTAAAAAAGATTTAGCCGATGAGTTTGGCGATACCATTGCTGACTTAGTTGAAGGTGTATCGAAACTCGATAAGCTTCACTTTAAAGACAAAAAAGAATTCCAAGCTGAAAACTTCCGCAAAATGGTTATGGCCATGACGCAGGATATTCGCGTTATTCTAATAAAGCTTGCTGACCGAACCCACAACATGCGAACGCTTGGGGCTTTACGACCAGATAAGAAACGTCGTATTGCCAAAGAAACCCTAGAAATATACGCCCCAATTGCCAATCGACTTGGTATCCACGAATTTAAAAACGAACTAGAAAATTTAGGCTTTGAAGCGCTTTATCCAATGCGTTCTAGAGCCCTAGAAAACGCCGTAAAGCAAGCTCGTGGTAACCGTAAAGAAATCATTCATAATATCCAGTCAGAAATTGAAACTCGCTTAGCAGAAGTGGGTATTCCTGGTGATGTTAAAGGCCGTGAAAAGCATTTATTTAGTATCTACAGAAAAATGTTAAACAAAGAACTAATGTTTAACGAAGTTATGGATATCTATGCATTTAGAATAATGGTTGATGACATAGACACGTGTTATCGAGTGTTTGGTGTAATGCACAATCTTTACAAGCCAATTGAAACCAGATTCAAAGACTATATTGCCATTCCAAAGTCGAATGGTTACCAGTCTCTGCATACGTCTCTTATTGGTCCTCATGGTATTCCAATTGAAATCCAAATTCGTACCAAAGAAATGGATGAATTAGCTGACAAAGGTATTGCTGCTCACTGGGCTTACAAAGGCGCTGGCGATAAAACTGGTAACACGGCACAACAACGTGCACGTCAATGGATGCAAACCTTACTTGAGCTACAACAAAGTGCAGGTTCGTCATTTGAATTTATAGAAAACGTTAAAACGGAAATGTTCCCAGAAGAAATTTATGTATTTACCCCAGACGGAAAAATTCATGAGTTACCAATGGGTGCAACACCTGTAGATTTTGCTTATTCAGTTCATACCGACGTTGGCAATACTTGTGTTGGTGCTAAGGTTGATCGCAAACCACACCCTTTAAGTCGACCATTAGATACCGGTCAGACGGTAGAAATTATTACTTCGCCTAATGTGAAGCCTAACGCTAACTGGTTAAACTTTGTGGTCACCGCCAAAGCCAGACTTGGTATTAGAAACTATCTAAAACATCAGCGTGCAAATGAAGCCATAAATTTAGGTCGTCGACTATTAAAGTCAGCATTAGGTGAAACACAAATTGAACAAGTAGAACCAGAAGATATGATTAAGCTTCTGGGCGATTTCAATTTAAATACCATTGAAGATCTATATAGAGAAATTGGTTTAGGTAACTTAATGGGATTAACCATAAGTAACCGCTTACTTAATTCTGATAAAGAGCATGCAGACAAAGTAGATCATACGCCTATTGCTGGTGCAAAAGGTATGTTGGTTACGTATAGCAAATGTTGTCACCCTATACCTGGTGATGAAATTGTTGCTCACGTTTCACAAGGTAAAGGCTTAACTATTCACAGAGAAGACTGTCCAAACTGTCGTAACTGGGAAAAAGACGCCGCTAAATTCTTTAAAGTTAAATGGGACGATGCTTCCGACAGAGAGTACGTAACCACTTTAAAAATAGAATTGATCAATCATCAAGGTGCACTTGCAAAAGTAACGCACTTAATCTCAAAGAGTAACTCCAACGTAGAACATATATTTACAGAAGAAAAAGAATCAAATATATATGCGATTACGGCTGATGTGACGGTTAAAAACCGAGTTCATTTAGCACGAGTTATCAAAAAATTAAGAACTATGCCGGACGTCCAACGGATAAGCCGCAAGTAGTTCAGTCAACAGGATTTCACCATGACACGTATTGTTATTAACACAGATGCGGCACCTGCCGCTATTGGCACTTATAATCAAGCTATTAAAGTAGGCACCACGGTTTACCTATCTGGTCAAATTCCACTGGTTCCAGAAACTATGGAAGTTGTCTCAGAAGACTTTGAAGCCCAAGCAGAGCAAGTTTTTAAAAACCTGACTGCAGTTTGTGAGGCCTCTGGCGGCTCAATTGAAGATGCCGTGAAGCTCAATATTTTCCTAACTGATCTTGGTCAGTTCGCCAAAGTAAATGAAATTATGGCGAAGTATGTCGCCGAACCATTCCCAGCAAGAGCTGCGGTTCAAGTTTCAGCGTTGCCAAAAGGCGTGCAAATTGAAATTGACGGTATTTTAGAGCTATCTGACGTTTAAGCATTATTAGGAACACACATGACACCGGAACGCTTTAAACGTATTACTGAAATACTCGACAAACGTCAGCCTGATTTAACGGTTTGTATGGAACAAGTCCATAAGACTCATAACTTATCAGCCATTATAAGAACCGCTGACGCCATTGGTATTCATAATATCCATGCGATATACACGACTGAAAGCCGTTGGTTATCTGGTGGTCGTGCTTCGGGCAGTCAAAAGTGGGTAAAAGTAACAGAACAACCTGATACGGCAACAGCAATAAAACAGTTTAAAGCGCAAGGTATGCAAGTCTTAGCCACTAATCTATCTGATAGAGCTAAAGACTTTCGCGAAATTGATTATACAAAACCTACTGCACTTATTTTGGGCCAAGAACGTGACGGTATTTCAGATGAAGCACTAGAGCTAGCTGACCATCATGTTGTAGTACCAATGTTTGGTATGGTTGAGTCATTAAATGTGAGTGTCGCTGGTGCGTTAATTATGTATGAAGCGCAGCGCCAACGCTTAGTGGCTGGTATGTACGACAAACCAGTAATTAGCGAAAAAATACGTCATCAAATGTTATTTGAAGGCGGGCACCCAATTTATGCCGAGTTATGTGTAAGAACAGAAACTCCTTATCCGCCGTTGGATGAAGACGGCCAGATTGATGCACCAAAATCTTGGTATACAGAATTAAAAGATAAATATAATCTATTACCTGCGGATAAAAAGTCACGTCGTGTTGATTTTACGCATACGGATCAGACATTTGAGTTTGAACCAAACTCTATTGCCGATAAATGTAACTAATGGAATAACATGGCGCTAACGTCCTTATCTTCAGTGCCAATTACCACACTTAAAGGTGTTGGCCCTAAAGTCGCAGAAAAACTAACAAAACTTGGCATTCATAATATTGAAGATGCCCTGTTTCACCTACCTTTGCGCTATGAAGATCGCAGCCGTATTTACCCAATCGCAAATACCGTAGTTGGCACCCATGTGGCAGTGGTAGGGCAAGTCACATCTTGCAATATCCAGTTTGGCCGAAAACGCATGTTAGTAGTTAAAATTGGCGATTCGACTGGCGGCATGACGTTACGTTTTTTTAACTTTTCCGCAGCCCAAAAAAACTCATTGGAAGATGGCACTTGGATAAAGTGTTTTGGTGAGATCAGAGGCGGTAAATTTGGACCAGAAATTCTTCACCCTGATTACGTTAAAATCGACGGCCCTGACGACATAAATGTAGACGAGTCTTTAACACCCGTTTATCCAACTACTGAAGGCGTAAAGCAAGCTTCCCTTAGAAGTATTACTGAACAAGCCCTGTCTCGATTAGAAAAGTATAGAGTTGAAGAGCTGATCCCTTTTGAAAAACTACCAAATAGCTATTCACTAGTTAAGGCGCTGCAAATTTGTCATCGCCCGCCTATTGATACTGACGTTTCACTATTAGAACTGGGGACTCATCCGGCCCAGCAACGTTTAGCGTTTGAAGAATTATGTGCATACCAGTCTAGTATGTTGCACCTAAAAAAAGACACTCAGCAAGTGTCAGCAGTGCCATTTCCAAAAGATAACAACTATGTAGATCAGTTTTTAAGTTCACTTCCTTTTTCGCCTACTGGTGCTCAACAACGGGTTGTTGCAGATATTACCAACGACCTTGCAAAGCCATTGCCAATGATGCGGCTAGTGCAAGGTGATGTAGGCTCTGGTAAAACTTTAGTGGCCGCATTGTCGGCATTAACCGTTATAGCCCAAGGTTATCAAGTGGCTTTAATGGCACCCACTGAAATATTAGCAGAGCAACATGCTCACAGTTTTAAGGCTTGGTTTGAACCACTAGGGATTAATGTTGCTTGGTTAGCCGGTAAGTCAAAAGTAGCAGAAAAACGAGCGGCATTAGAAGTAATTGGCGATGGCTCAGCACAAATGGTCGTAGGTACTCACGCCATTTTTCAAGACCAAGTCGAGTTTTCAAAACTCGCCTTAATCATTATTGATGAACAGCACCGCTTTGGCGTGCATCAAAGGCTGTCATTAAGAAACAAAGGCGCTATCCATACTCAAGGTACAGTGATGTATCCGCACCAACTGGTAATGACGGCAACGCCTATTCCACGAACCTTAGCAATGACAGCCTACGCTGACTTAGATTGCTCCATTATTGATGAATTACCACCAGGTAGGACACCTATAACGACCGTTGTAATACCAGATACTAAACGGGATAAAGTAATTGAACGCGTTGAACACGTTTGCCTTACTACGGGCCAGCAGGCCTACTGGGTTTGCACGCTTGTAGAAGAGAGCGAAGCATTACAATGCCAGGCAGCTGAAGATGCCGCCGTAGAATTGAAAGAGCTATTACCAGAGCTAACGATAGGCTTGGTGCATGGTCGCATGAAGGCCGATGAAAAACAGGCTGTTATGCAAGCGTTTAAAAACGGTGATGTTAATTTGTTGGTTGCGACTACCGTTATAGAAGTAGGCGTTGATGTTCCTAATGCCAGTCTTATGATCATAGAAAACCCAGAACGACTTGGTTTAGCCCAATTGCATCAACTCCGAGGGCGTGTCGGCCGAGGTGCTTTACAGTCTCATTGTGTTTTACTTTATCATTCACCGTTGTCTCATACTGCTCAACAACGCTTAGCCGTATTAAGAGATTCTAACGACGGCTTTGTTATTTCTGAAAAGGATTTAGAAATAAGAGGCGCGGGTGAAATCTTAGGCACACGCCAAACAGGAGTCGCGGCATTTAAAGTTGCAGACTTAGAACGGGATGCAATATTATGTGAACAGGCTATATTAGTAGCACAAGATTTATTATTGTCACAACCAGAAAAAATTAACCTACTAATTGTTCGGTGGTTAGGAGAAAAACAGCTGTATGGCAATGCTTAAGGTTGATATATTCCATTATATAAACAATACTTTAAGTTCGTCGTTGAAGTAGTTCACGTTAAATAACAGTCTTATCAAAATAATAAAGTAGAGGTTCATGAAAAAAGTTCTTATTGTTGAGGACAGTTTACCCATAGTGGCACTGCACAAGAACATAGCCATCAAAGCGGGACTTGAACCAGTTATAGCGATGACATTTAGTGAAGTAAAAGCGTTATCAAGCCAATTTGATGATTTTTTCTGCGCTATTATTGACTACAGCTTACCCGATGCGCCAAACGGCGAAGCCATAGATTTTATTCTAGACGCAAAAGTTCCAAGCATAGTAATGACGGGTATGCTAGATGACAAAATACGTGAGCACATCCTCGAGTTACCTGTTATTGATTATATTACAAAAGAAAGTAAACAAGCCTTTCATTACCTCCTCTCGTTGTTAAAAAAACTGCAAACCAATAACAATATAAAAGTCCTTGTCGTTGACGACGCTAGTAGTGCTCGAGCCTATGTTCGTAGCTTGTTGCTCCGCCACAACTTTGATGTGCTGTTGGCAAACTCAGGTAAATCGGCGCTTAATGTTCTTAAAAACAATCCTGATATTAAGCTGGTTATTACTGATAAAGAAATGCCACACATGGATGGCATTGAACTGTGTAATGAAATTAGAGCGACCCATACAAAAGATGATGTAAGCATTATTGGTATCTCTGCAAATAGCTCTCAATCTCTCACGGCTAAATTTATAAAAAATGGCGCCAACGACTTTTTACAAAAACCATTTTGTTTGGAAGAGTTTTATTGCCGAGTAATACAAAACATAGAGTATGTTCAAAGTATTGATATAATTAGAAAACAAGCTAATACTGATTATTTGACTGATTTGGCTAATCGCCGTTATTACTTTAATAGCGCTCAACCAATTATGGATAGTTTGGATTCAAGTACAGTCGCGATGATGGATATCGATGATTTTAAGTCCATTAATGACAATTATGGGCATGATGCTGGCGATATCGTTTTAAAAACTATTTCTAGTTTAATCAAGTTACACTTTGAACCTAAGTACCTTGCAGCGAGATTAGGTGGTGAGGAATTCAGTGTTTATTTTCATGACTTGGAACTCGAAAAAGCGGTCAAAATGCTAGAAAGTTTTAGGCAGGAATTAGAAAAAACTAAAATTAATGTAGGCAGTGAAATCATCACTTGTACTGTTAGTATTGGCGTGTGCCAAGATAAAAAAGATAAATTAGATAGTTTACTTATACTTGCAGACCAAAAGCTATATACGGCAAAAGAAACAGGCAAAAATAAAGTGGTCTTTTAATAACACCACTTTCATCTTCATTAAAACAAGCAAATCAATCTAAAATATACTTACTCTGTCTCTGCGCCTTTTTTACTTTCCAATAAGGCTTTTAGGTCGGACATTTCTTTTTCTAATAAATCTAACTTAGCTCGTGTTCTTGCCAATACTTGGGTTTGAACATCAAACTCTTCTCTACTAACAACATCTAACTGCGACAATTTATTTTGTAGAACCGTTTTTACTTTTTCTTCTACGTTGTCCGCCATCGTCTTAACACCTGCAGGTAATGAATCTGCAACTTGTGAAGCAAACTGCTCTATTTTTTTAGCGTCAATCATTTTTAACCCTTAATTATTTAGCTTGGCTTATTGTAATTGCTGGAATAAAAAAGGCCAGCATTGCTGACCTTTAATTGTGAAACACACTAAGTCTTTTATAAATACTTAGCTTGTTTTACGCATTTAATTTACCAAGTGATCATTGCTTGTAAACCGCCGCCTACGTCATCTAATTCAGGCGATGCTTGTAAGCCTAAATCAAATTGAACGCCGCCAAGGTAAACACCAGCACCAACCGTAATTAGGCCATCACTTTCATCTGTTGTTGAATTACCAACTTTATCAGCAAAATTGTGACGGTAGCCGGCTCTTAACTCTAAAAAGTCATAAGCATTTATTACTGCACCAACACTACCATACTGACTACCACGGAAAAATTGCTCGCCATTGGCAAACTGTGGTCCTTTAGATTCAGTTAAGTCTAAATCGGCAGCTAAACGAATCCAGCCGTGGTTATAACTCGTGCCAATTCTGACTTGGGTTTCAACTTCGTATATTAACGACTCTTGTCCTACTTTAAGTGATTCTTGACGTGACTCAATATCTTCACCAACAATATTCTTAACGGTAACGCCAATACGCCACTTATCCATTGAGTCCATAGATAAGATTGCACCTAAGTCAGCGGTTACAAAATCTTTTGAACTACGGTACTCATCGCCATCAATATCGTCTTCATCAAAATCAGACGATGCGGATTGATAATCAAAAAACTCTAAACGAACCGTTTTAACCGTTGCACCAACACTTAATTTCTTTTCTGAGTCTAACTGCCAATTTGAAGCTAGTGTTACGCCGGCTTCCGCCCAACCAATCGCCGCAAAGCGTGCTTTAGATTCTAATGTATCTTCGTCAAATACAATGGTTTGTGTGTCTTGATCAAAAATGTCGCCATATTCGTTTTGTATTGTCGTTTGTTGAAGTTTAGCCTCTTCTGCTAAGACTTCCGCTTCTACAAACAATACTTCGGCTTCATCAGCCAACCTTTGAGCTTCATCTATATCAGCTTGTGTCGCGGTGCCACTGTTTTCTAGTTGCTCTAGGTCTGACTGAAGTTGGTCATAATCAGATTCTAAACTAGCAGCTCTGTCGTAAAAAGGACGAACGTCGCTAAGCAGCGTCTGGCCTAAATCTGTATATCGGCGCAATAAGTTAATATCGCTAGAAGAAATATCCCCCGTGCCACCTACATCAAACTTCGCCATTGCATTAAATGAAACTGCCACACGCTCAAATGCCATCCCAAAACCAAGGTTTACTCCAAAGCTACCTTGTAAACCAGCACCGTCTAATTGCTCAAAGTCGTTAACAATGCGATTAGCCGTATTAATGGTATTTTGTAGATTTTGAGAATCACCTTCTAGTAAGTCTAAATCGTCCAAGTCTTCAAAGTTATTAACTTCATCTTCTAGACTTTCAAAAAGATCTAAACTATCACCATCATCTTTTGTATCTGCAACGCGTCCTGTGCCATTTAAAACAAGGAAAAAATCGTTGTCAGTACCTACGGCAGTGCCTAGTAACGCAGGGTTATAATTAGCCGCTGAAGACCAATGTGCATATGTAAGACCTGCACCACCGCTGCCAAGGTTCCTTGCTGATTGTATAAAACTGTCCACTGCTAGCGCGGACGTGCTGAATAAGCCTAAAGTAATGGCCAAAGATACTGCTGATTTTTTCATGATAAATCCTCTTTTCATAGATGACAGCGTTTAATCCACTATATTGTAGTCGATTTATTCATCACTACATAAGCTAAAATTTATTATTCTTTCCCTAGAATTCTCTAATGCGAAAGTAGGCTTTACTTTGGTATGATTGCGCCCTTAACTACAAGGTGACCCAATTAATGCGTTTAAACCCCGAACAAGACTCTGCTGTTAAATATGTGAACGGACCATGCTTAGTATTAGCCGGTGCCGGTTCGGGTAAAACTCGTGTCATTATCAATAAAATTACTCACCTCATTGAGCAGCATGGTTATAGTGCAAAACACATTGCTGCCGTTACGTTTACCAATAAAGCCGCAAAAGAAATGCGCGAGCGAATCGCCTCTTCAATGGATAAGAGTAAAATAAAGGGCTTAAGAATTTCGACGTTTCATACCTTAGGTTTAGACGTCATCAAAAAAGAGATAAAAACTCTAGGGTTTAAGCAAAACTTTTCACTGTTTGACGACCAAGATTGCTTTTCACTATTAAAAGAACTCACAGAGCCTGAATTAAAAGAAGACAAAGAAAGTATTTATCAGCTGATCAATCGTATTTCCAGTTGGAAAAATGATCTTATATTGCCAAAACAAGCAATGGCTGAAGCAACGGACTCAGAAAACGCGCTTTATAGTGAACTTTACATGCGCTACCAAAACCAATTAAGAGCGTATAACGCATTAGACTTTGATGACTTGATTCTAATCCCTACCCTGTTATTCAAAAACAACGATGAAGTAAGAGCAAGGTGGCAAGATAAAATACGCTATTTACTGGTTGATGAATATCAAGATACCAATACCAGCCAGTACGAATTAGTAAAGTCTTTGGTTGGTAAGCGTGCCCACTTCACTGTAGTTGGAGACGACGATCAGTCTATATATTCTTGGCGTGGCGCAAGACCTCAAAACTTGGTTCTTTTAAGCAAAGACTTTCCAAATTTAAACTTGATCAAACTAGAACAGAATTACCGTTCCGTTGGTTGTGTATTGCACGCGGCAAACGTGCTAATTGATAAAAACCCCCACGTGTTTGATAAAAAGTTGAAAACCAATATGGAATACGGCGAGCCAATTCGCATTATTCAAACTAAAAACGAAGACAATGAAGCAGAACGTGTTATTGCTGAAATCATTGGCCACCGTTTTACCAATAAAACAAATTATGGCGATTACGCTATTTTGTATCGTGGTAATCACCAAGCTCGTATTTTTGAAAAAATGCTTACCTCTAACCGAATTCCCTACAAGATTAGTGGCGGTACGAGCTTTTTTTCTAGAGCCGAAATTAAAGACATCATGGCTTACTTGCGTCTGTTAGTTAACCAAGATGATGACAATGCCTTTTTACGGATCATTAATACGCCGCGTCGCCAAATTGGCCCAGCAACATTAGAAAAACTGGGGTTACTCTCAAACGACAGACATTGCAGTTTATTTGAAGCGGCCTTTGATAATGCCTTTTTAGGTATGATTAATGGACCATCAAAAAGTGCGATTCAGTATTTCACTCGCTGGTTTGTTGAATTAAGTGACCAGGTTTTGCGTAGCGATCCAAAAGAAGCCGTTAAAGATCTTATGAAAGGCATTCATTACGAAGACTGGTTGTTTGAAACTAGCTCGTCGCCTAAAGCTGCTGAAATGCGCATGAAAAATGTGAGTGAACTATATAGTTGGGTAACACAAATGCTCGACGGTGATGACGAACACGAGCCACTTACTTTAGCGGAAGTTGTGAGCAAACTGACACTTCGCGACATGATGGAACGCAACGAAGAAGAAGAAGCAAATAATCAAGTTCAGCTTATGACTATGCATGCCTCCAAAGGTTTGGAATACCCATATGTATTTATGGTGGGCATGGAAGAAGGTTTGTTGCCACATCAGTCAAGCATTGATGAAGACAATATAGAGGAAGAACGTCGACTAGCTTACGTTGGAATAACCCGCGCACAACAACGCTTATTTTTAACCTATGCAAAAGAGCGTAGACAGTATGGCGAAACAATAATGACGGAGCCGTCACGATTTATTGAAGAGCTTGATCAAAAAGATCTTCGCTGGGAGAAACTAGGCCAGGTAGTTCCAGAAGCTGTAAGAAAAGAAAAGAATAAAGCGAACATTGCCAACCTTAGGGCTCTACTTAAAAAGTAATCTCATTCACTGGTGCGATTAAAATACATATGCCACCCTGCACTGACTGAAGTCCAGACACAAAAAAGGCTCCTATATAGGAGCCTTTAATCAAATAATTTAACCGCGAGTTATTAATAACTCATCAGTAAAGTTTATTTGTTATTTAGAGCCATCAACCATATAGGTGATTGCTAACTTTATTTCATCGTCTGAACACGCAACACAACCACCTTTAGCAGGCATTGCATTAAAACCGTTGATAGCGTGTTTTGCTAATACTTCCATACCTTGAGCAACACGAGGTGACCATGCGCCAGCGTCACCCATTTTAGGCGCGCCCATAATACCTGCACCATGACATGCAGCACATGCACTTTGATAAACCTGTTCGCCTGAACGAGGGCCACTTGGTTTAGCAGCAACAGGTTCCGCACCTGCAATATATACTTGGCCAACCGGCATAAGACGTTTTTCAATTTCAGTTTTTTTATCAGTTGACGCGTTTGCTGTCATTACTGCAAATACTGTCACTATGGTCAAAAGCATTTTGATCATTTTTAATTCACCTTCTTGGGATAGAATTTTATACTATGCACATTCTACCTATTGATTAAGCCCTTGCAATATATAACCTTAGTAAATCACTATAAATTTTAGATAGAATTCAAATTTAACATTAAAAATATAGCAGTGATCTTTCTATTTGTACTAAAATGATCGCACTAGTTTGCATGCAGCCTAAGTAAATTAGGGCACTATGTGAACAATAAGAAAGGATCCTAAAAAAAGATCAGTTTTTTTCTTAAATTTACTGGATCAATTTAATATTCGCGTGTAAATTAACAATCCGCTCGAAGTTGATCGATTTTGAGCTTTCTGAATGCCTTCTATTTTTCTCTGGTATTCGCTGTAGAACAATAATAATAAAAAGCGGAACACTGCATAGTTTTTCAAGATAATGTTCCTGTTGGCCAATAAGTTTATTAACAAACTGTTTGCCAAGGTTTATTGTACTTATCAACTAAGTTATCCACAGGAAGTGATAGTTATTAACACTTGCTGACTTTCTGCACACCTCATATATATGGCGACTTTGCAATCTTTATGGCATTCTTATTCACCTATTTATCCAAAGCGACTCGGAAATAATCCACATGACAAAACAAGACTTATCATCAGCTTATAAGCCTCTGGTATTAGTTGACGGCTCTTCGTACTTATTTCGTGCATATCACTCTCCACCGCACCTTACCAACTCAAGAGGCGAAGCCACTGGCGCCATCTACGGCGTAGTTAACATGCTTAAAAGTCTTGTGAAGCAATATTCACCTGAAAGAATGATCGTGATCTTTGATGCCAAAGGCCCAACTTTCAGAAATGAAATGTATAGTGAATACAAAGCTAACCGCCCTCCTATGCCAGATGACTTACGTTATCAAATAGAACCTTTACACAAAATCATTAAAGCGATGGGCTTACCATTAATAGCTATTGAAGGCGTTGAAGCTGATGATGTAATTGGCACGATAGCGGATGAGCAATCAAAAAAAGGCAATGACGTTTTAATTAGTACTGGCGATAAAGATATGGCCCAGTTAGTTAACCCTCATGTCACATTGATCAATACCATGACAAATACAGTTATGGATCCCGATGGCGTGGTAGGTAAATTTGGAATTCCGCCAGAGTTAATAATTGATTACTTAGCTTTAATGGGCGACAAAGTAGATAACATTCCTGGCGTACCTGGTGTTGGTGAAAAAACAGCGGTGGCGTTAATTCAAGGTTTGGGCAGCATAAAATCTATTTATGAAAACCTTGATAAAGTAGCAGACCTTGGCTTCCGTGGTTCAAAAACCATGTCTAAAAAGCTTGAAGAGCATAAAGAGCAGTTATTGCTGTCGTACGAATTAGCTACGATTAAACTAGACGTTGAGCACGGTATTAGTGATGAACTAATGCACTTAGAACAGCCTGATAAAGAGCAACTTGCTGAGCTATTTAAAGAGTGTGAATTTAAACGTTGGTTAAAAGAAATTTTATCCGGTGACGATGCGCCAAAAGCGTCTGCACCAACCAAAGGCAAACCTACAAGCCAATCTGAATCCACGGAAACTGAAGAGACAGAAGCGGTCGCTTCAATCACGGTTGATCATAGCCAATACAAAACTTTGTTTACTATGGAGCAGTGGCAACAAAGCCTAACCGAAATAAAAGAAGCGGGTTTAATTGCCTTTGATACCGAAACAACATCGCTTGATTATATGGAGGCTCAGCTTGTTGGATTTTCATTTGCTTATGAATTAAAAGGAAAAATTCAGGCTGCTTACGTGCCTTTAGCGCATGATTATGAAGATGCACCTGAGCAAATTTCACTAGAAGATATCTCTGCGAGCTTATCAGAGATGTTAGCTGATAAAACCATTAGCAAAGTAGGTCAGAACTTAAAGTACGACATTAATGTGTTGGCGAAATACAATATGGTTATCAACGGTATTGTTGGCGATACTATGTTGCAGTCTTATGTTTTTAATAGTACCTCTACTCGACACGATATGGATAGCTTGGCGCTTAAATATTTGGGTCATAAATGTATTTCATTTGAAGAGATTGCAGGTAAAGGCGCAAAACAAATCACCTTTAATAAGGTTCCGTTGGAGCAAGCTTCACCTTACGCTTCTGAAGATGCAGACATTACGTTACGTTTGTACCAATACTTTACAGAACAACTTAGAAAAGAGCCGAAACTAAACTCTATATTTAGTGATATTGAATTGCCACTGATGCCTATTTTGTCAAAAGTAGAACAAAACGGTGTGCTTATTAATGCCGACCACCTTCACGACTTAAGTGCAGAGTTTGCTGGCAAGCTTCAATCATTGGAGCAACAGGCTCATGAAGTTGCTGGCGAAGTATTTAATTTAGGCTCTCCAAAGCAACTACAAGAAATCTTATTTAACAAATTAGAACTTCCAGTTATTAAGAAAACGCCAAAAGGTGCGCCTTCTACCGCAGAAGATGTGCTGCAAGAGCTGGCTCATAAATATGAATTGCCAAAACTCATTATTGAGTATCGTGGTTTAAGTAAGTTGAAGTCCACTTACACAGATAAACTACCAACAATGATTAAGTCTGCAACTGGCCGCGTGCATACGTCTTACCATCAAGCCGTTGCGGCCACTGGTAGATTAAGTTCAACGGATCCAAATTTACAAAACATTCCAATTCGAAATGAGAATGGCCGTCGAATTCGCCAAGCTTTTATCGCGCCTCAAGGCAAAAAGATTGTTGCGATTGATTATTCTCAAATTGAATTGAGGATCATGGCACATTTAAGTGGCGATAAAGCGTTACTTGACGCATTTGCAAACAATTTAGATATCCATAAAACAACAGCGTCTGAAGTATTTGCGACACCATTTGAAGAAGTCACTACGGAGCAACGCCGAGCTGCTAAAGCCGTAAACTTTGGGCTTATTTACGGTATGTCTGCATTTGGTTTAGCAAATCAGTTAGATATTGCCAGAGGACAAGCTCAAGATTACATCAATAAATACTTTGAACGCTTTCCTGGTGTAATGGAATACATGGAGACCACCAGACAAAACGCGTTAAGCAATGGTTATGTTGAAACCGTATTTGGTCGCAGACTGTATCTACCTGACATTAGTGCTAGAAACAATATGCGCAAAAAGGCCGCTGAACGCGCTGCTATTAATGCGCCAATGCAAGGCACGGCTGCCGACGTAATTAAAAGAGCAATGATGGCGGTTGATAAATGGATTGTTGAAAATGCTGCTGATGACGTAACTATGGTTATGCAGGTGCACGATGAACTCGTTTTTGAAATTAGTGCAGACAAATTAGATTCAATATTGCCTCACTTAATAAGTGAAATGGAAAATGCTGCGGATTTAGACGTGCCACTCACTGCTGAAGCAGATCAAGGTGACAATTGGGACGAGGCACATTAGTTAATTGCATAAAAAAGCGTGAAAGGTATTTAAACCATTCACGCTTTTTTGCCATTTAAACTGTAATTAATTTACAAAAACGTAAATCCACTTTCAAATATCGCTGTTCAATAGGTAAACACGGCTATAAATATTAATATTTGTTAAACAAGCCGTTAATTATTCCTTCCGCTACAAAAAGCTAACTCTCTGTTTGCATTAACTTTTGTATACTATTTAAGCAGTACCCTTGCAAAGCCTTATTATATATAACTAAAAAACTTTTAAAAAAATTAGAGTATATACTTTACTTTCGAATCTGAATGGTTATTATAGTTATGTCTCTCGAATGAGTTGACCCTGTTGATATTTGACATTTAATAGCCTCTCCCCTTTCGCTATGACCGATGCTCTTTGAGCGTCGGTTTTTTTTTGCCGTAAATTAGTTACAAAAAAAGAGCGTTTCCGCTCTTTCTTTAAAATCACTGCATATTAAAACTAATTTTTAATTAGTCCGCTTTTGGCATGTCTTGGTCTGGCTCACTAGCCGCAGATTGATCTGAAACTTCAATTGCTTCCGCAGTTGTTTGATCATCGGCTGCTTCGCCTTCAATTTCGCCAGCTTGAGGCTCAACAAGTTCAGCTGCATTTAACCACTTATCCAACATACGAGATAACTGCACAATGCCTTGCTTTTTCAGTGATGAAAATAGCTCAACAGTCACATCGCCCTGGAAGGCTAAAGAAGCTTCACGAATTTTTAATAATTCTGCTTTTTGTTTACCTGACTTATATTTATCAGCCTTAGTTAACAAGACTAATATTGGTAGCCCTACTTCTACTGCCCAATAAATAAGGTTCTGATCCAGTTCCTTCATTGGGTGACGAATATCCATTAAAACAACAAGACCCTTAAGGCACTCACGCTTTTCAAGGTATTCATTTAATGACTTTTGCCATTTAAGTTTCATTTGCAATGGTACTTTTGCAAAACCATATCCTGGTAAATCAATTAAACGACGGTCTTCTTCCTCAAGATTAAAAACGTTGATTAACTGAGTACGACCTGGCGTTTTACTCGTTCTTGCTAAACCAGTTTGTTGCGTTAATGTATTTAACGAACTAGATTTACCTGCATTGGATCTTCCAGCGAACGCAACTTCATAACCAGTATCTGGTGGAAGGCGACGAATGTCTGGTGCAGACGTAAAAAATGAAGCTTTTCTGTAATTAATAATCGATTTTGACACGGATAATCCTCTCGCTGTGAAACTGAACGTTAGAAATTCAACAACTTGTATCAAATATAACGTCGAAGAATCTTTCACATTGTGGCATTTGGTGTAGAATATGGCTAATTATACTCTTTGCGTGAACTGCTTCATAGCCAAAGGATTTAGAATAACTTAAATAATAGAGATACTAATATGAGAAATATTGCATTATCACTTACTATGCTATTCGGACTCATCGGTTCAGCTCAAGCTACAGACGGCGATGTTGAAGCAGGTAAAACTAAATCAGCAACCTGTGCAGCTTGTCATGGCCCTGATGGGAACGCCACTATTGCCATGTACCCAAAAATTGCAGGCCAGCACGCTGGTTATATATATAAGCAATTAAAAGAATTTAAACTTGCTATGGAAACAGGTGGTAAAGAAGGCCGTATGAACGCCGTTATGGGCGGTATGGTTATGCCTCTTTCTGATCAAGACATGAAAGACTTGTCTGCCTATTTTGCTTCGCAAACTATGACAGCAGGTTCAACTCCGGAGGACGTAATTCCAGCTGGACAAGCGTTATATCGCGGCGGTGATATGGAACGTGGTATTCCAGCATGTCAGGCATGTCATGGACCAAGAGGTGTAGGTCAGAGCCTTGCTGGGTTCCCAAAAGTTTCTTTCCAGCACCCAGAATATATCAAATCTCAACTTGAACTTTTCCGTTCAGGTGAACGTGCCAACGATATGAATGGCATGATGCAAGACATTGCAGTGAAACTTACAGATAAAGAGATCGACATTATCTCTAAGTATATGGCTGGTCTTCACTAGTATTTATTGTTGAAAAAAGCACCTACGGGTGCTTTTTTTATGTCTTTGATATCCAAACCCTGTTTTAAATCACCTTTTTAGTAAGGTTTTGCCTGATCTAAATACAGGCTTTTACCGTAATAGCTTAGTTAACTATTCCCCTCTATAAGAAAATCCCTACAAAAATGTAAGACATTGACCATTTTTTCTATGAGCAATTTCTTAAAAATACAACCGTATATTTACTAAGTTATTGTTTAATAAAGAGTTCACTTTTTAACCACTATACATATGTAAAAAAATGTTAATTAATGCTTGAGTAATCGATCAGGTCAGGTAAATTATACCCCGTTGCCACGTAACGGATAACAAAACGGATTAGCCCCAAGGAAGTGGGAGTGGTAGTAGTATTATTAGAATTGCCCAGTTGGCAAACACGGATGAACCAAAAAAGTACCAGTGAAGGTCAATAAAAATATAAATACATACATGGAATGTTAAATAAAAAAAATACGGATAATTAGCATTAGTGACAAGACAAGGTGTCGTGCGTTCGGAAGGATTTCGAAATAAAATAGGAGAAGTGTCAGATTTTTATTTGAACACTTGCTAGAATTAGAGGCGATAGCGGTCACACTGTCGCCTTTTTTATTGCCTAAAATTTGGCAAGTCAGTAGAATCCGCAATCCAAACTTCTTTCATCTATTTATCCTTAACGTGGGGACTCCATGACTCGTCAAAAAAAGAGCAGAAAAATCGGTAGCATTGGCACCAGAAAACAAGAATCTCGTCCTGCTGATACTAAGCAACCACGCCGCAGCAAGAAGCCTAAAGGCCAACCGTCTGGCAACAGAAATAGCCTTATTGAGGAAAACGTTGTAAGCACTCCTCAAAATCAAGACAAAAACACGAATCCAAAGTTGGGCAGTAAAAAACCAATCAGTTTATTGCCACAAGATAAGCCGACAGTAAAAGAGCCTAAAAAGATTGATCATTCAAAGTCGAAACCTTCTGCTAAGTTAACAAAAGCAGAACCTGAAGAATTAACTCCGCAACAAGAGTTAAACAACATTGAAGCGGATGAGCGCTTAATAGCTCTTGTAGAGCGAGTTCAAGACGGTGAGTTGTTATCAGGGAAAGAAGCTAAATACTTTAACAAGCAGATGGAAAGATTAGACGAGTTACTTGAAATCCTAGGCATTGACCCAGATTCAGATGAAGAAGAGGAAAGTAATGAGCTTGATGCTCTAGAAAACCTTGGCGCTTCTGAGTGGGACGACTTATTAAAAGACGAGAAATAATTAACTATGTGGTACGCAATAATCGCTCTAGCTGTTTTAGTTGTTGCAGGTCTGGCATTTTATGCCGGCCAACTTTTGTGGAAAGTTAAAGCCCAAAAAGAAGCACAGCTAGAAGAGCAAAAGAAAAAGCTAACCTATTTAACTGACAGCATCTCTCACATTGCCAAAGCGATGCACGCCAAACAGTGTGAGTATTCTGAAGGTGTATTGAGAATCTGGGTTTTATTAGATCACTACAACTCAGCTCAACAAGAGCCAAAAGATTACAAAACTATTTATCCTGGTTTTGCAGGCTTGTATGACGTAGTCAAAGATATGCCTACTCATGAAGCTAGAAAAAAATTCAGTAAAAAAGAAATCTTTGAAATGGACTCAAAGCGCTGGCAAGCTGAAAAAGACCTTGAGCAGCAAATTGATACTGATCTAGAAATACTATTAAAAGAGTTCTAAGAAAGTATGTCGTCCTAAAATAGGTTCAAACTTCTTTCAGGATAATTAATAAAGGGCATTCGATGCCCTTTTTGATTGATACTTTAAGACTTTTTCCTACGCGCTTTTCCTAGCCAATTTAGTTAGCTTCACAAGCTCAACTCGAATGTCATCCATTGCCCTGCACTCTCTTCTAAACGTGACAAAAACCAGTCGTTCATCAGCTTTGATATAACAACCTTCGGTATGTACCGACAACATTTGAATGTGGTTGTTTACGCTTACACCCATAGAGTTAAGAATATCAATCATCGCCACTTGGTGATCTTCATTCATGTGCTCCACAACTTGCAACTCTTGCTCTTCGGTCCAAGGTTTAGAACTACCGACCCATTCATTTTGCTCTAACCAAAAAATCTTGCCGAAACCACCAATATAACGAACACGCTTTACTTCTAATTTCCAAATAGCAAAGTCATGTGCCTTTTCATAACTTTTAGATTCAGGGAAGTGAGTAACAAACTGTTTAATCATTTCTTTCTGTTTGGTATTGGTTACTTTGTGACAATCTCCCACTAGCGTTGCGCGGGCATTTTCGTTTTGGTCGCCTTCCGTCGCTGCTACAAATACCGTCAAACTCACTTTTGAGTCTTGAGCCATATTTTTTGAATGCTGGGCAATATCACTAATATAGAAATATGCGTTGCCTTCGCTATCTAACATAAACGGAGTTACCGAGCCAAAAGGATAGCCAGCCATATTCTTTGATATTGTTGATAACACACCAGACGTTGCATGTCTGACTAATTGTTTTGCTTCGCTTAAAGCTTGTTCTCTCATTGTTAGTGCTCCGTAAATTCAGAAAAAATAATTGGGGTACGTGAATCAGGATGCTGAATAACACGCATTGATGTTTTATATGCCTTGGTCAATCGTTCTTCAGTAAGTACCGATTCCGGTGTTCCGGTGTGTTGCAGTGTTTGTTGGTCTAATAACCAGACTTGATCAGCGTAAGTACTTACCAAGTTCAAATCATGTAAAACCACAATTGCGGTATTGCCCGCAGAGGTGAACTTTTTAACTAGTTTTAATAGTCGATGCTGATGTCGCACGTCTAATGCAGAGGTTGGTTCATCAAGTAACATCAACTTCTTAGTAGATTGTCCTTCAAGTGCATCAAGTTGGGATAAGCACCTAGCAAACTGTAAACGTTGCAACTCTCCACCAGAAAGCTGGCTGGTATTTCGGTCTAAATGAGTATCCAGCTCTACATAAGATAAATACTGAGATACTTTGCTCAGCTGTCGACTTTTCGGCTCCGCCTTATGAAATCGTCCCATCGCAACAATATCCACTAAACCAAAAGCAAAAGGGATCTGGTGTTTTTGAGTCATCACCGCTCGGTGTTGAGCCAACCATTCCAAACTGGCGTTTTTGATATTTACTTTGTTAGCGTTTAGAAGCTCAAAATGCACATCGCCTTTATATTTTATTTCCCCTGCTAGGCTATTCAATAAAGTGGACTTTCCGGCACCGTTTTCTCCAATAATAGCAATGAGATGCCCCGCTTCAGCTTCAGCGGAAATATTTTTGATAAGTGTACGCTTGCCAATATCCACAGAAAGATCACTAATCTTAAGCATGTTTGCTCCTTTGCTGAATAAGTAGATATAGAAAGAATGGTGCACCGATGAGGGCGGTTATAATTCCAATAGGTAATTCCGCTGGTGATACGACATTTCGAGCAGCCCAATCCGCTAACAATAATCCTGCTGCGCCAATAGCCATACTTAACGGCATCACATAGGTAATTTTAGGGCCGACAATCATGCGACCAATATGAGGAACAATTAAGCCTATAAAACCAATCATGCCCGTCATTGATACTGTCGCTCCAACTCCAATAGCAGTAAAGATGACGGTTTTATGCTTTAACTTGGATACATCCAAACCCAAATATTTAGCTTCTGATTCTCCAAGTAATAACACGTTCAACTTTTTGTTTAATGAATACAGCCCAACGATACTAATTAACATAAGCGGCAGAGCGTTAAACAACGTAGACCAAGTAGCGCCAGCCAAAGAGCCCATAGTCCAATAATTAATAAGCCTTAACGCGCTATCATCTGCATAAAAACTAACGAGGCCAATAACCGCAAATGCCAACGCGTTTAGAGCAACACCCACCAAAATTAAATTGGTTACATTAATTGCACCACCTCTTGTTGAAAGCATTGCCACCAAGGCTGTTACAGAAAGTGCGCCTATAAAGGAAGCTATAGGTAACCAAAACGCCACATCAATATTGTACTGATAACCAATACCAATCATCATTACCGCAGCCACAGCAGCTCCTGCCGTAACGCCTATAATTGAGGGATCCGCTAAGGGGTTTCTGCACAAGGCTTGTGTTGCAGTACCAGTTTGCGCCAATACCAAACCAACTAGCATGGCCAGACAAAACCTGGGAAGTCGAATTTCGGTAACAATATTAATTTGTAGGTTGGTGAATTGTTCGAACGAACTAGGATGCAGCCAAGCTATCGCTAGTTGCCAGTCCCAGCCTGCGGGTCCAAAGCCTAAAGATAACAATGCGCCTAGCAAAATAAGTGCACCACTACTTAACATTGCTGTTACAAACAATTTCTGTTGGGCATTGTAAAATTGAGCTACGTTTTCCATTACAACTCTCGAGTAAAGTTTTCAATCGCTGTTAATGACTGAGCTATTCGAGGTGTAATTGCTAAACTAAGCAAGCTATCAAGTACTAAAACATTACACGATTGCGAAACTGTCAGAAGTGACAAACTTGGATGCTTACAAATCTCACTTTTTCCGCCCATTGAAGCCGCTACATGACTTGGCACTAATAGAAAATCAGGTTTCATCAGCACCAGTGACTCTAAACCTACTGGTTTAAAACCTTTATGACTGTCAACTGGGTTAGTAATTCCTAATGAGTTAAACAGAAAAGTAGGTACTGTTTCTAAGCCTGCAACTACAGCACCTCGGTCACTTAAGGACAACAATGACACTGCGGTTAATGACTTGTTGGTTGAATTGAGGCTTTTACGCTGAGTCATATTTAAAACGTCTAGTGAGGCCTGAATATCACTGATCATTTTTTCAGATTTAAGAGGTTTGCCTAAACGCTTACCCAGCTCTTTTATGAGGTTAAAAAGCGACTCAATATCAACGGGCTTTTTAAAATGGGTCACAGTAACACCCGCTTGCTTAATGAGTGTTAAGGCCTCTTTTCTACCAGCGCCTTCCAAAACTAACATTTCCGTTGGCTGTAAAGACAATACCCCTTCTGCGGCTAAATCACGGTAATACCCAACTACAGGTTTTGTTAATGCCTCTGCTGGATAATTACTTGATGAATCGATGGCAACAACTTCGTCGCCGCTATTTAAGGCAAAAACTATTTCAGTAATAGTTCCGCCAGCGGTAATAATCCTTTTTGATTCAGAGCCCTGTGCGTTCAAAGCTGATAGTGCCCAAACACTTATTAATATTGTTTTTACAATTGCCGCTTTCATTTCATTCCTCCGTTATTTTCGAAAAGAATAAAACTTAAATTACACAAATGCAAATCATTCTCATTAGCATTTAACCTTGTTTTTGATTTAAAAGTGGTTTAGCCTTACCTCAATCGCAAATGATAATCATTCTCAACAAGGAAAATAATGAACAAAATAACTTCTCACGTTTCTGCAGTATCTTTAGCCGTTGTTGCATCACTCTCTGGTACGGTAAGTGCTAATACTGACGCACCTAGTAAGGAATTTGAGGGTGACACTATTGTTGTTTCAGCAACAAGGAGTGAGCAGTCTTTAGGTGATGTACCAGCGAGCGTGTCAGTGGTTGATGCAAGTGATATCGAGAAATTTGTATTTACCGACTTAGGAAACCTATTCAAATATGACCCTTCGATTACGGCTACTGGCCAATCAGGCGAAGCACAAACTTTGAATGTTCGAGGCATGGGCGGTAACCGACTTGTTTATGTAAAAGACGGACGTCGTGTAAATGATGGTTATGCTGGCGGCGGCGGTTTTCTCGTAGGTCGTGGTTATTTTGATACTGACTCTGTTGCACAAGTTGAAGTTGCAAAAGGAGCAGCCTCTTCTTTATATGGTTCTGATGCGTTGGCGGGCATTGTTGTGATCACCACAAAAGATCCTAGCACTTTACTTGCCTCAAACGATTTTTATGCTGACTTAAATATTGGTTATGACTCAAGTAACAAACAACTAAAGTTGGGAACAACAGTCGCTGCCGATTTAAATAATTGGAAAACAAGTGCTGCCCTTACTTCAAGAAAAGGCGAAGAGACTCAAAACTTTGCAGAGACAATTCCTGGTTTCGACAGTGACGCTTTATCAATCTTGCTTAAAACCGAAAATGAATTAACGTCAGACTCAGATATTAAATTCGTTTTTGACCGCTATGAACAAACTTATGAGCAAACTAATTCTGTAAATCTTGATACAACGACAGACAAAAATACCTCTACAGCCATATCAGCTGAGTACTTTTCTTCTTTAGAAACTTCGTTCTATGACCAAGTCAGACTTTTAGGTTATGTAAGCCAATACGAACAAGGTAGCGACCAAAGTAGAGCAAGCATTAGTGGTTATACGGACTTTAACGACTACCGCTTTGAACAAGATATATGGGGGCTTCAAGCACAGTTTGACAAAACTATTGAAACTTCAGGATCAAACCATAGTTTGACCTACGGCATCGAGTTTGATCAATATAATACTGAACGTCCTAGATACAAAACACGTGTTTTAGCTGATGGCACGGTGGACTTTACTGACCAACAACAAAAAGCCTTTCCTGGCGCCGACACTGACCTTCTTGGGGTATATGTACAAGATCAAATAAACTTTTCAGATAGTCCAATTTCATTAATTGCTGCATTGCGTTTTGACAGTTATCAAATGTCGGCAAAAGATAATGCCTTGTATGATGGTTCTGAATTTAAAGATGTAGATGAACAAGCTATTTCACCAAAATTAGCCGCAACCTTTAAGCTAAACAATGCCGTTAATTTATACGCTCAGTACATGCAAGGTTTTAAAATTCCACCTCATGATCAAGCGTACCAAAGCCATGGCGTTGAACCGTTTTATCAAATATTACCGAATGCTGACTTAGAAGCAGAGGAAAGTGAGTCGATAGAAGTAGGCATGAAAATTAATACTGATGATGTGAAAGTTAGCCTAGCCTTCTTTGACTCTAGTTTTGAAAACTTTATTAATACTCAAATTGTAAAAACTGAACCAACCTATATCCCAGGAGTTAATAAAGCGTTTTATCAGTACCAGAATATTGATTCTGTTTCGATTGATGGCTGGGAGCTTTCGGCATCCTATTGGATGAATGACCAATGGTCGGCCAAGCTGAACTTAGCTGATACCCGCGGTAAAAATGATGAAACAGGCAATGCATTAACCTCTATTTCACCGTTATCAGGAAGCCTATTAGTCACTCACTACCAAGACAACTGGCAGCATACTTTGGCATTAAGAGCCGCAAAGGCAATGACCGACGTAGAAACAAACGGTGAAGGTGAAAAGACAGCGCAAAGCAGTGGTTATGGTGTACTTGATTGGTACAGCCAAGTTGAATTAGAGCAATGGCGAGTATCTATGGGTATTAGTAATTTGCTAGACAAAGAATATGTTGATTATCAGAGTATTGCTGGCCAGTCAGAGCAAGCAACCTACGAACAATACACGCAACCAGGGAGGAGCCTATCGATTAATGTTAACTATGCATTTTAATTCGCACGATTAATAAGCACATGATAGATTTAGTAATCTAAGCCACTTATACGAGTAAGTGGCTTTCTTTTTTTGCTGAACATTTCATATTAAAAAAGGATTTACCGTGAAACTTGTTGCTGTACTGATTATCCCTACTCTGCTTTTAGCTTGCACAACGACAACCACTATCCACTTAAATGTAAAGTATCTTGAGAAAGAGGCACAGAAAAAAATTGTCACTGATCTAAACGCTGCAGGGTTTGAAGTTGTGACAAATAAAGTCGATTTCCCTGGCGACAACTTACAATCCACGATTATTTACTCGCCCTTTCTTAAAAATTCAGAATCAGTAAATGACGTAATATCCACCATTAAAAAGCATGACTATAATGTTGTTCAGGTTGATATGTTGGCCAACTCCAATCACTGGTATACCAAAGACTCGATTGGTCTTTACTTGCTTCCTACTGATTTTAAACCCGCTACACAATCTATTAGCGACAAAATAATTGGTGACTACGTTACCCATGACTGTGAGCAAGACGCGTCACTTTTCATTAAACAGTCTGGTGAATGGTCGTATCAATATTCAGGCGGTGACGATGCGAAAGGCAACTGGTCAATACTAGACTCTACTTACTTATTTATTGAAAGAGATGAGCCTTGGATTAACTTATATTTTAAGTTTAGCTTTAGCCAGCAAGCTGACATGTTGGGCTCTGTAAATATTACTAAGCTAATTCCTCTGAACGACTCTAGATATATAGTTAAATGTGGTTTTATCAAAGGAATTAGACAATAAAAAACCCCAACGCGTATTCAGAGTTGAGGTTTCAGAGTGGAGGTTTTAAATTAAGGTTTCAGAGCTAAAGTTTTGCCGTTGAGGTTTTACATTGAGACTTCAAACTTCAACCTGTTAATTATTAACTCTTGATTATTGATTATTTAACTTGGCAATAAGCTTGTCTTTTTTTACCCAAACATCATTTAACCAGCCTTGAAAACGAGCTTTAAATGCATCGTCATTAAAGTAATCACCAACAATTTCGTCGCTAACTTCGTGTACTTCTACTTTAACTTGTACACGCTTTAATTTACCCAACAGCATATCTTGGCCAGGCACAGCATTGTCTGGATAGTTTAATGTAACGTTTAATACACCAGAAAACAGGTGACCCATAGCCGCTAACGTAAATGCAATTCCACCCGCTTTAGGTGGCAATAAGTTGTCAAAGTCGCTACCACTGCTTACGTGCTTACTTTTAGAAAAACGAGTGCCTTCTACAAAGTTAATGATGGTTGTTGGAATATATTTAAATTTAGCGCAAGAAGCTTTGGTACTTTCAATATCTTGGCCTTTTTTCTCAGGGTGTTTTTTCAAATAACTGCTGCTAAAGCGTTTCATGAACGGCATGTCCATCGCCCAACAAGCCATACCAATAAACGGCACCCATTTAAGTTCATTTTTTAAGAAAAAACGAGGGGTTGGTAATTGATGTAATGCAACTTGAGCTAAGACTAAAATATCTACCCAACTTACATGATTACAAATTAGTAAGTACCAACTTTTCTTATTGAAGTTGTCGTCCGACTCTATTTCCCATTTAACTGGGTTTGTGAAGTTTATTGCTAATAAGTTACACAACGCCCAACCACGAAATAAGAAATTATTAATAAAAGCTACGGCTAAAGAAACAGGTTTTAATGGTATAAAAAACTTTACCAAACCAAATAAAAATATAGAGCCGCCTAGTACTATGGTGATACCAAAAAATAGCGGAATTGTGATGAAAATTAAGATCCATCCTGGTAAAAATGACAACATATTAAATCCTTACTGCGTTACTTCTGATTGCTGCTTTAGCTGTAACATGGTTTTTTCTTTTTCTGTCCAAACAACATTGATCCACTGATGCAGTCTCTTTTTGTACTCCGCATCGTTGGCATAATCACCAATCAAATCTTTTGTAATGTCATGAAGGTTTACGTGTAAATACACGTCTTTAAGTCGGCCTGACAGAAAGTGGTAAAAGGTAGGGATTTTTTTCCCTGGATAATAGATTGTAACATCAATTACCTTGTGAAGCTGTTCTCCCATAACGGTTAAAACAAAACCTACACCACCAGCTTTAGGCTTTAGTAAACTCGTGAATGGGCTATTTTGAATAGCATGCTTTTCTGGTGTGAAACGCGTACCTTCAATAAAGTTCATTACCGACACAGGCTTATACTTAAATCGCTCACAGGCTTTTTTAGTTGTTTCTAAGTCCTTGCCTTTAAGGTGTGGATATTTAGCTAAAAAGCTTTTTTTGTAGCGACGCATGAATGGAAAGTCTAACGCCCACCAAGCTAACCCTAATACGGGAACATACAATAATTCTTGCTTTAAGAAAAACTTTAAAAACGGCACTTTGCCGTTAAATACACGTTGAAGAATTAATATGTCAGTCCATGACTGATGATTCGCTAGAACCAAATACCACTCTTTTTCAGACAGTGTGGTTTGCCCACTGATATGGATTTTATAGTCACCAAATAGCTTTTGAATACCAGTATTAACAGATACCCAACTGCTTGCACAAAAATCTAGGCCAATAGAAATAAACCGTCTTACTGCGAAAATTGGAATGAGCTTAAACACTGCTAGTAAAATAATTGGAATAAACCAAAAAACAGTATTTACGCAATATAATAAAAATGACAAAAACGCTCTAATCATTATTCCCTCAACTAGTCTTCAAAATAAGTGTAACCAGATAACCCGGCTTGTAATTCTTCAATAAATTGCTGTGCTTGTTCAGCATCAATACTGGCATTCTCAATTTGTTGCTCATAACTGCTCATCAGCTTTTCACTATCAAATTGAACATGTTGCAATACATCCGCTACATTTTCACCTTTTAAAGATTGTGAAAATTCATACCCTTTTTCATTATCAGGGTTTAACTCAACGTGCACTGAGTCTGTATCGCCAAATAAGTTATGTAAGTCGCCAAGAATCTCTTGGTACGCGCCAACCATAAACATACCAATTAGGTAGTCGTTATTATTAGTATAAGGCGGCAATGGCAATGTACTTTCAATACCCGCACCATCAACGTATTGACGTATCTGACCGTCAGAATCACAGGTGATGTCTTGAATTATTGCGCGGTTTACCAACGGCTTGTCTAAGTACTTTATTGGCATAACTGGGAACAACTGCTCTATTCCCCAAACGTCTGGTAAAGATTGAAATAGCGAGAAGTTAACAAATAACTTATCAGCCAGTTTTTCGTTTATTTCATCTAACACTTCACGGTGTGAACGAGAACGAGGGTCTAACTCCTCTCGTACCATACTTAATATTTTAAAATACAGTTGTTCCACTTTTGCCCAATGCGTAAGGCTAATTAAACCAACAACATACTGTTGGTGGGCATCTGCAAACAAATGAACGGCGTCATGAAACGACTCTAACGCGTGGCGTTTGTCGATCATGGAATAAGAACGCCAAAGCTCTGAAATAATCGCTGGGCAATCTTCCGATGGCTCGCTAACCACATCTGGTACCGGTGCTTTTTCTACATCAATAACATCTGTAATCAACATAGCGTGATGTGCAGTCATCGCTCGGCCAGATTCAGTAATAATATCAGGGTGAGGTAAATCAAATTGCTCACAGGCTTCAACTATTGGATTAATGACATTTTTAGCGTATTCCGCCATTGTGTAATTCATTGAACAGGCACTTCTTGAACCTGTACCTTCATAATCCACACCTAAACCACCACCCACATCAATAATGGTAATCGGCACGCCCAGCTGTCTTAATTCAACGTAATGACGAGCGCATTCACGAATGGCATTGTGAATATCACGAATATTGGCAATTTGAGAACCAATATGAAAATGAACTAAGTTAAGGTGTTCAATTTTTCCAGCTAACGTTAGGCTTTCAACAACTTGTAATACCTGATTGGCAGACAAACCAAATTTGCCTTTTTCGCCACCAGTATTTTGCCACTTGCCTTTACCAATTGAATTTAAGCGAATACGAATACCAATTGTTGGCATAGCGCCTATGCTTTGTGCCGCTTCGATTAGCGCTTCCACTTCTGTCATTTTTTCAATAACAACGTGGACCTTATGGCCTAATGCTTGACCAATACAGGCCAAACGTAAAAACTCACTGTCTTTGTAGCCGTTACAAACAATGGTTAGTGGTTTTTCAGAAACCCCTAAAATCGCCATTAATTCTGGCTTACTGCCGGCCTCTAAACCTACTTTGTTAGACGGGTGTGAAACTAGCTTTTTAACCACTGAAAACTGCTGGTTTACTTTAATAGGATAAACCGCAGTGTACTTGCCTTGATAGTCGCGTTCTTTTTTCGCTTTAGTAAAGGCGCTAACTAATGAGCTTGCTCGATGCGTTAAAATATCGGTAAAGCGAACAAGAATAGGCAAGGTTAAGCCTTCGTCTTTTAACTGATCAGCCAGTGTTGCTAAGTTGATCGTTGTTGCGCCAGGTTTGCTTAGGGGATTAACACACAGCTCACCACTGTCATTAATATCAACATAGCCTTCACTCCAACGCTTAACGTTGTATGTTTTTTTTGCAAACTGCACTGCTGGATTAGCCATTAAGTATCCTCGATAAACAGAGCTCACGGTCGAATCAATAAAGCAAAGGCTCGACGTAAAATAGATTGGGCATTTTAGCCTATATTTAGCTGCAATCAAAAAGTAAAAATTGCGCTAATGGCAATAATCAACGAAAATAATGTCGTAAATATTCGCTTTTAATTGTTTTGGAGACATGAGTGAGCAATCAGCATACATCTACACCGTCGTTAATGAATGACGAATGGTGCAACGAAATTAATAACGGCGCAGCGATTGGTTTAAAAATCAAACGTAAATTGGCCAGCAAACAGTCTGACTTTCAGTTAGTAGAAATTTTTGAAACTGAAGAGTTTGGCAACCTAATGATGTTAGATGGCTGTACTATGGTATCCAGTCGCGAAAACTTCTTGTATCACGAGATGATGAGCCACCCGGCTATGTTTTCCCACGCGAATCCAAAAAATGTTGTCATTATTGGTGGCGGTGATTGCGGTACTTTACGCGAAGTGCTTCGTCATAAAGGTGTAGAAACGGTACATCAAATTGATATCGACAAAGTAGTTACCGACATGGCTGAAGAGTTTTTCCCTGAGTTATGCGAATCAAACAGTGACCCTCGTGCTCACATCATGTTTGATGATGGCATTAAGTACATGGCGGAAGCCGCTGATAACTCTATCGATATTATTATTGTAGATAGTACTGACCCAGTTGGACCTGGCGAAGGTTTATTTAACCATGCCTTTTATAAGAACTGTTTACGTGCCCTGCGCACAGACGGTATTTTTGTTCAGCAAAGTGAGTCACCACTTCTTCACTTGCCGCTACTATTAGACATGCGTCAGGCTATGTTAGATGTTGGTTTTAGTGCACTACAGCACGTTAACTTTCCACAAATGATTTATCCATCAGGTTGGTGGAGTGGCACATTAGCTAAAAAGTCTGGAGAGTTTACTGGCTTTAGAAGCGACGACGCGAAGGCACTCGCAACAGACAAAGCATTGCAATATTACAACGAAGATATGCATGTAGCGTCACAGGCTTTGCCAAACTTTGTAAAGCGCGCGTTTGCTGAACAAAAATAAACACCACTCTCAGCAACTGCAACTGGTAACTGGCAACTGGTAACTGGTAACTGGTAACTGGTAACTGGTAACTGGTAACTGGTAACTGGTAAAAAAGATAATCAAGCGGCTTATTAAACTGGCCGCTTTTTTTGTGCCTATTGATGACCGGACTTGGGGTTTCTGAGGCTACTTAGGTTAATGAGATTACTGAGGTTCCCGGGGTTAATGAGGTGTCTGGGATTACTGAGGTTCAGTCCATACTGACTGTGAATAATGTTCATAGTGAAGTAAGTATCGCTCGCCGTTAAGTTCGTAATCAACTTGATGTCTATCCATTCCGTAGTCTTCCGCGCGTACTTCTGCCCCTATGTCGGCAATAAACTGAGCTGCAAATTCATTAAAGTCATCCCAGTCAGGCTCTGGCGAAATACTAATATGCGTAATGTTTGTCTCATCAGCGTTTTCCAATGAGTAAGTAAATTTAGCCACCAGTTTGGTTTTCCTCTTTATCAACAATAATAAAAGGTAAGGTTCTCATTTATAAGACCTAAACTCGACGATGTAAGGTCTAAATCAAACTTAACACTGAACAATGAACAATGAACAGAAATTTAGATATTGAATGAAAGTTTAGATAGTGAATAAACCGTATTACCTACGTATACTAAAGTTAGTTTATCATTTTAAAATTAAGCCACCAGCATGGACTTACAAAAACTCACTCAACAACTTGATGATCTTAGTCAGTCACCTCCCTTTGAAAAATGGAACCCGCCGTTTTGTGGTGATATCGACATGGAAATTAAAAAAGATGGCCGTTGGTTTTATATGGGCTCGCCTATTGGCCGCATTAAATTGGTGAAGTTATTTGCGTCAGTTTTATTAAAAGAAAACAACGAATACTTTTTAAAAACCCCTGCGGAAAAAATTCGGATTAAAGTAGAAGATGCGCCCTTTGTTATTACAGAGTGGGAAATAAAAAATACTAACGAAGGCAATGCAATACTCGTTAGCACCAACATTGGACAGCAAGTTGTACTGGGCGATCTACACCCCTTAATTAATGAAACAGGCAATGAAACAGCCGATGATGAAAATGCTGAACCGAAACTCTATGTTGAGCTAAATAGAGGCTTGCGAGCAAGAGTTCATAGAAACGTTTTTTATCAGTGGGTATCGGATCAGGACAGTCCAGTTATTGAAGAAAACGAACAGCTGTTTTTACGTAGTGCACAGCAAAATTTTCTACTCGGGTAGTAGATTACATACGGTTACCTGTACCTTTTCACCTCATAACCACCTAACAAATAAAATATTTTTTCAAATTTTTCTGTACCAATAAGCGTTTACAAAATTTAATCAAACGGTAATACTCGATGCCAATTAAACGGATTTAAGCATCAATTATAACGTTCTCGTTGGACTAGATTTGATGTCATTCAAGGATGAGTAATGGGTTTGTTTCGCAAGCAGGCAATTGAACACCAGCACAGTTATTTGTGGGGAGAAGTCTCACTAACGCAAAGCGTGAGAAATAACACTGTGTTCTATCTCTTTGTATCCTTATTCTTATGTATAGGTATATTTTTAACCGTTGGCGAGTACAACCAAAAAGAGACTGTTACAGGCCTATTAGAACCAAGTACTGGCATTTCTGAAACTCGATCTCCTAGGTCAGGCGTAATAAAACACCTTTATGTTGAAGAAGGCTCATATGTATCCAAAGGTGATCCTCTATTTCAAGTCATTAATGACACTTCAATCGTTCCAGGCTTAAGCCATAATCATGTCAGGCTTGCGCATCTAAATAGAAAAAGAGAGATACTTGGCCAGTTGATTTTGAACAAGAACACTTCGCTTAAAAACTACGTAAATTCTAATAACAGTAAAATAGCCGGTGTAGAGCAAAAATTACTACTACTTAAAGCTGAGGCTATGCTTTTAAGGCAAGAGTTAGCTTTGTCGGAAGCGGAAGCTAATAGACAAAAAGAATTAAGAAAGAAACATTTAACAACTAAAACCAGTGAAAACCATGCAATTGAAAAGTGGCTGTCGGTTAAATATAAAGTAAGTAACAACCGTTTTTCGACACTAGATTTAGAGAGCACACTGGCGTCACTTCATAACAATGAACTTGAGTACTCAAGCACTAACAACGACTATTTATTTGAATTAGAGGCTCAGCTTCTTGGAATTGAAGAAGAAATAACTCAGCAGCAAGTCACCAGTTCAATTGTTGTTGTTGCGCAGAGTAATGGCGTTGTATCAAGTTTAAACCTAAAAGTTGGAATGCCAATATCACAGAATGAATATGTGATGAGCATTATCCCCGACAATGACAAGCTCATTGCTAGGCTCTTTATTCCTACCCGAGCAATTGGCTTTGTTTCGCCAAAGCAAAATATAATTATTAAACTCGACGCGTTTCCATATCAAAAATATGGTCCCATTTCCGCTTCTCTTACATCTATTTCTAGCAACGTTTTGCCTGGCAATAAAAGCCACCGAGTACTCTCACTATCAGAGCCAGTTTACAAGTCAATCGCCAAGCTTGATCAACAGTTTATAAAAGTAAATGACCAAGAGATAAATCTTCAGGCTGGTATGCTCTTTTCGGCAGATATTATTATTTCTAAACGCACCTTAGCAGAGTGGCTGTTTGCGCCTATTATTGGAGCATTAAAATAGTGAAACTGATACTGCAAGCTGAAGCCGCTGAATGTGGTTTAGCATCCATTGCCATGGTTGCATCGCATTACAAGATAAATCACTCTTTATATAGTCTTAGAGAGCAGTTCCCTCAGTCACTAAAAGGGCTTAATTTACAGCAGATAATTGATATATCGTCAGACATTGGTTTTAACTCTAGGCCACTAAAGTTAGATATTGCGGAGCTAACTCAACTTTCCCTGCCTTGTATTTTGCACTGGGATTTAAATCACTTTGTTGTTCTTTATAAAGTAACAAAACAAGAAGCGATTATTTTTGATCCCGCAAAAGGAAAAGTAAAATATAGCATTGATGAACTCGCCAAGCACTTCACCGGCGTCGCTCTAGAGCTTTCACCTAACACTTCGTTTATAGAAAAAGAACGAAAACCTGTCATTGCATTTCGAGATCTCAACATTACTTTCAAAGGCTTAAAGACGAGCTTCGTACAGCTCTTTGTTTTATCCCTTATGTTACAAGTCTTTGTATTAGCCATGCCCTATTACATGCAGACTGTTATTGATGACGTTTTAGTAAGCTACGACAGTAACTTGTTAGTTGTTTTAGCGTCTGCGTTCGCTTTTGTTGTCACTTTCAAACATCTATTCTCACTTTTACGCGGGCACTTAATTATTCACTTAGGGACAAGCTTAGGAAGACAATTTACCGAACTACTTTTTAATCATCTGATAAGACTTCCCCTTTCTTATTTTGAAGCACGCCATGTTGCTGACATTGTGTCGAGATTCGGCTCAATTGAGCAAATAAAAAGAATGTTGGCGCATCAATTTGTCGAAGCATGTATCGATGGAATAATGGCTACGCTGACTCTGATTGTTCTCTACTTATACGAACCAACTTTAGCCACAGTGTCCGTCGTAGTTATCATACTTTATCTTGTTTTGAGGTTGGTTTGGTATTCGCCTTTTAAAAGAGTATCGGAAGATGTGATTCGATCATCAGCCACTGAACAAGCGCACTTTATGGAGACAATAAGAGGCATACAAAGCATAAAACTAATGGCACTAGAGCCGAATCGAACAAGCCAATGGTTAAATAAGTTTGTATCCGCTTTAAATAACAGAGTAAAAGTTGAAAAGCTGCAGCTTCATTTTGGACTTATAAATGGTTTTCTATTTGGTATAGAAAACGTGATTATCATTTATTTAGGAGCAAGCTTAATTATAGATGGCTCAACGTCACCGGCCTTTACACTAGGAATGCTAATGGCGTTTATTTCCTATAAAACACAAGTCACTAGCCGTTTTTCTGCGTTAATAGATACTTACGTCGACTTCAAAATGTTGAGCTTACACTTTTCTAGAATTTCAGATATCGCGCTTTCAAAGAAAAATACAGAGCTTCCAAAGTCAATAAACCACACTTCTAATATCCAAGGCCCTGTGGAAATATCTCAATTGGCGTTTAAATATCCACAAGCGAATGCGTTTCTTTTTTCTAACCTAAGTTTGTCTATTAAACAGGGAGAGTCTATCGCCATTGTTGGAAAGTCTGGATTAGGTAAATCTACTTTTATGAAAGTCGTCATCGGCTTACTAAAACACACCGAAGGACATGTTTTATTTAACGGTGCTCCATTAGAAAAAGTTGGTTTAAGAGCTTTTAGAACGTCTACTGCAGCTGTGATGCAAAACGGCCAACTGTTAACTGGCTCGATTGCTGAAAACATTGCCAACTTCTCCTCAAAAATAGATATGAAAAGAGTTAAAGAGTCCGCTGATATTGCATCAATTCATCAGGACATCTTAGCTATGCCAATGGGTTACGACTCATACATTGGTGAAATGGGCGGTGCTCTATCTGGTGGACAGACGCAACGAATTTTATTGGCTAGAGCCCTATACCGACAACCCAGTATTTTATTTTTAGATGAGGCCACGTCGAATTTAGATGTTGCCACCGAACAAATGATAAACCAAAGGCTAAGTGCCCTTGAGATTACCACCGTTTTTATTGCTCATAGAGTTGAGACGATAAAACAAGCCGATCGTGTAATTGAGCTAACACCAACGTTACTCAAAGATGTTTCACGAGATTACTTTTAACCAAATCCAACACCCAATAAAAACAAGGAAAAAAATGATGTTATTGATTAACCCAGATCATCTTTCAAAGCGAGAAAAGGAAGTTTACTCGCATATCATTCAAGGTAGGAGCCAAAAGGAAATCGCAGACAAACTGTATATTTGCATTAGGACGGTTAAGTTTCATTGTGGAAACATCTATCAGAAGTTGAAGGTGAAAAATAAGATTGATCTTATTAAACAAATAAACCTGATGGAACAAAGTGACATAAAACAAATAAGAATTGCAGAATCTGGACCTAAGTTCAGGTGATTATTGAATATTTTGTTCTATTGTTAATAGTGTTCGGGACATTAAAGCGTTTATAAAAATGTTCCAAACTAGAAGAAGGAGTGGTCATGGTGGCGCTCCTAATTCAATTAACTAAAAATCACTTAGCACTTTAGGAATAGTCATGGAAACGCAATTTTTTGAGGATGGAAATATAGCTACTTTAGGTGTTGAGTCTTTACCTTGTCAGAAAGTATTAACTTACCAACTTAATGGCATAGGTGACTTACCTAAAGTGAAAGTCAAAGATACTTTGCTCGACGCTATATTAGACTCAATTTATTCATCTGTGTTTCATCAAGTATTACCTATTGGTAGCGTAAAAATAAAATCAATTCAGCACCTCAATAAACCAATGAGTTTGGCTGAGGGCTCCAACCAAAGTGGCTATCAGAATCACTTGGCAGTAAAGGTAAAAGAAACATCTTTAAGTATAAAACGATTCATGAAAAATGCGGAACAAGAATCTATGTCTGCAGCTGATAGAAGGCTTGAAGCATTTAAAATAAAGCAGTCATTTTTAGAGATCAATCAATACTTCCAATCACATGAGCGTTTCGTTTTATTTATAAATAGATCGTTAGCGAATTGTGCTCAGCAGTTTGCATTTTGTTTTGTACACCGTATTACCCATGGCAACATAAACAATGATGCACTAAGTATTGAAGGTAGATGGCAAAACAATAATACCTCTAGCTTTCACAACGACTTTGCGGAGAACAGTTTTACGTCTTCGTCGTTAAATGAACAAAAGGACGTAGCACTTTCCTTGTTCTTAAGATGGGTTTGTTACTACAACTCATTTAACAAAACTCAAATAGAAACTTCTGAGTTATCTCAGTACTTTTATGCTATTTACAACAAATACTTAGAGTACTATGTGGTATCAGTGTTAGGAGTTAGTCCAGATGAGTTACCATTGAATACCTTAGCAAGAGCCGAGTTAACATCTGGCTTAATAAAGCTATATCAGCACAATGCTTCTGAGTTAGATATTGCTAAGTTTATTGCTCAGAATTTATCGGATATCACAAAGGAAGGGTCGGTATCATACAAATTGCTTAACTCGGCAATAACGTCTGAAAACCAACACTACACCCCGTCTAGTATTATTACAAAGTGGGCAATCATAGGGCTGAGAAAAGTCTATTTTAATGCCCTTTTTCAAAACAACAATATCAGGCAATCACTTGCCATTTTCTTATCCAAAAGAAAATTAGACCAGGTTTTAGAGCTATCGAATCATTATGAAGATTGTGCTGCCTGGCTTTTTGAAGCCAAAGATAGTTCGGTTCACACGGTAATTTTCTCAAATAAAAAGTTACTGATTTATTTTGTTCCTGTTACTCAGTCTTATGTTGTCGAGCATTTTGATAAGGGTCACAAATACTCATTCATAGATGCGAAAGAGTTGCTGCTTTATATACAAACGCAACCAAAGTTAGATTTTAACTTACCCGGATTTTTAGCCTGGCGAGGACTAATTTATATGCTTACAGAGCTATTGGAATTGGAGAGAGGCCAGCTTGCATAGACTTGAACGGAACACGCAAGCCGGCAATTAACCGCAATTTTCATTGCACTTAACTTACCAACAATTGTTGGTCCGTACAGTATACATATGAATTTATATTTTAAAGGATCAGTTTTATGGAAAAATTATTAGGCCTAAAACCCGTTGTTCAATGGAGCTATATTGTTGCAACAATTATTGCAACGTTAGCTACCTTTTCACTGGCTTTGGCCACAATGCAGCTCTTCGATACTAGATCGATAGATTACTTTTCAGAAGTACAAAGGGGAATTACTCAGTTTGGAATGACCGGTTATGTATTTTGGTTAATTCTCGCTGCACCAATCATAGAAGAGTTTCTAACGCGGACAGTTACAGTTCGTATTGGCGAAGCACTATCTTCGCCTGTAGTAGTAATAGGACTGTTCTCAGCCCTTGCTACAACGTCTATTAAGATGTTTACGTTTGGCTCACCAATAATGCATTTTATTATAGGAATAGTGCTATTTGCTTTGTACATGAAGCATCGATCTTTACCAACAAACATCTTTTATTCGAGTTTACTTAATGCATTAGCATTAATAATTCTATTCACTTTTAGTCAAATACCTAGCCCTGCAATGTAGTGCAGGTATAACAATGGCAGCTTGTTTTGACTTGAACGGAACAGCAAGTTGCTTTTAACCTCGCCAATAATGGCAAACTTAACTACCGACATATGTCGATAAGGAAATAAAAATGAAAACATTATCAAACAAAGAAGTATCTCAAGTAACTGGTGGAATTTGGGTAGGCGCTATTATTTTAGTTTACGAAGAGTTACTTATCTCTGCATTAAAAGACATGTTTAGAGGCGGCCTAGAAGGTCTTGGTAGATTAGAAAATCGCCCAACAGGCACTCGTCCTTAATATTTAACCCCAGTCGTTAAGTAATTTAAAACAAGCAGAATTTTGCGGTTGCTTGTTTGTTCTTTCTTCTACATTTCTACAAAAGCTTAGCTATCGCCGCATAAATTTCAGCAGCTCTTGCTGGCGATAAATTACCTCTAATATCCCCTTGCCCTAACGTGCTTGTGACTCGTATTTGCTCCTTGGCTATATGGACGGGCGGTTGTGCTGCGGCGGCTTGTTGGCCAGCAGAAATACTTTGTTGGTTGTCTAAGTTGGCGGCGGTTGGTATTTGTGTGGCACGATCTATTACGTTGGCGGAATCAGTGCGTCCGACATTTTTTGACCTTTGAACGCGGGTTTGTTCTATGCCCGCTGTGACGGGTGTGGTTAACCCGAACTCTGCCATTTGTACATCTCCAACTTTCGCTAGTGATGATTTAATTATAGTTAAAAATTAATTAAAGAAATAAAAAAACCGAGCAAATGCCCGGCTTTTACAAGTGATTTTTTTAGACTTTGTGTTTTAAAACTGACTTTTTAAAACAACTACAATCAGTTACAAGCCTTAGCTCATCCCTAATTTCTTTTCTAAATAGTGGATATTAGTTCCACCATTTTGAAAGTGCTCATCGGCCATGATGTCTTGCTGCAGAGGTACGTTTGTTTTAATACCGTCAATTAGCAATTCATTAAGTGCATGCTCCATGCGTTTGATAGCAATACCGCGGTTTTCACCGTACGTAATTAGCTTACCAATCATTGAGTCATAGTTTGGTGGCACTTTATAATTTGTATAAATGTGAGAGTCCCAACGAACGCCTAAACCGCCTGGTGAGTGGAATCGCTTGATTTCACCTGCACAAGGAATGAAGGTTTCAGGATCTTCTGCATTAATACGACATTCAATGGCATGACCACGAATTTGAATATCATCTTGCGTAAATGACAACGGTTGACCTGCAGCAATGCGTAATTGCTCTTTAATTAAGTCTACGCCCGTTACCATTTCTGTTACTGGATGCTCTACCTGAATACGAGTATTCATTTCGATAAAGTAGAATTCACCGTTTTCATACAAGAATTCAAACGTACCCGCACCGCGATAACCAATTTCAATACAAGCTCTAACACAGCGACCACCAATAAACTTACGAAGTTCAGGTGTAATACCTGGTGCTGGTGCTTCTTCAACAACTTTTTGGTGACGACGCTGCATTGAACAGTCACGCTCACCTAAATGGATTGCATTGCCTTGGCCATCAGCCAAAACTTGTACTTCAATGTGACGTGGGTTTTCTAGGAATTTTTCCATGTACACAACGTCATTGTTAAAGGCTGCACCCGCTTCCGCTTTAGTCATCTTAATAGATTCAACTAAATCTTCTTCTTTGCGAACCACACGCATACCACGACCACCGCCGCCGCCTGCTGCTTTAACAATTAATGGGTAACCTATTCTGCGTGCAATAGCTCTGTTGGTATCGGCATCGTCGCCTAATTCACCGTCAGAACCAGGTACACAAGGCACGCCTGCTTTTTTCATTGCTTCAATGGCAGAAACTTTATCGCCCATTAGACGAATGGTATCGCCCGTTGGCCCAATGAAGATCAAACCACTTTGCTCAACTTGGTCAGCAAAGTCAGCGTTTTCTGCTAAAAAGCCATAACCAGGGTGAATAGCCACGGCATCTGTTACTTCAGCCGCGGCAATAATTCTAGGAATATTAAGGTAACTATCCATCGCAGATGGCTTACCAATACAAATGGTTTCGTCTGCAAGAAGAACGTGCTTTAAATTTCTGTCCGCTGTTGAGTGTACCGCAACGGTTTTGATGCCTAATTCTTTACAGGCACGCAAAATACGCAGGGCAATCTCACCGCGATTCGCGATGACAACTTTATCAATCATGATCAGCCCTTATTATTCAATGATGAATAGTGGTTGTTCAAATTCTACTGGGTCTTCGTTATCAACAAGGATTGCTTTAACAACACCCGCTTTGTCTGATTCAATTTGGTTCATCATTTTCATTGCTTCAATAATACAAAGTGTATCGCCAACTTGAACTGACTGGCCTACTTCAACAAATGAAGGAGAAGAAGGTGATGATGCACGGTAGAAAGTACCTACCATTGGAGAAACAACCTGATGACCTGATGCAACTGGAGCTGCTTCAGGTGCTGCCGCCGCCGGAGCTGCTGCTGGTGCTGCCTGAGGAGCTTGTGCTGGCGCAGGAGCATAATGCATTGGCGCTGCTACTTGCACAGGTGTACCAGAGATACGGATTGACTCATCACCTTGAGTGATTTCAATTTCGCCAACGCCAGACTCTTTCACCATGTCGATCAGTGTTCTTATTTTACGAATGTCCATTTTTTCACCTATTAATCTTTAAAATTTATTTATTATTAGTAATCGTCTTAACCGCTTGGTTAAGCGCGTATTGATATCCCTGCGGACCTAAGCCGCAAATCACACCAACCGCTAAATCTGATAAGTAGGAATGTTGTCTAAAAGGCTCTCGTGCATGTACGTTAGACAAGTGAACTTCGATAAATGGAATATTCACTGCCAATAGCGCATCTCTGATGGCAACACTGGTATGCGTGAAAGCGGCGGGATTAATAATGATAAAATCAACTTTCCCCTGCGCTTGCTGAATTGCATCTACCAATACACCTTCGTGATTTGACTGTACATGCGAAATGGCAACCAGCTCTTTTGACGCTTCATGCGTTAGTGACGCAACAATGTCGTTTAACGTAGCATTGCCGTAAATGTTCGTTTCTCTGCTACCTAACATATTTAAGTTAGGGCCATTGATCACTAAAACTGTTCCAATTGTTGACATCTTGTCGCCTTCTATACTCATTTCTACCTCTTCTCGAGATCTGACTAACTTTTATGGTGAAAACCATATAAAACTACAGTTCCGGAAGAATTAAAAGCCATTATAGAGAAATAAACACAATTAACAGCAAAATACTGGTCTAATGACCGACGTTAGCCGAGCTGACGGGCTCGCAGGCCTTTGTTTGAAGCGTTTTACAAAGCACGTTGGAAGAATTCAAGTAACGAATTAGACGCCTATTAACCAAAATAGTTCTATTTGGAGTGCCCTGTGGGCAAAAAAAAGCCCCACTTTAATCAATAAAAGCAGGGCTTCATGGTTTTAGACAAACTCATTTATATTGAGTTTTATTTAGCGAACCAGTTAAATACTTTTTAAGTGCGCCAAAAATGTGGTTGCATTCATATAGCCAGTGACGCGTTGAGTTGTTAACTCTCCACCACTAGTATTAAAAAACAGAATAGTTGGCAAACCTAAAATATCGTATTCAGTAAGCACTTCTATATCTGCATCGTTGTTGGCCGTCATGTCGATTTGTAAAAGAACAAAGTCTGCCATTTTGTCTTGCACGCTTTTATCTGAAAACGTAAACGCTTCAAACTCTTTACATGCCACACACCAGTCAGCGTAAAGGTCTAACATCACAGGCTTGCCTGCTGCATTTGCTTGAGCAATTTGCTGTTTTATTTCGCTCATGTTCGACACTTTTATAAACTCAACTTCATGTGACTCTGCTGATGCTGATGCCACTGGCGTCGGTAATATTGGTTTAATGATTAAAACAAAGCCCAATAAGAAGCTAAATAAAGAGACTACCCAAAAGCCGCTTTTGGCCGTGTTAGACGCTTGACCTAAATACTGACTATGGAAATATCCGGCTATTACGATTAGTAAAATACCCGCTAGTAATAGTACCCATTCTAAATCAACAAATCGTTCTAATAGAATGAGAGGAATAGCCAATAAAATAAACCCAAACAGGTTCTTAACCACATTCATCCAGTTACCCGCTTTAGGAAGTAATTTACCACCTGACGCACCGATAAGTAATAAAGGTAAGCCCATGCCTAAACTAAGCACGTACAAGGTGACAAAACCAATGAGCAAGTCGCCCGTTTGCGCGACATATAATAACGCGCCTGTTAACGGAGCTGTGGTACAAGGTGAAGCAATAAGACCACTTAATAAGCCCATTACAAACACGCCCACTAAATTGCCTGACTTTTGGTTGTTACTCACTTGAGTTAATTTATTGGTCCAAGACTGAGGTAACTGAAGGTTATACCAGCCGAACATCGCCCCGGCGAGCAATACAAAAATGACAGACACCGTAATTAAAACAGCAGGATGTTGCAGGGCAGCTTGGAACTGGACGCCCATGCTAGCTACAACTAATCCCAATAGTGAATACGTGATTGCCATACCTTGCACATAAATGAACGCAAGCCATAAACCTTTTTTAACGGTCATATTACTTTGCCCAGCAATGATGCTGGATAAAATTGGGAACATTGGGAATACACAAGGCGTGAAGGCCAAACCAACACCCAAACCGAAGAAAATAAGTAACGTCCATAACAAACTCTCATTGGCTAATGAGTCTGCTAGTGAGTTTTGTTGAGAAGGATTTGCTGTTGAAGTTGAATCGTTTGTTGATAAACCAGGTGATGAAACCGAGTCTGATGTTTGCGTGCCATTGTTCGAGTTATTACTGCTGTTATTGCCAGCGCTGCTAGCTGCCTTTAACGCGGCAATCTCGTCAGCAGAAATCGCAGTTAACGGAATACGTTTAACGGTTGGGTTGTAACAAAAACCCGCTTCGGCACAACCTTGATATCTTATATTTAAATAGCCGTTTTCAGCTATTTCACTAAAGCTAACGTCTATTTTTGATTGAAAGAAGTAAACATCCACCACCCCAAAAAACTCATCTTCAATTTGAGTACCGTCTTGCTTAACTGTTTCGGCAATTGTGCTGTTGTCTGCTTGGAACTGAAACTTATCTTTATATAAATAATAACCGTCGGCAATAGTCCAGTCTAAAACAACCTTGTTATCAACCTGTTTAAAGTCGAACATAAAGGCTTCATCTACTGGTAAGTATTCCGTTTGTTGGCCAAACAAGCCTTTTAGTGGATCCGCCGTAATTGCAGCGTGACTAACGCTGGTAAATAAAGACAAACTGGCGAGGGTAAAAGCAAAAATCCAATTTGTAATGGTACTACGTGTGTTAAGCATTTATTTGTTACCTTGTGATGTCATTTCTTGTACCCAATTTAAATAGTCACGATTGCCGTGGTTTACATCAATAACCAGAAACTCAGGTACTTCGTATGGATGATGTTCGTTTACATAAGACTCGATTGCCGCGATATTTCTTTCACTTGTTTTTAAAAACATTTGAACTTCAATATTTTGTTCTAGTTTTCCTTCCCATTTATAAAGGGAAACCACAGATGGAATTAAATTGACGCACGCGACCAAATCTTTATCAAGTAAACCCTCAGCTAAAGAATGAGCGGTGGGTAAATCCGGACTAGTGACTAAAATTAATTTAACGGTCATTTTATTATCTCGTTCAATGTATTACGTAAACCTTAAGAAAAAATTAACAAATGGTTACATACTATTGTTCAACTTTACTTGAATACCGTCGTATTGTCCCATACTTAACCAGGGTTAATATTGAATTTTTATTAGGAAAAATATGCCACTGTTTTTTATTTTTATCATCATTCCATTAATTGAATTAATGATCCTTCTTGAAGTAGGCAGCATTATTGGTAGTGGCTGGACGTTCATCATAATTATCGCCACCGCTATTTTAGGCACTAAGTTAGTTAAGCAACAAGGTGTGCAAACGTGGACTAAGATACAGCAAGAGTTGGCAACTGGTTCACTTCCTGCCCAAGCAATGTTTGACGGCATATGTATTTTAGTTTCGGGTGTACTTTTGATAACACCTGGTTTTATGACTGATATTTTTGGTTTGCTTCTGCTTACACCACCATTTAGAAAAGCCGTTTATTTGCAAGTAGGCCACAGAGTGCAAGTGCGCGGTGCTGGTTTTAATGCATCAGGGTTTGGTCAAGGTGGAGGTGGGTTCTCAAATCAGTCAACAGGTCGAACTTTTGAAAATGAAATGGATCAGAACACTCATCAAGATACGGGTGATTCAAGTTCAAATAGCCAGCAAGGTTATATTGATGAAAACCCTCAGCAGCCAACAACTATTGATGGCGAATACAAGAGAAAGGAATAAACGCCAGCAAAACCTTGTCTGAGTCGTTAAGAAAAAAGGGCCTAAAAAGGCCCTTTTTTGTTGCATCTAGCCAAAGTTCCAACACCCAAACAGAAACAACAAATCCACCTTATTCTACAACTTTCATGAAGGCAAACATTTTTATCCCAAAATGGGATATTCGCTACACGCACCTACTGTTCGCCCATGAACAAACTCTGGTGTGAAAAAAACTCACGCTTTCGAACCTATTTAAAAGAAATTAGAGAAGTCTCAGGTCAAACCCAGACACAACTAGCCAATAGCTTAGGGAAACCACAAAGTTATGTTTCTAAATACGAAAGCGGAGAACGAAAGTTAGACTTCTTGGAAACAATTGAAGTTGTTGAAGCCTGTGGCAAGTATGATTTGCAGGAGTTAGTTACATTGCTATCCGACAAATCTCTAAAGCAAAAATAGAAACCTCGCAGCCTTTAAAGCAAAACTAAAAGCGCGTGAACCGTCTGACGTACATAACCCCTATTATTCCCTAATTTTTCGTTATTTTTTTCAATTTTTCACTTGGGTTTTTTAAACCCACCCTCATATATTCGCCAACAACTAATTTTTAGTTTGTTTTAAAGCCTCCCAACCCTAAAACAGGGACTTTAAAACCTATTACAACCATAAACTTGGAGATAATGACAAATGAGCATTCGTCCTCTACATGATCGTTTAATCGTTAAACGTAACGAACAAGAAACAAAATCAGCAGGCGGCATCGTACTAACGGGCTCTGCAGCTGAAAAGTCTACTCGCGGTGAAGTTATTGCTGTGGGCAACGGTCGTATTTTAGAAAATGGCGACGTTCGTCCGTTAGATGTAAAAGTTGGCGACACGGTTATCTTTAGCGATGGCTACGGCGTAAAAACTGAAAAGCTTGATGGCGAAGAAGTATTAATCATGTCTGAGTCAGACATCTTGGCAATCGTTGAATAATAGGAGTTTAAGATTATGGCAGCAAAAGACGTAAGATTTGGAAATGACGCTCGCAAAAAAATGTTAGCAGGCGTAAACGTATTAGCAGATGCAGTAAAAGTAACGTTAGGTCCTAAAGGCCGTAACGTAGTATTAGACAAATCATTTGGTGGTCCAGCTATCACTAAAGATGGTGTATCTGTAGCCAAAGAAATTGAACTTGAAGACAAGTTTGAAAACATGGGCGCTCAAATGGTGAAAGAAGTTGCTTCTAAAGCCAATGACGAAGCCGGTGACGGCACTACAACTGCAACAGTTTTAGCTCAAGCTATTATCAACGAAGGCATTAAAGCCGTTGCCGCTGATATGAACCCAATGGATCTTAAGCGCGGTATCGACAAAGCAGTAAAAGCTGCAATTGAAGAGCTTAAAGAGTTATCTGTACCATGTTCAGATTCAAAAGCGATTGCACAGGTAGGTACTATCTCTGCAAACTCTGACAAAGAAATTGGTGACATCATTGCTGAAGCAATGGAACGTGTTGGCCAAGAAGGTGTTATTACTGTTGAAGAAGGACAAGCATTAGAAACTGAACTTGACGTTGTTGAAGGTATGCAGTTTGACCGTGGTTACCTATCTCCATACTTCATCACTAACCAAGAAAATGGTTCGGTTGAACTAGATAACCCGTTCATTCTTTTAGTTGACAAAAAAGTTGGCAATATCCGTGAGCTACTTCCTACACTGGAAGCCGTTGCTAAAGCCGGTAAGCCACTACTAATTATTGCTGAAGACCTAGAAAGTGAAGCCCTAGCAACGTTAGTTGTTAACAACATGCGCGGTATTGTTAAAGCGTCTGCTGTTAAAGCGCCTGGTTTTGGTGACCGTCGTAAAGCAATGTTACAAGACATTGCGGTATTAACTGGCGCCACTGTGATTTCTGAAGAAATCGGCATGGAATTAGAAAAAGCACAACTTGAAGACCTAGGTACTGCCAAACGTGTTGTTATCACTAAAGATGATACAACTATTATTGATGGTGCTGGTGAGCAAGATGGCATTGATGGCCGTGTTGCACAAATCAAAGCGCAAATTGAAGAGTCTTCTTCTGATTACGACAAAGAAAAACTTCAAGAGCGTTTAGCTAAGCTTTCTGGCGGTGTTGCGGTTATTAAAGTTGGCGCAGCAACAGAAATGGAAATGAAAGAGAAAAAAGATCGTGTTGACGATGCATTACATGCTACTCGCGCTGCGGTTCAAGAAGGTATTGTTGCCGGTGGTGGTACAGCACTTGTTCGTGTTGCAGCTAAACTTGCAGAGCTTAAAGGCGACAACGAAGACCAAACTCACGGTATCAAAATTGCGTTACGCGCAATGGAAGCACCGCTTCGTCAAATCGCGTTCAACTCTGGTGATGAAGCATCAGTGGTTGTAAACAAAGTTAAAGAAGGCGAAGGCAACTACGGTTACAACGCAGCAAACAGCACTTACAGCGACTTAGTTGAAGAAGGTATTCTAGACCCAACTAAAGTAACTCGTAGCGCACTACAGTTTGCAGCATCGGTTGCGGGTCTTATGATCACAACAGAAGCAATGGTAACGGATGCACCTCAAGACGCATCAGCTGGTCCTGCAATGCCTGATATGGGCGGCATGGGCGGTATGGGTGGAATGGGCGGCATGATGTAAACAACATCATGTAGTTTCATAGAAACTCATTAAGTTTCAATTGGTACAAAAAAGCCCGTAAAGCTATGTTTTGCGGGCTTTTTTATTGACACTTTATAACAATACATTTCAAAATAGAGCTAATATTTTGGACGTAGTTCATTTAGATTTTGGAGATTGAATATGGAAAGTTACAATAGTATTAGAGAGCTTAGAGAATCATTAAGTAATAAACCTCCTGAGCCTGCGGGCAAATATATTAAAGACTATTTTTTAAAACATAAACTAAGTGCATTATCAACATCTAAGAAGCTCAATTGCTCAGCTAGCACATTAACTAGACTTTTTTGTGGTGCCGCTTTAACGGTCGATATGGCCTCTAAACTAGAAAAGGAGTTTAATATAGATTCAGCTTTACTATTCCGGCTAGAAGCGAATGCCAATACGTTTAAAGCAAAACAGAAATCTAGCAGCATCTAGTAATTTCGTGATCATGCACAATAGCTGATAAAAAGGTGATGTTTATTAAAACATCACCTTTTTTATCAAAACTAACTTTGTATCAAACATTACTTTAGCGATACTAACACCGCTAAGTCTAGGTAATCGCCGTTCGGGTTTTACTTAGCCGGATTACCTTCAATATCTAATACAACCGGCTCTCCGTAACCAAACTCTTTCATTCTAGCTAACTGAGTTTCTGCATCTCCAGCAACAACATAAATCATTTGTTGTTCATTAAAGTGCTTGTCTATTACGTTATGAACGGCTTTTAACTCAAGTGATTTAACGTAATCTTGCTGTTGCTCAACAAAATTAGCTTCACGGTCAAAACGACTCATTTCAGTTAACATACCTAAAAGCTGATCTAAGGTTTCAAACTTACGTGAGTTACCTTTAATGATCATATTTTGAGTAACGGCTAAATCTTCCTCTTTGTAGGTCTCTTTGTAATTACTAATAAGGTCTTTAAATATCTCTAAAGACTCCAACGTAACATTGGTACGAACCTGCGAAGATGCAATAAATGGAGATTGATAGCCTGCACCACGAATATAAGAATACGCGCCGTACGTGTAACCTTTTTGTATACGAAGCGTTTGTGCCAGTCTTGCACTCATTCCACCACCTAGGCGGTTGTTCGCCACCTGAATAGGATGGAACTCCGCGCTGTTACCACTTACTACAGGTTTACCGGCCATAATAACGGACTGTTTGGCACCCGGTACGTCAATAAAGTACAAGGTTGGTTTCTTACGCTGAGATACCATTGGTTGCTGAGGTAGCTCTACCGCTTCACCTTGCCACTTATTTAATCTTGCTAACGCTTTGCTCACTTGTTTTTTAGTTACGTTACCCACCACATTGAACGTCGCCATTTTTGGTGTAATGTTTTGTTTGTAATACTGTTTAACATCTTCTAATGCAATATTAGTGACGGTTTTTTCAGTGCCGCCTACTGGGCTACCCGCAACATGAGATTCTGTATAAAGCGTTTTATAAAATGCGTTTCTAGCGATGGTACTTGCATCACCCTTACCTTGGTTTATGCGAGTTAGGCGCGTTGATTTTAAACGGTCAAACTCACTTTCTTGCCAACGTGGCGACATTAATACTTCAGACAATAACGCGATAGTTTCATCAAAGTTTTTCGCCAATGAACTTCCTGATATAACCACACTTTCCAAGCTGCTTGAAACTCTTAAGCTCGCGCCTAACAGACCAATGGCCTCTTCCAGTTCCTGCGGAGTTTTGTTTTGCGTGCCTTCATTCATTAGCTGAGCCATGAGTGATGCTGTGCCAAGTTTATTGCCCAAGTCTAGTTGCTGACCACCTTCAATAACTAAGTTAAAGTTTACAATTGGCAACTCGTTTTGCTCAATACCATAAACCGTTAAGCCATTGCTTTGAGTTGTTTGCCACACATCTGGCGTCGTTAAGGTAGGGAGTTCAGTAAGTGCTGGTTCGCTACGATCAAATTTAGTTGGCGTTTTCTCAAACTTAATGGCGTCATTCTCAATAAACTGTTGCTCTTTGCCTTGTTCAATCACTTCTTCAACAACGTTGGCTTTTACTGAGCCAGAAACGACCAACTCTTTTTGATCTTTTGGCACGAAGCTCGTAATGATGCTTGGTTTGTTTTTAATGTATTTTTTGAATACACGTTTCACATCTTCAACGGTAACTGACGTTATGTTTTTAATGTCTTGTTTAATAAATTCAGGCGATCCTGCAAATTCATTATACTGACCAAGCTTTTGTGCTTTATCCAAAACACTCTCAATTTCATAGAAAAACGACGTTTCTTGTTCCGCTTTTATCTTTGTTAACTGTGCTTCGCTAAAGCCATTTTTCTCAAAGTTATCTAGTGCTTCTTCAATCGCTTGATAAACCGTATCTAGCTTTGTTCCTGCATTACCGCGAACCAACAAAGTAAATGTGCCGGCAATTTCTTCCGAGCTGTTCCACGCATAAACACCTGGCGCTAACTTTTTCTCTTCAACAATGGTTTTATATAACGGCGCTTGTTTGCCTGATGATAAAATTTCGCCCAAAGCATCAAGTGCGTAAGCGTCTTTGTGGTAGCTCTCTACCGTAGGGAACGTTAAGCGAATTTCTGGGATTTTCGCGAAGTTATCTAAATGATAAAGCTTCTTAGTTTCCGTTAAGCTAACAGGTTGCGGCGTCATTTTACCAACTGGCTTACCTGCTTTTATTTCACCAAACCATTGCTTTACTTTTGCTTTAGTTTCTTCAATTTCAATATCACCAGCAATAACCATAGTGGCATTCGACGGTACATAAAATTGGTCATAAAACTCACGTACATCCGCTAGGGTTGCAGCTTGTAAGTCTTCTAAGTCACCAATTACCGTCCAGTTGTATGGATGATCTTTTGGATAAAGTGCTTTTTTAACAACATGACCAACATGTCCATAAGGACGATTATCTACGCGCTGGCGTTTTTCGTTTTTAACAACCTGCTTTTCACGCTCCAATGTACCTTTATCAACGGTATTAATCATATAACCAAGGCGATCTGAATCTATCCAAAGCAACTTATCAAAGGCATCTTTTGGCACAACTTCGTAATAGATAGTGCCGTCGCTCCAAGTACCGCCATTTCGAGAGCCACCTAATTCTGGGATCATTTTACGGTTGGCACCTTTTGGCACATTCTCAGAGTCATTAAATGACATATGTTCAAAAAAGTGAGCAAACCCCGTTCGCCCAGGCTTTTCACGACTAGAACCAACATGAACGATGGTGGAAATGGCAACGATAGGATCTGACTTGTCTTGATGCAGAATGACTTTTAACCCGTTGTCTAAAGTAAACGACTCATAAGGCAACTCAAAACTATTCGGCGCTTCAGCTTGGTTTATCTCTTGTTGTGTGTCCTGTTTCATCTTTTTAACAACGGCATCGGCATTTTTACTGTCCGTTACGGCAAAGTCTACTTTTCCGCAAGCGACTAAAACCATTGCAGAGGCTAAGGTAAGTGCAAGTTTAGTTTTCATAATCTATCCATTTGGTTTTTGTTATTTCCAGCTTGTTCGGTTAATTTGTGTATCTGTTTGCGTCGCCGTTGTTATTGCTATCTGTGTATCGTCTTTATTTACGGCAAAACCTACAATTTTTTGCGGCATGTCTATGTACGACGTTTCACCTGTTATTAATTCGGTTCGCACCAACTGAGCGTTTTTTCTATCGTAAACATAGAAGTAGCGATTGCTTAAGCTCATTAGCGAGTGATAAATATTAATGTCTGCTTCTATTTCTAAGTCTACCGAAGTATTCAGCCCAACAAGTCTGGTCCCAGTTGTGTAATAAACGTTACCACTAGGATCGTTTAGCATATGAATTGCATTTGCAGGTACGAGCATCTTTATATTATTTGAGATTAAATCGTATTCCCATACCTGGGTTTTTTCATTAACTGAAATTACCGTGTAGATTTTCCTTTTATCAGGGCCAATAGCTGAGCTATTTATGAAATGTTCATCTTTATATTCAATTTTTCTTTTTACGCCCGTGTCTGCTTCAACAAGGTAAAGTTCATACTCTGCTTGTAGTAAGTAAAAACTTCCGTCATTAGCTATTCGAGGAGGATAAATGATCCTGCTATATTCTTTATCATATGTGGTTATTTGCGAAAGCTCTTCACCCGCCAGCCAATACTGATAGGCTCCACTTCGATTCGAGACAAACATAAGCTGATCATTAAAAAAGCGTGGGAAAAAGCTTTGTCCATCTGCTTGAAACTTCCTGTCTTCAATAAGGTTAAGCGCCATATCATAAATAGAAATACTACTTTTTGATTCGGCCCTACTAACGGTAAGGGCTTGTGTTTTATTAATGGGCGATAAATTATTAATTGGCTCGCCGTTAGTGATGTTTAAGTGTGTTGTTAATCCGGTATCTAAATCTAACGTTGTTAAACCTGAATCCGAAGGCCAGATTAAAGAGTTGCTGTCGGTATACCAGTTCACGTTTTTGAGTATTGTAAATTTTGGAAACTCGAAGACTTTTTTGCTTTCTTTTGACTGAAAGTCATAGATATAAACATTAGTTGGTTTTGTGTGCTCTTCTTTAAGGTAAAACATCTTTTGGCCATCTGGCGATATTCCAAATTGGCGAATACCTTTGTACAAATCATTTGATGATAAAAACATGCGAGATTGTTGAGCTTCTATGTCCCACAGTAATAGGTCAGTGGCATTATCGCCTTTACGAGAATAATATAAATTCTGCCCTAGTTTATCTAACTCCATTTTATAAAAAGGACTTAAAGGACAAGGCATTAAATTTTTTACAAAATCGACTACAGGAAAAGCACTAGCATCAAAAAGCCCAATGTGGCAGGTGGATGCTTTGCTGTCACGTACGTATGCGATTAAATTAGACGACTCTACTTGCCAGGAAATAACGTATATATCGAAATTTTTATATTCTAACTGCGTATTCGTATTACCCACTAAACTACCAACAAAACTCTTTGTACCCTCGTCTGACTTGTTTAAATAGGAAAACATTGAGCCATCAGGGGAAACAATTGGTCTGGATTCCGCGCCAATCAGCCAACTTGCGGGTAGTGAACTGATCTCTATATCTCTTTCTATGCTGTTATCTTGATGGACATCATAATTGCCTGCAGCTTGACTACTTGCAACATCATCGGCGGAGTTCGACAACGCATAAACAAAATAGAAGACCACGAGCAATAAAATGGCCGTTGCGATCGCTTTTATATTTAATTTTGCCGTGCCAAGGTTCATAGTTTCAGGATTGTTCTGAGCATCTTGGTCTTGGTCTTGGTCTTTAGAGTATTGAGTGTCTTGAGATAAACTGTCCTTTGATGTGGTTTCTTCATCAATGCTGTTGGTTGTGTTGTTGTTCGAGGCACTGTGGTTGGTATTGTCGTTCGTAACATTATCATTACTAACATTGTCGCTTGTGGCACTCGTGCTATTAGTTTTAATGGTATTGATTTGATTAGTATTGGTACTAGCCTGAACCTCAACAGGAACATACGTCAGACTATAGCCTTTTCGATAATGTGTTTTTATATATATGTGATTAGAATCGGGAAGCTTTAGTTGCTTTCTAAGCTCTGAAATAGCTCGATTAATTGAGTTGTCATCAACATAGGCATGCTGCCAAACATGGTCAATTAGCTCTTGGCGAGAAATGATTTTATTACTATTCGAGATGAAGTAGTTTAATAGTTTTTCAATAAGTGGCTCTAATTCCCTAACGATACCCTCACACTGAATTTCACTTTTTTCAGCATTATATCGCCACGCACCAAATTCAAACACCATTACTAACTTCCATTTTTTATTATTTTTACACCGACAGGTTACAAATTCATAAACTAGATAGCAAGAACATTATTTGCACAACAACGTTCAGTTTTGAAACCTTATGAAAACCTAATACCAACAATAACATTCAATCACTATATTATTTATTTTCAATAACATAACAAAATATCAAAACATAGATCCTTATGAATTTATTGTTAAGAGTTCCATAAGCGACATATTCACTTTTCATCTCTAATCTTGTCCCCACTGCAAACGAACACTCATCTCAGTTGATTCGAAATGCAGATATTTTTTAGCTGTATTTTAATTAACAAAATAGATTGGTTTAGCCAATAAGGATTTAAAAATGAAAAGCTTAAACAAAAATCAACTAGCTCTACTTACTTGCGTAATTGCTTTATCACTTTCTGAAACGGCACAAGCATCTGCTACTGCACTTTCTCCAAGTAGCCCAAGTACTTCGTACAGCCAGTTATCTAATAAAGTGATGGCGATATCGAATGAGCGCATAGATAAGCAACTCAACCAAGAAATCGACAGGGTTAATGATGTGATGGCGACAAAGGTTTTGGCCAAGATTGGTGAGTTCTAGAGCTACTGAATAACTGAATAACTGAATAATTGAATAATTGAATAATTGAATAATTGAATAATTGAATAATTGAATAATTGAAAGGTAAATAAAAATGAAAAATCTAATTAAAAAAAGTTTAAAAGCCACTGTATTAGCAAGTGTTTTAGCTGCATCATTTCCTTCGTTTTCCAACACGGTTTGGGAGATTAAAAAAGGTGAAGATGTGGTCCATATTGGTGGCACTGTGCACCTACTTCCAATTACAGAATATCCACTACCAAGTGTGTTTACTGATACGTATCAAGCTGCTGACAGCATAGTATTGGAAACTAAGCTTCCTACGCCTGATGATCAAGCGGGTCAAATGGCAATGCTTAAAGCAATGGCCTATGCAGATGGTGAAACATTGAGCCAACATCTGTCAGAGCAAACGAATGAAAGTCTTAAACAATACTTTTCTGCCGTTGGTATTGAATTTGAAAAGTTAAATAAATTTAAGCCTGGGTTTATCTCTTCAATGATATTAAACATAGAAACTCAAAAAGCAGGCATGGCTGGCGCGGGTGTTGATATGTACTTTTCACAGCTTGCTAACCAAGATAATAAATCTATTGAATACCTAGAAACGTTAGACTTTCAAATTAATATGCTTGCGAATATGGGCGTTGGTAACGAAGAGTACGCGATTAAACATAATTTAGCAGAAGCAGAGGAAATAGTTCCGTTGTTGAAAAAGCTCATTAAAGCATGGAGAGTTGGTGATGAAAATGCCATCAATGAGTTGGCTTTAGTGCAAATGAAAGAACAATTTCCTAGTAGTTTTAAAGCGATGATGACAGATAGAAACCTTGATTGGGTGCCAAAGATTGAAGCGCTTTTTAATGACGACGATCAAGAGTTTGTTTTAGTTGGTGCAGCCCACCTTGTTGGTGAAGATAGTGTAATCGAGCAGCTAAAAGACAAAGGGTATAAGGTAACAAAACTATAACCTAAATATTGCTAAGATAAATTTATTAAAAATGGTCTATTTTCATTTACCGAATGATTATGGGCCATTTCTGTTTCAAACCTTTAAAATCATTACAGAAGCGGAGCTCTAGGGCTTTTAACAATCTCAAAAACGATATGTAATTATCAACTAATCAACTGCTGTTTTTTCGAACAAAGGTGAGAAATTATTATTGATCAGTGCTAGAATGCGCTGGTAAATCCTTCCATTATTTTGAGAATCCATTTTGAGTCAATCTTCATTTTCCACACTTGGGCTAAAGCCTGAGTTATTAAACACTTTAGAATCGCTAACTTATACAGAAATGACGCCTATTCAGGCTGAATCTTTACCTCTTATTGTTGAGGGTAAAGACGTTATAGCACAAGCTAAAACGGGCTCAGGTAAAACTGCCGCTTTTTCTCTTGGTTTACTGCAAGCATTAGATGTAAAACGTTTTAGAATCCAAGCAATGGTGTTGTGCCCTACTCGTGAGTTAGCCGACCAGGTAGCAAAAGAAATTCGTACATTAGCCCGTGGCATTCACAACATTAAAGTGCTTACTTTATGCGGTGGTTCTCCTATGGGTCCACAAATTGGCTCTTTGGAGCATGGCGCTCATATTATTGTTGGCACGCCAGGACGCATTGAAGATCACCTATCTAAAAAACGTTTAGATTTATCAGAATTAAAGACGCTAGTTTTAGACGAAGCTGACAGAATGCTTGAGATGGGTTTCCAATCATCTATGGACGCAGTAATTGATGCCGCTCCTAAACAACGCCAAACATTGCTATTCAGTGCTACATACGGCGACGAAGTGGCAGGTATTGCTAATAAAATCATGATTGATCCAACTTCAATTAAAGTTGAGTCGAATCATAATAAAGAAACGATTAAACAAAGCTTTTATGAAATTGATGACAATGAACACCGTTTGTTGGCAACTCAATTATTGGTTATGGAGTTTCAGCCAGAGTCATGTGTCATTTTCTGTAATACCAAACGCGAAACACAAGATGTTGCCGATGAGTTATGGGATATGGGATTCGATGTTTTAGCACTGCATGGTGACCTAGAACAACGCGAGCGTGATCAGGTATTAGTTCAATTCTCTAATAAAAGTGGCTCTGTATTAGTAGCGACAGACGTGGCGGCTCGTGGTTTAGACATTGAAGACTTAGATTTAGTAATCAACTATCAGTTAGCACACGATACTGAAACTCACATTCACCGAATTGGTCGTACTGGCCGTGCTGGTCAAAATGGTCGCGCGTGCAGTTTAGTTGGTAAAAAAGACGGTTATAAAATGGGTCTAATTGAAGACTATTTAAGCCGTACCATTACACCTGAAGCATTACCAAGTGAAGCGGTATTAGGTAAGACTGTACCTGTGGCTGCGATGAAAACGATTCGTATCGATGGCGGCAAAAAACAAAAAGTACGTGCTGGTGACATTCTTGGTTGCCTTACTGGCGACGGTGGCATAGACGGAAGTGAAGTAGGTAAAATCCAACTTCATGACATGTGGGCCTACGTTGCAGTTAAAAAAGAAGTAGCGAAAAAAGCCGTTAAGAAAATTGAAAACGGTAAGCTTAAGGGACGTAAGTTCCGTGCTTGGACTTTGCGTTAATAGCTTTAGTTAATACGCAGCTGAAGAGCGGCTAATACGCCGCTCGTCAGTATTAATACTATTGAATACCTCCCAGTATACTATCTACTCTGGCTTCTAACTCTTGGCTACATGTAAATTTTTGGAACTTGGGTTTAGCAAAATAATACCCTTGATAATAATCGGCGCCTAGCTCTCTCAAAACACTAAACTCTTGCTCAGTCTCAATTCCTTCTGCAATTACTTTTGTACTGTTGCTATTTGCTATTTCAATCAGGTGCTTAACAATTGACCGTTTATAGTAGTTAGTATCCAACCCTCTCACCAGTTCCATGTCTATTTTGACGTAATCCGGTTGGTAGGTATGCAACATATTAAGCCCGGCATAACCGGAGCCAATGTCGTCAATAGCGACTTGGAACCCGGCGTTACGATAAAAGTTTAATAGGCCTTTCATCAATGACTGGTTTTTTATTTGATGTGTCTCTGTAATTTCAAAAACTACATTTGATGGATGTATTCCCAATTCGTTTATTGCTGACGTGGTTGCTCTTAAACAGTATGAAGGGTCATAAATACTGCTTGGATTAAAATTAATAAACAGTTTTCCTGTCAGACCAGCTTTAATATAATGAGAAACGGCTGAACGTCTTGCAACTAAGTCTAGTGAAAAGAGTAAATCGGAATGCTCAGCTAAAGAAAATGCATGGTCTGGTGGGACATTATTTCCCAGCTCGTCTTTAATCCTAAAAAGTGCCTCTTGTCCGATGGGATTAATTTCCCCATTCTTATCAACTTCTACAATAGCTTGGTAGTGACTTTCAAAACGATTTTTTTCAATTGAGTCAACTAACCAGCGACTATTATATCGATTAATTAAAACATCTGCTGGTAGTACTTTTGAGATAGCATCGAGATCTAATTCTGTAGACTCAGTGGTTGTTATTTTAGTCTTAGCTAATTCAGGCCCTTGAAACTCTCCAAATAAAGAAATTAAAAAGTTTTGTAATCGATCTTTAGTCACTATAACTTCTAAACAGTTGGCACGGTGCTGAGTGGCAGAAAAATGTTCAGTACCACAATAGACAATAGCTTTGGTCATACTTTCAGCTGTTGGGAAAAATAGCCAAAAATGAGTTGAATCATAAAAATAGGAATCGATGGCTTCACAGTCTGCACAATACATTTGATGTCCCTCACTTATAGCTTTGTTAATTTATAGTGTTTATTTTGTAGGGAGTATTTACGCTAGGTTATCTATTAAAGTTCAGTTGAATACAGGCAAATGACTTAGAGTTTTGTTTACTCTATTAAAAATGCAAAAAAAATCCCCAACTAAGTTGAGGATTTAATCTTTATAACGAACAACTTAAGTGACCACGCTAGGTAGCCACTTATTGCTAACGATTAAATATCGTTAGGCTTTGAACGTGATGCACGCTTACGTTCGTTTTCCGATAAGAATTTCTTACGGATACGAATGCTTTCAGGCGTTACTTCTACTAATTCGTCATCATCGATAAATTCTAAAGCTTGCTCTAGAGTCATTACAATGTGTGGAGTTAGTGTTTGCGCTTCGTCTGTACCAGATGAACGTACGTTAGTTAATTGCTTACCTTTAAGTACGTTTACTGTTAAGTCGTTATCACGGCTATGAATACCAACAACCTGACCTTCATAGATGTCAGTTGCGTGTCCAATCATCATACGGCCACGAGACTGTAGATTGAAGATTGCGTTTGTTAGGGCTTTACCCGTCGCGTTTGCAATCAATACACCGTTCATACGTTGACCGATTTCACCGCCTTTATGTGGACCATATTCGTAGAATGTATGGTAAATCAAACCAGAACCAGACGTTAATGTCATGAATTCAGTTTGGAAGCCAATTAAACCACGGCTAGGCATGATGAAGTCCATACGGATACGGCCTTTACCATCTGGTGCCATGTCAGTAAGTTCAGCTTTACGAAGACCCATTTTCTCCATGATCGCGCCTTGATGCTGTTCTTCAACATCAATCGTAACCGTTTCGTATGGTTCTTGTTTTTCGCCATCAACGTCACGCATGATAACTTCTGGACGTGATACTGCTAATTCGAAGCCTTCACGACGCATGTTTTCAATTAGGATACCTAAGTGTAATTCACCACGACCTGATACTTTGAATTTATCAGCATCGTCAAGTTGTTGAACACGTAGTGCAACGTTGTGAACTAATTCTTTGTCCAAACGCTCTTTGATGTTACGCGAAGTTACAAACTTACCTTCTTTACCAGCAAACGGAGAAGTGTTTACTTGGAACGTCATTGTTACTGTAGGCTCGTCAACTGAAAGTAAAGGAAGACCTTCAACTTCAGAAGGACAACAAATAGTGTCAGAGATTTTTAATTCGCCAAGACCAGTAATCGCGATGATATCACCGGCACTTGCATCTTCTGCTTCGTAGCGGTCTAGGCCTAAGTAACCAAACACTTTACCTACTTTACCGTTGTGGATTGTACCAGCAGCAGTTTGAATAGTTACTTGTTGGTTAGGCTTAACAGTACCACGAGTAATACGACCGATACCGATAACACCAAGGTATGAGCTGTAATCTAGCTGAGAAATCTGCATTTGGAACGGACCATCAACGTCAGCTGCCGGAGGTGGCACTTGGTCAATGATTGTTTCAAATAATGGTGTCATGTCTGTACCAGTTTCGCCTTCTTCATGAGAAGCCCAACCGTTAAGTGCAGAAGCATAAACAACTTGGAAGTCTAACTGTTCGTCAGTTGCGCCAAGGTTATCAAATAGGTCAAATACTTGATCCATAACCCAATCAGGACGAGCGCCTGGCTTATCAATTTTGTTGATAACTAGGATTGGCTTAAGACCTTGAGCAAACGCTTTTTGTGTTACGAAACGCGTTTGAGGCATAGGACCTTCTTGCGCATCAACGATAAGCAATACAGAGTCAACCATTGACATAACACGTTCAACTTCACCACCGAAATCGGCGTGTCCTGGAGTGTCTACGATGTTTACACGGTAGTCGTTCCAGTTGATTGCTGTGTTTTTAGCAAGAATAGTGATACCACGTTCTTTTTCGATGTCATTCGAGTCCATAACACGTTCGTCATGGTCAGTACGCGCATCTAACGTACCTGATTGTGCTAGTAGTTTGTCTACAAGCGTTGTTTTACCGTGGTCAACGTGAGCTATGATAGCTACGTTTCTCAGGCCTTTATGGGCATTTGAGCTCATCAATTCTTCCTCAAAAAAGGGTATTATGTCGACTAAAGATCAACTGGATTCTATCTGGCGCGGGATTATACACGAAACAAGAACAGAATGAGTGTATTTAATAAAAATAGCTCATTTTTTTTACAACTTGTTATAGCAATTCAAATAAATATCCATAGAATGGGGACACATACATGGAGTAATTGTGCAATTATGAATACGGATTCTTTCAACTTTATGCAGGAAATTTTCAACACTGTTCTCAAAAACAGTCTTGATTTATTTGCTTACATCGACAAAAACCAAAAATATCAATATGTGAGTAATAGTTACGCTCAGTTTTATGGACATAAAGCTCAGTCGTTAATTAATAAAAGCCCACAAGATATTTTTGAGCCAGTAACATACGAAGATAAAATTCTTCCCAATTTAAATAAGTGCCTTACTTCAGCTCTCCCTATTAATTATAAATCTTGGGTAAAACCAAAGGGTAACAACGACGAAAGTTTTCTGTATATCACCTATTTGCCTCACTTCAGTGAAGAGCACCAGGAAGTGGTGGGTATTATTGTTATTGCCAAAGACGTGACAAAGTTTAAAAGAGCCGAAACTCTACTCGCCAAATCAGCTAACACAGATGCATTAACCAATATTCCTAATCGATTATTTTTAACCAATAAACTAAACGAGTTAAGCCAGAACGCTAATCGTCACACGGACCGCTACGCTATTTTATTTTGTGACTTAGATGGGTTTAAAAGCGTTAATGACAAATATGGTCATGCAGTAGGTGATCGTATATTGAGCCAAGTCGCTCAGCGTTTAAAACATGAAATTCGTGAAGAAGACATTATTGCTCGTTACGGCGGCGATGAATTTGTCATTCTGATCACTGACAGGGCCTCATTAGTCACAATAAATGCGATTCGAAATAAAATATTTAGTGCTATTTCCCAGCCATTTCAATTCTCGGGTGACAATATCAACATTGGCATCAGTATTGGTTCCGCAATATACCCTGACCACGGCACAGAGCCTGATGATTTATTAATCAAAGCAGATGCAGAGATGTATTCTAGTAAAAATTCGTAACGATTCCGGTAGCTTTTTTGGTTCTTAACAGCTAAGTTTATAGGGTTAACCCTTACCCCATAATTAACTAAAAGAACCTTTTTACTATGAATGTAGAGTTTATTAATCCTTTTCTTAGCTCACTAATGAACGTGTTAGAGACCATGGCAATGACCAAGCTTGAGCCTGGTAAACCATCCATGAAAAAAGAAGAGATATCTCGAGGCGATGTATCAGGCATTATAGGTATGGCAAGTCCTCAAACTAAAGGCTCACTTTCTGTTACTTTTGAAGAGTCATTAGCATTATCTATTATGGAAAAAATGCTTGGGGAACGCCCAGATACAATAAATGAAGAAGTTACTGATATGGTAGGTGAAATTACCAATATGGTAACCGGTGGTGCCAAAAACATGTTAGGTGATAAAGGATACGATTTTAATATGGCAACACCTACTATAGTGTCTGGTAAAAACCATACTATTAGTCATCAATGTGAAAGCTCAACGCTAATCATTCCTTTCACTTCTGAGCATGGCAAAGCTTATATTGAAGTATCCTTTGACGTATTAGTAAAGTGATCCTTGTTAGGTAAACCAACGACCTTTGGTGTAAATAGGTGAACTTCCGAGTTTTCACCTTTGCCAAAGGTTGAATCGTAACTACTAAAGCTCTCTCGCATTGTCATTACCAATCTATTACCAACAACATCAAATCTTTGTAGTCGCGTACCTGCGGCTTTAACAGAAAAAACAACATAAGCCCTTCCACTGCCATTATAGTTAGCCAGTAATTCAATAGGTGTGCCATCATCTTTAACCGTTAATGTCATTTCTCCATCAAATTTATCTACATATTCACGTGTTCGCTTATTAGTAATAATTGCTTCAACAGGCAATGTAAAGTGTAACTTTGAAGCTCCTTCAACTTGTTCTTTTAACTTCTCAACTCTTATCAATGTTGCCGATTTTAAAAGCTGATTAAGTGAATCAATTGGCGACAGTAAGTTATTAATATTACTCATGCTGAAGTCGTTAATGGCATCAATAGTCGGTGTTGAAGCATCTTCATCTTTTAATTTAGCCGCAGACTCCTGTTTCATGTTTTTCAAAACGTTCGTTGAGTATGACGTCGTTAAACCGTTCATATCCTCTCTGACCATCAACGCGACTTGGCCTGACTTCTCTTTGCTTTTTTTACCGTCTCCTTCAACCTTATTAAATGACACGACTACATGCCCTGACACAGGTACCGCTCCACCTAGGTCACTTAGTGCATCATTGAGTTTTTTCATTACTGAGTGAGTTGATACAGCTGTGGCAGCAGTACTTGGTGAAAGAAAAAGAAGTAAAAATACAGCGATGCTAGGTGATAATAATTTCATTTGTAATTCCTATTTACAAAAAGCCCTACTTACATGACCAACAAATCTAAAGTAAGTTCATTTTTCACTAATACGTATGCCGTTGAATTAAGTTCAAGTTTTCATCCAACTGAATAAACTTTGCTTCGCTGCCTTTAACTACTGCGAACTTATTGGCTTCTATACCTATAAATTCAGCTGGGTAGGTTATTGCCATTTTTAAACACGCTTCATTTGAAATATTTAAATGTTGTTTTGTATTTTGAACAGCCATAAGAAGGTTTAAGTGAGCGCCAGCCAGCGTGCCGGATTCGTTTGTTAGCTTGCCATTGCACACAGATACCGTTTGATTAAATAAATTAAAACTCGTTTGGTCACTGCCTATAGAACACATAGCATCAGAGACTAAGTACAGCTTACCTGTTTTCTTTTTTGAGCTATCGGGAAATGCAGAGCTATTGCTTAGCTGATTTTTTATTTTCCAAGCTAACTTTGCAGAAACATAATCAACATGAAAACCATCTAAAATTATACCAGCGTAAACACTCTCGCTATTTAGTGCCGCACCTACCGCACCTGGCTCTCTTCCGGTAAGCGGAGACATTGCATTATACAAATGAGTAAAACCACTCGCCCCAGCGTCTATCGCAGCTTTAATGGATGCGTACGATGCATTAGTATGACCAACGGAAACAATACAATTGTTGGCAATTAAGTACTTAATATCCTCTAGCGAGACGGCATCAGGATCAAGTGTTATTAGCTTGATACCAATATCGGATCTTGAATATAACTTTTTCTCTGCATCACCTAGTGTTCGAATAGATACTTCTGGATGCACGCCCTTTTTAGGCTCACTAATATGAGGACCTTCAAAGTGAATACCTAAGACACCAGCCAAACCTTGCTCTAGAGCAGCGGAAACACTATCCGCAGCTTGTTCCATAACTTCAATCTTGTCGGTAATCACTGTTGGTAGAATATGAGATGTACCACTAACATTGTGAGCATTCACAATACGCTGCAAACCATGAATACTAGGATCATCGTTAAATAAAACCGCGCCCCCACCATTAACCTGTAAATCTATAAAACCAGGTGAAAGAATACCATTTAAGGATACTGCCGTTAGATAGTCAGAAAGCAAGGCATTGTGATGTATCTCATAAACACGACCGTTTTGAATTTCTAATACTGAATTTTGAATTAAACGATTGCCGTCAAATAAGTATTCTGGTGCTATAAATTTGTTCATAACGAGTCTGTTATATAAAAGGTAAGGGTCACTATTGAGTACGTCGTTTTATTTTACTGAATTAAGATAATGCCAAGGTTAACTTGGACTGTAAACGGTTACTTGATTACGGCCATTCGATTTAGATTTATAGAGCGCTATATCGGCTTGTTTTACTAACTCATTGATGGTTTTTGTGGTGAAGTCGCTTTGCGCTATACCAAAGCTGCACGTAAGCTTAAATTCAATCTCTGAGCTGACACTGAAAGCGCTGTCTTCAATTATTTGTCTCAAAAATTCAACTTTTTTGATTAAAATAGGCGGTGGATCACCTTCTAAAATAATGACAAACTCTTCACCACCAATGCGAGCCACGATATCTCTAGCTCGCAAATTTTCTTTTAATAAATCAGTCAAGTGTTTGAGTACAACATCTCCAACATCATGTCCAAAAGTGTCATTAATAGTTTTAAAATGATCAATATCCATCATTGCCACAATAAAAGAACGTCCAGACTCGTATGCCGACTCAATCGCTTTACAGCCGTCAGAGTTTAATCCTCTGCGATTCAAAGCCTCAGTCAGCGTGTCTGTTTTCGCTAACTTTTCTAAGTTGAGTGTTTTATCTTTAATTTCCGTAATATCACGTTCAATCGAGGCATAATGAGTAACAATACCTTTACTATTTTTGAGTGGAACAATATTTAGGTCGACCCAGTAAGGTTTGCCATCTTTTTTGTAATTGATGACTTCCTCTCTAACAGGTAAAAACTGAGTTAGATGATCCATTATTTTTTTAGTGGTGATCGGGCTGGTTTTTTCACCACTAAGTATGGAGGGAGTTTTGCCTATGACTTCTGTACTGCTATACCCGGTTAATTTAGTAAATGCTTCATTAACGTATACAATTTCTGGCCCAGCACCTTTAGTATCGACAGCCTGACTAATGATGACGGCATCATTCGCTTTTGCGACAATGTCTTTAAATGGGATAATTTCTTTTTGGTCAGAGATGTTTGTAAACGTGAGAACGTAATTGTCTAACTGCGTTTTCGGGCTCTTTTCTATGTACGCGTTACATAAAAACCATGAGTAAACGTTGGTTGTGTGATTCAAAACCCCAATTTCATAATTGCACAGTGGCTTTTGTGTTCGAGCAACAACAACTGCGGGAAACTCTTCTGTAGCCAGTAGGTCTCCGTGTTTATCTACAATAGTCCAAAACGGGTCGGTGATAAGGTTAGAGGTTTCAAGATCACTAGTGAGACCAAGCCAGTTAATACAGGTTTGATTTGCATATTCTATTTTAAACTCGTTATTAAATACAATTATGCCAATTGTTAATGAGTTTAGTAGTTGTTCATGGTCTATTGTTAAATTCATTTTTTACCCGAGAGAAGCGTTTTTCTACTCGCCCTGTAACTCCACATAACAATTCATAAGGGACTGTTTTAGCATAGTCTGCAATTGTTTCTAAAGGCAAATTTTCGCCCCAAAGAATTGCTTCGTCGCCCACTTTTATTGTTTTTTCATTACCAATATCAATTGAGATCATATCCATTGAAACTCTTCCTGATAATGGATATTTTACGCCGTTAACTAAAATAGGAGTGCCGTTTTCTGCATTCCTAGGATAACCATCGCCATATCCTATGGCGATCACAGCTAAACGCGTGTCTTCTTTTGCAACCCAAGTGGCGCCATATCCAACACTTTGCCCTTTTTTCACTTCCCGAATCGCAATGATGCTCGACTTTAGTGTCATCACTGGTTTTAATTCATAATCTGAGGCACTTGTATTATTCACTGGCGATACGCCATAAAGCATGATGCCTGGGCGAACCCATTGATGATGACTATTTTTAAAAGACAAAATAGCAGCCGAGTTTGCAAAAGAGCATTCACCTTTATGGTGATTTTGTAGCTCTTCAAATACCGAAAATTGATAATCATTTAACGAGTGTGTGACATCGTCGGCGCAACCAAAGTGGCTCATTAAAATAGGCTCACCTAAGATATTCTTGTGCCCAGATATTTTTTCTCTTATTGCAGGAAACGTTTCAGGAGGTAAACCTAGTCGATGCATGCCGGTATCAACCTTTAACCAAACTCTCACCGAGCGAGGTATGTCGGCCGCCATAAAATCATCAAACTGTTGCTCGGTATGAAGAACCGTATCTAAACCAAGGTTGGAAATAATTTGTAATTCATCAGCTTCAAAAAAGCCTTCAAGCAAAACTATTGGTTTGGTAATACCTGCCGCTCTTAGTGCGACAGCTTCGGAAAGTCTGGCAACACCAAAGGCGTCGGCTTGATGGAGGCTTTTTGCAATTTCAGTGGTGCCGTGGCCATATGCATTTGCTTTTAACATTGCCAAAATTTTACTGTTTGGGGCATTACGCTTAACAACGAGTAAATTATGTTGTAACGCTTCTAAATTTATTTCAGCAACTGCAATTTTCATGTTTTTGGATTAATCCTCGATGATGGCATTACCAGCGTAGTTATCAAATCTTGAATAATGAAGTTGGGTGGTTAACCTAATGCGACCTATCGGACCGTTACGGTGCTTACCAATAATAATTTCCGCGGTACCTTTGTCGGCCGAGTCTTCGTGATAAACCTCGTCTCTGTAGATAAACATTATTAAGTCAGCATCTTGCTCAATTGAGCCTGATTCCCTTAAATCTGAGTTTACCGGACGTTTGTCTGCACGTTGTTCTAGTCCACGGTTAAGCTGAGCTAGTGCAATAATAGGAATGTTTAATTCTTTTGCGAGTGCTTTTAATGACGCGGAGATATCGGCGATTTCTAATGTACGGTTGTCTTTATACTCTGGAGAGCGCATTAGCTGAAGATAATCAATCATGATCATGGACAAACCACCGTGCTCTCTAGCAATACGTCTGGCGCGAGATCTCACTTCAGTTGGCGTAAGACCAGATGAGTCATCTATGTATAGCTTACCGCTTTCCTGCATTATCCCTAGCGTACTTGCTAAACGAGCCCAATCGTCATCGTCTAAGTTACCGGTTCTTACTTTAGTTTGATCAATACGGCCTAATGAGGCAAGCATTCTCATCATGATTGAATCGGCTGGCATCTCTAAGCTGAATACTAATGCTGGGTAGTCAGATGTTAACGCGGCAGTCTCCACCAAGTTCATGGCGAACGTTGTTTTACCCATTGATGGACGAGCAGCAACAATAATAAGGTCTGAGTTTTGAAAACCACTGGTCATTTTGTCGAGGTCAGAGAAACCACTCGTTAAGCCCGTTATACCGTTGTTATCACTGCGCATTAACTCTTCAATTCGGTCAACGGTAGAGCTCAAAATAGAATTTAGGTCTTTTGGACCTTCATTGGCGTTCTCTCGTTGCTCAGCAATTTTGAATACCTTTGACTCTGCAAAATCTAACAGCTCTTCACTGCTTCGACCTTCAGGGTTGTAACATGCGTCAGCAACTTCATTTGCCGTGCCTATTAACTCTCTTACTACTGCTCGTTCTCTTACAATCTCGGCATAAGCAACAATGTTTGCAGCACTTGGTGTGTTTTTCGCTATTTCACCTAAATAGGCAAAACCACCAACACCTTCTAATAGTTTGTCTTTTTCTAATGCTTCGGAAACCGTAATTAAGTCGATAGGGTTATTTTGTAATACTAACCCCGCCATGGCGTTAAAAATAGCTTTGTGCTGACGTAAATAAAAGTCGTCTTTAACAACTTTTTCAGCTACCCGATCCCATGCATTATTGTCTAGCATCAGACCACCAAGTACAGATTGTTCCGCCTCAATTGAATGTGGTGGTAACTTTAGAGATTCAACTTGCTCTTTTTGCTCTCTACTTGGTTTATAAGAAGACTTTGCCATGTATTGCCAGACCTAATATTTAAATATTTGAGTACATTTGAAAATGTAATGAACTGACATTTTATGGGTAATAGTAACTAACCGCAATAACAATAAACCACAAGATTTTTGGTCTCGTGGTTTATTTATCTTTTGTATCAGCTTTGTTTGTAAATAACAGAGGCTTTATTACCAATTAGTCTTTTTTAAGAATACTAATATCACCATTCACTGTATTCATATCAAACTTTATAAGTGCACCTGCGGTTTCAAATTCTAGTGATTCACCCGGTCCATATCTGTTTTTCTTTGACTGCTTGCTTGTTAGTTTATTTACGATATCGCCACCAGTATGTGTCTCTATTTGAAACCTACCAGAAATACTTGCTGGAACATAAAGATCAACTTCTCCACCCACCGTAGAAATATAAACTTTGCCTTTTTTATCGTAGCTATAATCTAGTTTCACATCGCCATTAACAGTGTTAATTTCAGCGTCAGGAACTCCTCTTAACATTAAGTTCATATCGCCATTCACGTTGTCGATAGACAAATCTTGAGCGGTAGTTTCAATATCAATATCGCCGTTTACTGTGCTGACTTCCATTTCGCCTTGGCTGTTTTTGTCATCAACTTTGCCATTAACAGTACTTAACGTGATATCACCATCTAAATCTCGGCTTTTAATTCGGCCATTGACGGTTTCAAGGTTAATTCTCTTTTTAAGGCCCGATGCGCTAATATTTCCGTTAACGGTATTAATACGTGAGCTGCTAACGATGCCTTCTACGTCAATTGAAACATTTACCCCTTCAAACCTTAGGTCACTTTGCTTAGGGACATAAAACGTAAGTGCAGCACTAGAATCTTTCCAGTTACCCCAGCGTTGTTCTGGCATTTCCACTTTAAAAATGACCCTATTGTTGTTGCTTTCAAATTGATAACCGTCAGCTTGGTCATCTAATTCACCTACCACTCTTACTTCGTTTTTGTCCCAACTTTTAATAGTGACAACGCCAGTCATAACATCAATGGATACTCGACCATCCGCTTTTGCGGTAAGTGTTTCATCTATTTTTTCGCCTGCCCACAAAGTTGCAGAAGAAAAAGCAATTACGCTTAATAAGCTAAATTTCAGTAGACTCTTAGTTAAATTCATTACAATTATTCCTACTCTGTTAAATTTGAATATATTTAGGTTGATGACTTTTCGCAATAATATCGAGCTGTCGTTGATATACATGCGTTAACATTTTCATCAATGCTGGGTCACCAGGCTGCGACTTCAATGCTTGCTTTAGTGATTGCTCAGCCTGCTCTAACTCTTTTAAAGACTGTTGCCAGTTATTTGTTATTTGAGGCTGGTCACTCACTCTTTTTAAAAGTTGTTGTTTTTGCAGCTCAAAACTAGCCGTTACGGGCTCTAACCAGGGCATGGTGTCTGTATTTGGATTGGAGCCATTAATGTAAAAGCCCGCTAAAAAAGCAATCGGTAAAAATGCTGCTGCTATGCTTTTCCAATTTGAGTAAATCGTAGGCTTTGCGTGTTCTTGCTCAGTTTTAGCTACGGCTTGCTCTATACCAGCCCAAAGATCGCGACTCGGCTCTAACTCTTTAGGTAAGTCGTTGATTGCTTGCTCAAGAGCGTGATCAAGTGCTTGTTCATTGATTGAATGATTCATTAGGCAACCACTCCTTTATTTTGTTCTTCTAACGTTAAGGCCTCTTTTAATAGCTTTTTCGCTCTGTGATACTGAGCTTTGCTCGACCCTACCGCAATATTTAATTCTTTTGATATTTCTTCATGACGCCAGCCTTCAATGGCAAACAAAACAAATACAATACGAGCTTGCTCCGGTAAATTGGCGATGTGTTTGTCCAACCCACTTCTAAATAAAGCAAAATCATGTTGCTCGTCATTTGTTGGAATAGCGTCAATCATGGCTTCACCTGACGTGCTGTCTTTATCAACAAACCAACTTTGCCACCAACGTTTTTGTTTACGCATATAATTTATCGCTTGGAAACTCGTAACAGAATAAAGCCAAGTGCTAAATTGACTATCACCTTGGAAGTTTCCGATTTTTTTCCAAACCTGCACAAACACCTCTTGGCATATGTCTTCCGCTAATTCAGCGTCACCAGAGAGCCTGTAACACAGCGCATAAACCCGTTTACCATACTTGTTGTAAAGTGGCTTTAACGCAGTTTGTTTGCCCTGCTTTAATTGCTCTATCCAACCTTGCTCATCATCAGCATTGTGTAGACGTTGCTTAAACGCTGCAGGTTGAATTACATTTCCAGTCACGGTCCGATGCTCACTATATATTTATCATTATTTTTGTTTGTTATAGCTTTAGTAACCATCAAACCAAAAAAGGTTTAAACAGGCAAAAAAAAAGACCTTAAAAAGGCCTTTTCTTTATTTAGTAATAAGTTAACTGCGTATTTTTAATGTTTTTCTTATTAACGCTAGTAAGCCTAAACCCAACAGTGCAATTGACGAAGGTTCTGGCACTTCATCAAATACTTCTTCCGATGTACCTTGAATTCCAACAGTAAAGCCATTCCAAGTTTCATCGCTTAAGCTTCTCCAAGAAACGTCCGTAAAAGAACCTGTAAATTGGATTGTTCCATGTGGTTCACCTGTACCAAGTAAACGGTACTCAAAGTCGCCATTGCCAAGATCTATAACTTGTTTATACGATGAGCCCGCACCGAAGTAGCCATTGGCATTACCATCTAACCCGCCGTAAGACAAAATGTCGAAGTCTTGGTCAAAAGCGTATCCATTCAAATTTAAACTAACATAAGAAAAAACTAAGTTTGCAACAGACTCAGAAAAATTTAATGTTTGGCTTCCTTGACGATTCAGAGCAATCATCTCTGACGCCGTTGGTGTGTTGTCTACTAACGCACTTGTATATGGCGAAATAGATGGGTCTTGAAAGCTATTAAAGTAATCAACACCTGTACCTGTTTGAAGAAAGTGAATGCCCTGAGGGTTAGCGTAACTTACGTCAATCACTGATGTAGACGTTGTCATAGTACCGTTAACTTCAGTGATTCTATTGCTTGTTGGATCAACAGTTCCCGACTCCCAGTCAGCCCAGTAAATTAATTCAGCATGTGCATTAGAAGCAGTAAATATTGTCGTTGATAGTAGCCCTATTAGGGAAAGTTTCTTAAATATATTCATGGAATTTTTTAGCTCTCATTGATAAAAATTAAGACGTTTATCTTATACAAGCAAAAAACGAACCACGAAGTTATACCTTTAGAAACAGATAGATACGATTTAGCGGCCAGCGCTTGTAAAAATATCTGACATCTTTAGTTTGATGTTTTTCTGATCATGAGTTCTAGCCAAAAAAAAACACCGCACTAGGCGGTGTTTTTTATTAAAAAGATAAATCTTTCTAATTATGCTTCAGCAATAACTGCAACTTTAACGTTGGCCATTACTTCTGCGTGCAATTGAACTGCAAGTTCAAATTCACCGATTTCACGGATTGCACCTTCAGGCATTTTAACTTCAGCTTTAGCTACTTCAACACCAGCTTCAGTGATCGCGATAGCGATGTCACGTGTGCCAATTGAACCAAACAATTTGCCTTCGTCACCAGCTTTAGAAGCAATAGTGATTGCTGCTAATGCATTAAGTTTCTCAGCGCGTGCTTGTGCAGCAGCTAGTTCTTCAGCAACTTTCGCTTCTAATTCAGCGCGACGTGCTTCGAACATTTCTAAATTTGCTTTGTTTGCTGGAACTGCTTTACCTTGTGGGAAAAGGAAGTTACGAGCAAAACCCGATTTAACGTTAACATTGTCACCAAGTGAACCTAAGTTGGCAACTTTGTCTAAAAGGATTACGTTCATAAGTATTAAACCTCTTAATTACCAATCTTATTGATGTAAGTCTGTGTATGGTAGCAATGCTAAGAAACGCGCGCGTTTGATTGCACGAGCTAGTTGGCGTTGATACTTTGCACTTGTGCCAGTAATACGGCTAGGTACAATTTTACCGCTCTCTGTAACATAGTTACGTAGAGTTGCTAGATCTTTATAATCGATCTCTTTTACGCCATCTGCTTTGAAACGGCATACTTTACGACGTCTGAAATAACGTGCCATTAGTATTCTCCTAATTGAGTCTTTCTATATGTTGGGCGTGAATGGCAATAATGGCTTGGCCGTTTTTGCTTTCATGTCGGTTTAAAAAACCAGACACTTGAACTTCATCACCTACAATAAAATTTTTGATTAACTGCTGCTGTTGCTCACCACAAGTTACTACATGAAGCCGGACATACGCATTGCGATTAAATCCATCTTCCTGTTGTATTGATTTATGTTCAATTGAAAACTGACCATGAATCACACCTGCAGGGCTGGTTGTAAACTTGGGTGACTTGCAAACTTGGCCGGTTAAAACCAACTGATTAAACACCTAAGCTAACTCCCTAAATTAAGCAGCTTGTTCTTTTTTCTCTTCTTTTACTAAAGGAGAAGCTTCAGTAACAGCAGCGTCTTTACGGATAGTCAAGCTACGTAAAACAGCATCGTTGTAACGGAAAGTCTCTTCTAATTCAGCAATAACTTCGCTAGTTGCTTCAACGTTCATAAGAACATAGTGCGCTTTGTGAAGTTTCTCAATTGGATAAGCTAGTTGGCGACGACCCCAGTCTTCAAGACGGTGGATAGTACCATTTGCTTCAGTGATAGAACCAGTATAACGCTCGATCATACCAGTAACTTGTTCACTCTGGTCAGGGTGAACCATAAAAACGATTTCGTAATGACGCATCGTTAGATTCCTTATGGATTAGTAGCCTCATCGACAAGCTCAGCCAAACTTGAACAAAGGCAAGGAACAAAATTAGTAATAGCTGATTTGGGCGCGCAATTATAAGGATTTTTGCGCGTTACACAAGTTAATTGAAGGAAATTTGAACGGTTTTATTGAAGTTACTCTGAATCATCATCTTCACCGTCTTCAGGCTCGGGTTTTGGGGGTGCTTCAAAGTCCGCTTTTAGCTGCTCGTAAGCTACTCTCAACTCTGGATCGTTTGGATCAAAGCCAGTATGTCTGTAGATTATCTCGCCTTCATGGCTAACAAAAATTGTCGTTGGTGTACCAATTACGCCAAAGGCTTTTGCTACGGCATCACCTTCCAACAAAACGGGAAACATTAAACCTCTGTTTTCCATTTCTTTGACTGGTTTTGCGCCTGGATTTTCCCACCAACTAACCGCATAAGTAGGAATGCCACTTTCAATATAATCTGCCGCTATATAGTCCAAACCAGGCTGAAAGCGTTTACAGTAGGGACACCATGTCGCCCAAAAATGAAGTACGTAAGGTTTTTCAGCTAAGATTGCTGATGAAACTGTATCGCCTTGTCCATCGACTAACACCCATTCAGGCGCTTCGTCTAATTTTACAATTGGATTGCCATCTTCATCTAATTCAACTTCAGGATCATCTGCTGATACTTGAACTGAAATAAATAAAAACAATAAAATGAGTGTGGAAAAGAGTTTAGATAACTTCAAAGTACGACCCTAAATAAATGCTCAATCTTTGACTATTATTATAGACCAAGGTTGAGCATATTTAATTGCAAATTATCGAGTTCTTTGACGAACCGCTTCATACAAAATGACACCCGTTGCTACAGACACATTTAAACTAGAAACTGAACCAGACATAGGGATTTTGACTAATTCATCACAGTTTTCACGTGTTAACCTGCGCATTCCTGTACCTTCAGCGCCCATAACAATGGCTAATGGTCCTGAAAACTTCATTTCAAAAACATCAGCCGTTGCTTCGCCGGCGGTACCAATAATCCAAACGTTATTGTCTTGAAGTATTTTTAAGCTTCTTGCCAAGTTAGTAACAACAAATAGTGGCATTACTTCGGCAGCGCCACAGGCTACTTTTCTAGCCGTGCCATTTAGCTTTGCAGATCTGTCTTTAGGGACAATAACGCCATCGATACCAGCAGCGTCTGCTGTCCGTAAAACTGCACCTAAATTGTGAGGGTCAGTTACACCATCTAAAACTAATAAGAATGGAGGCTTATCTCTATTCTCAACACTTTGAAGCCATTGCTTTAAATCACCTTCATCACGCTGCTTAGCAGGGCGAACCCTCGCTACAACACCTTGGTGTTGCTCACCATCACATTTGTCGTCTAGTGTTTTTCTTGACGTGTACTGTACCGAGAAGCCTAATGAATAAGCTTGCTCTAAAATCGGTTTCATTCGATCGTCTTCTCGTCCTTTAAGGACAAATAACTCAATAATTCTTTCCGGCTCGTGTTCAATGATGGCCGTTAAAGAATGGATGCCATAGGCTATTTCAGAACTCATATCTTTCTCTAATCACTTTTTTTCTTGGCAATACGCTTTGCCGCTCTAGACTTAGGTTTTTTCTTAGGTTTGCGTTTTCCCTTGGCCGCTGTTTCATCTTTTTTAGGCTTACGCTTAGCACTTGGTTTGGATTTTTCTTTACGCTTACCCTTTGAATCCGAACCTTCCTTTTCAGACTTTGATTTTGACGTTAACTTGCCACTCTTTAACTGTTCTCGCACACTCGGCTTTTTAGAACGACTAGAACCAGTATTTGTACTTCTGCGTTTACCACCGCTGACACCTACTAATTCAAAATCAATCTGCTTATCTTCTAGATTCACAGACACAACTTTGACTTCAATGGCATCACCTAAGCGATATACCTGTCGGCTATTTTCACCAATTAAGGCGTTTCTTTCAGGGCTAAAGTTAAAGTAATCTTTACCTAACGCGGTAATGTGAACTAAACCTTCTATATGCAAATCTACCAAGCGAACAAATAATCCAAAAGAAGTTACAGAGGCAATAACGCCCTCGTACTCTCTATCGATATGGTCTTGCATAAACTCACACTTAAGCCATGACTCCACGTCTCTTGTCGCGTCGTCGGCACGGCGTTCAGTCATTGAACACTGTTCACCAAGTTGTTCTAGTTCATCTTCTGTATAAGCATAATGGCCTGAAGTGCTCTGACCTTTTTTCTTCACTATGGCTTTAATTGCGCGATGAACAATTAAGTCTGGATAGCGACGAATAGGCGAGGTGAAATGCGCATAACCTTCAAGTGCCAAACCAAAGTGACCAATATTATCTGGCTGGTATACGGCTTGGCGCATACTCCTAATCATCATGGTTTGAATTAACTCACCATCTGGGCGCGATAAATACTGATTAACCTGACTGCTTAACTCTTTAGGTGTTGGCTCGTCACTAAAAGTCAGTTCGCCACCCAATTCACTTAAAAATGCTCTAAATGTTGCTAGCTTGCTAGGGTCTGGTTTGTCATGTACGCGGAATAAAGCATGGCCGTCATTGCCTTCAATAAATTGAGCGGCAGCCACATTTGCCATGATCATGCATTCTTCAATAATTTTATGCGCGTCATTTCGCTCAACCACTTCAACGTGGTCAATCTTTTGCTGTGCATTAAATATGAACTTAGGTTCGATAGTATCAAACTCAAATGCACCGCGATCGGCACGAACCAACTTAAGCGCTTTATAAAGATTATTTAAATCTTGAACGTGAGGCCATACATGCTGATAACGTTCTTGAAGCTCTTTGTCTCCCTTCAGCATTGCCGAAACTTTAGTGTAAGTTAGGCGAGCATGAGAGTGCATCACTGCTTCGTAAAAGGTGTGTTCTTTTAACTTACCCGATGCATCAATATCCATCTCAGCCACTAAACACAATCTGTCTGTTTGCGGGTTTAATGAACATAATCCATTGGATAGAGCTTCAGGTAACATAGGAATTACTTTTGATGGGAAATAAACTGAATTTCCTCGCTCAATAGCTTCTTTGTCTAAATCTGAGTTATGTTTTACGTAATGGGAAACATCGGCAATGGCAACATAGAGTGTCCAACCGCCTGTTGATTTAGGCTTACAAAAAACGGCATCATCAAAGTCTCTTGAGTCTTCACCATCTATGGTAATGAGTGGCATTTCTCTAAGATCAACTCGGCCCGCTTTGTCTTTTTCTAATACTTCAGAGGATAATTTAGAAACGTATTTATCAATGCTTGCTGACCACTGGAAAGGAATGTCGTGGTTTCGAAGTGCAATATCAACTTCCATGCCTGGTGCCATATGGTCACCTAACACCTCAGAGATTTTACCTATAGCATTGCTGCGTTTACTTGGTCGCTCAATAAGGTCAACAATCACCATTTGACCGTGACGAGCACCATTCTCTTGACCTTTCTCAATCAAGATCTCTTGTTTAATTCGGCTGTCGTCTGGGATCACCACGGCAACGCCCATTTCCACGAAATAGCGGCCAATAATAGGTGCAGAGCGACCTTCAATAATATTTGTAATTCGTGCTTCAGTTTTACCTTTGTATTCGCCAATTGGCTGCGCTAATACGTAGTCACCGTGCAGTAAGCCACGCATTTGGCTGTGACTAATGTACCAGTCATTTTTACCGGATACTTTGCCGTCTGGCTGAAGAAAACCAAATCCGTCCCTATGGCCTAATACTTTTCCTTTAACGATTTCTTTCTCGTCAGGAATGGCGTATTTCTTAAATTTATTAAAGATAAGTTGTCCGGCATTTTCCATCGCTCGTAGTCGGCGCTTCAGTGCGACAATGAGTTCTTCATCGGAAATAGAACAAACTTTGATTAATTCATTAAATGTTAGGGGCTTATCGGCCTGCTTAATCGCGTCGAGGATAAATTCGCGGCTGGCAATAGGGGTAGAATACTTTTCTTTCTCCCGAGCATAATTCGGGTCTTTTTTTGGCATTAATGTTCACTTTTTTCAGTTGTAATAAAAGACGCCGCGTTTGCGCCGTCCTCATTAGTATACCAACTGAGCAAATTAATGTTCGAAACTTTTATTAAATATGATGATATTTGTGCATTTAATAACTAACTCATTGAGCTTTTGCGGCTTTTACTGATTTAGGGTGCATCAGTTTTTCTAGTTTTTTCAATTGCCTAGTCGCTTTGCTATGTAACTTCTCATCGGCAATAATGGCGTGATGAAGCCAACGGTATGCGTTTTCAAAGTCATAAGGACTACCAACACCTGCTAATTGCAAATCAATTAATCGCAATTGGGCTTGTAAATTACCCAGTTCTGCTGCGCGTAAAATATAGGTGTATGCCTTTTCTGAATCTTTTTGTACAAAACGTCCAACGTGGTAATAACGCCCAAGCTGTTCGATGGCCGCAACGAGGCCTTGTTTTGCCGACTCGCGAATATAATACATACCGAGTTCAGCATTTTGATCTACACATACACCCCAAGCTAACATGTCGCCATATAAAAACTCATAACTTGGCAAGTGAAGCTTTACAGCTCTGTCTTCAATGTCTCGAGTTAGCTGGCACCTATCTGCTTTAACTCTATCTAAGTGTTTGTTTTGTTTTATTAAATCAAGCAATTCATCTTGTGTGTATATTTGTACGGCTTGTAGGGGTTCATCATTTACTGCATATAAACGTGCGCTAAAAAGCGAACAAGCCAGTAGGGCTAGGGAGGAAAGTGTAACGAGCAGATAATTAAATACTTTCATAATAACCTTCAAGAAAAACAATGGAACTGAATACTAGTACTCAGTTCCAAAGCAATTACTAGGCCATTATAAAAGGTTTTGTGCCTTTATTGGGCCTTTTGTCCAATCAATTTTATGTGTAGCTTTTTGCATTTTATTAGTGCTTTGCGCGCTAACTGGTGCAAACTTTTGAACGTTGTTACTGCACGAGCCTGTTTTAAGGTAATTAATTCCTTCAGCATACATAGGGTCTGTATCAACACCCCAATCGCCTGTTACCACCTCATCAACTTGGCAGTCTACTTCTAATCCATCGTAGTACTCACCTTCACCGGCTGCATTTACAGAGTCAAAGTTAATGGCAAATACTACGTCATTACAAATCTGTTTTGGACTCATACCAATTGGTTTACCACAAGTTTGATTACCAACGGTAACAACCTCAATAAACGGCTTTAAAGAATTGATTACAAGTTCACTTGACGAACAACTACTTTCTGAAGTTAAAACAATCACTTTATCTAAGTTCATTGCCTCAACACCTTGCCCCATATCAAATAGAGTTGTTGAGTTTTTATAAGTGTTTTTATGATTGTAGCGCGTTTTTGCAAATACCTCACCGTCTACATTGTCACCGGCAATCTGACTACTAAGTTGATTCGCAACTCTTATTAAACCGCCGCCGTTATATCTTAAATCCAATACTAGCTGGTCAATACCTTCGTCTTTAAAACTTTTGAATTCATCAAACGCATCGTTCAATTCACCTTCCGATACGCCATCAAAAGAGTTAAATACCAAATAACCAACGTTCTGCGTTTCGTCATTTATTTCGATTTCTTTGACCTGTGCCGCGAGGACTGTATTTGCTGTTATTTGAGCTTTGCTGATGTCTGCCGAAATAACATCACCATTTGGTTTTTCAAACTTAATAGATATGGTGTAACCATCCTCATTTGGTCCAAAATAGTCACCTAAGGTTTTTGTTCCCGCTTCTACTTCAGAAATAATTTGAGTCATTGAGGTGCCGCTAATTTCGATCATTTTATCGCCGCGGCGCAAACCTTCTTTAGATGGAGAGCCATCTTCATAAACATAACGGATTAAAAGTGCGTCTTTTTCTGGCGTAACCGTATGAGAAAAGCCGTAACCAAAAAAGACTGAAGCCGCGTAATCATTATATTCTGCGGTTGTCATACTGAAACTGAATCTATCTTTTTCTACGCGTAGTGCGTCTAGTGCAGCACCTATATTCGCATAAGCTTCTGGATCGAAGTCTGTCGGTAAGTCGTTGGTCCAGAAATAGTCCGCATCCATATAATCATAGAGCTTTTCATTGATGTCTGGGGCTGAACAATATGAATACCCTTCATCTATAACAACGTTTTTATCAGAAGAGTTTGAACCACCTCCTCCGCAGGCACTTAGGAGACCCGTTGCGAAGATTGCTGCGACTAATTTTTTACTACTAAACATGCTTATTCCTACTAACTAATATTATTTTTATTATCAGCGGTCAGCATACAAAAAAAGCCGTCGAATGACAGCTTTTTAAGAAGGAAATTAGCACTAAAAAAGTGTAACTAATTATTTAGTGCTTTTTGTATTTATTCTGAGAACGGGTTTCTCAAAATAAATGTTTCGCTACGGTCTGGACCAGTAGAGATAATATCCATTGGGATACCTGTAATCTCTTCTAGGCGTTTAATATAAGATTGAGCAGCCTTTGGAAGCTTATCAAACTCAGTAACACCAAAAGAGTTTTCAGACCAACCAGGTACAGATTCATAAATAGGTTTTGCGCTTGCATAACCTTCTGCTGCCATAGGTGGAACGTCTACAATTGAGCCGTCTGCTAATTCGTAACCAGTACAAATCTTGATTTCTTCAAGACCGTCTAGAACGTCTAGCTTAGTTAAACAAAAACCAGTAATTGAGTTTAATTGTACTGCGCGTTTCATTGCTACAGCATCAAACCAACCACAACGACGCTCACGTCCTGTAGTTGCACCAAACTCATGGCCTTTAGTACCTAAGTGATGGCCTACTTCACAATCAAGTTCAGTTGGGAAAGGACCCGAACCAACACGAGTTGTGTAAGCTTTTACGATACCTAGAACGTAATCGATATGACAAGGACCAAAACCAGCACCAGTGGCAACACCACCAGCAGTCGTGTTAGATGAAGTTACATAAGGATATGTACCGTGGTCAATATCAAGTAGTGTGCCCTGTGCACCTTCAAATAAGATTGATTCGCCAGCAAGACGAGTCTTATCAAGTAAGTCTGTTACATCAACAACCATTGCTTTAAGCATATCTGCTACAGCCATTGCGTCATTGTATGTTTTGTCGAAGTCTACCGCTTCAACACCGTAATAGTTTACTAGTGCAAAGTTGTGGAATTCTAAAACTTCTTTTAATTTTTCTGCGAATAATTCAGGATTGAATAAGTCACCTACGCGTAAACCGCGACGAGCCACTTTATCTTCATACGCAGGACCGATACCACGACCGGTAGTACCAATTGCTTTATTGCCACGCTTGATTTCACGAGCTTGGTCTAATGCAATGTGGTAAGGAAGAATTAATGGACATGCTTCAGAGATTAATAAACGTTCTTTTACAGGAACGCCACGATCTTCAAGCATCTTCATTTCTTTTAATAACGCTTCTGGAGATAGAACAACGCCATTACCAATGATACATTTAACGCCATCGCGTAATACGCCAGATGGTATTAAGTGAAGAACGGTTTTTTCACCGTTGATAACTAGAGTATGGCCAGCATTGTGACCACCTTGATAGCGGACCACATAAGAAGCCTTATCTGTCAGCAGGTCTACAACCTTACCTTTACCTTCGTCACCCCATTGGGTGCCTAAAACAACAACGTTTTTGCCCATATTTAATTCACTCAGAAAAAATTAGGCGGGGATTCTACCAAAAAAGTGGTGTAAAGATCACCCGCTTTATCGAAAAATTAGAATAAAAACTGCTAGATGCCTGTTTTAACGATTAAAAATATCTATCGAAACCAAAGCAAAAGAAGCCCAATAGTGAATAACACTAGACCAACTTGGCGAATTACCCCAATCGGTTCCTTAGATAATTTTTGAATGTAACTTCGCCATGTTTTGGGAAACAGCAGTGGCATCATGCCTTCTACTATCAAAACCATCGCGATAACCACAAACCAATCGATATCCATATTGCACCTCTAAAACAACAAAGGGCCCCTAAGAGCCCTTTATATTTTATCTAATTAAAGACAGATTATTTACCTGACGTACTCTTCATGTAACGGAAGAATTCACTGTCTGGTTGAATAACCAAAATATCATTTTTGCTATTAAAGCTATTTTTGTACGCTTCTAAACTACGAACAAATGCAAAGAACTCTGGGTTCTTGTTAAATGCATCTGCGTATACTTTAGCAGCCAATGCGTCACCTTCACCACGAAGAGTTTGGGCTTCACGCTCAGCTTCAGCAAGCATAACGGTAATTCTTGCATCAACATCTGCACGAATGATTTCCGCTTTCTCACGACCTTCTGAACGGTGAGCTTTCGCTACTTCTTGACGTTCGGTACGCATACGTTCGAAGATTGAATTACTTACCCTAACTGGTAAGTTAATTTGCTTCACTCGAACATCTAATACTTCAATACCTAAGTCGCTTGAACTTTTTGCAGCTTGAATAGCTTGCTGCATCAACTCTTGGCGCTCGCCAGAAACAATCTCTTTAATGGTTCTGGAACCAAAAGCAGTACGAAGACCGTTATTAACTTTCTGTTCTAATAACGTTTCAGCGTTTAGCTTGTTGCCACCAGTTGATAGGTAGAACTTAGCAAAGTCTGATATGCGCCATTTAACAAATGAGTCAACAATTAAGTCTTTTTTCTCTACTGTTACAAAGCGATCTGGCTCACCATCAAGTGTTTGAATACGTGCATCAAGGGTTCTTACTTTTTCAACTAAAGGAAGCTTAAAGTGCAAACCTGGTTCGTTAACAACTGGCGCACCAGCGTCATCACGTTTAACTTTACCAAACTGTATTACAATACTTCTTTGGCCTTCGTTAACAACGAATAGCGAGGAGAACGTCATGAATGCAAACACGACGATTAAAATCATACTAAATGTTTTCATGCTTAGTTTCTCCCATCATTAAAGCGGTCACCACGGCTTGGGCGATTGCTTTGTGTTGGCTGTGTCGTTTGACCTGAGCCTGTATTGTAATCTGTTGCTGGGCGTTGACCAGTGGCTGGTAAAACACCTTGCTGTTGCATGATTTTGTCTAGAGGTAAGTACATCATGTTGCCATTACCTTTAGTATCCACTAACACTTTTGATGTATTTGATAATACTTGTTCCATCGTCTCTAAATATAAACGTTGGCGCGTTACTTCTGGCGCTGCTTTATATTCAGGCAATAGTTGGTCAAACTTAGCAACTTGACCTTGTGACGCTAAGATCTTGCCTTGTTTGTAAGCTGTCGCTTCTTGAACCATACGGTTAACTTGACCACGAGCGCGAGGCTCAACTTCACTTGCGTAAGCTTTTGCTTCGTTTACATAACGAACTTCATCTTCACGAGCGGCGATAGCATCATCAAACGCATCTTTAACTTGCTCAGGAGGACGTGCGTCTTTGAAGTTAACATCAACAATTGCTAAACCTAACTTGTAAGGTTCAATAATTGCTTCCAGTTCTTCACGCGTACTTTGACGTACAATTTCACGACCAGACGTTAAGATGTCATCCATTCGAGAGTTACCAATAACCGAACGCAATGCACTGTCAGTGGCCTGACGTAAGCTGTTTGTTGGATCTGGAACAGAGAATAAATAGTTCTTCGGATCTAGTACTCGGTACTGTACTTCCATTTCAACTTGAACCACGTTCTCATCTTGAGTCAACATGAAACCTGATGCTGGAATTGTACGAACCGTTTGAATATCAACCGGAATAACCTGGTCAATAAACGTTGGGTTAAAACGAAGACCTGGCTCTTTTAATTCAGTGTATTCACCAAATCTCAATACCACACCGCTTTCTGCTTCGCGTAATGTATACCAACCTGATAAGAACCAAATAACAAATGCAACAACAAGTACTATAGAAATACCAATGCCGCCAGGTCCTTTACCTTCTTTACTCGGCTTGCCGCCAAATAAACCATTAAATCGATTGCCTAAATCTTTAAATAACTCGTCCAAGTCAGGTGGCCCCTGATCTTTGCCGCCGCGATTTTTCCACGGATCGTTATTATTATTTCCCGGCTCATTCCAGGCCATAAGTTACTCCAGTTTCATTCAGAAAAGTTACTGTTTAATTTAGCAAAGTCGTTTGCATAACTCTATGAAATTGAGTCAATACTGCAAACAAACTGCACTGTCTGTCTATTTAGTGGCTACTTTGCCATTTTTCAATGCCGTAGCCCATTTGTTTATTTAAACGTTGCTGGTCTATTTTGCTAATACGCACGCTTAAAACAAAATGACCATTTTCGTCTATTTTCTCATCCAAGATTCCATTGAGCTGATACAACTCTGCTCTTAGTTTACCTTCTTGTGGCGGTAAAATAAGCTCTACATCCCACATTGCAAGACCAAGCAACTCTGACATTGCTTGTTGAACAAGCTCTAAGCCTTGGGCTTTTTGAGCAGTTAACCAAACGGATACCGGCTTGCCTTCATCGTTTCGCTCAATATGTGGCTCTGCGTCTTTTAATAAATCAATTTTGTTAAAAACAAGTAATTGAGGAATGTCGTCCGCTTCAATCTCTCTTAACACTTCTTCAACTTGGAAGATATTGTCACTACGTCTAGGGTCAGCAACATCAATTACATGCAGTTGAAGATCTGCTTCTCTCGTTTCCGTTAACGTTGCTTTAAACGCAGCAACCAAGTCATGTGGTAAGTGACGAATAAAACCAACGGTATCTGCAAGAATTGTCTCGCCAACATCCGCTAAATCTATTTTTCTTAATGTTGGGTCTAACGTAGCAAACAATTGATCAGCCGCATACACATCGGCATTTGTTAGTGCATTAAACAATGTTGATTTACCGGCGTTGGTGTAACCAACTAATGATACTGTTGGTACTTCCGCTTTTTTACGAGAGCGACGACCTTGTTCACGCTGCTTAGATACTTTTTCTAACCGAGAAAGTATGTGTGAAATTCGAGCTCGTAATAAGCGTCTATCAGTCTCTAATTGAGTTTCACCTGGACCTCGTAAACCAATACCACCTTTTTGGCGCTCTAAGTGAGTCCAACCTCTGATTAATCGAGTAGAGATATGTTTCAACTGCGCAAGCTCAACTTGTAACTTACCTTCATGAGTTCTTGCTCGCTGGGCAAAGATATCAAGAATAAGCCCAGTTCTGTCTAACACTCTACACTGAAACAGCGCTTCTAAGTTACGCTCTTGAGAAGGCGATAGAGAGTGATTAAATATTACAATGTCTGCGCCTTCCGCTTGCACCGCATCCGCTATTTCTTGAGCTTTGCCGGTACCTACATAATATTTTGCGTCTGGGGAGTGTCTGCTTGTTGTGACTACAGCAAGCGTAGAAACACCTGCAGAGGATACTAATAATCCAAGTTCTTCGATGTCTTCTCTGTCGTTTTCAGCAGAGAAATTAACGTGTACTAAAACGGCCTGTTCGCCGACTTCATATCTATCAAACAAATGTTTATCCTGGGTTGGGGTTGATTAATTTTGCACAGTTAAAATGCAAAAAAGGAAATACGTTTATACGTATTCCCTTTCAAAATTAGTTTAATAATTATTGAAAATAATAATTATTGTTCTGGTTCTTCATTACCAGCGTAATGCGGGTTGGTCTGGAATGGTCGCGCAGGCACTATTGTTGAGATTGCATGCTTATAAACCATTTGACTCAATGTATTTTTTAACAAAATGACAAACTGATCAAATGATTCAACCTGACCTTGTAATTTTATACCGTTCACTAAATAGATCGAAACTGGGATTCGTTCACGACGTAATGCATTTAAAAACGGGTCTTGTAAGGACTGCCCCTTGGCCATTGTCAATGTTCCTTCTTTTTAGTTTTATTATTTATTGTTTTTGTTAGGTAAACCTTGCACATTAACGATAATACAACTTTGTCTAAGACTAGCTTAGCGAGTTTATTATCCGTTGCAAGTTTTCTTTTTGTTTTCCTACTTCTAGGTACATCACGTTAGGCCAACTTCGTAACCACGTAAGCTGCCTTTTAGCCAACTGCCTTGTTGCTACAACACCACGAAAAACCATTTCATCCCAATCAAGTTCACCTTTTAGATGCTGCCACATTTGGCGATATCCTACGGCTCGTATTGACGGTAAATCTAGATGCAAGTCAGGTCTTTGGATTAAACGTTCCACTTCCCCTTTAAACCCTTGCTCTAACATAATATCAAAACGTTGCTCTATTCTTTTATGTAGCTCAGTTTTATCATCACACATAAAAGCGAACTGCTTGATATTATAAGGTATCGGCTGTTTTTCCTGAGACATTAACTCAGTCATCGACTTTCCACTTATCAGGTACACCTCGTATGCCCGATTGATTCTTTGCGGATCGTTTGGATGAATTCGTTTTGCTGCTACCGGATCAACTTCAGCTAATAAGTCATGAACATGTTGCCAACCTTTATCGTTTGCCAACGTTTCTATTTGGGTTCTTATTTCGCTGTTGGCTTCCGGTAAATCAGATATCCCTTCAACTAAAGCCTTAAAATACATCATGGTACCGCCAACTAATATAGGGGTTTTCCCTTTATTGAAGCTTTTTTCGATAGCCTCTAACGCATCTTTTCTAAAATCTGCCGCTGAATAAACCTCAGCTGGATCTAAAAAACTAATAAGTTGATGCGGATACTTCGACAGCTCCTCTGGCGTTGGTTTTGCGGTCCCAATGTCCATTCCCTTGTATATAAGAGCGGAGTCGACACTTATCAAGTCACCATTGATTAAATCGGCCAGTTGCATTGCTAAATCAGTTTTTCCTGATGCAGTTGGGCCCATAATAGAAATTACGGTTTTATTTTCGTTTTCAAACATTGATCAAGGTTTCTCTGAAGGTTGTCGTTTAAACGGTTAAAGCGTTTTAAATAATTGCTGCAGGTCTACAGGTTTTGCTACCAAAGACCATTTTATCGAAAAGTCGCTACTTTGTTTAAGTATATGCAATTGTTTGAGTATTTGCGCCTGTTCTAATGGAATACTGTCTGTTTGATTTAAGATATTAGTAATTATTCCAGTGGTAAGTTTGTCACGTTTAAGTAACTCGCTAAATAGCTCAGGCAAATATTGGCTATTACTTCTACTTCGAACAAACGTTGGTACTTGCTTTATAATCAAATAGTTTTGATGAATTTTAGTATCAAATCCACTGGCTAATATTTCTTGCTCATAAGCCTTAAATTTAATGAGTTCTGCCTCAGTTAATTTAATTCTAATAGGCACAAGTAATGGAGCTGGCTTCAACTGTTCCGTCGTTAATGAGCTTGTAGAGTGCGAGTTAGAATCAAATAACTCCGACAGATCTATTACCCAATGTTCATTTTGATATTGTATTAAAGCGTGTCTCAATTGAGCAAAAACGATACTGAAATCACTGCTAGCGTCACTAACACTCTTATCCTGTGATATTGGCTTAATTTGGTTCGACGAGTCTATACCCACTTTATCACTCAACGGTTTTTTGTACTCGGCATGCGGGGCATTCAATAATGCAGAAGAAGCATCTTCAAATAGTGATGAATTTACCGATTCCACTGCGTGTTGCTTTGGTTTTAAACCGGAGAATGTATTGGGGTTGCTGTAGCTTGTCTCTGTCTTTTCACTTAGTGTTTTAGGTTTTTCGTTTGCAATAACACTGTTTAAAGCTTGCGGTTCCGCTAGCCACTCTGGTGCTGTTTGTTGTACTTGATGAAAGTCAGTTAAGCCTTCTTGAATGGTTCCAACAATTAAGTCATGCAGTAATCTTGAATGATGAAACCGCACTTCGTGTTTAGCAGGGTGAACATTTACATCAACCTCGTTAGCAGGCAGTTCAACAAATAAAACATATTCCGGTTGTTGTTCTGAGTTTAATGAGCTTGAATATGCCTGACGAATGGCATGCTGAATGAGCTTGTCCCTCATCATTCGACCATTTACAAAGGAGTATTGCGCAGGATTTACCGACTTACATTCACTTGGTGACTTTGCCCAAATGGATATGGAAATATTGTCATATTGAGCGGTTCTAATACTCGACTGCTCTACAAACTGTGCATTAATCACTTCGGCTATTCGAGCTGACTGCTGAGCAACCTTATCTTCCGTTTGAGACTGCGCTCGATAGCGCTTAACGACTTTGTTATTGTGTTGAAGTACAAAACTGACGTCTGGTCTGCTCATGGCAATTCGACGAATCAGGCTTTCAATATGACTAAATTCTGTTTTTTCAGCTCTTAAAAACTTTCGGCGAGCTGGGGTATTAAAAAACAAATCTAAAACTTCAACTGTAGTGCCATTTGGATGCGCGGCAGGCTTAACATCAACCTCCATATCTAACCCTTCTGCAATCGCAGACCAAGCTTCGCTTTGAGACTCAGGCTTAGATGTCATGGTTAGTCTTGCTACAGAGCTTATTGACGCTAATGCTTCACCACGAAAGCCTAAGCTTAAAATAGCTTCTAAGTCAGATATATTGGTTATTTTGCTGGTTGCATGTCTAGACAGTGCTAACGCTAACTGGTCTTTTTGAATGCCTTTGCCATTATCTTTTATTAAGATTTTTTTATGGCCACCACGCTCAATATCGATCTCGACTTTTGTGGCACCGGCATCAAGTGCATTCTCAACCAATTCTTTCACTACCGACGCGGGACGCTCTACCACTTCACCGGCGGCGATTTGGTTTGCCAATTGTGGCGGTAATATTTTAATCGTCATTGGCTGACTTATGACTGAGGAATGGAAAGGACCTGACCAACTTTGATCATGTCATTTTTAAGTCGATTAGCAGCTTTAATAGAAGAAACGCTCACTTTATAATTTTGCGCTACAAGTGATAATGACTCGCCACTTCTTACCTTATGCTTTAACACTTTATGAAGCTTGGCGTATCGAGTGCCATCAGGTGGACGTTTTTTAAAATGCGTTTTTACCGCGTTAACAATAGCTTTAGCAAGACGGTTTTGCTGCCATGCGTTGGTCAGCATTTTTTCTTCTCTAGGGTTAGAGATAAAACCACCTTCCACTAATATAGACGGAATATCCGGTGACTTTAAAACACCTAAGCTTGCCGACTGAGGCTTGCGTTGATGAAGTTTTGTAATCTTTTTTAGCTCGCCTAATACCGTATTTGCAACCGTGAAACCTTGGTCGCGTGAATGATCCATTGATAAATCTATAAAGGTTCTGGCTAAATACTTTTCTGTATTTGTATCTTTTAACGCTTCCGATACACCACCAAGCAGCTGGCCGTACTCTTCTCGTCTTTCTAACGAACGACCTACTTCAGTGGTTGCTCTTCTGTTACTTTGAACCCAAACCGAAGCGCCATTTGGGCCTGGTGAAGTGAAGGCATCTGCATGCACAGAGATTAATAAATCGGCTTTCGCGTCTCGTGCTTTTTTTGTTCGTTTATTAAGATCAATATAATAATCACCGGTACGAGTCATAATAGCTCGCATACCGTTTTCTTTATTGATGAGACTCTCTATTTTCTTAGCTAGCTTTAACGTGACATGTTTTTCATAAGTGCCCGCGCGACCAATAGAACCTGGGTCTTCACCGCCATGACCAGCATCAATAGCAATGACAATGTCTCGGTCTGTTTCAATTTTACGCTTAGCTTGTTGAACTTTTTCTTCAGCATTAAAAAGGTCAACCACTAGTCGGTGACCGTAAGGCCCCGCAGGAACTAATGCAAATAGCATTGGGTTTACATTCTGTGAAAGGTCTAAAACAAGACGTGTTGAACCTTTACTTTTTGGTGTGCTTTTTCGAACATTTGTTAATACTTTGGCATCATCGGCAAGACCATCTAATGACGTAGACAACTTTGTGTTTTTTAGATCAATAACCAGACGTTGAGGATTTTTAAGTTCAAAGTAGGTGTATTCTGCGGGTCCTGATAAGTCTAAAACCACTCGAGTTGAATCCGGCGCTGGCCAAATACGAATACCATCAATCTTTTCACCAGCAACACTTTGAGGTGCTAGTAAAAGTAGGCAAAAAATAACTAACGAATGTATTAGTTTAGACACTGTAAAAATTTAACCTCATAACCACTTATTAATACTTGGACTCTATTTTTAAAACAGTCTGCTCGCCTATTTCCGATAAGGCTTGAAACCTTATTTCACGCTGTTCGTCGGCATATGTCAAATATAACTCAAGGTCTGCCTTAGGTAAAAAGGCTTGGCCCTTTTCTGGCCACTCAATTAAACATAGCGCTTTGTCATTAAAATAATCACGAAAGCCCATAAATTCAAGCTCTTCTGGGTCCGCCAAACGGTAAAGGTCAAAGTGATATGCACTTATATTTGCAAGCTCATAAGGTTCTACCAAAGTATAAGTAGGCGACTTTACTCGACCATTGTGACCTAAGCCTTGAATAATGCCTCGGCTTAATGTGGTTTTACCCGCACCTAAATCACCATGAAGAAATATAGTCATGCCCTGCGACAAAGACTGTGCAATATGATTGCCCATTGCAACCGTTGCTTCTTCATTTTCTAATATGGTTGAAAACTCTTTCATGACCTTTTGAAACCCTACTACATCATTACTACGTCAAACTGGTCCTGATTATACATAGGTTCCGTTTTGACTTTAATTTGTTTACCAATAAATACTTCAAGCTCTGCTAGGTTATGATATTCATCATTTATTAGTGACTCAGCCACGGCCGGTGAAGCATAAACAATAAATTGATCTGCTTTATAAGCTCGGTTTACACGAACAATTTCACGCAATAATTCGGCACAAATAGTTTCTACCGTTTTTACATAACCTCGACCTTTACAAGCTGGGCAAGTGCCACATAAAACATGCTCCAAACTTTCTCGTGTGCGCTTTCTCGTCATTTCAACTAAGCCTAAACTAGAGAAGCCATTTATCTTAGTTTTTACCTTATCTTTACCCAGCGCCAACTCCAAACTGTGTAGGACACGACGTTGATGGTCAGTACTGTCCATATCAATAAAGTCGATAATAATAATGCCACCTAAATTACGCAATCTAAGCTGACGAGCAATGGCTTGTGTTGCCTCACTATTGGTATTAAAAATAGTGTCCTCTAAGCTTCTGTGACCCACAAAAGCACCAGTATTTATATCTATTGTGGTCATTGCTTCCGTTTGGTCAATAACCAAATAGCCGCCGGATTTTAGCTCTACCTTTTTGTCTAATGCACGCTTAATTTCAGCTTCTACATCAAACAAATCAAAGATTGGACGCTCACCAGGGTAATATTCTAGCTTAGACGTCATCTCTGGCATAAACTCTTCAGTAAATGCGGTAAGTTCGCCATACATCAATTTAGAGTCAATTCGAACACGTTCAAGCTCGTCGGTTATAAAGTCTCGAATCACTCTAAACGCTAGACTCAAGTCTTCGTATAAAACGGCTTGATTACGCGTTTTTTTCTTTTTCTTTATGATTTTTTGCCACAGTTTTTTTAAGAATAAAGCATCTTGTGCCAATTCCTCTTTGCCTGCGCCTTCAGCCGCAGTGCGCACGATAAAGGCGCCTTCACCTTCTTCGTAATGCTCTTCAACTATGGATTTTAAACGGCTTCGTTCTCTGTCATTTTCTATTCGCTGTGAAATACCAACATGTTTTGAGTCTGGCATAAATACTAAGTATCGAGAAGGCAACGTAATATCCGTCGTCAGTCTCGCACCTTTTGTGCCTAGTGGGTCTTTAACTACCTGAACGATAATTTTCTGTCCTTCACGAACTAACTCTTTAATGTCTCTTGCGGTATTGCTATTGGAGGTAATCTGATCTTTTTCATCGTCATAAGTAATGATGTCAGATGCATGCAAAAATGCGGCTTTTTCCATTCCTATATCAACAAACGCGGCTTGCATACCAGGCAAGACTCGACTTACTTTGCCAAGGTAGATATTGCCAACAATTCCGCTCGCACTTTGACGCTCAACGTGAAGTTCTTGCAACATGCCGTTCTCAACCGCTGCAACTCTTGTTTCACTTGGAGTAACGTTAACTAGTAACTCTACACTCATACTACTTAAATTCCTTCAATGTCGCGTCTAATTCAACGAGTGGTAATCCGACAACCGCACTCACACTACCATTTATAGAAGTAACAAATTTGCCACCAATGCCTTGTATGGCATAAGAGCCGGCCTTATCTTGCGGCTCTCCGGTATGCCAATAGTCAATAACTTGCTGCTCGGTTACTGTTGCAAATTGCACGCTTGTAATTACCGTTTTAGTCACTGTTTTAGCTTTAGTAACTACACTATAGGCCGTCATTACTTGATGCTCTTTGCCTGATAACGCCATTAACATGCTTTTGCATTCTTCCAGGCTTTCTGGTTTACCTAATATCTCGCCATTGTTAACCACTGTCGTATCTGAACCAATAACCAACGAGTCTTCAGGGCTGATGATCTTATTAAATATGGCAACGGCTTTTTGATTTGCAAGTCGCTCAACGTAATGTTGAGGATCTTCGTTATCTAAAACGGACTCATCGATATCGGCACTTTGTTGCTCAAAATTTGAAACTAGGTAACCGAGTAATTGCTTTCTTCTTGGAGACTGACTAGCGAGTATAATTTTCATAAAGCCTCATCGTATTTTAAAGCGTCTTCTGTAACCACGAAGAACAGGAAACAACCATAGCCAAAAGAGGCTACTAGTAAGTGCTGGATACAAATACTCAATGGAAAAACTAACATCAATCAAAAATCGATTAGTCCAAAAAATAACAAAATGGTAAAGAATCAAAAATATAAAAATAATAGACGCCTGTTGCCAGATAGAAAAGTTTCTTAATTTTTGAAAGTTATTAGCCGAGATATAAATAACTAAAGACATAGCAAGGGCGTGAACGCCCAAAATAGTGCCGAGTAAAATATCCAATGCAAAACCTAATATCCAAGCCACGCCAACATTAACTCGGTGCGGTAATGCCATGGTCCAGTATATTAATACCAGCGCTAACCAGTCTGGGCGAAATGCTTTTAATTCTAAAGGTAGCGGCATAATGCTTAAAATAAGCGCAATAAAAAGAGTAATTCCAATGAACCACCATGAAGACTTTGTAATTCGAGCCACTATTCAAGATCCTTTTTATCTGGCCACAGTAAAAGAACGTGCCTGAGTCTATTAACCTGTGCCACTGGGGATGCACTCACAATTAGAAATGGTTTTGAGGGATCGTTTTTTACCTCTTTAACCACTGCAACCGGGTAACCATCTGGGAATAACCCACCAAGGCCCGACGTAATTAATTTATCGCCCACTTTAATATCTGTGTCGTGAGGCACATTATTAAGCACCATGCGGTTAATATCACCGGTACCACTTACAATTGCTCTTATATCGTTTCTTAGATTGCGCACTGGTATCGCGTGGGTTTGATCCGTTAACAAAATAACTCGGGCGGTATTATTGCCCGTTGATATTACCTGACCAACAACACCGAGCTCATCTATAACGGGTTGCCCAGCAAACACATCCGCAGACTGACCTTTGTCTATTAATACATTGTGTGAAAATGGATGGTTGGCTACCGCCATTATTTCAGCTACTACTTTTTTTGCTTCAATACGCGCGTTTGTATCGAGCAGCGCTCTTAGCTTAGCGTTTTCGTTAAGCAACATTTGATAACGTTGCAGCTTTTCGTTTTGGATGAGTTGTAAATTCTTTAGACGAGTATTTTCGTCTAAAATAAACTGTTTACGTGCCGCGTACTTTGAAAGGCTATCGATACTTTGTTGCGGTAAGTCCGCAATATATTGAATAGGAGCAACAACACTACTGAGAGTATTTCTAATTTGTTTTGAACTATCCGTATAAACATCAACTGTCATTGCAACAATGCTTAATACAAAAACTATTGCAAATCTTAGTGTTAGGGCAGGTCCTGCGCCAAAAATGGGATTCATACGGTTACCTAATATTAAACGGATTGTCAGCAAAACGGCAGTCGAAACTGCCGTTATTGTTCAAGCTTTAATTACCTAACCAGACTATTAGTCGTAGCTAAATACATCTCCGCCATGAACATCAATCATTTCTAACGCTTTACCACCACCTCGAGCAACACAGGTAAGCGGATCGTCAGCAATAATTACTGGAATCCCCGTTTCTTCCATCAACAAGCGATCAAGGTCTTTTAGTAATGCACCACCGCCAGTTAATACCATGCCGCGCTCTGAGATGTCAGACGCTAGCTCAGGAGGAGATTGCTCTAACGCAACCATAACCGCACTAACAATGCCAGAAAGTGGCTCTTGAAGCGCTTCTAAAATCTCATTTGAGTTCAGAGTAAACGAGCGAGGAACACCTTCAGCTAAGTTACGGCCACGAACTTCCAGCTCTTTTACATCTTGCGACGGGTAAGCAAAACCAATTTCTTGTTTAATTCGCTCAGCCGTTGCTTCACCTATTAAGCTACCAAAGTTACGACGCACGTAGTTAATAATCGCTTCATCAAAGCGGTCACCACCAATACGTACTGATGAAGAGTAAACCACACCATTTAACGAGATAATTGCAACTTCAGTTGTACCACCACCAATATCAACAACCATTGAACCCGTTGCTTCTGATACAGGTAAGCCGGCACCAATTGCGGCGGCCATCGGCTCTTCAATTAAAAATACTTCTCTTGCTCCCGCACCTAGTGCAGATTCACGAATAGCTCTTTGCTCAACCTGTGTGGCTCCACAAGGAACACAAACTAGAACTCGAGGGCTCGGACGTAAGAAGTTGTTGCTATGCACTTGTTTTATGAAGTGCTGTAACATTTTTTCAGTAACGTAGAAGTCTGCAATTACGCCATCTTTCATTGGACGAATTGCTTTGATATTACCAGGCGTACGGCCTAGCATTCTTTTCGCTTCACCGCCAACTGACGCTACGCTTTTAGGGCCACCAGCTCGTTCTTGACGAATAGCAACTACTGAAGGTTCATTAAGAACAATTCCTTGGTCTTTAACATAAATAAGAGTGTTTGCCGTACCTAAATCGATAGACAAATCATTTGAAAACATGCCGCGCAGATTTTTAAACATGGCGCTTTTACTTCCTTTAAGAACTTCATCAAGATAATAACCACTAACTTTACCTAACGGTTATTCACTGGGCAAGAGCCTAGAGCAAACAAATTGAAAATTCGGTGATTAAATTACAAAAACCGATTTTAATTTTCAATTTTTACCCATTACCGCTCTCTTTTATATATTATTCTTTCATTACCGCTGAATCGGCCAAAGGTAACTTGGGTTGTTGGTAGGTTTAAATCAAGTGCATCGTCTATACCGTCGCCATCAACGTCAGTGAAGGTAACAGTCGCATCAGCATCCCAGTCCCAGCGTAAAAATCCATTTTCGGTTTCTAATTCAACATCTATATTGAAGCTGCCAATATTTAAACTACCTGGACTTTTAAACGGCAATACAATAAACCCATTATTGGCCGTAACAGTGGATTTGCTATCAAAACCATCCAACTCAGTGGTTGCGTTAGTTGTATCTAACGTGTATTTCGGCCCATTGTTTGCGACATCAAATTCATTTAGGCCATCAATAGTAATTGCATCTTGGGTAAATACAGTGCAATTGTCATCGTTGTTTCGCTGCCAATTTTGACTATTAGTAAAAACTTGCAACTCCGCTCGCCACGGTAAGTCTTGCAGTTCAGAGCCGTACGCATTATCAACCTTCATGCGAGCATACTGCTGCTCTGTGCCTTGGATATTATCAATTTGAACCGTCTGATATGAAGTGTCTGTATTTACCGTCTTTATACCTACGCCAAAATTATCCAAAAAGGCATTGGCCGTTATTGTTAAATTAATGTCTGAATCAAATGGAACATCAGGTGAGCTGGTTTTTGAATATTTTAGTTGCTGATTTAACAACTCGTAACTGCGTAAACCATCTACTTTATCTGTATCAATTTCTGAAACCGACAAATTAGTATTATTAATTGTGATTGAGTTATTGGTATTTACGTTGTTATCAAGATAGGTATTGCTAACCATTTCAGTGCTAATAGTCGTTAAATTTTGCTGCCAATAATTTAAAACATCTGCAAACTCTGTGGTTTCATTAATCGCATTTTTAGCCGTTAGGGTAATTATAGGCGCAATGTCCCAACCAAACTCTTGGCCTATATAATTGGAAGCATTACAAGAACCTGCAAGGGAAGGTGTATTTACTGATGCTTGGTAATAACTTATGGCAAAAAAGCCTTCAAGTTGGGTGTCTGTGCTAATGCTTTGCCCCAAATAATCAGTGTCTGTGAACGACATCTGAAGTCTGGCAGACTCATCGTAATTCACATTTAATATGGCAGTATTGGCACTGCCTGATATATCAACGGCCGCAGCACCTGAATTAGGAGCAACATTTGTACTGTTTGCAATCAGTAAGGTTTCAAGGTCATTTGGTGTTATTGAAGGAGCAACCGATAAAATTTCTGCATCGGAAGGCATTGTACGGCTGGCTTCTACAGAATATTTGCCTGACGGTACGTAATTTTGCAGAACAGTTCCATCGGCACACTGCCCCGATATAATTACTTGTTCTTCAATAGCTGCAACATTGTTTGAATCGCCATCAGCCCATTGTGCCGATAGTTTTGCAGGAATGAAGCCCAGTGTTGCTGACGTGCTAGATAAGTTTCCATCAGCGTCATTAACTTGGATTGAAATTTGGCCTGCCTCGGCATAGTTTACGTTGATTTGCGCTTGGGCATTATTATCAAAAGGCACACTAACCGGAGTGCCCACTTGTGTTGCAATATGATCTTGCCCCTGAATATTTGCCGTGGCGTTATTTAGCACTGAACCAGCATCTGGAGCCACATAATTGTAACTAAAGGTGAGAGGAAAATTGCCATTAGAATAAGCAGGTACACACGCTCCGCCAACGCCAGTATCTGGCGACTTCACCGCTTGAATTGTAAATGAATTAGCGCTACACGATTGCGCATTGTTATTATTGCCTGAGGTTACAATAAAGCCACTTGAAGCGACGTTGTAATCACAAGAGTTATCGCCGGTAGCTGTGTTGGAACACTGAATGTCAGTTGCTATCGACGACTCGCCCGTTAAGGTAAAGTTGCCTACATTGGTTTCAGTAAATTGAGCGTCATTTAGAACTCCTGTTGAGCCGCTAATGGTGTAAGTTCCTAAGTTTGACTGAACGCCAGAAACATCCTTTTTGAGAGTAAACTCAATATCATTGCCGCTATACAACACGCTGCAGTCCGAATTCGCACACGCTCTCAAGTTTACCGAGTGTGCTGCACAGGAAACACCATTTCCAGTATGGACTATTTCAATATGGTCCAACCCTGCAACGCAAGGTCTAGCCTTTCTCATCAGTCTATTTACTTGGCTTTGAGAGTAGGCAAATGGGATCACATTTACTTCGTCAATGGCGCCATCAAATACCTTTAAAATACTAGTGCCGGTATACAAGTTACCGATATAAAAATTGGAATCCGTATTTGGTATTAACGTACTCGACTCTGAATACTTACCTTCTAATACGCCATCTACATAAACACTTACTCTCTCGTTTCTAGGTAATGTACCATCAAAAACAACGGCTAAATGATACCACTGGTCGGTATTAAACACTTTTTGCGTAGCAAAACGATCGTTTTGAGTATCAATATCAATGTATAGCTTTCCGCCTTGGCCATTTAAAAAGAAAATACCGTAAGAAATATTGCTCGAAAAGTTTGGCCTTTTAGACATGATACCGCGAGCATTAGTGCCGTTGGTTTGTGAAAATGAGTCAGCCTTAAACCAAGCCGAAAGGGTTAACTGTGATGTGTTATCTAAACTGTCTCTATCTTCAACTTCTAAGTAATCGTCTTCACCATCAAAGGTACCGTAATGGCACGTGCCTGGTGAACCCACAATTGCGGCATCTTCAAAAGCCGTGTTAGCTCCTGTGCCATTCGCAAAACCATAAGCTTTACCATTAAAATCAGAGCCCGAACTGTCTTTAACTTCACCTGCAGAACCATCCCAACTGAACTCATCTAAACGCCATTCGCCCGCAGCGCAGTTGCCCTCTATTAACGACAGTTCAGCCGCAGCTATATAGCTTCTATCACCAAAGCTTGTCATGGTATGCAAACGTAGGTATTTTGCATTTATTGAGTCAAAGTTGAACGTTTGAAGACTAGTAATATTCTCGCCTTCAAATATATAACTTGGTGTAACTGGCGTACCTAACACCCTAAGTTCCGTTAAACCTGTATAAGTTCTATCGCCATGGTTATTAATAGTGATGAGTTTTAAACCTACAGCACCCGTTACCCTGTCTTCTGTGTCTAAAACAATTTGGTGTGGGCCTTTACTTTCTGGCAAGTAAAAAGAATGCGCGGAAGTAACCGAAGGACCAAGCAACTCAAACTCACGAGCTCCAATATAGTTACGATCTCCGTAATTATTAATTGTTATAAACTTTGCGTCCGTTACATTAAGGGGCACGTCTTCAGGGTCAATATAAAAAGACTCAATATCAACGCCCATTTGCGCTGTAAATGTCTTGCTTTCGGTTACTGAGCTACCACGAATCTCAAACTGACGAGCACCAATATAGTTTCTATCACCATGATTGTTTATGGTTACCAACCGGACACCCGTAACATCGCTGACAATATCTTCGGCATCTAAAGTAAATAACTGGCCATCTCTATTCTCAAGTGCATTAAATATGGTGGTTTCTGTGACTGCGTCACCCAATATTTTAAATTCTCGTGCGCCAATATAATTTGTATCACCATGGTTACTTATTGTTCTGAGCCTTACACCAATAACATCAGTAGGAACATCATTGGCATCTATCGTAAATACTTGCTCTGCAGCAATTTGCTCCGCCGTAAATATGGTGGTTTCCGCAACTGATTTACCAAGTAGTTTAAAATCTCTTGCACCAATGTAATTTGGGTCGCCATAATTTGTGACGGTTTCAAGTCTGTACTCTATTACCCCAGTAGGTAGGTTGTTACTGTCTAACTCAAAAAACTCTCCAGCACTGCTCATTTGAGCTTCAAAAGAGTAAATAGGTCCTACCGTATCACCAATAAAGCTAATTTCTCTTACACCGGTATATTGAGGGTCACCATGGTTAGTCAGTGTTACAAATCGCACCGCTGTTACATTTGAAATTGGGGCAATTGACCAAGTTTGTACGTCGTTACTCATTGCAGATGTTAAGACAATCGTACCGTCAGGTAACGTTACGTCTTGCCAAACATTACTGGACTGTTGATATTGAATTTTGAACGTCGCAACGGAACGATCATCCACGCCATAATTGGTTAGCTCAACCGTATCTATGTTTATAACATCGCCATTGATACCATCTTTATTCGTATCAAAACTGAACTCAATTTCATTGTCCTGTTTTCGACTTAACCAACGTGTTGCGTAATTGCCATCATGAATATTCTGAGCGCCCCAGCTAGTATTGTTATATTCAGAATCCACTCGCGTGACTTCACCACCATGAGCTGGCAAAGAAAAGTTATAGTTTGGTAAACCAGCTGCACTGCCCGGCACTTGAATATACTGCCAGCTAGCACTTGCCGCTGTTTTATAGGCCATTTGGAATTGTTTTATTGAGCGATCATCATTGCCATAGTTTCTAAGATAAATCCGTTCCGCAGTAAAGGCATCGCTAGCCTCTTGTGGAACTCCGTTGCCATTACCATCAAAAATAAAATCCAATTTGGCATTGGCCTTACGACTCAACCACAAGGTTTTAAAATCACCGTCAATCAGGTTTTTAGCGGCCCAATTGGTATTGTTATACTCAGACTCTATGTAGCTTAGTTCGGCTCCGTTATTATCCAGTGCAAAGTTAAAGTTAGCGTCGCCAACGGAAGCTCCTGGCACTTTTATGGTTTGCCAAACACCAGCCGAACTCGCTGTTAATACCTCTAACTGGAATTCAAATATTGAGCGGTCATCGTTGCCGTAATTTAAAATTGAAAATCTATCAAACGTAAAATAGTCATCTTGTGTGCCAGCCACACCGTCCTGATCAACATCAAACTCAAATGTAAGGTAGTTATTGGTATTGCGACTCAACCAAAGTGTTGTTGAGTTACCGTCATGAATATTGGCCGCTGCCCATGTGCTGTTATTGTACTCGTTACCAACGGCAGTTAAATTGGCTCCGTTATTAACCAAAGCAAAGTTAAAGTTCGCATCGCCAATGGCTGCTCCCGGCACGTTAACTAATTGCCAATTACTATTAGACGCGGTAGTTACTTCAATTTGAAATTCTTTGATCGACCTGTCGTCGTTTCCATAATTCACCAAATAAAACTGTTCAAAAGTGAACAAGTCTTCAGCAGAGCCTAAAGTACCGTCTTCGTTGGGGTCAAACTGAAAGCCAAGTTTCGCGGTTTGGTTTCTAGCCAACCAATAGGTATTCTCATCACCGTCATGAATATTATCCGCACCATAGGTAGTGGTATTTAACTCACTACTGATTTCTGACAATACGCCACCTTGATGAGACATGGCGAAGTTATAATTTGCTTCACCTACGACGGCACCTGGTACAGTTATTTTATGCCACTCGGGATTGGCAACGGTTTTTACCGCTACTTGAAACTGACGAAGCGAACGGTCATCGGTACCGCCATAATTTCGAACTCTAATTTGGTTTAGGTTAAACAAGTCATTGAAGTCGCCATCTGCACCCGAAACGCCGCTGCGGTCTGGGTCAAAGGTAAATTCAAAAGTATTGTGGCCTTTACGACTTAGCCAAAGTGTATTTTGGTCGCCATCGTTAATATGATCGCCCGACCAGTAAGCATTGTTATAAGCACTGTCGACTAATCCCAGCACACCACCATCAATATCTCTTGAGTAAATGTACTCAGGATCGCCACTCATTGACGTTGGCACCTCTAAACGCTGCCAGGTTGTTCCGTCTTTCGTGTATTCAATTTGAAATTCACGAACCGATCTATCATCCGCTCCATAATTGTAAACTTCCAACTCATCAATGGTAATGCCATCGCCTGTTGAGCCGTTCCAATCTGTATCAAAGTTGTATTCAATGATATTCCGGCCATTTCTCGAAAACCATCGCGAATTAGTATCGCCATCGTTTACGTTGGACCCTGCATAAGTCGTAGCATTATATTCAGAATCAACACTAACGACTCGCGCACCCTGTGCCCAGCTTAGATAATTGATTAATCCGGTAGGATTTTCATCAGCTACTATAGGTATCCAGCCTGCCGTACCAAAGTCTGCGGCCAACGCATCATCTGACGTTGTTAATAGGGCAAACTCTTTGATGTTCCGACCACTGTTCGTATAGTTTTTTAAACTTAAACCTTCAAAACAACGCGGATCGCCGGTGGAGTCTAATAAAATATTAATATCATTGGTTTGATAACGACTAAGCCAGCGACTTCTTTCATCATTATCAATTAAGTTTGCGGCTGCCCAAGTAGAGTTGTTGTATTCAAATTGGACGCCAGTTACCACAGCGTCTTCTAAACCTTCACCAGCGCTAACAGACTTAACAGCCGAAACTAAAGACAGCGCTATTAAGGAAAAAGCGAAAGAACCGATTTTTGAGGGCTTTAATACGTTACTACTCATGCTTTTTTGCCTCTACTTCAATGGTTCTACTCACGCACACTTCATTAGCCAAACAGGTTGCGTCTAAGACAAGTTTATTAGAGTTACTGCCCTGCAGCCCTGCTTTACAAACACCGGTACTGACTACTTGAAAGTAGCTCGAATTTAAAATTATTTCTTCAGAACACTGCATCACTACATTGCAATGCAACAGACCATCGACATTAAAATACAACTGTTGTGAAGCTTGGCAATTGGATACATTACTGTCTATTGGGAAAAGTTGCTGCAGAACAAAATCATTTCCACTGTCAGCGGCCAACAAGGCTCTAGTGCCTAAAATTTCATTGATACTTTGATCGTTACTTGAAGAAATTGTTTGCGTAATTCCTAAGCTCAAAATAGCAAAAACCACGACTAAAAAAACCGCAACAATTAAGCTGCTACCCGCTTGATTGGCTAGACTCGTTGGCTGTAAGGTAGAGCTTTTTTTAAGGTACATTTGGAATATGAACCTCTTGATTAAAAAACATATTTTCGTCTAAGTTGGCAGCGAACTCAAAATATAGATTTACCACGGAATTTCGATATAACGCACCAGGCCTATAATTAAATGGCGGTTCAGAAGCCAACTCATTAGTCAGACCTTCGGCCATTATGTCCCCAAAAGCTGCAACAATATTAGAAGTATAAAAGAAGCCAGAAATTGAAGGTTGCTCATAGCGATAAATCGTATTGTTTGTTAAGCAGTAATAAACTGACGTTCGTGCAGTATAAAAACGTTTATTTGGCGAAGAGTAAGGGAACGTATTGTCCCGTGTAAATGTAACTCGATAATTAGGATTGCTTGGGCTTTCCGCTACAGAAGAAATTGACGCCCACTGAGTATCAGTAAGGTAAATGTCTCTAGAGCTTTGTGGGTAAATATAAAACCGGTCACTAGCGTCATAGGTGCCAGACCAACTTACAATATCTATTTCTTTACCTACTTTTGGTGACATAGGTGGCTGGACTGCATCCACGTCATCTCGGTATGCACCAGAGGCTTTGATTGGAATAAAATTGATGCAACTTTTATCGGCGGAAACTCGAACACTATTTGGCACGCTGGCTCGTAACTCTCTTGTTAATCTTTCAACAACAAAACGACTTTTACTAAGAACGTGTTGGCGATCCGTTGCTTGAATATATATCTCAGTACCGAAAATAATAAACTTAGAGGTCGCGATGGCTAATATGCCTAAAATAACCACGACCAATACTAGCTCTACAAGCGTAAAGCCTTTTTGTTTAAAGCTAGGACTAGTTTTGCTCATTAGTAATTAGTCCTGTAGCTAGAGTAACTTATTGTAGAGCCTTTAGGTGGCGTTACACTGACCAAAACCTTTTTAGCTCGTTTGTTAGCTAATCCTAAATCAGCACCTGCATAGGTCACAAACACTTCCACTGAAAAGTCTCTATATATGTCTTGTAGGCTGCCATTCTCAATGTTGGTAATTTGATCACCTGTAACGTTTAAACAATGAAAGTCATCAATATCGTCGTATAAGTCACGGCTAGTCTCTTCAACCCAAGGATAAGGGCCTGTTCCAGGGCAAGCTGGCAAGTCGGCTATACAGGCGTTTCCACCACTCTCATCGCATCGAGCAAGCTCGCCTGACGTTGGTGAGTTTTCATCAAAACGGCGAGCATTAATTTCGTTCATTATTGATTGCGCTAACTCGGCAGAACGCACTTGAAACCATGGGTTTGTGCTTTTTTCCGCTTGAGGGATTAGTACACCCGTCAAAATTAACAAAGCGCCTGACAAGGCAACAATACCGACAATCAATTCTATTAATGTAAATCCTTTAGCATGTAGTTTATTGACAGGCATTAACGTACCCCTGTCCGTTTATACATACTGCATAACCTGTATCCAAGGTGATTTTACAGCCAGGTTTGGCACAATTACCAACGTTCAGTGTGGTTCGTCCCCAGCTATCAAAGTCCATTGTACTTATTGCTGAACCTTGGCGATTAGTTGCTGTGTAGGGTGATAGGTCTTCGATAATTAAAAAGTCTGAGGTTTGATTGTTACTAACATTTATTAAACCACTACCGCATCCGCCAATATTAGCACCTGACGTATTTTGAGTGTTTAAGCCTATTTTATCTGACTGGAAAATAATGCGATGGCAAGTGTTGGTATCGTTTTGAGTATTTTGCATTGCACGCATCTGAACGGTGCGTAATAGAGAAATCAGTTGGTCACGCTGGGATGTTAATGTGTAATCAGAGGTACCTTGAAGCTTAGGTAAAGCCGTCACGCCTAAAACAGCAATTAAGAGAATAACAACAATCAACTCTATAAGTGTAAAACCGTGAGTATGACTAGTGTTAGTTTTTTGTAGACCCTTCAACTCTCCCTTCAATATCGTTACCTCTTGTATAAAGCCGAGGCGGACTAATCCACCTCGACAAACAACACATGATACTTATTAACAGCCTGTTGTTGTTAATGTAACTGCTGCTGGTGTTACAACTGCTGGAGTTCCAGAGCTTGTCGCTTCTGTGTACTCTACATAACATGCTGTGTCTGAGCTGAACGCAGTATCACCATCATAAGAGCCTGCAGGGTAAATTCGAGCTTTAGAACCACCGCTGTTAACCGCCACTTCCCAGTCAATACCTTCAGCAACATCAGTTGAAGATGCCGTTGCTTGAGTGATATCTAGAATAGCTGCCATTGTTTCTGCCGCAGGGTAACCATAAACCACATCAATTGCCGGGTTAGTTGTTGCACTTGATGACGCATTTGCCTTGCCTTGCACCAATGCTTTTGAATAGACAATGTTAGAGGCACTTTTTAGTGACGCTGACAATCCCTGAACTGTTGATGCTTTGGCATCACCTTGTAAATCTAGAAACTTAGGCGAAGCGGTTACCGCCAGAATACCTAAGATAACAATTACAATAATCAATTCGATTAATGTAAAACCTTGTTGATTCTTTTTCATAATAAATACCTACTAGTTTTTGAAAACTGTGATTTGACCGTTATCGGCATTGTATTCAAAACCTTGACGATCAGCAGTTGTCGCACCATTGTTCACATAGTTTGCTGGTACTGTGTCGCCTGACTCTAAACCTTGAGCAAGAACATACTGACACTCATCGTTACCAGAAAAACGAACAACATAACGTTCGCCGTCATATGAGTTTGCACCGTCTGCAATTACCGTTGTTGGCGCAGACTGGAATAGGCTTTGGAAGACAAATTCACAGCTTGTTGCTGTCATTGCTGATGCTGTAGCTTCATTGCTGTTACCTGCTGGGTAACCAGAATCCGTTACGTCAATTGCAAAACCATCATAGTTAATGTTGGTATTGCCGCTAGGACGACCTGCTAATTCCCACTCGGCTCTTACTAGACCAACTGCACTTGCGAAACCACCAGCAACACCTTCTACTGAAGCATCACGAGCGTCGTCTGTTACATCTAATAAACGAGGTACAGCTGCTGCACCTAAAAAGCCAAGAATAATCACGACGATTACTAGCTCGATTAACGTAAAACCTTGTTGTCTTTTCATTTTTTAAAACCTCAGTAAAAATTTAAATTTAGTCTATATAAAAATTGGTGTTGTTAAAACATTTATCCTACTTTATCGGTAAATAAAACAGAAAATTAATGATTTTGTTTCATTCGCCCCACATCTACATCATATTCAAGCACTTTTTGTTTAATGCCATCATCTTCCCAGTAGTAAAGGCACTTTGCTCGCTCTTGAACTATCTCTACCAACAAAGCCTCTTGTTGGTCGGCATTGTTTTCTGCGAAATACTGCCATAGTTGTTCGCAATCTAATCCTTTTGAGCCGCTATTTACACTTAACGGCCAACCCTTTTTATTCATGTGCACGTTAATTTCTATTGAGCGCGTTACTTCTTCATAATAATCAAGCTTTAGCTGCTTTGGTTTGCCCATTGCCGCCCATTGCTGGTGCATATGTGTTGCTGACTTTACAAACCTATCTGACAACAGTGACACTTTATATTCACCAACATCGTCAAACACATCGGATAAATAACGGCTAGCGGCAAAAAACAAAACCGCTATCACAGTTAAGCCAATCAGCACTCGGAAAAACCAGTGTTCAGTTAGTGACTCTTCTTTTTTCCGAATAGGCTCCACTAGTTACCCTTTGAACGCCGACATCATGTCCCACATTGGGGTAAATATACCCAACGCTAACACACCAACCATAATTGCGACAAACCCTATAAGGATTGGCTCAATTTTGGCCGTCAAACTTTTCAAATCAAAATCTACTTCACGCTCATAATAGTCCGCAGCCTCTTTGAGCAACTCATCTACTCGGCCCGTCTCTTCACCAACCGCAACCATTTGTAACACTAGCGGAGAAAACAGATTACTCGTTACTGATACCCTTAGTAATGAGTCGCCTTTTTCAATATTCCTGCGCATTTCTTTAATTTGCTGCTCCATAAACTTGTTATCTACAGCTTCTGCAACTAGAGACAAACCCGAAGTCATAGGAACACCAGACTCAAGAATCATAGAAAAGCTTCGGGTGTAACGACCTAACAAACTACGCTCGATAATTGAGCCAACAAAAGGTATCGATAATTTAACTTTGTCCCACTTTAACTTGCCTGCGACTGATTTTCTCCAGCTGTTGAATATCAATACGCCACCAATAATAAAGATAAATAACCACTGCCAATAGTTCACAAAGAAGTTTGATGTACCAATTAGTATTTTAGTGGCCAAAGGTAAGTCTGCACCTAGCCTTGAGAACATATTTGCGAAGGTAGGAATAACCAGCAAATTCAAAACAAACATCGCAATAACAATGACAACTAATACCGTTGTTGGGTATCGCATGGCTGACTTTATTCGCTTTCTTGTTTCTTCATCGCGCTCAAAGTACTCTGCAAGTTGTAAAAACGCATCTTCTAAACGACCGGTATTTTCACCAACATGAACAATACTAATGGAAAGTCTTGGAAAAATTTTAGGGTGCGATGCCATGGCTGCAGACAGTGAACGACCTCGTTCTAACTGCTGTGCAACATCATGTAACGCATTGCCCAATACTTTACTGGTAGAACTGTCGGCTAAGCCAAGAATTGCCCTAATCATAGGTATGCCAGCTTTTGTCAGAGAGTACATTTGTCTTGAAAACACCACCAAGTGCTGTGTGGTAACGCGATCAAATAAACCTTCAAACAAGGGGGTGTTCTGGCCCTTATCTTCCGTGAGCGTTATCTTAGTTGGATATTCTTGACGAGCCACCAACAAATCGGCAGCCGCACCTTCGTTGTTGGCTTCAACTTGGCCTCGAATATTTTTGCCTTTGGCATCTTTAGCTTCGTACAAGAAAAATGGCATTGTCTAATCCAACCTTAATATGTTGCTGTGTCAGCAACCACTTCCGAAATTCTTAATACTTCTTTCACACTCGTCACACCTTGCTCAGCATAATCCAGTGCAGCTTGCCCTAGCGTTTGATAACCAGGAAGTGCCTTAGCAGCAGCAGAAAAGGCTTCTGTATCTCCGTTTCGTAATGCTGATATCAAGTTTTCGTTCGTCATTTCTAGTAACTCATAGATACCCACTCGACCTTTGTAACCAGTGTTGTTACAAGTTTGACAACCTGTACCATGACTAAATGTTGCACCACTCATGTCTTTACGAGCTATATTTGATATCCACGTTAACTCCTGCGGATCAGGTTTGTATTCCGTTTTACAAACGTCACATACCCTACGAACTAATCTCTGAGCCAGTACCGCGCGCAATGAGCTGGCCACTAAATAAGGGGCCGCTCCCATGTCAATTAAACGAAGCGCCGTTGATATAGCATCGTTGGTATGCAAGGTTGATAGAACCATATGGCCGGTCAAGGCAGCTCTTAGGCCAATTTCTGCTGTTTCTTGGTCTCGAATCTCACCCACCATAATAACGTCTGGATCTTGACGAAGTGCAGTTCTTAATACCGAAGAAAACGAAAGATTTATTTTTGTATTTATTTGTACTTGGTTTATTCGCGGTAACTGATATTCAACTGGATCTTCTACCGTAATAATTTTACTTTCTGCGTTGTTTAATTCACTTAGGCAACCATACAAAGTTGTTGTTTTACCCGAACCTGTTGGCCCTGTTACCAAAAACATTCCATTTGGACTTTTCACTAACTTGCGAACTTTCATTAAAATATGCGGAGGCATACCTGTCGCTTCTAAGCTCAACAAGCCTGCAGACTGGTCTAACAGACGCATTACAACTGACTCACCATGCTGAATTGGCATAGTAGACACACGAACATCTATCTCGTGGCCTTTAACTTTAATGTGAAAACGACCATCTTGAGGCAAACGCTTTTCAGATATATCCAATCCTGCAACAAGTTTTAGGCGAAGTACTAAGGCCGGTGCAATGTTAACTTCGTTTAAGATGCTTTCTTGAAGCACACCATCAACACGAGTACGAATTCGTAAACTCTTTTTATCTGGCTCAATGTGAATATCAGACGCTCTTACTTGTACTGCATCTTCAAACAATGACTGAAGTAACTTAGCAACAACTGTGTCGCCCTCGTCATCGCCATCAATAGTAGCGAAGTCAAAATCGGCACTCTCTTCATATTCAGCTTGAAGCTGATGGGCAAATTGTTCAATTTCTTTAGTTCTGCGGTATAAAGAGTCAAACGCAATAAGCAATTGGCTCTCTCTTACCGCTACAATTTCAATTGATTTATTTCCAAACTGGTTTGATAGCTGCTCAATAGCTGAAAGATCAGCTGGGTCTGACATACCAATGGTTACACTATCTTCAGTGCTATCTAGCACAAGCGCTCTTAATCTTCTTGCGTGTACCTCGGATAGCTCTGACGCTAACTTAGGATCGATTTGCATATTCGCAATATTGATAAAGCGTAAGTTAAGCTGCTGCGCTAAAAATCGTAATAGCTGTTCTTCTGATATAAAACCTGAATCAATCAGTACCGAACCTAGTTTACGACCAGTCTCTTTTTGCGCTGATAATGCCGACATGAGCTGATCAATAGTGATGATATCTTCATCTACTAAAAGGTCACCTAATCGTTTCTTTAATTTTGGAGCCGCCATGATTACCCTTGTAAAACGTCTATTCTTTGTTGGGAAAATGTTATTGATTGAGCCGATACACCGCCAACATCTAATACTTTTTTATAACTCTGCACTGCTTGTTGTTTTTTTGCTTGGCTGTCTTGAGCAATAGCAAGACCTAACCACCAATTTCCAATAAATGGTTCCAATCGAGTTAGCTGTAAATACGCAGCTTCCGCTTTGACATAGTACTTAAGCTCTCGAGCTAAATTGCCTTTTAAGGTATAAAATTCTTTGCTAGCACTCTCTAAGTTCACATCAAGATAAGAAAAGGCTCCCGCTGGATTGTTGTCTTTAAAGAAGATTTTTGCTGCGGTGACTCGCCACTCTTCTATTAACGGGTATCGCTGCAAACCATCGTTAATAATGGCGACCGCTTTATTGCCCTCACCGCGACCATACCATGCGGCCGCTAGAAGATTGCGAGCTTCAACGTTACTGTCAGATATCGCTAAAATTCGTGTTAATTGCTCAATAGCTTCCGTTACATAACCGCGGTCATAGGATGTTTTTGCTTTGGTTAATAGTTTCTCAACGCGCTGCTCTGGTGTTAGCTCAGAAGACGTTTTTTGAATAACGAAGGTAGGCTCTGGAGTTTTAACCGTCTCAGCTTTAACTGCTGGTTTACGACCGACTTCAGGTTGGCTGTCTGTTTCAGGTTGGTTAGCTAATTTAGCCTGGGCGTCGACTTTAGGCAGAGTATCAAGTTCAGCCGCTGGTTCTTCTGCAGATAACTGCTCTGCCGGAGACTGTTGTGCTGGAGACTGCTCTACTGGAGAAGATTCAGCTGAAAGTGGTAAATCTAACAACGGAGGTTCAGGCTCTAACTCTTCTGTAAATGCAGGCTCAGGAGTTGTTAAACCTACAACCCCAGATTCTTCAGTTGGTTCTACGCTTGTTTTCTGGCTCAATAATTCTGTTTCAGGAGACTCTACTTGGTCAATAACGGCAACGCCATCAATGTATTTTTCTACCGGCGCTACGTTACTTGTACCATCTACCATTTTCCAACTAATTATCGCTAGTAAACATACAATAATAACCAACAACAAAATGAGTGCTTTATTTAAAGGATTTGACGATGTTTGAGAAGTTGTTGCTCTTGGCACAGCGCTGTCCTGCAGGCTTGAAGAGTCCTGACGGTTGTCTAAATCTTTTAGCATTTTATTGATAACGCTCACTGTATCCACTCCTTTACTGTGGGCATGTCCACTACTACTAAGGTTATCGCGATTGTTAAAGCCATTAACAACAACGCGGCCACAATAGCTTTAATATTAATACCAACCGCTTCTATTGAGTCAGTATCACTGGCCGCTAACGCGATGTGCTTTTTATGTATGGCCGTTTGACCTTCCCCATAAACAAGCATTAATGCTTTATGACACATTACATTCACTAACCTTGGAATGCCCTTGCTGTACTTATGCAGCGCGGATAAGGACGCGTTATCAAATAAACCAGGATCGTTATAACCCGCTACCGACATCCTATGCAAAACATACTCTTTTAACTCTTCTTTTGACAACCCTCTAAGCTGGTAAGAAAAGGTAATTCGTTGTCTGAGCTGCCTTAAACGATGTGAGCTCAACATTTTGTCGAGTTCAGGCTGCCCAAACAGCACTACTTGAATCAGTTTACGTGACTCAGTTTCTAAATTTGTGAATAACCGCAATGCTTCAAAGGTTTCCCAAGGTATAGTCTGAGCTTCATCTATTATGAGCACAACGCCCTTACCTTGTTGATTAAACTCGAGCAGCTTTAACTGGATTTTTTGACTCAGTTGTTGCTGGTTTATTCGAGTTAACCCCTTAATACCTAATTCACTGGCCAGTGCGTATCTCATTTCTTCTGGACTTAGTGCAGGATTTGGGATGTACGCAACTTCAAAAGCATCGGGTATTTCATTAAGTAACTTTCGGCAAAGCAAGGTTTTTCCTGTCCCTACTTCGCCTGTTACCTTTATAAAACCTTCACCAGTTTTTAACGCTGTTAACAGAACCTGCATCGCTTCCGAGTGACTCTGCAACGGCAAGTAAAAACTAGTGTTTGGAGTTAAAGAAAATGGAAGTTCTCTAAGCCCAAAGTGGTACAGGTACATACTTACTCATCACCATACCAGCGTTTTAAAATATCGGCGCTGCGTTTCATTTGCTCTTGCCAAGTACCTGTTCCTACTACTGTAGGTTTGATTAAAATAACAAGTTCTTTTTTCTTTTCAGTATCTTGCTTAGATTTAAATAAGTTACCAAGAATTGGAATGCTACCTAAAAACGGAACCTTAGATTCGCCATTAGATGTCATTGTTTGCATTAAGCCACCAATAACCACAATCTCACCGCTTTTCGCACGAATAACCGTATCCGACTCACGAATATTGCTTTGCGCTAATGGCAGTACATATTGCTCTTCGTTTAACGTAACTACTTTTTGTTGCTCATCAATTTCGGTAACCGACGGATGAACATGCAAAATGACTTCACCTTGCTCACTAATTTGTGGAGTAACATCTAATGCAATACCAGAGAAAAACGGCTCTAGGTTAATTTCAGGCGTGCTAGACGTTGCTGTGCCAGTTACTGTTGTATTTGAAACATCAGTGACAAAGTACTCATCAGTACCCGCTTTTAGAACCGCCTTTTGATTGTTAGTCGCAGTAACACGTGGTGACGACAGAACCTGAACATTACCCTGAGTTTTTAGTAAGTTAACAACACCAGAAAAATCAGTATTATTGAAGCTTAAGCTAGTTAACCCGCCTAATGCTGCACTTAATTCATTACCAAAACTTCCAGCCGTTGAATTAAAGGTGAAGTTAGTTCCACCATTATTGGCCATTACATTTTGCCAATTAATGCCTTGCTGATAATCATCATCTAACGCAACTTCAACTATCTTTGCTTCTAAAATCACTTGGCGAGTTAAGCTTTGCTCTGAACGCTTAACAAAGTCTTTTACCGCTTGAATATCTGACGTTAAGCCTCGCACCGTAATTAGTCCAGACTGCGGGCTAACCACTACATTGGCAATAGATTCATCCGTAGAGCGCATGATCATTTTTAACGTGTCTTCTAACTCGCTCCAAAAATCACTTTCAGAACTGGTTTGAATATTAGATCCGTTGCCTTGACCCATACTTGATGAGTTACCAAAGCCATTTTGGCCATTCTGTTGGTTTCCGAAACTGCCTTGTTGATTGCCAAAGCTATTACTATTGTTATTACTGTTACTATTTCCGTTTTGTCCGTTTTGTTGAACGATGCCACCAGAGTTAATGTTAGTTGATGTCATACCAAAACGTTTAAGCATCAAATAATTAAGCGCTATTGTTTCCGTTTTTATAGTGGCTGGGTAAACCTGAATTACCTTACCTCTAAATTGAATATCTAACGGATAAAGGCTAGAAAGAACCTCAACAACCTCATGAATAGTAACGTCTTTATATGGGTAGTAAAAAGACTTTTGAAATAGTGTCAATTG
>PJEL010000064.1_pt1 | contig 110372 bp, 81 predicted proteins | sample 1853271 | NCBI WGS metagenome assembly PJEL01 (sample SAMN08108733, study PRJNA415343) | Invertebrate metagenome, whole genome shotgun sequencing project. | host: Globobulimina | place: Sweden: Gullmar Fjord | collected 2015-08 | reverse complement strand
TTTCAACAACAGCGAGCTGTCAACTCCACCAGAATATGCCAACGCAACCCTTCCATATGACTGTAAAATTCGGCGAAGATTATCAAACTTTTCCTGTAGCAACAAAAACAACCTCCTGTGTTTGGTTCTGGCTTGAAATTATACTATCCTGATCCTTTGACACATGCACAACACTGTACTTAAAGAGTTTAGGCTGTCTCAATAAATCAAGTTCATTTGACACCTTCATTTCTAAGAAGTGCCGAGCTGCACAAAGAGGCATAACACCAGGCATCCTCTTGGAATTCCTTTATTAAAACGTTAAAAAACAGATAATCAAAGTAATCAATAAAGCCCTTGAACTTTTTAATCAGAATCCTTAAAGGAAAAATCAGCAGATTGAAAATAATCAACAGGTTCGCCAAGTAAAAACTTTTTATCTACAATCCATTGTTTCAAGATCTGGGCAATTTCACGAGCCTTGACAACGCTTGACAGTGGCGCTGTTTTTACTGTTTTACCAGCTACCTCAATAGATCCTGACTTCAATTCAGAGTAACTTACTTCTCCATAATTTCGTTGGATACCATTGGTGTAGTCATATCCATAATCAACAACCTGCGTGAATATTTCATCATTAGAAACACCTGTAAAACGAGCCATGTCTTCGTTTAATATTGGAATGGGCACTCCTATTCCAACTACCAAAGAACAACCGTACCCCTGAATACTGGCACCACGGAGCCATTTGGCTGACATCTGTTTTAAATCACCTTGAACCATCATGGTTCCAGCCGGTTTTCTAGGCACACCATTCTCTCCACGAAGCTGTCCAGGATTATGTTGTGTACCTTGAAAAGTTACATACCCTACGCTTCCCCCAAGAAAAATCCTGGTCCCAATTCCTATTGTTCTGTAAAGAGGGTCATTAAGCAGTGGGCTTAACTCACCAGCACTGCAATAATTTGCATTCTGACAATTAGGTTTTAACATTCCCATATAAGTATGAACTGGTTTATCAGAGAAATTTACCGCACAATTATAGTTTTGATAACCGTTTCGCGGATTACACAACAAGGCATAATTCATTTCCGACAAAGTGATCTCTTTTTTACACTTTGTATTGGCATAACAATCAGTTGGGTATGCCTTTACTTCCAAAAACACTTTCTCCCCTTTTACAAGGTCCTCAATAACATGCCCACCACCATAACGAAATTCACCCGGATAAACTTTGTTCAGAGGATCGTCTTCAGTGGGCTCTGTTGCTCCCAGATAAATATCAATTGCCGCAAGGCCAGCATAGGCAGGGACTTTATTTACCCACACATTTTTTGCCTTTATAGTTGGAGTTGTCTGACCAAAATTAAAAAATGCTCCTGAAGAACACATTATGGAAAATGTTCCAGTGGTTACCACATCAACCTTTCTAGCAGCCTCCACTGGGCCATCTTTTTTTACGATATCAACCATTTCTTCAGCAGTTACCACTACCGCTTCACCAGCTTTGATACGTGCGTTGATCTCGGCATATGTTTTATTAACTTTATATTCAGCCATTAAAATTCCACCAGATTAAAATTTTCAAATAGAACACGAGTCCGTATATTATTTAAAAACTGCATGATCGCAACCATTTTAAAATTTTTTCTTTTAATCACTTAAAAGATGCTTTAGCATGCATAAATTATTATTCTTGTCTGAAACACATTTAATTTCAGTAACTACATATTGTAACATGATAAAATATATTTATGTTTACCTAAATCGAGCCTGTCACCCATCCATTCTTTCAAAAAAGACATATAATTACAATCTTTTACTGAAGAGTAATAGAGAAGGGTAAAAACCAACAGAATTTAAATATTGACCCAATTTGCTTCACCACAGTTTATTGAAAGCAGTTCAATCTGCAATGAAACAAACAAAACCTACATATTAGGCCAAAAATAATAATTGCTCAATTTTTTTTATCTGAAATTATCCGGGTAGATTTTTTTACCCGAGAAATTTTATATTTCGCATGGCATCTGGCCGGAAACATAGCTTTGCCTGCTTTTATAATCCTTAAACTCATCATATAACACACCCTGAAAATGGATAAACTACAAACCATCCCAGAAGTTCGAGACAGGATTGATGCCATTGATAACCATATCCTGGAATTGCTTAAAGAACGTATAGATTGCGCTAAAGCAATCGGAAAACTAAAAGATGAAACCAGCCGGGCAAAATGGGACCCATTGCGTGAGCGGGAAATCTACGAACGGCTCATGAATGACAATGGAAAAAAATTTCCAGAAAAAGCTCTTCACTCTATATTTCATGAGATAATAACAACCTGTAGACTTTCCCAGAAAAAAGCTACTGTTTCCTACCTGGGACCAGAAGCCACCTTTACCCACCTAGCCGGGGTTAAATATTTTGGCCAATCTGCCAGCTACAAGGCACTTGAGTCAATAGATGAAGTATTCCATGAGGTCGACAAAGGAAGAACTGAGTATGGAATTGTTCCTGTAGAAAATTCCATTGAAGGGGCCGTATTTTCCACCCTGGACTCTTTTATGAAATATAATGTTAAAATTTGCGGCGAAGTTCAACTACCAATCTCACACAACCTTGTCTGTAAATCAGGCAACATTAATGACATTCAGACCGTAGCTTCACACGAACAACCCCTGGCACAATGTCGAGAATGGCTCAGAAAAAACCTGCCCTCCACACCGACTCTTTCAGTTTTTTCAACTGGTGGTGCAGCCCAGATGGCAGCAAACAACCCCAACATCGGTGCTATTGCAAGTTCCCTTGCCATTAAAACCTATGACCTACAAGTGGTGGTAAAAGGGATTGAAGACTATAAAGGAAACACCACTCGATTTTTAATAATTGGCAAAAATTCCCCATCAAAAAGTGGCATGGATAAAACATCGCTGCTCCTTGGCTTGATGGACAGACCAGGTGCACTCAACGAGGTGCTGACAATACTTTCTGCAAAAAATATTAATCTGGCTAAAATTGAATCGCGTCCTGTAAAAGGGAAACAGTGGAAATACTTGTTTTTCCTAGACATGCTTAACCATAAGGATGACCCAGAAATACACGAGGCTTGCAATCTTTTGAAAACTATCTGTTCCTATTTTGAATGGCTGGGTTCCTACCCTAGGACTGGAAGCATCTCAACAGATTCTTAAGACTGTCTTGAAAAAACAACTTTTTTATTCAAGATTAAGGCATGCTTATAATTCCACAACAGGCATATACCTAATATCCCTAGAATAAAACCATGAGCACAACGCCGAGATTGAGCATAAATACAATTTTTCAAGGTACCCTTTAGCCAGACAAAGCATACAACGTCCATAAATAGCTTATTTAAATGCAGAGGCTAACAGGCAAGCAAACCTTTTCCAATTCTGTCCCAGTTTCTGCATTTTTTCCTCCTGTTAGACGTTGCTCCTGCACCTGGGCCTATCAGCTAATAAACCAATCAAGTCGTACAGCTTGTTTCAAGCTGTATTGAATTCCTGAAATTTGACAAACTGTTTTTTGCTCATAGATTCATGTTTGCCCTTGTTTCATTTTGTTATATGCTTAAAATAAAGATCTGAAAAATCTGAAAATCCAGCTTCAATTAAACTGCAAGAGACCAATCCCTCTGTTTACCAACTGACACTTGCGGAGCAGCGCAAAAAACCGAGAAATATTTTGAGATGTGGAAGCTAATCCTGCCCTTAAAATAACTCATTCTTTTTAAGAGGCACCAAAAAAATCGGAAGATCAAAGGCCACGGTTATCCTTTTGAGACCCCCTGGTCAAGAAACGTGTAAAACAAGGAACAACCAACTGAAACGACGAGGAAAATTTTCATTCCAACCTGACCAAGTTAATCATATTTTCCAATTATCACTAATATTTTTTAACAACAAATACAATGAAACACATTTTTGCCAGAGGCACTTATCTATGCTAATTCTTGCCATAGAAAGTTCTTGCGACGACACCTGTGCAGCAGTTTTGGAAGATGACAAAAAAGTGCTTTCAAATATTGTTTCCAGTCAGTTTGATGTGCATTCTAAATATGGAGGCATTGTACCTGAACTTGCTTCACGAAAACACATTGAATCTATATGGCCAGTAGTGGCAGCAGCTCTGAAAAATGCAGAGACACCACTTGATCAAATCGATCTAATTACTGCGACTCAAGGACCCGGCCTTGTTGGCTCCTTGCTGGTTGGTTTTACCTTTGCCAAAGGCCTGGCACTATCCAAAAAAATTCCCTGTGTTGGGGTCGATCATATGGCTGGCCACCTCCTCTCACCTTTTCTTGAACAAAATAAACCGGAATTCCCTTATATCGCCCTTGTTGTTTCCGGAGGCAACTCCAGCCTCTTCAAAGTACTTGACCATGTGAACTTTGAACACCTTGGCAGAACCAGAGATGATGCAGCTGGTGAAGCGTTTGACAAAGTAGCAAAACTACTGAATCTAGGTTATCCTGGCGGTCCAATAATTAGTGAAACCGCCAATAGCGGTGATGGAAAAGCTATTAACTTTCCCAGAGCCTGGCTATCCAAAGACAGCCTCGACTTCAGTTTTAGCGGTTTAAAAACATCTGTTGTCAATCATGTTAACAAACTCCGTCAGCAAAAAATTCCCCTGCCACTAGCAGACATCTGTAGCTCTTTTCAGGAGGCGGTTGTTGAAGTGTTGGTTGAAAAATCTCTCAAAGCTATCAGCATGCATAATTGTTCAACACTGATCATGGGTGGCGGGGTGGCTTCCAACCAAAGACTACGGGACCGCATGCAGAAACGATGTTTTACTGAAAATATCAAATTTCATGTCCCGGCACCTATTTACTGTACAGATAATGCGGCCATGACTGGCCTGGCAGGATATCACCAGTATCAATCTGGTAAGACAGTGGCACCTGACACAGATGTATATCCAAGGTCCCCTCTTAACTGACAATGAAGCTCAATCTTCTGCGAACAAGTAAATATTATTACATCCGCTTCAAGAGACTGCAGGGTGATCCCAGGTCACTTGCATTGGGATGTGCTGCAGGAATTATCATCGGCATTTCACCCACATTGCCACTTCACACCGTCTTGATAGTTAGCATCACACTCCTTTGCAGAATCAGCACTCTCTCGGCGCTGATCTCTGCCACCGTTTTCAGCAATCCCCTTACTTTCGTGCTGCAGTATTATTTGTGCTGGCTTACAGGTAACCAGCTTTTTCCAGGAAGATTAACTTGGGAACGCATGCAGGAAACATTGGACATCGTCATGAATACCGGGTTTAAAGAAGCACTTAAGTCTGTCAGTGTGTTGAGCATGGATGCGCTCTTAGTTATGCTTAGCGGAGGTTTTATTATTGGAATACCGATAGCTGTGATCTCTTATTTCATATCTATCCACTTTTTCAAGAAGATCCAAAGGAAACGGAGAAAAAATTTATCTTTTTAATCAGTTGACACTCTTTTTTGCTTAAACAAGCCAATAGGTATTGACGGCTTATTATCTTTCATGAAAACAGCAAAAAACTGATCAAAATTAACAGTACCTACATTTAACTACTTAAAATTAAATTTTAAAAATCCTAATTTACAAATGGTATATCAAAAAACAAAAGCCCTCCTCAATGATCAGGGACTTGCTCCCAGCAAAAAACTGGGACAAAATTTTCTTGTCCATCGCCATACTGCACAACAAATAGTTGACCAGGCGCGCCTGTTAAAAGATGACACTGTTATTGAAGTTGGAGTGGGGCTCGGAGCTCTCACAACACCTCTGGCAGAACAGTGCAAAAAGGTCATCGGTATAGAAACTGATTCTGGTATTATCAGAATGCACAGAGACAAGGGAGACTTACCCAAGAATGTCACGCTGATTCATCAGGACATTCTCAAAACCAATATCCCGGAACTGACAGAAAAAATCGGGCAACGACTGAAAATCGTCGCAAACCTGCCCTATTCCATTTCCACTCCTTTTATCTTCAAGCTCATCAAATACAGCAAACATGTCGACTTTGCTGTTGTCATGCTTCAAAAGGAGGTTGCTCTACGCCTGATGGCTGAACCAGGAACAAAAGAATATGGAGTACCCACAGTTCTTCTTGCTTCGCGTGGGACAGCAAAAGCATTATTGCGTATCAAACCTGCTGAGTTCCACCCCCGTCCCAAAGTTGATTCAATGGTTATAAAATTATCCTTTCAACCAACACCGGAAAGAGTTAAAGCTTTGAGTGAATTTAATTATGAAAATTTTCGGAAAATAGTCAACTTCGGCTTTGGACAAAGACGAAAGACCCTGCTCAATTCTCTGGCAAAAAAAGAATTGATCCAAGATAAGGAATTGCTGGGAAAACTCATAACAAAAGCAGGCTTGCAGCCTGGAATAAGAGCAGAGAAGCTTACTCTTGAACAGTTTATAACTCTTTGTCAAACTCTAACCCCACACATTGCCCCAACACTATGAGGAGAGAACATGAATAATTTTGTTTTCCATAATCCAACAAAAATACTCTTTGGCCGGAATACCATTTCTTCAATCGGTTCCGAAACTGCCCAATTGGGAACCAGAGGACTACTTGTTTATGGTTCGGGAAGCATTAAAAAAAATGGCATCTACCAACAAGTAACAGACTCCCTGAAACTAGCAAATGTTGAAATTACAGATCATGGTGGTGTCCAGTCAAACCCGCTTCTTTCGCAAGTTCGCCAGGGCATTGCCAAGGTAAAAGAACACAACCTCGATGTTATTATTGCAGTAGGAGGAGGCAGCGTTTTAGACTGTGCAAAAGCTATCACTGCCGGCAGTCTGGTTGAACACGATGTGTGGAAATTCTTTACAGGAAAAAAATCTCTCAAAAAAACTCTGCCACTTACAACAGTCCTTACTCTTGCAGCATCCGGTTCAGAGATGAATTCTGGCATGGTCATCACCAATGAGATTACTCAGGAAAAGTTTGGTTTTGGCCACCGCCTGCTTTATCCTAAAACTTCAATTTTAGACCCGGAAACAACCTACTCTGTCCCCGCTGACTACACAGCATTTGGCGCAGTGGATGCCATTGCCCACGTCCTTGAATTTTACATGACCGCAGAAAACAAAAACGCACCAGTCCAAGACAGGCTCATGGAAGGCCTGATAATCAATGCCATGGAAAGTTGTGAAAAATGTCTTACCAATCCACAAGGATACCAGGGACGAGCTGATCTCATGTGGACAGCAACTCTGGCCCTTAACGGTCTGACGGCTGCAGGTCTTGGTAGAGTCGGCTTCCCCATGCACATGATAGAACATTCACTTAGCGCTCTATACAATATCCCCCATGGTGCAGGTTTATCCGCAATTATGCCTGGCTGGCTTAAATGGAAAATCCAAACTGATCCCCAAAAAACAGCTCAACTCGGACAACGTGTTTTTAACATAGACACCAGTGACAAAACAAAACAAGCTACCCAGACAATTGATGCTCTTAGCCAATGGTTTGACAAGGTAAACAGTCCCACCTCGCTTTCGAGTTTTAATATACCAGAAACAGATATTCCACATATCGCCAAAAACGCTCTGGCACTGGCAAAGATATGGCGTTTAAAAGAATATTCCGCGGAGATCATTGAAAAAATACTCCGACTTTGCCTAGAAGGGGGTCCAGAAATATGATAAACATACAACTCTATTTTTATCTTTCGTACCTGGATACTGTATTCCTGCGTGGTTTTAAACTAGCCCACAATGTGGTTCGATCCCTGTAAATTATTACAGCAATTAATTTAACACCTTCAATATCACTCTTGAATAATTACGTAAAAGAAAAGAAAATCACATGACTTTTCCGTTTTCTTCGGCTACAAATCAAAGAGATGCAGCAATAGATTGTGACCCTCAAAATCCTTTCTAAACACTGCGATATCATTATCAAGCATCTTAAAATTTTACTCTGTGATTTCAATAATGCACACTTGTCTTCCCATACCATCTCAATGGCTTAGTGATTTTGACAAATATCTGGTCGGCGAAGGAACCCACGAACGTTCCTATGAAAAACTTGGTTCCCACCTCCTCACGGTTGATGGTCACGACGGTGTGGCCTTTACAGTATGGGCTCCCAATGCCTCACAAATTTCTATAATCGGAAATTTTAACGACTGGAAAGACAATACACACAAAATGATTCCCAGCTCTTCCGGTCTGTGGACTCTTTTCATTACTGATCTTCAAGAATTCTCTATCTATAAATACCGGATATTCACCAAAGATAACCAATATTTTGACAAATCAGACCCATATGGTTTCTATATGGAGGAGCGACCCAAAACCGGATCTCTGGTTGTCGATCTCGACAAATACGAATGGTCTGATCAGCAATGGATGCAAGACCGAGTCAGCACACAATCACTGGACAGCCCTATTTCCATATATGAGGTACATCTAGGATCGTGGCGCAAAATTCCTGATGAGAAATGGGGTGAACGTTTTCTCAGTTACCGGGAACTTGCAGAAACACTTATCCCTTATGTTCTTGACCTTGGCTACACCCACATTGAACTTCTCCCCATCGCAGAGTACCCATTTGATGGTTCCTGGGGTTATCAGGTGTTAGGCTTTTTTGCACCAACCAGCCGTTTTGGCACCCCTGAAGACTTTATGTTTTTCATTGATCAATGCCATCAACAAGGGCTAGGAGTTATACTTGACTGGGTACCTGCACATTTCCCTAAAGACGGCTCTGGTCTCAACTACTTTGATGGATCTCACCTCTATTCTCACATAGATCCCCGGCAAGGAGAACACCAGGACTGGGGAACCATGATCTTTAACTACACTCGCAACGAAGTTCGTTCCTTTCTAATTTCCAATGCTCTTTTCTGGTTGGACAAATATCATATTGACGGCCTCAGGGTTGATGCAGTGGCATCAATGCTTTATCTGGATTATTCCCGGGAAAATGACCAATGGGTTCCCAATAAGCATGGTGGTCGAGAAAACCTAGAAGCCATAAGTTTTCTCCGAAAAATGAATGAAGTTGTACATGGTATTTTTCCAGGGGTACTGACAATTGCCGAAGAATCAACCTCCTGGCCAATGGTTTCCAGACCGACTTATATCGGCGGACTGGGATTCAGCCTTAAATGGAACATGGGCTGGATGCACGACACTCTTCATTATATTAGTAAAGACCCAATCCACCGCCACTTTCACCATAACGATATGACCTTTGGCATGCTCTACGCTTTTCATGAAAACTTTACCCTGCCAATCTCACATGACGAGGTTGTCCACGGCAAAGGATCGCTTTTAAATAAAATGTCTGGTGACGATTGGCAGAAGTTCGCCAATTTACGAGCCTATTATGGTTTCATGTGGGGTTATTGCGGAAAAAAACTTTTGTTTATGGGTTGTGAGTTTGGTCAGCGACAGGAATGGAACCATGACACCAGTCTGGAATGGAAAGCATTAGAAGATCCTAACCACCAAGGAGTACAACGATTAATTCGTGACCTGAATACTATATATAAAAATGAACCCGCCCTCTATGAAAATGATTTTGACTGGAACGGGTTCACCTGGATTGATGCTAACGATAGCGATAACTCAGTTTTTTCTTTTAGCCGTCAAGGAAAAAAGCCTGAAGATTTTTTAATTGTTATCTGTAATTTTACTCCTATTGTCCGAGAAAACTACCACATAGGAGTACCACAAAAAGGTGTCTACCGAGAAATTATTAATACAGATCTTGATGTGTATTGGGGAAGCGGAGTAAAAAACAGTGAACAAATAAATACCTGTGAAGAAGAATGCCATGGTAAAAATCAGTGTCTGAAATTAACTTTACCGCCCCTGGCCACTTTAATACTGAAACTTGTTTAAAATAACCTACTCATTTGCTACACTTTTTTGGTATTTTTCCTGTAGCAAAGAGTCCTAGACATATCACGTCAGCCTTAATTTATAATTATTATTGCATGTAAAAATAAAATGACATTTCGAATTAAACTTTGGCTCATCATCGCTATTATCCTATATGTGCTCATTTCCATATATAATGGACACCTTCAAAAAAACATTACCCCCATAGAAACGGCGACCACTGAAAACCCAAAAAAAACAATAACTGTCGTTGAAACTGTCAAACAAGCAGAACAACCTGTAAAAGTCTCAAAAGTTGACACACTGCAAATATCTGCTAACAAGAAAGACCTCAGAATAAAAGAACTTGAAAAACAACTGCTAAATTCCCACAAAAATATCCGCAACCTGGAAACAGTAGTTACCCGTTCCAGCGAAGAAACCCAAAATCTGCTGCTGGAATCAAACAAACAAAATAAACAGATTGTTCTTCTGCAAAATAAAATAGATGATTTTCAAAGATCAATTAAAAAACGAGATATTGCTCTGGCAAGAGCCAACAGATCTATTGCTCGCCACATGACAGGACAAATCCAAGCTAGCAGAGAACTCAAACTGGAAAAAGATCAAGTCGAAGAACTCAGAGTGAAAATCAGAGAATCTTTATTTGACCTGAAAGACTTGCAACTCGTTCGCGCCAATCTCAAAGACCGAACAAATGCGCTGAGCATTGCCAATGAACGCATACAGGCTCTGGCCATGAAACTGGAAACATCCAGTGCTGATCTTGCCTCTGCAGAAAATACAATAATGGAACTGCAACAAATTGTATCTCAATCCAGCACTGCAAATGTGAAGAACCAACAACTTTCAGCAAAGCAATCAACTAAAATCAACAACCTCAGAGAAAACCTTCAGAAAAAAATTGCCGATACAGGTGGCCTTTATGCTCAACTCATCGAGGCAAAATCACGTATAACTGTCCTTAATGAAGAACTTGAAAAAGCCAACCTTGTTGCAGATGCCATGCTTCGCTATGGCAATGAAAAAGACCGACAGCTTGCCCCGTCCACCCAGGAATTATGGACAAAAAATAAATTACTAAGGGAAAAGACAGAAGCTTTAAAAATAGCCCAATTTGAATTTAGCTCTCTTAACAAGCAGCAACTAAGTTTATCAGTGGCATTGGACGATGCTAAAATCACTCTGCAGAAAAAAGATAACGCTCTGGAAGGTGCACTGAAAAACAACCAAAAACTGACAAGTGAACTCTATTCGGCCAACAAAATACTCACCATATTAAAAACATCTTTCAATAACGCTAATCAAAAAAGCCAAAAATTAACTGAAAACATTGAAGTACTAGACAGCAAATTTGCTGCTCTACAAACCACCATTGCCAACAACGACAAGACTTTTGTTATACTCAAAACTGCTTTTACCAAGTCCAATAAAGCAAAAGAAGAGACTTCAGGCAAATTACAGGCTGCAGAAAAAAACAACCGTCTGCTCAAGAAACAGTTAACAGCAGTAAATCAAAACATCAAAGATCAAGAGTCAAACGCAGCCCACCTTTCAACAGAACTCTCTACCTCGGCAGAAAAAATACTGCTGTTGAACACTGCTCTTGAAAACACAAAAAACAAGGTGGGTCTGTTTCAGCATAAAGAGACGCAAAAAGATGAGCAACTCAAGACCTATCAACAAAATTCAAACATCCAGGCTTTAACTCTCCAGGAAAAATCTCAAATAATTGATAGACTCACATCTGAAATTGCAACTACCAAAACCGGGCGCGACAGGATGAATGTTCGGCAGCAACAAACTATTAAAAACCTGGATAAGGAACTGAATAAGACTAAATCTCTGCTCCAAGATAAAGAAAGCGCCCTAGCATCTGCTAACAGTAATGCAGAAAAACTGACTGACCGCCTTAATGAAACTACTCGATTCCTTGACGGCCTGAAGGAAGAAAAAGAAAGTATTCAAAGCCAGCTGAACAGTGCATTATCACAACTCGATTCCTTGAAGGAAGCAGAAGCTGAACCTCATACGGACATCACTTCTCAATTACAAAACAAGAGTCAGATTAAACTTCGAGAAGCTGAGGAGCAGATCCGACAACTTAAAAAACTAATTGAAAACAAGGGAATTACCCAACAGGAACTCACAAACACCCTTAAAAAGGTAGAGAATGAAAAGGAAGACCTTGCCTTGCAGATAGTCTCCGCCAGAAGCAAAATCAAGAATCTGACAAAAACTGCTCAGCCTGAAAACAACAAAGGCAATGCCTTGCCCCAAACCGAAAATACAACAAATCATGTGCAAGCTTCTGATTCAGGAATATTGCAAACCCTATCCGGTAAATTAAAGAGAATAGAGAAACAACTGCAAGAAAAGAAAAACAAACTCATGCTCAGACAGATTGAAAGAACTCATCTTCTGAAAAAAATATCAACCCTGCAAAATGAGCGAAACCTGTTGCACCAGCGTGTTATGGTTCTCCAGGTTGAACGTGCATTTTTTGACAAACAAGTTACCTCATTGCAAACCAAGGGTAGAGAGCTCAAACGGGAAGTTATGTCCGGTCAGGTGAAACGAGGATTTTTAAGAAAAAAAGTACACTTATTACAAACTGAACGTGACGCTTTAAAACAAAAAATAATGATCAGACAAGTTAAAGAGACCTTTCTAAAAAAGCAGATTGAACAACTGAAAACAACATCAGACAGTGATAACGATTCTGTCTCCGACATAAACGACAAGTGTCCTGATACTGCTGCTGACATTGCAGTTGACAATGATGGCTGTGAGAAAGACTCAGATCTTGATGGCCTGGTTGATCGGCTCGATCTTTGCCCACAATCCCCTCAGGGGATAACCATTGACAAAATAGGCTGCAGCCTGGGTGAAACCATAATTCTTGCCCAGGTAAAATTTACACCCGGAACAGCCTCTTTAACAGAAGATGCTAAGAGGAGTTTACAACATATCCAAAAAATCTTACACAGCGTTCCTGAACAAAGGTTTGAACTCGCTGGTTTCACAGACAATATCGGGGAAATCAAGAGAAACCAGCAGGTATCACTTCTCCGGGCTCGGGCTGTTATGCAATTCCTTATCGAACAAGGGATAGCCCAAAACAAACTCGTCGCCAACGGCTATGGTCCAACCAAACCCATTGGCAACAACAACACCAGAAGCGGCCGAGCAAAAAACCGCCGAGTCGAATTATATAAAATAAAACCTTCTGAAAATTATTCACCCCTAAATTCCGTCCCAAACATCGTACAATAACAAAGCAATAAACATTCGCTGTTGAGAGGTCCCTTCTTTCAATTAATTCTCAACCCCAATTCCCACTTCTATTAACAGAATTAACTTCAGAACCTGAAAAACCACATCAAGACAGTTCTCGTGCCAGCTATTATCCATACCATAGCTGACATAATACAAAGTCTTAGTTTTTTTTTTGCTATCAACCCAGCTGCAATACCAGTAGATTCAACATTCCGATCACGAAACCAAGCAAGGCTCCAAAGAGATTAATATATTTAAACTGTTCTTCCATTATTGAAAGCAAGAGCCTTTCCAACCTCATCAGGTCAAGTGAATCTACTTTATCTGAAACAGTCTGTCTGATATTGAGTGATTCTATGATACCGGGGACTTCATCAAGTAGCATATTATTGGCTGTTGTCACAATATATTCTGTTATGCCTTTTCTTACTCCAGCAGGAATGACATCATCAAGCACACCGAGTGGAAACTTCTGCAACCCGTCAATCATGTAATTTAAAACCCTGCCAACTATTTTCTTCGCTGCACCAGAGCGCATTACACTAATGACTTCATCCTGAATTTTTTCCCGCAATATCACACCGGTCCCAGCTGGCAAAAAAAGCGTAGCTACATCACTAATTGATTTTCGACCATCATCTACCATAAACTCCAAGTTTTGTCGCAACATGTCAGATAAAGCTTTACTAACCCCCTGACTGCGGAGAGCTCCAATAATCTGGGTTGCGGTTTCATTGCAAATCGCCTGGGTCTTATCTTTATCTGTCTTTTCCAACAGCTCTAAAATAGGTGTATTGAGATACCGGTCTACCTGCTCTGCCAATACCTCAGACATTTTTCCCTGCACCTCAGGGTTCTGCAACCAAGAAGCAATATCTCCTTCTTTTTCTGTAAGATATTCTCTAATTTTTTCTTCTATTACAGACATATCCATAAAACTGCTGGCCATTGCCGCTAGAGGACCCAAAGATGCAACAAAACTCTCGATCCCGTTTCGTAATGTCAGAATAAGACGTTCTCTGATCTCTGGCTCAGAGAGCATCCCTGCAAGACTTTGCAATATAGAAGGTGTTCTTTCTCGAATACTTGCATGCAACAATTCCAGGAGAGTCGAAGGTAAATGGTCAGCAATACATTTTCCATCTTCAGCAGATTTATCCAAACTGTTAAACAAGTATCTGCCTAACCAGTCTTCAAGCTGTTTCCCCTGAAGCAAACCTGTTAAAATAGAATCAATGACATTATAAAGCTTCTGCCTGTCACCACTGCTCACCAGTTCATTGAGTTCTTTTTCCCCAAAAGATTCAAGATGTTCATCCAGAACCCCAGTAAGCATCTGATTGAAATCATCTGAACTGATATAACTGACCACTCCTCTTTGCAACCTATACTTCAATGTCCGGATAGCTATCTTGAAATAAGCCTGAAATCGAGTCGGAACTAAAGTGAAAACCGGACCAAGATCTCGTGATAACACATCATCTACCCTGTTATCCACCAACAGGTGAAGATGATCTTGAAATCGTTTTTCAGAAAGAGCAGCAGCGATATCTTTACTGGTCAACAAATGTTCTCCTACCATTTCACCAATATTCTCTGCAAGCTTATGACGTTTTGAGGGAATTACACCCGGAGTCATGGGTATCCGTGCACCAAAAAAATACCATGGATTCAGGGGTCTAAAAAGCATACGTATTGCTACTTTATTAGTGAGATAGCCGATAAACGCTCCCAGGACAGGTGGACCGGCATAGGAAATAATCTGATAATCCATTTAAAACCTTTATAAAAAATTTAAATTTATTCTACGAATACAAGTCATTCTTGATTGATTTTATTGGTCCTGCTACACAACTTCATTGTTGGACCGCATAAAATTAACACTTCACTATTTAGTGGTGCAGATATATACTCCTGCCAGTTTTTTTTCATCATTTATTTGTCATTTGCGTTAAAACGACCAATAGTACTGTATTATGGTTATAATCGATAATATCCTACAATAAACGTGACTTCATCTTTTCCATTTAACATGAAAATATACATTATTTACGATAACGGGTTGTTATTTTGTATATTTACAATTATATCCTTACCAATTCGTGGCTTTTCGGCTGTTGCTAAAAACTAAGCAGCATCTTGGATTATTATTTTATTCCCTGCCACTACAAAAATATCAATACCACCCGGTCCATTACTATGGGCTGATTGTTTTCTGTTAGTAGCGGTAAGACATTCAATAATGTTCTACCAATAAGGTTCATCACAAACGGAAGTTTTCTATGACAAAAGTAATTGCCCTAGCCGGAAAAGGTGGTACTGGCAAAACCACTACATCTGCCCTGTTGTTAAAATACCTACTTGATCGTAAATTGACCCCAATTTTAGCAGTCGATGCTGATGCCAATGCAAATCTAAATGAATTGCTTGAGCTGGATGTCCATTTAACCCTTGGAAAGATCCGAGAGGATATTAAAGGTGATATCCCTCAAGGCATGACCCGTGATCAGTTTGTGGAGATGAAAATCCACCAGTCCCTGATTGAGGAGTCTGGTTATGACCTCATGGTCATGGGACAGCCAGATGGCCCAGGATGCTACTGTGCGGCCAACCAGTATCTTGCAATGACTATGGATAAACTCATTGGTAATTATAAATATATTATAGTTGACAATGAAGCAGGGATGGAGCATCTGAGCAGGATGAACCTGCGCACCATTGACCACTTGCTGATTGTTTCTGATCCTTCGGCAAGAGGTATCCTGACAGCACGACGAATTGCTGAAATTACCGGACCTCTCAAACTTGAAGTGAAAAATCAACACCTCATTGTCAACCGTGCACCAGAACCTATCCCAGCTGCTCTTCAGGAAAAAATCAATGAAGCTGTTGCCGAATCAAACCTGCCGCTTGGAGGAATTATTTCTTCTTCAGATGACTTGATCAATCAAGAGCTCAGTGGCTCCTCCTATTTGCAACTCCCCAGCGACAGTATTGTTATACAGCAGGCTTATTCCATGTTTGACAAAATTTTTTCGTAACCAGTCCAAAATATTTATGAGTAAGAAAAAAAAAGCATCAATGATAATGGCCGACATAATCAAGGTCACCAAGACCTACCCGCCAAATGTCCAGGCTCTAGCAGACATCTCCCTGACAGTGAATAAAGGGGAAATTATTTTCCTCACAGGAAAAAGCGGTGCTGGCAAAACCACGCTGCTGAAACTATTATGCAGAATTGAAACCCCAACCAAAGGACTCGTGGAGGTTGCGGGGTATGATCTGTCAAAAATTTCCAGAGGAAACATCCAAAAGCTTCGCAGAAATATCGGCATCGCCCATCAGGACTTCAAACTCCTCCCCAACCGCACAGTTGCCCAAAATATTGCAATCTCCATGGAAGTATCCTACAAACGTGCAGCATTTATCCGCCAACGAACAAAAAAGCTACTGGACCAACTTGATCTTGCCGATAAATATGACACTATGGCACTAGAACTATCCCGAGGTGAACAGCAAAGAGTCACTATTGCCCGGGCTGTAGCTAACGATCCAAAACTGATTCTCGCTGATGAGCCAACAGGAAACCTGGACAGCGAAACTACCGGCAGAGTTATGGATCTGTTCAGAGAGTGCAACAGCAAAGGTGCAACAATCATCATTGCCACTCATGATGAAACAATTTACAAAAACACTAATCATCAGGTCATGGAACTCCATCAGGGATATCACGTTGTCGACGATGAATACCCGGAACAAGAAAACCTTCATGCCAGTAGTAATGAGTCACTTCAGTAAGATACAACCAGGAATTTATCAATGATTTTTGTATTTGCCATTCTCAAGCAGACAATCCGCAACTTTCTATTAACCTGGAGTTCTCAACTTCTTACATGGTTAACAGTTGCTCTTTCAGTGCTGATTTTTTCTTTTTTCTACCTCGTCTACTCCAATGTGATTACAGCATCCATGCAACTTGGCGATGACCTGAGACTGACAGTCTACCTGGATGATGACCCAGGCAAAGAACTTCAGCAAGAATACAGACATAAGATTACCAAGTTTGACCAGGTTGAAAAAATTGTTTTCACATCCAGCGTTGAAGCATTCCAGCGTTTTGCCATTCAACTAGGTGATGATAAAGATATCCTGACAGACATGCCGGATAATTTCCTACCCCCTTCAATAGAGGTTTATCCTGTTCGATCTTTGGACACTCTGGTCAGAATTAAACAATTTTCCGACTATCTGCAAACCCTACCCGGAGTCCTGAGGGTTCAGTATGGAAGAGAATGGGTTGAACGCTTTTATTCGTTTATCCAACTCCTGCAAATTGTGGTCATACTCTCTGGCACATTACTTATCCTGACTACCACTTTTACTGTTGCCCACACAATTCGCCTTACATTACTTGGCCGTAAAAAAGAGCTGGAGCTGCTTCGCCTGGTCGGAGCAACGAACACCTACATCAGACTCCCTTTCTTCATTGAAGGAGCCCTACAGGGCCTGCTTGGAGCAGCTGGAGGAGTTGGCGCTCTCTATTTACTATTTAACTGGATTGAGCTGCGTTTTTCGAGCTCATCTATGCTAAATATTTTTTCATTTACCTTTTTTGAACCACCAATAATATTTTCCATTATTGCAGTTTCAACTTTATTATGTGCAAGTGGCAGTTTCTCCTCGACTAAAAAGTTCCTGCACTTATGAATCGCTACCTGCTGTTTATCTCACTATTTTGCCTGTTTTTATCAATAACAGCGACACAGAAAGCTGTTATTGCCGGCGTCAGTGCAGGTACTGCCAACATCTCCAACACAAGTACCCCTGTAAAAAAAATCAAGCGATTCAAAATTAATATTGGAAAACTTCGCAAAGAGATAGACAGTCATCTTGCCAAGATACGTGAAAGTGGCAAAAAAGAAGTCAACCTTCTTGATGAGCTTGCCAGGATAGACAAAAAATTTTCACAGCAGAAACGTAAACTTTTCGCCTTACAGGAACGTCTGGCAGCCCAGGAAGAACTCCTCATTGTTAAAGAAAGTGAACTTAAGCAGGCAAGAGCCAATAAAGAAAACATGCGCCTGCATCTGGAAAACCGGCTTCAATCCTTCTACACAATGGGGAAAACAGGATTTCTCAACGTAACTTTTTCCACAAAAAATTTACCTGATCTGCTACTCTTCAATGACTCTTTTATGCGCCTTCTGGCCTACGATCAATCTGTCATCGCCATGTACAGGCAAACTATCAGTCAACTTCAACAGGCAAAACAAACACGCTTGCTGGAACAAACTCTTTTAAAAGACTTCATTGCAGAAAATACCCTGGAAAAGAAAAAACTCTCTGATGTCAGACAGGAAAAACACGTCCTTCTAAATAAAATTAAAACGCAAAAAAACCTCTACCAGCAAGCGCTCAAAGAAATGCAAAATGCTGAAATGAGTCTGACGGCCACTCTGAAAGATCTTAAAAGAAAGGTCATTATACAAAAGAAAGGCTTTGCCCTGGCAAAAGGAAAATTATCTCCTCCTGTGCGAGGTAATATAGTCAGACGCTTTGGTGAAAACTCCAAAAAAGGTGATGATAATAATGCAAAAAAACTCAACGGGATAACGATCAAAACCGCTAAAAATGAACAGGTAAAGGCTGTTTTTTCAGGAAAAGTACTTTTTTCCGGCTATATGCGAGGCTATGGCAACATGATAATAATTGATCATGGACTTCGCTACTACTCCATCTCATCGAGACTTGACAGCCTGATGAAAAAAGAAAATGACTTCATTGAAGCAGGTGATATACTCGGTACAACCGGAGACATTGCAACACTTTTTGACGAAGGCTTCTATTTTGAAATACGTAACAATTCAAAACCATTAGACCCGCTGAACTGGCTTAATGACAAATTGTTTCAAAAACACAGCAAAACAAGGTGATCTTTAATACCTATATTACTACATTCCTACTTTAGACCATAAATCCTACCCATTAAAAAAACGGTGTCATACCACCTATTTTTCAACAAAAAGTCTATAATCTGCTGGCTAATTAACATTGTTGTGTTACATTATTGCTTATATGAAAATAGTTAAGTGAGATAACATAGTTTCTTAACCTTTCCATACTTTAACTTTGGCCACAACGTAATGCAGTTAAGCCATGTTGATTATGACATCTGTTGCTAGAAATTCCTTTTATACAGTGTAATTCAGCAAAACTAAATACTACTTAGTTTATCGGCTTTTTCATCAGGATCAGCATCACACTCATTACAAAACAACTCATTTTATAAGCTTTACCGGACTTGTTTATGAAAAAACATTGCCTTTTACTCTCCACGTTTTTCATACTGTTTACCATTCCCCTGCATGCAGACGAAATAGCTAAAAGACAGGAAACCTATAAAAGCCTTGAGGCGTTTTCCAACGTCTTGACCATGCTGCAACAACATTATGTAGATGATATTAATGCCAACGAGGTGATTACCGGTGCAATTAACGGCATGCTCACTTCACTGGACCCACATTCCTCATACCTTCGCCCCGAAGATTTCAAAGAACTTCAGCAGGAAACCAAGGGAAGCTTCAGCGGTATAGGCATTGAGATAACAGTTAGGGATAACATACTAACTGTGGTTTCACCTATTGAGGGTACACCTGCATATAAACAAGGCATCCAGGCCGGTGATCAAATTGTTCGCATTGAAAACAATTCCACAAAAAACATGACTTTGATGGACGCTGTTAAGCAATTAAGGGGAAAAAAAGGAACCAAGGTCAATATTACTATTCATCGAAAATCGGTACAGGGCCTTCAGGAAATATCCATTGTTCGGGATAACATCCCGGTCCATTCTGTCAAATCTCTGGAACTGGAACCTGGATTTTCTATGATAAGAATCAGTAATTTTCAGGCCAACACCACCAAAGACTTCAAAAAAGCGCTTCAGAAAGCACAAAAAAATCAGCCAGTCAAGGGATTAATCCTTGATCTACGTGACAACCCCGGTGGACTTCTTGATCAAGCTATCAAAATAAGTGATGTGTTTCTAAACCAAGGCATTATTGTCTCAACCAGGGGTAGAAATCCCCAACAGGATACTATTTTTTCCGCACATAAAAATTCTGACATATATGACTTTCCTATCATTGTACTGGTCAATGAAGGTTCCGCCAGCGCCTCTGAAATTGTTGCAGGTGCATTACAGGACCACAGAAGAGCCATTATCCTTGGCACAGAAACCTTTGGTAAGGGTTCTGTGCAAACAATTATCCCCATGCCTGAAGGAGCCGGCCTAAGACTCACTACTGCCAAATATTACACACCAAGTGGTGATTCCATCCAGGCAACTGGCATTAAACCTGATGTAACTGTAGAATTTATCGCCCCGGCAGAAAAGAAAAAACCGGAAAACAATATTCACTCACTCAGGGAAAAAGACCTGCCAGGTCATTTTGAAAACGATAAATCAGAAAAAAAGAATGCTTCTGTCAGCAATGAAGAAGCAGAACAACGGTTAAAAAAAGACAACCAGCTACGAACAGGTCTGATTATTCTCAAAAGTCTGCGGCTTAGTCAGCTTCCGGCTGCAGATAACATCAATGAACAATGATAAAACAAGCAAATAAACCCGTCTCCCATTACTTAAAAAAAGACGGGTTCCCTGGAATTCAAATTCTTCCATGCTTGTGGCTGAAATCAAAACATGGTCCAGCCATGCTGGTTATTAACAAGTATTTCATCATTACTTAGTAGGATTGGTGTTTTCAACCAAATCTAACTTCCATGATCTCTTCCATCTTTTTATTCTCTTCTCGCGCTGAATTGCGGAATCCATACTTTCGTGAATTTCATACCAAACCAGATGGTGAACTCCGTATCGTTTGGTAAACCCTTTTGTCAAATTGTTTTGATGTTCCCATATTCTCTAGACGAGATCTGAAGTCACTCCAACATCAAGAGTACCATTTTTAACAGCTGAATCCATCTTCTCTAACCAAGTATTTCTTTTTTGAAATTCTGTTCTTAAACCTGCAATTCCCCTAAATCTCATAACAACCATTTCATCACAAAAAACAGCCAGTCCAAACAACACCTGCTTGTCACCGGAACCCTTGCAGTGCAAACAGTTTGCCCAGACAGCACCATCTAATACTTTTTACCTATATTCTATCCATAATTGAATGCTTTTTCATACTTTTGTCCTATTTACAACCGCACTTAGTTTTAGATACCATATAGACATAGGAATGGTTCGGCTCATGAGCTGAAGCAGCAATGCCTGAAGCTCAGGGGAAATAAGCCATAGCCAGTCCTTTTATCAAGACCGTCATCAAATGAACAAAATTAAGGAGGTACTGCATGAGGTTGAAAGGGTTAGTAATACAAGGTTTTATCATTTTCATTGTTTTAGCCGCAGGTAAAACAGGCTTTTCAGCCTTGAGCCTGCATGGCGTCCATTTTGATGAACCACGCGGCCCAGAAGTCAGAAAAAATCAGGGAACCATCTATCCCGACCTCTGCGGTGCCTGCCATGCCCCTCATGTTATTTCTCCTGACCCATCTGATGCCTGCAAAGTTTGTCATAGCCCGGAAGGACAATTTGACGGTGTGGACGACCCTGATATTGGTGCGGCTAACAATCGTGGCTCAGATGATGCCAACGGAAACTGGATCTCTGACATCTATGATGAAAATGGCAATTTGCGCCCTGGCAAAGAAAATTGGTGCCTTGGCTGTCATGATGACGGGCACTCCTTTATCAATGGTGTAAAAGCACCCAACGTCGCAGGCCGTTCAACCAGTGGCGAATGGACTAGCCCGGTGACTATAGTTGATACCGGCTTCTCAAATGCTGCCAATCTGATTGACAACAACTTAACAACAGGAAATACTGATGGTGGTGCAAGTGAATTAATTTTCGACCTTGGCGAAACAGCAGAAATTTCACATCTCCGTTTTTATACAGAAACAAATCAGAACAGTCTCTATGATATATACAGCAGTAAAGATATGGTAAACTGGGACAAAATCGTTTATGGCCAAAGAGTAATATTTGGCCGTACTATGGTTGAACTCAAAGCCACGACAGGTTGGACCGAGATACGGCTGGACAAATTCGCTCAGGTTCAATACAGCAGAATCCCGGCAACTTCGGAATCCCTTTCCATCTCAGTTACCGAATATCCTGTACGATATATAAAAATGGTTAAAGCTTTTCCCTCTAACCTTACAACCAACTCCCTGCGAGAAGTCCAGTTCAAATTGGACCTCCAGTACGGATACCTCACATCTGGACACCCTGTTGTTTGCACCGATTGTCATGATATTGAACAAACACATGCTGATACACTAGCCAGGACCTATCAGGCAGATCAAAATAACTACGGTCTCGGATATCGTTTATGGGACATCCAAGTCGACTCCGAAATTGTTCCATCCATGGAAGTTCCCAGAGTTGGTATCAATTGGCGAGAAAACCCTCGTACAGACAACGATTTCGCCCTCTGTTTCAGTTGTCATGATAAAAACCTGATACTTGGAGATATCACTGGCCAGGATGATTTATTCCAAGACCCTTTGATGACAAATTTCCGTAGCGACAATCAGCTTGACAACACCGGCAACATAGCTAATGAACATCTTCGCCATCTAAGAGGCAGAGGTCGTGGTGGAAACGCCAAAGACTGGGATTCAGATTGGGATGGAGTTCTCGACTCGCCAATCAGTTGTACAGCTTGTCATAATATCCATGGTTCTCCATCACCGGCAATGATGCGACATGGTGAACTTGTATCTACCCCCGGAACCAATGACAAAGCACCAATGACCAATTACATGTACCAAGATGCCAATGGCAAACCAGATCCAAATCTCATGAATCCACTTGTCAGTACTGGTGGTTTCACCCAATTTTTTTACGGTGGCCCTGGAAATCCTACCAAGAATAACACCTGCAACATGTGTCATAATGATCACATGACGCACACAAGAAACTACACTGACACTGAAGGCTCACTCCTGCCCCCACCTACCGGAGAAGTGATCTTCCCTATCTTTGGCCTTGATATCGCAGTCATCCCAGATACTGATGACACTGCGCGTCTGTCATGGACAGGTCTTCCTTCAGACTTTATACCAGCAGACTTTACCTATCGCATCTACTGGGATGTAACTACAGGCGTAACTCCTCAAACAGGAAATATAATTGACCCGGCAACTTCTCCTTACTTCCATACTGGTCTTACAACTGGTGTTACCTACTATTACATTGTTACTGCAATAGCTGGTGGAGTTGAGAGTGATCCTACAGCCGAAGTTGCAGTTACATTTTCAGCAAACTCACTAGGTGTTGCTTTGGATGCCCCTGAACTCAACTGGACCACAGATGGTGATGCTAACTGGTATCCTCAGGAAAACGTTTATGTAGAAGGAGGATCAGGCGCGCAATCTGGTGAAATCACACACAACCAACAAACAAATCTGCGCACAACTCTTTCAGGACCCGGCACACTCACCTTCCAATGGAAAGCTTCCACAGAAGAAGACTACTGGGGTTTTGGCTGCTGGGATCTCTGTGACTTCCAACTCAACGGAGTAACACAAATGAGCATCGGTTGCGAGTATGGTTTTGTTCCTGAAACCATTACAATCCCTGCAGGTGAAACTGAAATTAACTGGAGATACAGCCGCGACGAGTATGGTGGGGGGGGACAGGATGCCTGCTGGGTTGATGCAGTCACATTCACACCTGATCCGTAAACAGAAATGAAATTGTATTAAAATATTTTCTTCAGTAAATCTAAATCATAACAAAAAAAAACAACCAAGCCCCTTACCCAAGGGCTTGGTTGTCTAATTTCAAACTCAGAGAAACAACCTGCTGGCAATACAACCAGGTTCAAACTTATCACATTCCAAGTTCACGTAAAATCTGCTCATTCTTGGTCCATTTCTTTTTTACTTTTACCCATAATTTAAGAACCACCCGGCAGTCAAGAAGATGCTCAATATCCATCCTGGCATTCTGCCCTATTTTCTTTAACATGCTCCCGCCTTTACCTATTATAATTCCTTTTTGAGAACCTCTTTCAACTAGGATAGTTGCATGGATAACGACAGGCTTTCCTTTATCATTCTCTTGAAAGGAATCGATCATGACTGCTGTAAAATATGGAATCTCATCCTTGGTGAGCATGAAGATTTTTTCTCGAATAATCTCAGCTACAATAAAACGTTCACTCGAATCTGTGGGAATATCATCTGGATAATACTGAGGCCCCTCAGGAAGCATTGAGACAAGTTTCTCAACCAATAAGCCTGTACCGTCTCCATTCATTGCAGAGATGGGTAGTATTTCGGAAAAATGATACAGACCATTATACCAGTCTATAAGAGGTAATAATTTTTGTTTATCCAGCAGATCAATTTTATTTAGTACCAAAACAGTGGGACAACTAATTTTATCCAGATATTCACTATATTCTTCTCTATGTTTTTCCAACTTCCTAGAAGCAATTGCATCTGTATCAGCTAAAAAAAGGACAATATCTGCCTCAGCTAGACTTTCCAGAGCAATTCTCACCATTTCCCGATTAAGTAACTCTTTTGCTTTATGCAATCCCGGTGTGTCAAGCAATATAATCTGGTAACCAGGCTCTGAAACGATTCCCATGATACGATTTCTGGTTGTTTGAGGCTTGGGGGTGACAATTGCAATTTTCTGCCCCAATAATCTATTGAGCAATGTCGATTTTCCAGCATTTGGAGGTCCAACAATAGCAACAACACCAGACCGATATATCTGGGTTGTATTTTCTCCATTTTCACAGGCAGATGGGCTTATCCCATTTTTATTTTCCACTACATGACTCCAAAAAGCTGATAATTAATTTAGGTAATGACAAATAACTTCATACCTGCTACAGCTTTGAAGTTTACCATACCCCCTTTTTAAAAAACATAAATTTAGTAAAAGCAAGTGGCCAGCAATGCATTTTAAAAGAAACAATTGTTGCTCTGGTTATAATTCTCAATAGCTCTTTACCAAGTTTGATTATCCATTTTACCTCATAACAAATAACAATACATGATAAGCAAAGGAAACATCGTAGAATATATTGACAATGGCAAATTCGTCTGTGGCCTAGTAACTGAAGCTAGCGAGAAAAGGCTGCATATTATTAACCAGAATCGTCGCGAGGTTTCTCTGCCAATATCGCGAGTTGTGATTGCTTCAAATGCTGTCTTCCCTAGTGACACTGGCAGGGAAGAACAAACCAATATCTTAGCCATCGCTGTTGCAAAAAGGTCTGAACTTACCCGTGAAATAGACCTGCAGGAAATCTGGGAGATAGCCACAGAGGAAGACAAAGACACCTTTTCAGCCGACTTTCTGGCAGAACTGTATTTTGGTGAAGAAAAAACAGATGACGAAGCTGCTGCCTTTCTACGCGCTGTGTTTAATGATAAGTTCCTGTTTAAATACAAGAATGGATTGGTCACTGTTCATGCGCCTGAACAAGTAGAACACCTGCATCTGCAAAAACAAAAAGAACAAGAAAAAGAGATGTTGCTTGAAACAGGTGCCGAGTGCCTCAAAAAAATCATGGCGGGTGAAGAAGTTACGCAGGAACAGTGGCCTGAGCTGCAAAAACATCTTGAGCTCATTGAAAATTACGCCCTCTGGGGTAACGAAGACAAAGATGCTGATATCGCAAGACAACTGTTCAAAAAAGCTGAGCTGAACAACCCTAACGCTCCCTATCATTTACTTGTCCGTGCAGGTAAATGGAAAAAAGATGAAAACATCCCCTTACTGAAAGCGGAACAGCCTGTTGCCTTCAACAATTCATCAATTGAACAAGCCAATTCCATCATCCAGATAGGATTAGAGCAGCTACTGCAAGATAACAAAAGACAAGATCTCAGCGAACTTCCAATCTTCACCATTGATGGTGCTTCCACCCGCGATTTTGACGACGCACTCCATATCCAGCATCAGGAAAACGGTTTTCAAGTTGGAATCCACATCACTGATCTCACCCATTTTATAAAGCCAAGTGATCCATTGTATCTGGAATCAATGGAAAGGGCCACCAGCATTTATTTCCCTGAAGAACAAATCCCCATGCTACCGGAATCTCTTTCCCAGGGAACATTTAGCCTGATTAAAGACAAAGCTCGCCCTGCCATGAGTTTTCTTATTAACTTCAATCAGGCAGGTGAAGTAATACGGTCAAAAATAGTTCCCAGCGCCATTATAGTTAAGAGACAGCTAACCTATGACCAGGCAGACCAACTGATAAAATCTGAAAAAGATTTTGTCCTGCTTGCCAAACTTTCGCAAATACTACGTAATCGCCGCCTGGACAATGGTGCACTCCTGCTTCCATTTCCCGACGTTAATATATCGCTAAAGAAAAATGGTCAGGTTGCATTGTCATTATCACCTGTTGACACACCATCCAGGGTTCTTATTGCAGAGATGATGATCCTGGCCAATGAAACAGCTGCTTCATATCTCTCTGCCCAGGAATCTCCCGGCCTATTTCGCTCTCAGCCACCACCTCGTAAACGCTTGGTTCACGGTCTTGACAATGACCTGTTTGCCAATGCCAGGCAACGCCGCTTCCTTTCCCGCGGTGAACTCACTTCCCGGCCAAAATCACACAGTGGCCTTGGGCTTCCCGGATACACGACAATAACATCACCTATCCGTCGTTTTTTGGACATGGCTATGCAGCAACAAATCAACAGCCTTATCCGCCGTAATGGCATACTTTTTTCAGAAAGTGAATGCAGGATATATGCAGAGACAATCAACCAGAAACAAGGCAGAGCAAATAACATCCGACAACAACGCCATCGTTTCTGGATTATCCGTTACCTGGAAACCAAAGTCGACACCTCGGTAAAAGCGCTGGTCATTAACTGCGGCCCTAACAGAATCACCCTGCTATTAACTGACTGTCTTTTTCACATTGATCTCCCTCGCAATCCCTCTGTTGCTCCAGATCCGGGCGATTCAGTAATGGTCAAAGTTGTCAGGGCAAACGCAATTGACAATATACTCAGGGTTGAGTGGTAAACCTGATGTCATTATGAATAACTTAGTCTTTTCAATATTTCTCCGGCTGGGACCAGTTGACTTCCTTCTTCCTCTGCCACCATATGAAAAAATCACAACTGGAACATTCCCTTACCTTACTGACAAAAGAGCCCTGCTGTTAACCTTTACAATAAGTCCCTGCAATGGTCCAGCATGACGTCCACCATTGATTCCATCATTAATACCATAGGCATCAAAACACTTCACAGCAGGACATTCTCCCAGTTCATCAACTTTATTTCCTCCTGGAAGTCTGCCACAATTTTTTATTTCCCAACAATTTTTTTTCATCAAATTCTCCAAAAACAGAAGTTACAATTAACCCTTGAAAAGATGTAACTCATTGCAGCGCAGTCACAAAGAGAAAAACAGTTATTTTTGACGGCCAAACAATTACGCCACTTTCCCACTCTTGACCATTACACATCTTACTTTGACAAGGATCAATAAAATATCATATAATTTCAATGACACTTAGCATTAAGCAAGTTGTCAAATTTCTGTAAAAGGAGATTGTATATTATCCATGATTTTTTCATCCTCCAAAATAACAAATAGCTCATTACCTGAAACCGAATCTACAAATGTTCTGATTCTTAACAATATTGATGCGATTATTTATGTCGTTGACATAAATAGTCATGAGCTTCTCTTTATTAACCAATACGCAAAAAAATACTTTAACTCGACAGATGAAAAGATATGCTGGCAAGCTCTTCACCCCAGCCAGACTACCCCATGCAGCTATTGCACCAAAGATCAACTGCTTGACTCAAAAGGCAAACCTGGGCCTCCTGTTCAATGGGAATATACAGACCCTGTCATTGGCACTATTCTCAGTGTCCAAGACCGGGCAATACCTTGGCAGAACAATCGCTTTGCCAAACTCACCTTAGCCACAGATATTACTGGTAAAAGAAAAACGGAGGATGTTCTCCACAAAACAATCGTGAATGCCAAAAAAGAATGGGAAGAGGTTTTTGACATCATTAATGATGCAATCACCATACATGATGATAAATTCAACATCATCAGAGCTAACCGCGCCGCTGAGGAGCTACTCGATACTAATTTACATAACATCTTAAAGCGTAAATGTTATGAATCCTACCATGGGACCAACTGCCCTCCAGAGGGCTGCCCCAGTTGCGAAAGCTATAAAACCGGCAAACCTTCTGTCTCCAAAATTTACGAACCAAATATAAAAAAACATATTGAAATCAAAGCTCTTCCTAGATGCAACAAAAACGACGAGATTGTCGGACTTGTCCATATTGTCAGAGACATCACTACCCAGGAACTGGAAAAAGAAAAACGAAAAAAATTACAAAAACAACTTTCCAGATCTCAAAAACTGGAAGCCATCGGACAACTGGCAGGTGGAGTTGCCCATGACTTCAATAATCTTCTCACCGGTATCCTTGGGTTTACCGGTTTAGCCATGGATCAAATCGATGACAAGGAGCCTCTTCACGAAGATTTACTAGAAATAAAAACTCTTGCCAAACGTGCTGCCACTTTAACAAGACAACTGCTAACTTTCAGCCAGAGACAATCTTCCGACCCCGTTGAATTAAATATTAATGACCTTATTGAAAATCTAGCAAAAATGTTACGGCGCCTACTGGGTAAAGATGTTGAACTCATACTTAACTTAAGTAAAAAACCCCTTCACATAGTAGCTGATCCAGGCCAAATAGAACAAATTGTAGCTAATCTTTCAGTCAATTCCCGCCAAGCAATGCCTAGCGGCGGAACCCTTATCATTAAGACAAAAAACACCCAACTAATCGGCATGGAATCTTTTTTTGCTGCTCCAGAAATAATTGCCGGAAATTACGCACAAATTGAAATTTCCGACACGGGTTGCGGCATGGACGAGTCTGTTAAAGAACAAATATTTGAACCTTTTTTTACCACCAAAGAAATTGGCCAGGGTTCCGGGCTTGGTATGTCTATAATTTACGGAATCGTTCACGAACACAACGGCTACATTAAAGTCCTCTCAAATCCCGGTGCCGGTACTACGATTTCGATTCTGCTGCCTCAAGCACCTACAGAAGACACCCTTAAAGAGTCATCATCTTATAAAGAAGATACCCCCAGTGGGTCTGAAACAATATTACTGGTTGATGATGATGATCACATCAGACGCCTGCTGGAAAGAATTCTGGACAAACTTGGCTATCAAGTCCTAAGTGCTTCTGGTTACGTTGATGCAGAAAAACTGATGAATAACAACTCGGATAAAATTGACATGTTACTGGTCGATGTCATCATGCCAAATAAATCTGGCAAAGATGTTTTTGATAATCTCAGAACTATCAAACCCGACCTTAAGGTAATTTTCATGTCCGGATTTACAGCTGATTCCAAAATTATCAGACAGGTCATGCAGTCAAGTCATCCGTTTATTGAAAAACCAATATCCTTTACCAAACTTGCAGATACAATTAGGTCCGTATTAAAAAAATAATGAAAAATCAGATTAGTACACCTCTGGAAAACCAGAAAGGCAAAAGCATTCTCATTGTGGATGATGAAAACTACATCTGCAGAACCATCTCTCGATGGCTGGAACCCGAAGGCTATTCATGCAGAACTGCCAACAGTGTAGATCAAGCCTTGGAGCTCATCAAAGAATCTGTCCCTGATCTCCTCATCTCTGACATAATGATGCCAGGCAAAAGTGGCATTGACTTGCTAAAAGAATGCAAAAGTGAACATCCAGATATTGCAGTGCTTATGGCAACTGCTGTGGATAACAGAGAAATAGCTATCTCAGCTCTCCAACATGGTGCCTACGGCTACATGATTAAACCCTTTGATAAAAATGAGTTTGTAATAAATGTTGTAAATGCCTTTGAACGTCTCAGGCTCACGCTCATCAGTAAAAATTATGAATCCATGCTCGAAAAAGAAGTGCGGGACAGGACAACTCTCATAAGGCGCAGAGAGGAAGAAATTGCAAACCGTCTGGTATGGGCTGCCGAATATCGTGATGACGAAACAGGCGAACACATAAAAAGAATAGGTTTGTTTTCTGCAGCATTGGCAAGTTCATTGGGCTGGACACCTGACGATGTTGATGACTTGAGAGTCTCTGCACCAATGCACGATATTGGAAAAATTGGCATTTCCGATACCATCCTCTGTAAACCGGGTAAATTAACAGACGAGGAATTTGAGCTGATCAAAACCCACACCACAATCGGTGCTTCCATTTTGGACAAATCAAACATCGGCCTGTTACAACTTGCCCACAACATTGCTCTTTCCCATCATGAGAAATGGGACGGATCCGGTTATCCTTACGGACTTGCAGAAGAAGCCATACCAGAAGCCGCAAGGATAGTAGCTATTGCAGATGTTTATGATGCCCTTGTTTACGACAGGGTGTATCGCCCGGCACTGGCAGAAGAAGAGGCCATATCAATAATAAAAATGGGGTGCGGTAAACATTTTCAACCGTTGATTTTTGAATGCTTCCTGGACATACTGCCAGAATTACAAGCCATCAAAAAAAAAGTGGTTTCCCTTACCGAGATCTATAGATAAACCCAGATGATCCCATCTTTAACGACCCTTTAAAAAACACGGTTTACATTTCCCATTAACTCTTACTTAACACCGTCAAACAATAAAAAGATTATTAAAACATCAACATCACTTGATAAAGGTGGTTAACAATAACAGCTAAAACAGATAATAACGATCACATATAATCCAAACTGTTACCATCAAGACTCCACATGCATAAGACATTAACCATAGTTGATATCCGGTCGAGCTTTGCAGCACTTTCCTGCTTCTGAAAACAAGGAAAAACAAGGGGCCAAGTGGTATCATATATCTGCCCTGAAGCCCAACTATAGTACTGTTCTCTGGAGCATTAAAATTCAGATACACCATAGTGAAGGCCAGAAAAATAGTGATAAATAAAACAGCCAATAATATCACCCTATCCTGCCAGAAAAGAGTAAAATTCTCCTGATCAGCAAAAAACGCAGTAAAAAAAAGAATAAGAAAAGTTAACGGGTAAATCCATTCTGGCAGAAACAAGGTAAGTGAGGCCAACACACCAACATACTGCCTGAAAAACAAATCCATTCCGTTTTGCATAAGGGTATTACAAAGAACCTGAAAATACTGATACGGTTTTTGTAGGATAAAAGTCAGCTGCGCAAAAGGATCAGCACAATTATCAGGTGAAAATGCAACATGAATGTCACTGATGAACCAGAGCCAGGAAAAAATGGTGACAGTACAGGAAGACAGCAGTAAAAGAAAAAAAATCCAAAATTTGCTTTTACTGCCAAACTTTTCACCCTGGATAAGAAAAATCAGTAATACCATTGGTAAATAAGCAAATTTGGACAGCATTAACAATACACAGAGAAAAAAATAGAGCACTTTCTCTTTAGAATATAAGAGCCGTTTTAAATACTTGAAACGCACTGTCAACGCTATCATGAGAAATGCTAAGCTGTTGGTAACAGCGTCCGCTGAAAGAGAAGATGCCTCATAAATACTCATTGGCAATAACGCCAATAACACCAGCAACCACTTAGCAGAAGGAATAATTTTAATTGCTACTGAGATAACCACCATCCAGGACAGCAAGTTGAAAAATCTTCCCATATACATTAACTGCAATGCAGACATATCAAAGAATCTTGCCAACAAAACGCCTGCGGTCTGTGGCAGATATGAAACAGGAGAATAAATTGTTGTATTAGCAAAGGGCATGAATAATTTCTTGTCTGGATCCAATGGTATATCCAAAGATTTTTCAATCACAGAAAGCGTCATGACATGTCCCCACTGTTGAAAAAATTGATCAACTCTCGAGGGCATCATGGTGACCGCTTCCGGCAGAAATCCACCAAGCTCTGTCACAGATCGTTTCTCTGCCTTGATCTTAAAGTCTGACAGTTGATAGCTTCGGTAATAATGAGACGATTCATCTGGCACCTGAAAAGGTGGATTCAAGAAGACAAGCATTGAGCCAAAGAAGAATGCAGCAAAGAAATAAAACCTCTGGGGTCTAACCTCTGAAATGTTTTTACAGTTTGCAATCACGAAACATGAAGCAAATGCCAACAGGCAAGAGGCTAGTACAAGCAAAATAATACGAGGAAAAGAAAAGTAACCAAAGTCGGACCAGGACCAATTGGTTTTATTTGCGGTATAGGACTCCAGATTGTTAAGCAATATCAGATGCGGATCATCTTTGTCCATATAAATAGACAAGCCGTTGACAAAGGTATTTATAGTTCGAATACCCTTGCCTGCTACTGGAACACTCTTGATTGGTGAAAAATGAAGTAAGGGATTATCCAGCTTTTGTACAACAATATTTTTAATGGTTACAACCCCTCTTTCTTGGAGAGGGTCAAAACGCAATCTTTTTATCTTTTTCCGGGTAGGCAGATAAATCGAATGATGCTTGTACTGGTTATTAGCATCCTGATGATAATAAAATTTAATGGTTTCTTTTTCGCGAAAACCATCACCTGTGTCGAAAAAAAACTCGCCTTTTGCGGTTTCCTGAGTCTGATGAAGAGCAAGATCAAAATCAATTCTGGTTTTTCCAGTGTTATCGAGATAAAGAGCTACTGCAGTCAACAAAAGTAAATAGCAGAGAAATGTTACAAGAAAAATCTTTCTTCCAGTCATACTTCCCCATTATTTCAAAAAAACTTCTCAAATAGTTGTCTGTTATTGACCATGCAGAGAGAACCAATTAGTCATATCAACACCATCAGGTGAAAAAATCAGCGTTTTGAAAGCTACTGGCATCGGCATCTTTAGCCGATAAAACCGGCTCACCTGAAAAGGGCCACTTTATAGCCAAATCCTGGTCATTCCAAATTATTGCTCGCTCATATTCTGGAGCATAGAGGTCAGTTGTAAGGTAAAGCAACTCAGCCACTTCCGACAATACAACAAAGCCATGAGCAAATCCCTCCGGGACCCATAACTGTTTTTTGTTCTCACTGGAGAGATGAACTCCAACCCATTGCCCGAAGGTAGGAGAACTTTTCCGGATATCCACTGCCACATCAAACAATTCTCCAGCTATAACCCGTACCAATTTTGCCTGAGGATGCTGTATCTGATAATGCAGGCCTCTAAGAACATTTCTAGAAGATTTTGAATGATTTTCCTGCACAAAGTCAGGAGAAAACCCCATAACCTCTTCCCACTGCTTTTTATTATAACTCTCAAAAAAGAATCCCCGTTCATCACCAAACACTCGGGGTTCGATGATTTTTATATCTGGTATATCTGTATGGTGTATATTCATTTATTTCTCTATGGTTTTATCTGCTGATCTTTACTGTACATCTTTTCATAATACTCCTGGTAGGAGCCATCCATAACCGATTCCATCCAGTTTTTATTCTCAAGATACCAATCAACAGTCTTTTCAATACCTTTTTCAAAGGTCAGTTTTGGTACCCAGCCAAGCTCTTCGGCTATTTTACCAGCATCAATTGCATAACGACGATCGTGGCCAAGTCGATCTTTGACAAAGGTAATCAAACTTCGTCGGGATTCACCTGAAGGAAGAAGCCCTACTTTTTTGTCCACCATATCACAGAGCAACTCAACAACTTCAAGGTTTTTCTTTTCATTATGACCGCCAATATTATATGCCTCACCGATTTGTCCCTTTTCCAGAACTTTCTCAATTGCCTCACAATGATCTAGGACATAAAGCCAGTCACGAACATTTGCACCATCACCATATACTGGAAGTTCCTTGCCTTCCAGAGCATTATTTAACACTAATGGAATCAATTTCTCAGGAAATTGATATGGACCATAATTATTAGAACAGTTGGTAATCAAAATTGGCAAACCATAGGTGTGAAAATAAGCTCGCACCAGATGATCTGAAGACGCCTTGCTGGCAGAATACGGGGAACGTGGATCATAACTGGTACTTTCAGTGAAAAATCCGGTTTCACCTAAAGAACCATAGACCTCATCGGTACTCACATGTAAAAAACGTTTCTCACTTAAACTGGCTTTATCTTGAATATCAAGCCAGGCTTTTTTAGCTGCTTCAAGGAGTGTAAAAGTACCAAAAACATTGGTCTGGATAAATTCAGCAGGACCAGTAATTGAACGATCTACATGAGATTCTGCTGCAAAATGTACAACATAATCAATGGAATACTGAACAAATAATTTATCAAGTAGGTCAGCGTCACAGATATCGCCCTTTACAAAGTGATATCTTTCATGTTTATCGAGCCCCTGCAGACTTTCAGGATTACCGGCATAGGTGAGTTTATCAAGATTGATAACCCGCCAATCTTTTCCCGCTTCCAATAAGAGACGGACAAAATTCACCCCGATGAACCCACAACCTCCGGTAACTAAAACCGTTTTACACATAATCGCTCCTCACGCATCGTGCCACCTGGTTATCACCAAACATCGAGATGATAACAATTCACGCGTCTAAGACTTACAGATGTTATCTAATGGACACATTGATTTTAAAAAAAACTGCCAACCCTGAATACAAAAAGCGCAGATACAATAGAAATAATATTTGCCTCTGTCAAATAACGATTATATAAAATCATTTTTTTTATATAATAATTGACAGCCAAAGAATCTCTCTTCCAATACTTATCATTAAAATAATGCCTTCATCAAAACCATAACAACCCTATACACCTAACGCAGTATTTTACAAAAGTAAATAATTCTAACAAATTACCCACTTAATATCGTCTTTTAACGAAGACAATATCTTCCTCCTGATAAACAAGTGAAAACAAAAAGTGGTTTTCAGTGTAAATTTTTTTTGGCAAATGACTTAAAAAAGAAAATAATATCACAGGCAAGCATATGGACAAAAAAAAGAAATTTTAGTACATATGAAACTTTTTTAAATGTAATTACAAGTATTCCCTCACATCATCAACTTGATGATCCTTTAAAAAGTCCGACTTAGCTGTCACATCGACCTGATGGAGAAATCCTAATGCTTGGAAAACAATAATATTTTTTATAGTTTTTCCATATTTCTCAAAGTGACAATTAGCTGTGCCTTGACATTTAAAGAATAGTATTGAATTACTTTTTTTACTGCAGATCAATACATATTATTTGTGAAGCTTATATATATCATCATGAAACGATCTCTTTTACTCTTTCCCGCAGTGGCCCTTCTCTTTATCCTACTTCCCTTTTCCGGACACAGTGAAGACAATAAAGAAGCCAATGTTGGAGATATCATTATTACCACATCAGACAGCCACCTACTCCTTTTTGCAGCTGTAAAAAATGGCTTCACCGATGAAATGATGGAAGGAGTACGGCACGGAATACCTGTTATATTTACCTTTTTAGTTGAACTGGAACAGGTGAAAAACAACTGGCCAGATGAACTACTTGCTGAATACTCTATTCTGCACACCCTATCCTGGGACACTCTAAAAGAAAAATACGTGATCAGTTTTTCAGAAAAAAAGACAGAAGCCATCTCCACAGAGTCTGCTCAAAAAGCTCTGGAGCTCATGGCTGAACTCAGTGGATTCAAAATCTTTCAACGAAAAAAGCTGTATTCTGATGCCAGATATTTACTCAACATCAAAGCAACACTGGCCGAGAAAACATTGCCTCTAAACATGCATTATATTATCCCTTTTATTTCCCTGTGGGACCTTGAAACAGACTGGCGCACCATAGAATTCAAGTATTAAAACAGCTATCAAAAAACCTGTCTTATAATGTTTCCATGAAATCAAATTCTCAGCGAATTATTATTATCAGGCTGGCAATAAAAAATGCTTACTCCCAAACAGCGTAAAGCCAAAAAACTCTATATCCGCTATGTAATTGTTTTTTGTTGCGCCCTTATCCCCATGCTTGGTCTTTTACAGGCAAGCCTGCTCAAAGGAGACCTGTCCCTTCCTATCAGCAGCACAGTTATTATTTTTGCTCTGATGAACATCAATGGGCTACTGCTGCTACTAATGCTCTATCTCGTACTCAGAAACCTGGTAGAACTCTTTTTTGAAAGAAAACATAAAATTCTGGGCAATAAACTTCGAACCCGACTCGTTGTTTCCTTTATTTCCCTTTCCATGATTCCCACCTTGATTCTCTTTCTTGTTGCCCTACGCTTCCTTTCCACCTCCATGGACTACTGGTTTAATTCCAATATTGAGAATTCACTGCAGGCATCATTAAAAATCGCTCAATCAATTCTCCATGACACTGAAAAAAAATCCCTGAATTTAGGAGTACGTATCTCAAATGAACTTGAGAAAAATCCGGGATCCCAGTGGCACAAAGAATCCATTGCTGAAATTTTCTCTGATTATTTAATTTATGAACCGCCATTAAGCCCGGATGCATTATCACTTTTTAATAATGATCAGGAACAATTACTCTCTATCAACGGCAAGAGACTGCTTTCCATCAATCTACCCCAAATCCCCTCTGAAGCATTACGTCATGTAAGTGAGGAAATGAAACCGGAAACAATCACCCAGGAAACCAGAAATGGGGAATTAATCCAGAGTATTGTGCCGATTCGCAAACCAGGTTCAGAGTCTTCCCCCCACTTTCTGGTGACAACAATACTCATCCCGACAGAACAACTCCAGCTGATGAAAACCGTCTCCACCGGAGTCACCGATTACAGGCAGTTAATCATGCTGAAAGCTCCTATTAAGCTCAGTATGTTGACAATGCTGCTTATCATTACCCTGCTTATATTATTTGGAGCAATCTGGTTTGGTTTCTATATAGCCAAAAGCCTTACCGGACCAATCAAAAAGCTTGCAGAAGCCACCCGAAAAGTAGCTGACGGCGACCTGGATTTTGTCCTTGAAAGGGAATCCGATGATGAAATGGGCCTCCTGATAGATTCTTTCAACAAAATGACAGCCGATGTTTCCGCCAGTAACTCCAATTTGGCAGAGGCTCATGATGCCCTGAAAGATAGTAATATTATTTCTGAACAGCGACGCCGCTACCTAGAAATAGTCTTAAAAAACGTAGCCGCCGGGGTAATAGCCATCAATGAAAAACATGAAATTACCGCTATTAATCGCTTTGCAGAAAAGCTTTTAAAAATAAATACCAGCGAGCTCCTCAATAAAAACTTTCATGATGTTCTGGTTAAACCACACATCGCTATCCTGGAAAGTTTCTTTCTTGAGTTACATGAATCTAACCAACATCAAATTGAAAGAAATATCAGATTATCCGTGCGTAAAGGTGAAACATTTTCACTCCAGGTTAATATTACCCGCCTGGTTGATGATAAGCAAAATCCATTGGGTTACGTAATCGTCTTTGACAATCTGACCAAACTGGAAAAAGCCCAGCGTCTTGCAGCATGGCAGGAGGTAGCCAGACGCATAGCCCATGAAATTAAAAATCCCCTCACCCCAATCCAACTTTCCGCACAGAGATTGAGGAAACGTTACCTTTCCCGCTTTCCAGATGACAGTGATGTTTTTGACCAGTGCACTAAAACCATTGTCAACCAGGTGGAAGAAATCAAACAACTTGTCAGTGAATTTTCCGAATTTGCCAGAATGCCCCAGGTGAAAAAAAAGATGGGTAACCTGACGAACATGGCCAACGACACCCTGATTCTCTACAAGGAAGCACATAAGCACATTGTATTCATCCTCACTACCGAACAAGATATCCCTGAATTTCTTTTTGATCCGGTTCAGATCAATCAGGTGCTCATCAATCTGCTTGATAATGGTGTTAAAGAGTTACCCGATGGCGGTGACATTTCCCTTTCATTTTCTCTCAATAACACGATGGACTCTGTACTTATCAGTGTTGCAGACACAGGCCCAGGAATAAAAGACAAGCTGAAACTCCGACTTTTTGAACCTTATTTCTCCACCAGAAAATCTGGTACAGGATTAGGACTTGCCATTGCAAATACCATCATAACCGAACATAATGGCACCATTAAAATCATGGACAATCAGCCAAAGGGAGCAATATTTGTAATTGAGCTACCACTATCCCACTAAACAAAATCTGATATGGCTTACAAAAAATGGCAAAAATATCCGGAAAAATCCTCATAATTGATGACGAAGAACCTATTCGTGACTCATTATCAGGTGTACTTACTGATGAAGGTTATTCTTCCATAACCGCACCATCCGCTGAAGAAGGCCTTGTGATTTTGGAAAAGGAAGACATTGATCTTGTCTTGCTGGACATCTGGATGCCTGACATGGACGGCATGGAAGCCCTGAAAATAATCAAAGACCGTCTGGATATCCCGGTTATCATGATTTCTGGTCATGGAACCATTGAAACAGCAGTTGAAGCAACCAGGATTGGAGCTTTTGACTTTATTGAAAAGCCACTCTCCTATGATAAAATTATCCTGGCAATCAACAAGGGACTTCATGTTGCCAGACTTGAAAAAGACAACAAACTTCTCAGAGAAAATAAACCCGTAAAGGCTACGCTCACTGGCAACTCAAAATTTATATGTCAATTACGCGAGCAAATAAAACTTGTAGCACCTACTGACTCGTGGGTCCTCATACGGGGAGGCCATGGGACAGGCAAGGAATTGGTTGCTCAGACAATTCACTCCCAATCAAGCCGAAACAATCGACCAATGATTGAGGTGAACTGCGCCGCAATCCCCGAAGATCTCATTGAATCTGAATTGTTCGGCCATGAAAAGGGCTCGTTCACCGGTGCTACCTCCAGTCGACAAGGTAAATTTGATCAGGCAAACAACTCCACCCTGTTTCTTGATGAAATTGGAGACATGAGTCTGAAAAGTCAGGCCAAGGTATTGCGAATTCTTCAGGAGCAAAAATTTGAAAGAGTTGGAGGACAAAAAACCATCCATGTCGATGTCCGTGTACTAGCTGCGACCAACAAAAATCTTGAAAAAGAAATCGAAAATGGCAACTTTCGTGCAGACCTTTTTTATCGTTTAAACGTTGTACCAATCCATGTCCCTGACCTTAAAAATCGGTTGGTGGATATCCCAATGCTCATTGAAGACTTCCTGCTGCAGTTAAAAAAAAAGGGCCTAGGGAATAAAAAATTCTCTCAGGGAGCTATGGATATGTTTATGCAACAGGCATGGCCCGGAAATGTCAGGGAACTGCGCAACGTGGTTGAAAGACTCGTTATCATGAGTCCTGAAGAAACCATAACCAGCAGCAATGCAACACTTTTTCTCGGTCCTGGAGTTAAACCGGAACGTTCAGAAGAGCATCACACACAAATATATCAACATCTTGGATACAAAAAAGCTAAAAAACAATTTGAGTACGACTACTTAAAATCACGACTTCAAGACAACAATGGTAATGTCTCCAAAACCGCCGAGGAAATTGGCTTAGAGAGAAGTCACCTGCATAAAAAATTAAAAACCCTTAATATTATATTAGAAGTTTAATAAAGGAGAATACCATGGTTTTCCCAGAATATCGTCCACGCCGAATGCGCCGCAACGAAACACTACGATCCATGATTCGAGAAACGCACCTGACTCCTGACCAGATGATTTATCCTCTTTTTGTCATGCCCGGAAAAGGAAAACGAGAAGAGATATCCTCCATGCCCGGCGTTTACAGATTTTCTGTGGACCAACTGGGTAAAGAAGCAGATGAATGCATGAAGCTCGGTATCAGGTCAGTTATCCTCTTTGGCCTTCCTGAAAAAAAAGACCCCATGGGTTCCGGGGCACATGCCAAGGATGGAATTGTCCAGCGCGCTATCCGCGAGCTTAAAAACAAATCTCCCAAAATGAATGTTATCACCGATGTATGCCTTTGTGAATACACTGACCATGGTCATTGCGGCTGTCTGGATGGGCATGATGTCGATAACGACACCACCCTTGAGCTCCTCGGCCTGACAGCCCTTTCCCATGCCAAGGCAGGAGCTGATATGGTTGCCCCTTCAGACATGATGGATGGACGGGTAAATGAAATAAGGACAGTGCTTGATGAGAACAATTTCCCCATGGTTCCAATTATGTCCTATGCGGTGAAGTATGCCTCTGCCTTTTATGGTCCATTCAGAGATGCAGCAGATTGTGCACCGCAATTCGGAGATCGTCGCAGTTACCAGATGGACCCGGCAAACAGCAGGGAAGCATTACGAGAAGCAACCCTTGATGTGGATGAAGGAGCTGATATCCTGATGGTGAAACCGGCACTAGCCTATCTTGATATTATTTCAAAACTCCATGATGAATTTGATCTGCCCATAGCAGCCTATCATGTCAGTGGCGAATACGCCATGATCAAAGCTGCAGCAGAAAAAGGCTGGATAGATGAAAAAAGAGTCATGGCAGAATCACTGCTGTCCATTAAAAGAGCTGGTGCAGATATCATCATCACTTACTTTGCCAAGGAAATGGCAAAAATATTGGTATAGTAATACATCTAAGCATAACATCTATATCACCGCAAACTGTTACATCTGAACAGTTTGCGGCTTTTACGTATCCAGCCTTTTATTTCCCAAACAACCACAAAAAATCAAAAAATTCCAGAATCATAAAATTGTTGATCGCTTAACCACAGGATGTTTTTTAAAAGATATTTTAATTGGGAGCAGTTGCATCATGTACTTTCTCTTTAGCCCCATCAACCAACTTTTCTGACTTCTCTTTTGCTGTTTCCAGCAAACCTTTTGATGTGGTCTTAATGGTTTCAACAGTTTTCTTTGAAGTTTCCTTCACTGTTTCTCCAACCTTTTGTGTTGAGTCTGCAGTAGCGTCCTTTAGAGCCTTGGCGGCTTCTTTAATCTCCTTTCCAGCAGTGTCCCACTTACTCGCCTCTTCCTCAGCTCCAGCAAAACCAACAAACAATATCAAACTCACAACTACAAAAAAAAGTATTATCCGTCGCTTCATTTCTTTTACCTCTTTAGGTCAATAACTTCTCAATAGAATTCTATTTTTGCCTCATGACTTCTTTTCCTTTATATACGACTCGATATACCTGAACCAGCTTATCACTGCAATAATTGCTCCCATTGTATCAGCCGCAATATCCCATTTACTTGGAAAACGACCAGGAATAAAAGATTGATGGTATTCATCGCTAATTCCATATGCAAAACAAAATAGTATCACCAAAAAAGCAACTGTTACAGGTTTGGCCTGTCTCTTTTCTAAAGAAACCGCAAACAGAGTAGCATATGCAAGGATTGCATACACCAGACAGTGTAAAACCTTATCAGCATTAGGTATATCAATAAGTTCTATGGCATCTCCTGGTTGGTGTGAAAGAACAAAAATAATCACCATCCAAAAAAACACAGGAAAAAAACGCCATTTTTCAACAGGAAAGAACATTGTCAGAGCTGAAACTAAGTTGAATCAAAAAAAGCCGTGCATTTTAACTGATTCCTTTACCTGCTACTACATAGGGAGCGGAAACCTGAGCACAGCTTTCTTGATTATCAGGATTTTACGTGAACCTGGTTAAGTTGCTCCGGGGTACACTTTTTGCGTATCCGCCTCATTGAAGCAGAAAGTTGCTGTGTGGCCATGTGATCAAAACAGACTTCTTGATGACTCTTCTTATAAGGATTCAGGACCAACTGTTTGTTCTTGACTTCAAAACTGTGACTCCAATCAACTTCAATAGTCTCAGGATTTTCATCAATGGCAGCATCTATTGGTTCACCTTTAATAGCCAACTGAACGGCATCACTTTCGGTTATTTCAAACAACCATGCATCTCCTTCGGTGTTTGAATAAAGAATAAATACCCCGAGTTCTTTAATTATCTGTTTATTATTTTTTGCCTGATCTCGAATTTTTCCGACCTCAAGCATAAGCGATACATTGGCTTGTGGAACAGACTGTATCTTCTGACCTGACTGACGTTTTATCAGGCAACAGCGTTTAAATTTTTTACCGCTGTCACAAGGACATAATTCATTTCTTCCAACTTTCCCCATGAATAATCACTTCTCAAATTAAAATTTAATAAAATCGTAAAAAGCTCACCCAAACACATCTAGCTTTTCACATGTTTTTCAGACTTTAAGCTGAAACAAAAAACCGGATAACGATCAACATTGTATTGAAAGCTATCCGGTCTCAAACTACTTCAGCATTATGACAAAACTCAACCTAGGAACATTTTGAGTAACCGCATAGGTGACAGGTCTCACATCCCTCTTCAAACACCAGGCTGCCATCACATTCAGGGCATGCTGAAGCAAATCCATGCTGGGTGCCTGCCATGAAAAATTTAAGCAGTTTACCAAGCTGAGCTGGTAAATCAAGCATATGGCCACTGGAACGATCCAACTGGGTGATAACTTCATCCATAGGAATCTGATAACGCAACGCCAATGACACCAATCTACAAGTCGTTGTCCACATGGTTGACTTGTCTTTCAAATCTACTCTATTATCAAATGGGAATTTAGCAAATACTTCCATTGGATGCTCATTATTATCAAAACAGACAATAATGTAGATAGTATTTCCATTGGCATCTTTTAAGCGGTATCGTTTTGCACTCAATACATCTGGAAGTTTCTGCTTTTCCAGTAACCCACGAGTGGACACAGTAGCTGATTTTTCATCAGCAGACTGCATGGTATTCAACACTTGGGAATCACGAGAACCATCTCGATACACAGTAAGCCCTTTGCAGCCCAACTCATAACCCTGCATATAAGAAAATCTCACATCCTCACGTGTAGCAGATGATGGCAGATTAATTGTTTTACTGATAGAGCTGTCAACACCATTTGTCTGCAACACACCCTGCATCTTGATATGATCATCAGGACTGACATCCTGAGCTGTACGAAAAATCTCCTGCCACTTCAAAGGAATCTCTTCATGCCCAATCACAGTTCCACTTTCAGCAACCTTGGTCATAAGTTCTTCTGAATAAAAACCTTCACGCTTAGCAACTTCTTCAAAATGTTTGTTCACCATCAAGAATTTGTCACCATCCATAACATTCTTAATCATGACAATGGAAAAATATGGCTCACAACCGGAAGCACAATCAGCAATCATGGAGACAGTACCTGTTGGCTGAATGGAAGTAATAGCGGCATTTCGACGAGGAGAGTACTGATTGTATTTGCTATCATATACAGGAAATGTACCTTTTTCTTTTGCAAGTTTACAAGAAACATTTCCTGCCTCTTCCCTGATAAAACTCATCACCTTTGACGCCACCCCCCTACCCTCTTCAGAGGCATAAGGAAGCTCAAGGCCAATGAGCATATCATGCATTCCCATGATACCCAATCCCACCTTTCTTGTCTTGTGAGTCATCTCAGCAATTTCAGGAATAGGAAATCGGTTACAGTCTATAACATTATCCAAAAATCGAACAGCCAGAGAAACGGTTTTCCCAAGACGTTGCCAATCCACCTCGCTATCTTTTACATACTGCCCCAGGTTAATAGAACCCAGATTACAACTTTCATAGGGAAGCAACCATTGCTCACCGCATGGATTAGTTGCTTCAAAATCACCCAACTGAGGAGTGGAATTTGCCCTGTTAGCGGCATCAATAAAAAGAACCCCTGGCTCACCATTATGCCAGGCTAAATCAATTATTTTGTCAAAAACTTCACCAGCGTCTATTGTACCGACAACTTCACCAGATGAGGGATCGAGTAACTCAAAGTCCTGATTGTTTTTTACAGACTCCATAAAAGCATCTGTTATGGCAACGCTGAAGTTAAAGTTGGTAAAGGACGTTTGATCCTGCTTTGCAGAGATAAAATCGAGAATATCAGGATGATCAATTCTAAGAACACCCATATTTGCGCCTCGACGTTTCCCACCCTGCTTTATTGTTTCAGTAGCTGCATCAAAAACAGCTGCAAAGCTCAAAGGTCCTGAAGCAACGCCCTGAGTAGATTGAACAGATGAATTCTTTGCTCTCAAACGAGAAAAAGAATAACCTGTACCACCACCGGTTTTATGGACAAGAGCTCCATTACGAATAGAGGTGAAGATACCATCCATCGAGTCTTCAATGGGAAGAACAAAACAGGCTGACAATTGGCCAAGATCAGTGCCAGCATTCATTAAGCAAGGAGAATTTGGTAAAAAATCCAAGGAGTAAATCATGTTAAAGAAGCTATTTCGCAGTGATTCATATATATCACTATCGCGATCAACTTCAGCAACTGCATTAGCTACCCGTCTACATAAAGTTTCCCACGTTTCAAGTGGTTCCCCTTCTTTATTTTTAAGATAATAACGTCGCTTCAGTACAGCCTCAGCCGTAGTGGTCAACACCTGTTTGGGCATCTCTGCAGTCATCCCTGTCTCCCCCATTCATTAAAAAATGCTACTCTTCTTTTTCCTTTCCCCAAACCATGAATATTTCCTTCTGCCAGGTATTCACTTTCAGGTAGAGCTGATCTTATATCACAACATGTAGGGCACTTCAAGTACAAAACAAACAACATGTTGTATAAAGTCGTATGACCGCAAAACTACACATTTTCAGGGATTTCTACATTGTGGCATCTGTTTTCCCCTTTGAAGACGCTAAAAATCATGTGCATACAAACTCTATGACTGGTACAATTTATTTGTCTGGAATGATTTTTCACACCACCATAAAAAATAACTGAAATTCATTGCCGTGGAACAATATTTTTAAAAAAAAACAGCATTTTTATAGAACATCAACTTGTAGAAGTTGTAGAAAAATAAAAATTAAACCCGAAAAAGAAAACATAATATTATTTATTTTTTTTATCCAAAAAATCCAATCCTTCCCTATTTTGATTAAGGATAAGGTAGCTATGAAATCTAACTGTTTAAAATGTCACTATTACAAAGTATGCAATGTTGAAAGCGGCCTATGCCGAGTTTTAATCCATGAAACTGGCAACAAGATGGCCGACAAACCACAAGTTTCCCCAGATCACCATTGCAAAAAATGGCGTGATGCAGGACAACAGTATTATATCCGTCTCGGATGGTTGAAAAATAAAAATAAACCAAACTCTATCTAAAGATATCTTGAAAAATTAGGTTTTTATAATAAGATCAAAATAGAATAATTCTTACCACAGGCATAGAGGGAGTATTAAGATTCTTTTGAACATAACTCAGAGATTGACTAAAAATCGATATTTCCAAGTAACCTAAAAACAATTTGAAATAACAGGCAAATAGTTTATATAAGAATAGATGAGTTAAATCGTCAAAATTTCATTTCGCACATACATTCGTTTCTGATTTGCTCCAAAGGCAAAAATGCTGAAGCTTTAAAAAAACGTTCAAGTTTTACAGGGCACAACAACTTCCATGGATGCTACTATCGAATTACTCAACAACAACGATCTTCTTTCTCTACTCCAAAGCACCCAGGACCTTTCGTCTCAAATTGCCTTGGAGAAACTGCTTAAAAACATTCTTCTGAAAGCCTGTGAACTGACCGACTCACCAGATGCCAGTGTAATACTCTACAATAAATTCAGAAATACCCTCTATTTCGCTGAAGCCATGGGGGAAAACTCAAAGATGTTACTGCGGGAATGGGGGGAGTTCTCTCAAAAAAACATCCCGCTTGCCGGGTCCATTTCCGGTAAAGTATTTACCACCTCTACTCCACTGATTATTGACAAAGTGAAAAGACATTTTGAGGGAGTTGACAAGGATACCCAGAAAAACACTAAATCAATGATTTGTGTCCCTTTAATTGCCAATGGACAAAGCATAGGAGTCATGCAGATACTCAACAAAAGAGCAGGTAATTATCTTAAACGTGACTTAGTTCTTTTAGAAAATTTTGCAAATATAGCAGCAGTTGCAATTCGTAATGCCCAACTATTCAAAGAACTAATGATACACATGGGGTTTAACAGCCTGTCACATAGAGGAAAAGGACCTCTGGATTTTTTTCGTGAACTGGAAAAACCGGTCTGCTCTGAAATGATTACTATCATGTTTGTTGACATGAGAGGCTTTACCCGACTCTGTCAAATTCTAAATAGTCCCAGATCCGCCCATGAGCATCTAAGCGCATTCCTGTCCACACTTACCGAAGAAATTATCAACCATAACGGCATGATCAACAAGGTACTCGGAGACGGCCTGCTGGCTATTTTCAGAAATGACCACCACGAAAATGATGCAGTCCGCTGCGGTTTTGCCATTACCAGCAAATTTGATATACTGAAAAAACAATGGGATGAAAAATGCAATGTTGACCTGAACTTCCTTGATGTTGGAATCGGCATTGTCACAGACACTGTCATAATCGGCACCATCAGCGGCGAGCATTTCAGAGATTTTACGGTAATTGGCAATGCTGTCAACCTGGCCGCAGCTTTTGAGAAAAAAGCCAAGGCCGGAAAACGCATTCTTGTCGACCAAATCACATATACAGCCGCAAAAAGATACATTGCCGAAGTGGAAGGCCCCATTAATTTTGAGCTTAAAAAAGAAGGTCAGGCAAGTGGACATATCTACAAACAATATCATTTAATAAAGTTAAAAAATACAAGAAAAGCTTCCTAGCGCCTACTACCACATTCAAAGAAATATGATTTTAATTTTATTAAATTGATCATACATCTGCCTCACATCTGATTTGCGACCGACATTCAATAATTATCCAGCCATGCTGGATATTAAAATCCTTTAACAAAAAAATCATACACAACTGACAAATACTGACACCTATTTGCTATGCCAAAGATTATCCATTGAGCTAATCCTAAAACTACACCAAAAAATTAGAGTCCTCGTTAAAACTGTATCTGGTGTCAGTCTAACTTCCTATAGGTAAAGAGTTCTGAATTTATCTATCCTTTTTTTAGTATCTGCAAGCTACAATCAATCACAAGCAAATTCCATTCACAGCTGTTTACATAACCATTAAAAAATGAATCCTCATTCAGCCATTCCCTTGTTTTACCTGCAAGGCAAATAAAAAACATATATATCATTTACAAATCACCCATCATTAAGCTACATTGACAAACCAGTCGTACTTGTACCTTGACACGCTGGGTAAAAGTATTCTCACAACAGCTTCACAGACCTAATTTACACAAACACAGACTTGGAATTCAGCCGCTAATCCGCAATAAAATCAGAATTAACCCAAGAACAACAATGCTGTTTGATCATCTTTTTTTACATAGAAAATAGAGGAGACTTTGAGTGCCGGACCTGGACTGGTTAACTGGAAAGGATTTTAAGAAGGAAATAGTCATCAGAGCACATAGCACTACTCAACAACTCGGCTTTAAAACCGATACTAGTGTAACAGTGTTTCTTCTTTTCATGTTAAATAAATATCATGTAGAAAACAAACAGCTTGCCGGGGAATTCAATTTACTGGAAGTTCGAACTCCTGAAAAGGCGCTTGCTGCTGTTGATATCCTACTCACTGAAGCTGCCAGATTCGCTGACAGCAGAAACAGTAAAACCATTGACATCACAGACATAACCAAGGCTCACTCTACCAAATATAGTATTATATGGCCCTTTTGTGGCAAGAAAAAGCATCAGGGGTTCATCCTGCTCTCCTGAATTCAATAGCTTTTAACATTCAATATTTATCTAAGAAAAATTACCGTCTGGAAAACAAGTCCACAACAGCAATTTTGGGGATTGTTTAAATGAAAAATGGTAATTCAATTCCCCATTGATGCTTGCTAATCACCGGAGAAAAGATCGCCAGAGAATTGAAAACGGTCTGTGGGCAGTGAGTCCTTTCAATTCCGGTTTTCTCAAGGAACATTCCGTAAGTAACCAGAACAACACTTAACCAAATCATTAGCAGTGACAATTTATAAAGTGTGCTGTAATGCACATTTCAATTAAATGTTACGGTTAATGGTGTGCATGTTGACAGAATCCTTCTTGATAGTTTTGATCATGATCTTTCCATGCCTCATCAAGTTCATCTTTTAATACGTATCCTACTGGATAAAAAAAGGCTTCAAACATGCCTTTTTTCAAGTAAACTGCAAGCTCTACCAGCTCTATCCACAAAAAATATCCGTCTTTATTCGTGATTCTAGTTACTGATTTTCAGATTTCTTTACACTAGAAAACAAATACAGATGAGCAGGTTTATTATTTAAAAACAATCAAGGCTTTAACTATCTTACCTGTGTTCTACATCTGTTACCTGCTAAGGACTTAATAAAAATCACAAGACAATTTCAATAACATACTGGACAGGTTATCCAGCACAGTCTTATGATAAGATTGTGGCTCAATAAATATTTTTATTCAGCACTATCCGGTTGAAGAATTGCAGTGGCTATTTAATTTCAAAGCCACTGCAATTCTTCAACCATTATTCCGCTTCCTTCATTCCTGCTAAAAGACTACCGGGATGACGATTTGTGAGATTGTGGTTATACAACGAAAAAGCTTATGCAAGTCCTTAACCGAACACTACTGATTTTTAGTGGTAAATGATAACTGAAAACTTCACCATAACTACTGGTGGCGGTCCACTTCATTCACCACATCACTCATCGTTTTCAAAAACAAACTTATACATAAAATGATGCCTGAATTCTCACCAGAGCTAAATCTAACCGGCCAGACACTGACTATCAAAAGACTAACCTTCCAGAGCCGTGGCCCTTACTCTTTCTCTATAAGACCAGGACAATGCCTTGGCATGCAAGGACAATCAGGATCAGGAAAGACATTACTACTACGTGCTATTGCAGACCTTGACCCTTACAAAGGAGATATTTCTCTTGGAACAGTAGCATGCAATGAAATCTCTCCAGCTAGCTGGAGAAAAACTGTTTCCTTACTGCCAGCTGAAAACAGATGGTGGCACAACAGTGTCGGAGAACATTTTACCACCAACTACCCCGAGTTAAAAAAAAATCTCGTCTATTTTGGATTTGACCAGGATGTTCTCAAATGGCAGACCAGTCGCTTGTCAAGCGGTGAAAAACAGCGCCTGGCCATCTTACGACTACTGCAGAACCAACCGGCTGCACTCCTGCTCGATGAGCCAACTGCAAATCTTGATCCGGAAACTACAATCCTGGTAGAATCTCTGCTCAACAAATATCAGATAGAAAAACAAACCCCGGTTTTATGGGTAAGCCATGCCCCCGAACAACTACAGCGTGTTGCAGATCAGCAGATGTGCATGCATAAAGACGGAACTCTAACAGTAATTGAGTAAAAGTATGGTTATACCACTTTCACCATTCGATCTGAGCTTAGCAGCTCTCCTCATACTGATACTGTGCCTGCTAAGCTGGCACCTTAAACTAAAGATTGAAAGACAACTTGCAATAGCTACCCTTCGGACAACTGTCCAACTATTACTCATCGGCCAAGTCTTAACCATCCTTTTCAAAGGAGACAGACCCGTACTCGTTGCCCTAATGTCACTGGTTATGTTACTCGTTGCCGGCCGTGAAGTAATGGCTCGCCAACAAATGCCTATCAAAGGCATCCAAGGCTGGTTACTGGGAACGGGCGCAATGTTCATCTCCTCATTCAGTGTTACTTTTTTTGCACTGACAGTCATTATCGGCAATACTCCCTGGTATCAACCCCAATATGCTATACCTCTTCTGGGTATGCTTCTTGGAAACACCATGAATGGAGTTGCAGTATCAATTGACCGATTAACTGCTACAATCTGGCAACAACGTCAAATAATAGAACAAAGGCTTATGCTTGGTCAAAGCGCTAGCGAAGCAATAAGTGAAATTCGCACGCAATCCATACATGCCGGAATGATCCCAATTATCAATTCAATGGCAGCAGCTGGCATCGTCAGTCTTCCAGGAATGATGACCGGCCAGATACTAGGTGGGTCAGCACCTATGGATGCAGTAAAGTATCAGATACTGATTATGTTTTTAATTGCTTCGGGAACCGGTTTTGGGGTTCTGATCGGAATATGGATAGCGGGAAAAAAATTCTTTGACGATAGAGAACGACTCCACCTGGACATCCTGGATAACATACCTCAATAAACAAAAACTATTTTGTCAGATATACTAAGAAGCCAGTGAATTTTGAGAAATCAACTATTGTGATGCTGATCAACATAGAGTCAACGAAGAAGACGAGGAGGGAAAAACATAATTATTTTTTTTGAAAAGATGCAGACAGACCTCAACAATTTCAGTTTCATATTGAATGCCTTTATTGCTGTCTATTTCATCCAGAGCACTATCGATCCCCAATGCTGGTCGATATGGCCTGTGGGAAGACATCGCTTCCACAACATCAGCAACTGCCAGTATTTTAGCGTTTTTCATTATCTGATCACCTTTAAGCCCTAATGGATACCCAGATCCATCAATTCTTTCATGATGCTGCATGACAACTTCAGCAACTGGCCAGGGAAATTCGATTCCTTCTAAAATTGAGTAACCAGTTGCCGGATGATGTTTAAGAATTGCTAATTCAGCGTCAGTCAAAATTCCAGTATGACAAAGAAAATCTGAAGGCACCCTGATTTTTCCAATATCATGGATCAATCCTGCCATATAAACACCTTGAATAACTTCTTTATCCAAAACCAACTCACTGGCAATATAATGTGCAAGGTGAGCCACTCGCCTCTGATGCCCGGACGTATAAGGATCTCGCAATTCCACTGTCATGGCCATGGCTTTGATAGTTCCTTCCATCGCCTTTTCGAGTTGTCGCGTACGACGATGAACTCGCTGCTCCAAATTCTCATGAGCAAGATAAAGCTGGCGTTCGGTATTTTTCCTCTTGGTTTCATCGGTAACCATGAGCAAAAATCCTGTCAAATTATTACTTTTATCAGTTATGGAGGAAGCACTGACATTTATAAATTTAATACCGGTGGGATTATCCTGTTTGTAGGTATATTGATATCTTTCTCCCTGTTTCAGCAGGTTTAGAATCTTCTGGGAGTGAATCACTCTTTCACCAGCCCATGGTTGAAGAGAACAACCATCTCTCCCGACAATTCCATCACTTTTCAGCTCTAGAATCTTTTCCGCACCTTTGTTGAAAAACAATACCTTCAAGTTAAGATCAAATGCAATCAATCCATAATCAGCAGAAGAGCTGAGAATATTATGCAAATAAATAGATTTTTCTGCCAAATCTCTGGCAGTATTCTGAATAACCTCATTTTTTTCAATTATTATCTCATGGAGCCTTTCAATATATTTCCCCTCAAGACCCTTGACTATATCAGACTGCGTTGCCAAGCCTTCTATGTGACCATTATCGTCAACAATTACCAGCCTTCTCAGCTGATTCTTACGCATCTGATCAACCGCTTCATTCAGCGATATCATTTTGGACACAGACTTAATTGAAGTACTCATCACTTCTGAAAGCTGCATCGTGCCAATATTTTCATACTTGATCAAAAGTCTGGCAACATCTCGCTCTGTGAGTATCCCTATGGGTTTATTTTCCTGCACAACCACAATGCAACTGACAGCTCTTTGAGCCATCTTTTCAAGAGCACTGCTTACCAATGCATTTTTATCCAACACAAAAACATCTGGAGACATCACATCTTCAAGTATTTTGATGCCAATAAAGGATTCGAGTGACAAAAGAGTCACAATATCAGACTGAGTAACCAAGCCCAGAGGCTTTGCATTCTCATCAGTAACAACAAGATGTCGTATTTTATGCAATGAAAACAGGTTATGAGCCTCAAAAATATCCATGTCTTTATTCACAGTTATCACAGGAGAACTCATCAATTTTCTGGCAACACAATCCTGATACTGACCATCTAGTTTAACAGCAAATTTAACTAGATTTCTTTCTGTAACTATACCCGTAAGCTTATTGTCTTCAAGAACCACCACACAACTGATATCATTTTCCCTCATTATTTCCATGGTCCTGGAAACAGGTGTCTCAGGGGAAATACTGATTATATTTGGGGTAAATATATCACGCAGTTTTTTAGACTTCACGCTTGAACCAACAGTCATTTTGTTCCAACATCCCAGAATGAAAAAAATCTACACTGCCGCCAGGACCAATTCCTGGAAAAGCTTGCGCTGCAATGGAATCTGCTCACTATACCGAGAGAATTCCTTCTTGGCAATCATTACTTTTCCAACTGTAACCATCAGCTATTTCAAGGTTTATTCACCACATTCAGGTCAATATCATGTACAAGATTCAAAAATCATTCTTTATCTTCTTCCTGCTCAATTATTTGCATGACTGGCTTAGTCGTCCAGAGAAAAGGCTCTGAAAAACGTTTCCATCCCCATTTTAAAATTGAAATCAACCAAAAAGATATCCAGAGTGCCCAAGCGAGCATAGCTAATCGATAAACAAGTATTGGAATAGATACAACCCATGCCTCTGGCAGTACAGACTCACTCATGTCATGATACCAACGCAACAATCCCCTGCTGGAACCATTACCAACAATGTTCATATCCGGACTACCCAATAAACCTTGAGAAATCGCAAACACCAAAGAAGCCAAGGCCATAATAGTGAGCATACCAATCCCAACCTGAGTCAGATTATATAAACGGTGATTGGCAGTGCTGCTCTTTGGCCGAAACTCAAGAGCAAAAAGCCAGGCCACTACAAACAGACAGGCAGCCAAGTTACTCATGGACATACCTATTCCCAGCAAAACCCAATGATGAAACTTCAAAGGTGTCAAACCGGTCTTAGCCAGGGCAAATGCAATCAGTAAAACTATTATTAAAACTGACCAAAACAAGACTGCGGGACCCGTCAAATGTTTGCCCCCCATAAACAAAGGCCAGCGATTCCCAGGTAAATGGACATCAACACTGGTATTCACACTTGGTACGCCAAGATTCAGCTCAGAAGTCTTGAAAAGATAACTCATACCGGCTAATTCCCGCCAATGAAGCTCTACGTGCTGAGTACCTGGTATAATGGGTATAACAACATCCCCTCCCTCCTGCCTTACAGGCTGAGGTACTCCACCAACTTTGATTTCCTGAAGAACTGCCCCTGAAGGCAGCGAAACAGCATGCTGCCCTCCTTGGCTGGATTTTATATCTAAACTTAATTTTGCTATACCACCTCGCTGACCGGGACGTAACTCCAGATGACTTTTCTCAATGGTAAAAGTCTGACCGTTCATGCCTTCGGGACGTGTAATATGTAACACGACTTTTTCTCCCGGCCAGGGATGCCACGTTGGTAACCAGCGATTTCCTACTTGATGATGAATAACAGCAATTCCATCTGATTCCAGATGAAACACTGGACTGACATCAACCTTCCATATCTCAGTCCAAGCATCATTTACTGGATGCTGTAAGACAATAGTATCTGCTGGTTCAAGAAAAGATTCCCACCTGACAACGGTCTGTCCTGCCTGAAGATTAATCTTTGCTAAATTATCCTCTACCCTTATTCCCTGACTTGTTACAGACTCCCCCGGCAAAAGAGGAATTTCCAGAACCACAGCTGATCCGGTTGGACTGATTCTCCTGACAGTAGTCTCAACCTTCCAGACCAATCCCAGCAGTATTTTTCTTTCAACCAGAGAAAAAGAAGGCAATATTCCTGTTTCCAGAATCTCTGTCTGCGTACTCTCTTTCTCTACAATTCGTTTAAACTGCAGTTGTGAATCAATCTCCCCATCAGGATGAACTCCTTCAACAGACCATCCACTGGCGGTAACCGTTACCCGATGAGGTTTTAAAACAAAAGGTAGCTGCAGGGTATTTTGTTTGCGAAGGCTACCCTTAAGAGTCAGACTGTGCCTGCCAGACTCCAAGAACACCCATAACTCTTCACCAAACCTGAAAAGACCTTTTACTGGTTTTTCATCAAGTAATACTTCCTGGGGCAACCAGTGAGAAATATTGCCGGGCAATGGTACTGCTGTATCGATAAAAGCATTAACCTCGGCAGTAATCTTCAACTCATCAGGCTTTATAGACACCATGATCTCTGAAATATCTGCACAAGCTGGAAAACAATCATCCTTTTCTAAAAGACGCTGTTGCAGTTGCTCAAGCATTTCCGGCGAGGGTATCTTGCCAGCATACACAGAGTTATGAGTGACAAAGATCATTAACAAAGCCATTACAGGCAAAAATATTTTTTTACATGACAAATAAAAGCCTTGTTTTTTATTAAAGCCAGCACCACACATTCCCAAAGCCAACAGAATAATTAAAAAAACCCGGAAAAAAGAAAGAACCAGATTCACTCGTGGTCCAATAAGAGTAAATGTTGCCTCCTGATCACTGGCAACAAGACCGGACCAACTAAAATGAATAGTTTCAAAAGCTCGCCATTGTGGCAGGCCTGGCCCCGTCTGGGTCAAGGATTTTGGGTCATACTGCATCACCTGGCTTTTATAATAGGACCGACGCCCTGGCAAATTCGAGACTGCTTGTTGTTTTAAAACTCCAGCTTTACGTTCCATCGAACCAATCATCTTTGAACGAGTTTTACGAGGAATCTGATTTTGAACCGCCTCGCCCTCAAATTCGTCCATAGCAATTGGCACTGCTGCTGGCTGCTGCCGGACTCTTTGGTCAGTCATGGACATCCAGGGTTGTGCTAATTGAGGATATATGCCCACCCGAAGAGCTTGGATGCAATAAGGTATCGCCAACACAATCAACAACAAAAACACTACTATTTGATATAGTTTTACAAAACGCATGAACTTTCCATTGGGCAGGTGCTTGATAAGAGCAAAACCTACCAGCAAGGCTAGCCAGACATAAACAGGAGCACCCGGTTCATGGTACAACAATACCAGTGTCACCAGACCAATTGCAGCCACTGGTTTTGAAAAAATCTTTGCAGCAGCCAATGTAAAAATGAGCACAATGAAAAAATCTAGCAAAGTCCAGCGCTTTACCCATGTTCGCGGCACATTATCCACCCCTCCGGCGTTAATCAACTTCCAGCCTGGAGGAAGGAGTAATTTCCCCTTTACACTTTGAAACTCATGCTGCCAACCAGTAGCCGGAATGGCAGCAATATTTCCTTGATATCGACTATCTGCTGTGAGGTTCAACATTCCCTTTCTCAACTCCACTCCAGCAGATTTAGATCCTTTTTCCCGGGTGATAAACTGTTCAACACCATCAACCGCCACTCTACCAAGATTAATATCCGGTTTCATCTCAAGGCGCCAGTTAGTGTTTTTTCTTCCTTTTATATTATCCTGGATGGTGTATCCAGAACCATCGAAACTTAGCCATAGAGTCCTTTCCAGTGTTAATTGATCCGGAACAGGATTTGGATCACCCCTCTTTATTTCCCGAAAATGCATAACATCGCCGGGAATAATTCTGTAACTGGGAAGTTTTTGCCATTGTTGTGGAATATTGGTTTGCAGGGGATCAATGGGAGTAACACCCTCAATCTCTACCATCCTCAAACTAGGCCTGGCCTGAAATGCCCAAATCTCCTGAGAAGGCCAAAATTCATCATCCGGCTTTTTAAATTCAAGTGACTCCACGGGACCAAGATGACGCATTATAAGTGTAATACTATAGCGACCAGGACGAACCTGTAATCGCATCTTACCGTCTTGTTCAAGCCTTGCAGGTAAGGAACTTAATAAGGAAACTGGAATAAAGGTATCAGGTGAATACAGTGGCCCGACCAATATTTCTCTGGCAGAACCTGCCACATCAAGGGTGGCATACAAACTTACCTGTTGAGGAATTTTATCATCTACAAGACGGAAACTTTCAATTTTAAGACGATTTTCAACTTTTTCATCTTTCACAGTGGCTTTGAGCCACAACTTTCCAGCCTGATCAATATTAGGAAAAGCTATCTCTTTGTTGTTCACAACCAGAGCAACCACACCAGACTGTGAAGGGATCTGCAGATATTCCGGAAGAACTGACCAGTGAAAACTGCCTGTAACAGAGTGGGTCCCTGCTGAAAGAAAGACTGCTGGATGAGCTCCCCGAGCAACCACAACTGCCGGTTTACTGTCAATCCGAACCTCATCAGGCCAACGCTTGGCGCTACCGGGCAAAAACACCCAGCTGTCTGACTGAACATACCAGAATTGTTGAAAGAACCCTCCATCATGGTTAAGCTCAACATGCATAGATGAAGGCCAACTGCACTGAATTTTATCAGCATTATTGAAATGAGGAGTACAAAGTAGCTCTTTTTGATGATCATACAGCACCCACTCTACCCAGGGCTGAAGAGGTTCAGGAATTTGAAGATCATCTTTTCCATAAGAAACTCCACTCATGAAAAAAAATAAAACAACCAACAACAGTACATCATAACTGAAAATAAAATTTCGTTTTCGAACCCGCATTTTCCCTCCCGGTAAAGACTCCTTTATCAGGCTTGCAATGCTAGCCTACAATCTCTTTCGCCAGTAACTGCCGTAAACCACTCCCATCGGGTTATTTGCCAGCACCCTGTCTTTAACCACCAATACGGTCACGGGAGCATGAGAATATTGCTGAAACAAAATATCATGCCCCAGGCACAGACCCATCTGGATATTCAGTTGGGTTTCTGCCTGGTTAAATACCTGCGCCTGGCCGAGTGGATTACATGCCACTTCCAACTTATCTGTATGTATCCGGGGCATCTTATACTTTTCTTTATCCATTCCTGATATTTTGCAACATGCCGATTCCACGCTAAAATGTTTTTTCAAAATATCAGCCACCAAAAAAGCTTCATCAGCCAAACCAATACAAAATGCCAAACCGATCTTTTTGTATTCCAGCCGGCGAGCAAAATGAATTATTTCCTCCAGCCTACTGAGGCTATCGCCATATTCCTGACGAATACAATCGCTGGTGTGATGCATCTTCTGATTCTGCTGCTGTTCATAATCACAAAGATCAAGCTTTCCTCCGCAGCAATCAAAACCTTCACTATTGCACCTGTTTGTTGGTTTCTGACCACAATGAGCACAGTTCATACTGTTTTCACCTGCATATTATCATGCATCCAAATGCTGCCTGAACCAATGTGAAAAATTTGCGAACGTTTAATCACACAAAGGTCAACCAGACCGTTTTTCATTGAGAAAAAAAGATATGTATCAGGCAAAGAGAACCAGACTAATTGCCATAACAGCCATACCACCAACAACACCATACATCGCGACATGGTGTTCACCGTATTTTTCAGCAGTGGGCAACAATTCATCCAGGGAAATAAAAACCATGATACCGGCAACTACTGCAAACAAAATCCCGAATACATAATCATTGAAATATCGAAAAAAAAGGAAATAGCCTACCAGCGCCCCAACTGGTTCTGACAAACCGGAAGCAAATGAATAACCAAAGGCCTTTTTCCTGCTACCGGTTGCATAGTAAAGAGGAACCGACACAGCAATACCTTCGGGAATATTATGAATGGCAATCGCTACCGCTATACTCACTCCGAGGGCCGGGTCTTGAAGACCTCCAACAAAAGTTGCCAATCCTTCAGGAAAATTATGTATTGCTATGGCCAGAGCTGAAAAAAGTCCCATTCGGTGAAGCTTTCTCTTTTTTAAGGCTTCAGCCTTGTCCTCAGACATATCTTCAATACTCCGTGCCTCATGAGGATTTTCAAACGATGGTACCAACTTATCAATGAGTGCTATCAAAAAAATCCCACTAAAAAATGCCAGCGTTGTTAACAAGTACCCTTGAGAGGCACCAACAACAGCAGACAACGAGTCACGTGCCTTTACAAATATCTCTACCATGGAGACATAAATCATAACACCAGCTGAAAAGCCTAAGGAAGCTGTCAGGAACCAAGCGTTTGTACTCTTTGTAAAAAAAGCAAGTGCACTGCCTATACCGGTTGAAAGACCGGCAAAAAGTGTCAAACCAAAGGCAAATAAAACTTCGCTTGTCTCATACACTATTGATCTCCATAAAGTTCGAGAAAAAACTGATAAGCAATTGACTAATTAAACAAATTTATAAAAAAAATGCAGAATAGAAAAAGAAATTCTATCTTAGTTGACGGAAAACAAAACCAGCCTGAATGATTCATTACCAGTCAGAAATCTCAAATTCCTGATGGATCAAGGTCGCTCCGTTCAAGTGCACATGTACCTTCCATGTGCCATAACTTTTATTGCTATACCTGCTCCCTGTTAGTAACAGTTTCATTCTGCCAGTCTTAAGCATACGAAACCAAAACGATGCCTTATATTTTGACTGTCCCTTTTTTATTTCAAAAGAACGGGGAATCTGACGGACAAGTTCTCCCTGGGGATCATTCCAATCTGTAACTAACTCATATTTTCCTGGTTTTAGTTTTGAAAGGGAAATAAGTATATAAACAGTATCAGACGGAGCAAAATTTTCCTTCTTTTCCGTAAAGGGTTTTTCACTATAAAATGCAGTCTCAACAGCTACAGAATCAGCAAAAAACATCTCCGTCGATTCCCCAACAGAGACGAATAAAAAAAGAAAAGAAAAAGACATTAAAAGTGTTATTTTTTTCCAATCCACCACAAATATCTCTCAAGCCCTGTAAAATATTAATTTTGATTCAAAAAAATAGTGACACAAAAAACAAAACAAAACATCAATTATCAACATCTTACCATGTTCTAACATTTGTAATACACATTTTACCATTTATCCCTTTATTCTATCTAACAAAACCAGCAAGATCTTCTTCTGAAAACACATTCCCACTCTCAATTTATCTACCCTACAGAGCATCTCAACGACAAATCTATACATAGGATAGAGAGTATCAAATGTTTGCATCATGTCTACCTATCGAATAATCCAGCCACCTTCATATTCCATATTTTCTTTCAAAATCAATAGTGACATTAAAAAATATCACTATTTTCCCACAAATTCACCAAATTCAACGAACATTTCTTGACATATTCGACATTCAAGTTTATTGAACATTTTGATTTACGGTTTCCTTCAATCAATAACAGATGCGTTTGCTCACCATTTATTATATTGAATAAACCAATCTCATCAATTTTCAAAAAGGATGTCTAATGAAACGTTTTTTGTATCTAGCACTAGTTCTTCTAATGTTAAATGGCTGTGACTCCATTAATGATGCCATCGACAGCATGGGCGGCTCTGATGACGAAGAGATTGCCAACAACACCAAAAATCCTGATACCACAGCAGACACCCTTGTCGAAGCCGAACCAGAACCGGAAACAGAAACAGAAACAGAAACAACTATTTCCTCTAGCAGGTTCCACCATTACAATCCCGATGCATATGAAATGGGCAGAGACTCTGTTTCCTTTGTATTATGTAATGGTCAGCGTTACAGCTCATGCTCGCTGAATGGACAAGCCTTCACCCTGCATGGACTCCAGGATGAGCACCGGGATGTATGGATGCTTTATGGCAACAAACACATCTCAGGAGAAGTTATCTGTAAAAGTGGCGATAAAAGTTATTCTTTCAAAGTGTCTGGATATGGTGGAATTCAGTTTGGAAGCTGTAACTAATTCAACCACCTGTTGAAGCCAATTCTTCTTACATATAAGAGATTCCTGCCTCAGATTATTTTTTAACATATATTGACAGACATCGGTTTTTTTACCGATGTCTGTCAATACCAATCACTGATCAGATAATACCAAAGCGTTACTTATAAATTCGCCCCTACCACCTACTACTCTGATATTATTTTGTCCCACCGCCTTATTTCCCAATCTTTTTACTGGCTGCTCACAATTTTTCCTGGTAACAGTCTGTTGCAAATATATTAACCAAGCAAGAGAAAAACTATGCCTGAACTACCCCATCAAACCGGAGATCCGTCCAATACCAATTACCAGTATCTTGAAGATCTGGCTTGCGGATCCTGGTATTCCGAAGTGCTTTTCACTGCCCTTGAACTTGATATATTCAGCCTGTTGACAACCGGATGTAACGATCTCGTTACATTTTCCCGGCAACACGACTTCAACCCTGAAAATTTACAAAGACTGCTTGACACCTTGCAATCTCTTTCACTTATTGAACATGAAAATGGATATTGGTTTAATTCTGCACTTGCCAACCAATATCTGGTGCGCAACTCCAAAGACAACCTGACGGATTTCATCCTCTACCGTCGCTATATTCAGGACGGTTGGCGTAAATTGACAGCAAAGATCGCTCCTCATAAAAAAATTGAATCTCTGTATAAAGATGCCCACTACCAGCAGAGAAACTTCTATTATGTCCGGGCACTAGATCAACTTGCCCGCCAGAAAGCATTAGAAATTAAAAATTTAGTTAACAAAATAAACTGGAAAGGCCCTTTACTCGATATAGGTGGAGGAGCGGGTGCAATTAGCCGCATCTTCTTACAGCAACATCCAGATTTAGAAACAACACTCTTTGAGATACCAGAGGTGCTTGAAGCTGCTAAGAGCATCTATGCTGAGAAAAGCCATGAACAACAGTTGCACACCTTATGCGGAGATTTCCGATCATATGACTTTTCTTCAAATCGCTATGGCATCATCATTTTGAGTAATTTCCTTCATGCATATGACCGCAAAACATCAAAAACCTTACTTATTAAGGCTCTTGGTCTACTTAAACATGATGGGTTACTTCTGATTCATGATTACTTTCCCGATAGACAGACTTCTGCCAGAAAAAACAAAGGTGCACTTTATGATCTTCACATGCTTGCCAATACCTATAACGGTGGTTGTGAAACTACACAAACAATAATGTCCCGGCTTCGAAAACAAGGAATTAAAAAAATCCAAATAAAAGATCTCGACAGTGATTCGTCACTAATTCTTGCCAGCAATACTTTAACTATTCCAGATTTTTCTCATGACTGGTCACAACTGGCAAAAGATATGGGATTTCGAAACGCTGTAAGAATCTCACCAGCAGAGGTTAAAACCGCATTCTGGGTACGTATAAAATGTCAATCAGGTTGTCCGAAATATGGTGAAAATCTGCAATGTCCACCACATAGCAACAACCATCAACAAACAGAAGAATTGCTTGCATCTTACACAAAAGCACTTTTGGTGGAAGGATCACCTCCTGGAGACATGTTCCACAAACAATTGCTGAAACTGGAGCGTATGGCTTTTTTAATCGGAAACCACAAAGCTTTTGTAATGGGCGCAGGACCGTGCCCAGTCTGTACGAATTGCCATGTTGATAAACAATGTCGCTTTCCCGAAAAATCCCGACCATCCATGGAGGCATCGGGAATTGATGTATACACAACAGCGAACCACGCTGGAATAAATCTCAAGCCACTGACCGATAAGAACCAATATGCCAAATACATCGGACTGTTGCTTATTTCTTGATTGTTTATGAATAATACCGCCTCATCCCGCAGCCGCTGCTTTTTAATTAATCCAAGACTTTTTATACAAACCAACAGTAAACAAGATGGACTTCAAAATCAAAACAGCCACCACATCACTCAGTTGCGACAGGAATATCCTTCTTGTTCAGTTACCGACATCCCAATACACAGCCGAGAAAGTATACCCAATTGGCCTTGCCAAACTCTCTTCACTGATTCCCAATTCCTTGGAAAAATCCTGCCTGGATATGAATCTGTTTGCTGATCCATGGCCAAATCTCCATCAATTCATACAAGAAAAAAAACCGGATATTATCGCTTTTTCTTTCAGAAATATGGATCCACTGGCCCAGATACACTCTTCCTATATGCCAGTGCTAAGCACAGCAGTCAGACTTGCGAGAAAGATGGCACCTCATTGCCGTATTCTTTGCGGCGGAACCGGCTTTTCGCTTTTTCACCAACAATTAATGGCTCAGCTTCCTGAAATTGATTATGGCATTGCAGGTGAAGGTGAAGCTGGCTTCCCTCTATTACTTGAAAAGCGAGTAAAAGAAGAAAAAGTTCCAGGTCTTGTCTACAGAAAAAATGGGGAAATCCATACCAACAAAGTCTTCAGGGCAGACCTCAATTGCTTACCAGACATTGACACTGAAATGTTTAACCCAAAGCTGTATCAGCAAGGAAACGCATATGTTGCTGCCATGGGCATAGAAGCCAAACGCGGTTGCGAACTCGCCTGCGGATACTGTACCTATCCCCGTCTTGGGGGCGGGAAATCCAGACTCCGAGATCCAGTTTTGGTAGTAAATGATATGGAGACAGCTAAGGAGAATGGTTGTTCTCTGCTCCACTTTACTGACTCTGTTGTCAACCGACCAGCAAACCATCTTGAGGCAATCTGCAAAGAAATACTTAGACGCGAACTTAAAATCCAATGGACAGGTTTTTTTCGAGAAGACACCCTGACAGATAAACTTGTTGATCTGGCCGAAAAGTCAGGCCTTGTTACCATATATTTTTCAGGTGATGCTCTTACCGATTATGGTCTGCAATTATTAAACAAACAGCTATCCAAAGAAGATCTCTTCAATGCGGCCAAAATTACTGCCAGAGCTGGAATATTAACCTGCTGTCATTTTCTGATAAATTTACCAGGAGAAACCCCACAACATTTCATGGAAGCTAAAAAAAGCCTTGAGACTCTGCTGGCAATCCACCAACCAGCTAATAATCTGGGCGCAATGATACTCAATAATATTCGCCTGTATCCAGACTCCGCACTTACCAGAAACATTATAGAGTCAGGAGAATTAGACACAGAAACCAACTTGCTCTACCCAACTTATTATAATCCTCAAAACTCTTCACACCAACTCCATGAATTAACCGGGATATGCCATCAGGCAGGGGTATTTGATCGCCTGAAAGGAGTACGTCAGTGAAAACCTTGATACTTGAACATCCACGACTCAAATCAGAGGATCATTTTAACGATATTGCCAACACACCACTCTGGTCCTGCCTACTTGGAGGATATGCCACAGCAATTCTTGAGAAAGCTGGCTACCATGTTATTTATCTGGATGCATGTGCTCTAAATCTAAATTTTGTTCAGACAGAAAAAAAAATCCTTAAAGAAAACCCACAAATACTTGCGGTAAACGGAGTATATTTTTGGGAAGAGACTGCTGCCCTATTCATATTATTTCAAAAATTACGCAAACATGGGTACACAGGACACATCAATCTTTTCGGCTTTTTCCCAACCCTGCATAATGAAACCATCTTACAGCAGGTATCTGAAGTGGATTCCATCATTTTAGGAGAATGTGAATTCACCTTATTAGAACTTACCCGGGCATTAAACAACTCAGAATCATGGCAAGACATTGATGGGCTTGCATCTCGACACAAGATTCCTCCATTTAAACAACGGAAACCAGAAAAAAATCTTGATCAACTTCCTTTCCCCACTAGAATTTTGCAAGGTTTGAAAACTCCGGCAATACTCGCCAGTCGTGGCTGCTATAATCATTGTTCTTTCTGTCCTATTCCCTCCTTTTACAACCAAGGTCCCCTATGGCGAGGCCGGTCACCCCAAAACGTGATAGCTGAAATTGTACAATTACAAAAACAGGGATTCACTGATTTCTATTTTGTCGATCCAAACTTTATCGGACCGGGAATCGAAGGCATAAAAAGAACCATGGAGCTGCTCCAACTTCTTAAACCACTCAAAATTACCTTTGGCATGGAAACCAGACCAAACGATCTAAATGAAGAGATAATGAAAATGCTTCTCAAAGCAGGGCTAACCAGCTTACTTTTGGGCATAGAATCGGGATCAAGAGGGGGACTAAAATCTTTAAACAAGCATTGTACTGTAGATATCAGCCAACGAGCCCTGGCAATCTGCCGAGAACACAGAATAGAACCGGAGGTAGGTTTTTTGATGTTCACTCCGGATACCAGCCTGCAAAATCTCATGGAGAATCTGACTTTTTTAAAGCAACAAAAACTTCTTGATCGGCTAGACAGGACAGCAAACCTTCTCTGTCATCGCCAAATCATTTTATCCGGAACCAAAGGCTACAATGAATACTGTCACCAAAATCGTCTTTCCCCTGATGGTTTCATGGGATTTGAAGGAAAAGTTGCCTTTACCGATCCAAAAGTCCGCTGGGTGGCCTCTGTTATCATACCTCTTTGCCTTTGGTTATTGCGACTCACTGGCGAAAAAACATCTCCCCTCTACTTTGAAACTGCCGGTAACTACAATCACTTTGCTTCAGTCAACGATTACCTGGTCTCCAGTTTTGAGCACACCATAAAAACAGCAAATCAGTTAAACCCACCACAACCAGATAAATATTGCAGCAAAATGCTTGAAGAACTTGAAACGTTAATAACGACCAGCCCTTTTCTTCCTAAAATACATTAAAATAAAAAATGCACCTATTGTTAATTGATGTTGTTTGCAATTCACTAAATAAAGAACAAACAACATTTTGATGCGCCGAAACAAACTTCCTGGCCTATAATTTGATTAACAACCAATAAATAGAAAATCTGCCCGAACATTACAATTTGTTAATAATGTCAAATCACATTGATTTTGAAATAGATTAATTTTATTATATCAATAGTCAAAGTCAATCCTTGTCAATCTCTATCGTACTGATTGCCAGGGATCATTCAATCTTTTCCAATTTGTAGCAATTTCCTACAACAGAACAAAAAGTTGAGGGCGCAATGATCACAGAAAAAGAGCTAGTCAAACAAGTAGAAAATACATTTAATAATTCCAGCAATCATTACAACAGTCCCAATGGGGCTTTCCTGGAACTCATCAGAGATTTTGCAGCACAAGAAAGAATCGAAAACATTGCCGAAGCAATAAAAATATATACTGCTAAAAACCCAAAAATTGACAAACTAGTTGCTGTGTCGCTACCAGGAATCCTGTCAAATTGCTATTTTGCAACACTCAAGGACTTCTCTTTTGAGAAATTCCTTGAATGGTCTGCTCTAAATTCCGACTGGAGATACTGGATCAAAGAAAATCGAAAAGACAAGAAAGGGCTGGCTCTCTCTGTGCAGAAAATACGCCAGGAAGTTGCAAACTGCTGACAGAACAAAACACTTTTTCAGGGTACAGTCACTTCCCCTGACCTGTACCTTCGGCGTAATACAAGTAATTCACTGCAAACAACAATAGATTCTTCGCTGTTGATTTCACATCCTCAACAGCACCCCCTGCAATCGTAGTGAATTGCTTGTTTAGCTGATCACAGCCGAGAGTTAAAAAATATTAACTCCATCCTGTTGCTTCTCAAACTTTAAACTTTCCAACCATCTCATTGAGCCTTTCAGAAAGTTTCTTCTGTTCTATTGCGCTTGTATTAACATGAGAACTGTTTTCAGACATCTCCCTGGAAGAATTATTAACTTCTGAGATGTCTCTGGCTATTTCACCAGCTACACTTGTAGTATGAGATATATTTTCATTTACTTCCTTCATACCCTGTGAAGCACTCTTAACATTCCCTGCAATCTCTCTGGTTGTTACAGCCTGTTCATCCAATGCTACCGGCAATACCTGTCACAATATCATCAACAGTATTAATAATGCCGGTAATACCCTTTATTTCACTAATTGTGCTCTCCGTTGACCTTTGAATCCCTCCAACTTTCCCTTTTATTTCATCAGTCGCCTCAGATGTCTGCTGAGCAAGTTCTTTAATTTCATTAGCCACAACCGCAAAACCTTTACCTGCAACTCCGGCTTGAGCAGCTTCTATAGTGGCATCAAGTGCCAATAAATTAACCTGACCATAAATATCTGTAATGGATTCAACCACACGACCAATCTCATCAGCAGCTTCACCTAACTCACTCATCCTGTTAGAAACACTGTCTGCCCTGACAACAGCATCATTGGTTGTTTTTTTAGCAACAGAAGTATTCGTGGTAATTTCATTAATTGTTGTATTCATCTCTTCAACTGCAACTGCCACCATCTCAATGTTTGATGTAGCATGCTCCACAGCGGATGCCTCTGAATTCATATTTAAAAATAATTCCCTATAATGACACCAATATTGTCAACTTAATTTACAGAAGTGCTTTGTTAGAATCTGAAGGTGCTTCTTCTCTATCAGTATCGGTGTAATTTCTAACTACCTCTGCAACGCGAATTCTATATGAATCAAATAAAGCTTCCCGGCCTTTTTTTTGCGCTATTCTATGTTCCAAAAAATTACGCCATTTTATAATTGCTTTTTCATCCTGCCAAAAGGAAAGACTTAAAATTTTTCCTTCCTCTGATAGACTTTGAAACCTCTCTATAGAGATTAATCCTTCTCTATCTTTTAGAAATTCACGGATTTTTGCAGCAAGTTTCAGATATTCTTCTTTACCTTCGTTTTTGGGTTTACCTTCAAAAATAACTGCGAACATAAATACTCCTTTATCTTATTTTTTATGTAATCAGAAGCCAGAAAGTCTAAATTATAATTACACTTCAGAGAACTAAGCTCCCACAATATTGAAATATTGTTAGTCCGTATACTATTTTCCTTTTATATACAAATATTGTTGTTCACTTTTTAACCAATGGAGCCATAAACCCTTGCACCATGCTAATGTATAAAACAGTGATAAGATAAAAATGCCCCATTGCCCTGTAATATAAGCACTGTAGAACCAAAATGGTTGCCCAACCAGTCCAAAGATACAAGCATATCTTCTCCATCTGTCACGGTGATCATTTGCAAGCCAAATTGCTAATACACCTGTAATCGTTATTGCTGTTTGCTCCATGTCTTATCCTCAGTTTTTTGATTTTTACCAAATTCCGAAGATAAGTATGACATACAAGGTTGCTCACAGAGTGATAAACCCTGTTCTATTTTTAGTTATGACGATCATTTTTGCATTAAACCATCTCTCTCCTTGGACAACCTAACCAGTTTAGTGTATCCTAATACTGTCTTCTTCAATATGTATCTTTGTCAGGTGAGATACAATCTTCTCAAGCCCCTCCTTGCATCAATTCCTCCAGCAAGAAGGGGCTTTATTTCCCCCTACATCCAATTTATCCATAATCTCCCTATATCATTAACCATTTAAGCCGCTAACAAATTTTCAATAAACTTAAATTTATTCTATGCAAGTCCTCTTGTAAAAAATAACTCCACATTGATTCAATGATACTAGAGAGGCTACAGTTAATTAAACAGATTAATTTTTTCATATAGAATTTATGCATTCTACAAAGAGGTATATATGGAAGAACATCGCAGATCCCAAAGGGTTGCACTAAACGCTACAATAGCAACTCAGCAAGACTCCAGTATTTCAATGGGAAAAAGTATCAACATTAGTGAAGATGGTATTCGATATATGCGTAAGATGGATACATTAAATTTTACAGATAAAGAGCTTTACACAGAGATAGACTCCATTACAGATGTACAACCAGCAGATGTTCGAATTATTTACCTTGCTTTACCTGGAGAAATAAAATCTCTCTATCTAGTTTGTTCAATTGTTGCTGAACAAATCATTGACGATCGCATTGAAACATCTGGTGTTTTTTTAAGTCTAGCGGATGACATGAAACTTGATATACGTGAATACATTAACAAAACAGTATCATAACCTTTTACTATCAGCATCACTATTGGCATGTTCTAAATGCTTGTTTACTATTTATTAGAAATAGTGTGATTAACAGAAAATCGTGTATTTAACATGCAACTGAATAGTCATTCATTTTTTTGTTTACATAATCCCAGGATTTGTTAACATAGAATCCTCCAATTTTTGCAGCAGTTTGTCTTCTTTACCCTTCCCCTTGCCAGCCCCCCAAATAACTGGCAAGGGGTTTTTTCTTATATCCACAGCTAGTAAATCAGAAAATCCTGGAAGCATTGAGGACAAGCAATTTAATTTGTTCTGATTCCTTCGCAAAGAAAGAATTTACAGTTGCACTTCGTATCCATCTTCAAAAGTAAATCTTCCCTTATATATTACTCTGGCAATGTCCTTCAATTAGAGAAGATAGTGGTTTCTGCACTCACACAATCTATCATTATTCATAACTGAAAGTAACAGAGCCATTGGCTATCAACAAAATACGATTATTGATAACCCCGACTCTCTGTGTATGACAATCAAGATATTCAAGAACCTACTCTGGGCCGCCAAAGAATCTCTTTGAATAAGTGATCTACTGTTTCCATCTAAAAGTTTAAATACGGAATACACTCACCATATTTTTGAGTTTTCCTGCTAAGCCGTTAAGATCGCCAGCACTTGACTGGACAACAGTGCTACTTTTAGTTAACTCTGTACTAGCTTTATCTATCCCTGCTATTTCTCCAGCAATATCGTTTGCCACAATCGTGCTGTCGCTAACATTTCGAGTCACTTCCTGTATCCCCTGTGAAGCTTGAGCCACATTATTTGCTATTTCCTGAGTTGCAGCAAATTGCTCCTCAATCGCAGCAGCAATAGAATTAGTCATAGTGTTTACGTCATTGATCACTTTAGTTATATCTGAAATTTCATTTACTGTACTATGGGTGGAACCTTGTACTCCTTCAATCTTATTTTTTATTTCAAAAGTCGCTGCAGATGTTTGTTTTGCAAGTTCCTTAATTTCGTTTGCAACAACTGCAAAACCTTTACCCGCTTCACCTGCCCGGGCGGCCTCTATTGTCGCATTAAGTGCTAGTAAATTAGTTTGCTCTGAAATTTCTGTGATAGTCTAAGTAACTTTACTAATCTCTTGCGCTGCATCTCGAAGTTCATTTACATTATCAGATGCTTTAGAGGCCTGAGCAACAGCTTTTGTTGTCATACTACTTGTTTTTTCTGTATTTTGAGCAACTTCTTCAATCGTAGAAGTCATCTCCTCAGTAGCAGTGGCAACAATACTTACATTGGTAGCTGCCTGTTCTGCTGCTGCAACAGAGGCCATATTAACGCTCATTTCCTCCGCAGCTGCTGCCACAGTAGTTGCCTGACTACTAGTTTGCTCAACACTTGTTGCCATTTGGGTTGATGTTGCCGAAAGGTCAACCGAGGAACTCGAAAGGGTATCGGAATTAGCTGCTATCTGTGTAATAATGTCGTGGATTTTATCTATAAATGTGTTGAACCATTGTGAAAGTTCCCCGATTTCGTCTCTACTGCTAACATCCAAACGCGCGGTAAGATCCCCCTCACCTTCTGCAATGTCTTTAATATTGTTAACAATTTTACGAATAGGCTTAGTGATGGTTCCAGAAATTAAAATAGAAAGAACTAGAGCCACTGCGATAGTGATAGCCGTACCGAACATGATAACCGTTTTTGTCCTGCTGGCATTTGTAATAGCATCAGCCTGACGCTGCTCCATTAATCCCTGTTCTTTTCCGTTGAAGATAGAAACCTGATTACGAAACTTGTCAAAATAAACCTTCCCCTTAGCTTGTTTGATTAATTTTGCCATATCATTCATGGTAACAGCATCACCAACTTGACGACGTAACAAAATATTCGGCTCTGTAACATTTGTTTGCCAATCTTTAACAATACTGCTTTTTTCACAGCAAAACAGATCTTATCTTCCTTTGATCTTCGCAAAAAGGCTGAAAACCAGCTGAGTAATTTTCTAGAGGAAGCACCTATTGGAATGGGAATTGCGTCAACTGATGGAAAGTTGGTACGAGTAAATAAATCATTTTGTCAAATGCTTGGCTACACAGAAGATGAACTACTACAAAAGACCAATAGGGATTTAACACATCCCGACGATATACCTTTAACAAATAGTTACATGAATCAAATTGATAAGGGAGAAATAGATTCATATGAAATAGAAAAAAGATATGTTCATAAGAATGGAACGATCGTTTACGCTCTCTTGCTTCTCTCCTTCCACCGTGATAAAAACGACGATGACTCATACTATATAGCCCAGATTCAAAACATCTCTGAGCATAAGAGAACAGAGGATCAAATACTCCTTCAAAGTGAGATTCTAACAAGAATGTCAGAGGCTGTTTATCTTATCAAAAAAAACGATGCTCTCATTGTTTACACAAATCCGAAATTTGAAGAATTGTTCGGATATGATCATGGTGAAATGATCGGCAAGCACGTCTCAATCGTTAATTATCCCACAGAATTAGATCCTGAAGAAAAAGCAGGAGAAATTATAAAATCCTTAGATAAAGAGGGCATCTGGCGGGGAGAGATTCAAAATATCAAGAAAGATGGTACGCCATTCTGGTGTTTTGCAAGCGTTTCAACTCTCAAGCACTCTAAATATGGGGAAGTCATAGTTTCAATCCACACTGACATTACAGAACGGAAACTGACCCAAGAAGAATTTAAAGAAAGTGCAGAGAACCTCCGGCTGCTTCTTAAGCACACTGTTGAGGCTATTTATGGATTAGACACTGAAGGAAATTGCACATTTGCCAACCCAGCATGCTTTAGCTTTTTGGGTTATGAAAATGATGATGACCTAATCGGGAAAAATATGCATAATCTCATACACTACAAGCTTGAAGACGGGAGCTATTACCCTGAAAATGAGTGTCATATATATGAAGCATTTATCAATAATACTTCTACTAGAGTTGATGATGAGGTGTTTTGGCGGGCAGATGGTTCAAGCTTTCCTGTAGAATACTGGTCACATCCCGTTTACAACGATAGTGGCGAAGTGCGAGGGAGTGTTGTTACTTTTATTGATATTTCGGAACGTAAAGAAAAGGATAAGAAAAATAAAATCCTTGAAGAACAGCTCCGCCAAGCAGTTAAAATGCAGGCAGTCGGCACTCTGGCAGGAGGTATTGCTCATGAATTTAACAACCTCCTTGGTGTTATCATGGGCTGTGCGGATATGGCCAGGGATGAAGTCGCAAAAGACAGTTTTGCCAAAGTCCAACTTGACAAAGTGATGAAGGCATCCTTTCGAGTCAAGGATTTAGTCAAACAAATATTGACCTTCAGTAGACAGTCTCAACAACAGCGAATCTCCACCGATCCTTGTTCCCATGTAAAAGAATCTATAAAACTCATTCAGACATCTATCCCCTCTTCAGTTGAAATCAAAAGCAATGCACCTTCATCTTGTGGAAATATACTGATTGACCCAACAGAAATTCAACAAATCGTTATGAATTTTTGTTCCAATGCTGTTTGGGCAATGAAAGAGCATGGTGTGCTGACGATTAACCTGATAGAAGTCGATCTGACTGATCGTGATGAGTTGATTTCTAAAGGTTTGTTAGTTGGCAGATATGTAGAATTGTCATTCAACGATACTGGTTGCGGAATGGATCAAGAAACCCTTTCAAGGATCTTTGATCCTTTCTTTACAACAAAAGAAGTGGGCAAAGGAACCGGAATGGGACTGTCCATTGTTCACGGAATCATTGAAAGCTATGGTGGAGCAATTACGGTCGAAAGCGAAGTCGGCAAAGGAAGCACTTTTCACATTTATTTCCCAATAACAGAAAAACCTGCTACGCAAGAGCATGTAGAAGATGAAAAACATCCGAGAGGAGCAGAGCAGATACTTTTTGTTGATGATGAGGAAATGTATGCCGAAATGGGAAAGGACATGATTTCTCGGCTTGGATATAATGTTGACCTGAGAATAGACAGCATACAGGCTTTGGAATCATTCAAAGCTGCACCTGACAAGTATGATCTTGTTATCTCCGATCAGATCATGCCAGGTTTATCTGGAGAGGAAATTGTGAAAGAAATACGGCTAATAAGGCCCGATATACCAATAATCCTCTGTTCGGGTTACAGCTCCCAGATGGATGAAGAAAAAGCCAAGTCAATTGGTACTAATGCGTTTGTCTACAAACCAATCACTATCAAGGACATCGCCAAGCTGATTCGGAAAGTTCTAGATGCTACATGATAGATGAAATGATAAATAATTATTCATAAAGCTTTCTAATACAGGCTTGCTAGTTCCTTTACCAATCAGTTTAGCATTTTGAGTTGGTGACTCTACATCTCATTGAAAATTAGTCCTGCATATCTTAACATAGCCGCATTATACAGCATGAGAACTTCACTACTGTGCATCTACTTTCCAGCCTGTAATTGTCTTAGATTAATATTGCGTGTGAAAAGCTATTGAATGGGGTAAATGGGAAGGCTTTAAAAGAGCTTTTAAAAACCGTTTAATGGTGCATCAAAGTGGTTCCAAACCTCGCGTCAAATGGTTCTAAACCTTGCGACGCGTTACACAAAGGATGTGATTTTCTTAATTCAAATAAAAAAAGGAGTTAAGCCAATACGACTTAACTCCTTGAATGTGCTGGCGGGGCTGACGAGACTCGAACTCGCGACCTCCGGCGTGACAGGCCGGCGCTCTAACCAAACTGAGCTACAACCCCATTATCTTTTGGTGGGCGGAACAGGGCTCGAACCTGTGACCCCCGGCTTGTAAGGCCGATGCTCTCCCAACTGAGCTACCCGCCCCAAAAGGTGATGGTGTATTTATCAGGATAGACGTTATACGTCAAGTAAAAAAGTAACTAGTAACAAAGAACTTTTCACTTTTTTTTGCCTCTTTCAAACTAACTCTCCCGCAATCATTTTAATGAGCAGGTGTGTTATGAGAGGAAAGGGTAATATCTGAGAAAATCGATTCCATGGGAATCTCTTTAAACAGTTCTTCGCCCTCTTTAATTAATAACGCTTTTTTCAGTACATCGTCCACATGAGAAACAAACTCGATATTAAGACTGTTCCTGATTTTCTGAGGCACTTCTGCCAAATCCTTTTCATTTTCTTTTGGAATTAACACATGCGTTATGTTTCCTCGCTTAGCAGCCAGCAGTTTCTCTGTAAGGCCACCGATAGGCAACACCCTACCCCGTAGTGTTATTTCACCGGTCATGGCAACCTGCCGGTTAACAGGAACCTTAAGCAGTGTGGAAATAATACTGGTTGCCATTGTAATACCAGCAGAAGGACCATCCTTTGGAATAGCGCCTTCCGGCACATGGACATGGACATCAATCTTTTGAAAAAAATCAGGATCCAATCCCAATCTCATAGAACGTGAACGCACATAGGATAGAGCAGCCTGTGCTGATTCCTGCATGACATCACCAAGCTTACCGGTAACAATCATTTTACCAGCACCAGGCATCAGCGTCGCCTCAATTTGTAGAAGTTCTCCGCCAACTTGTGTCCATGCAAGACCAGTTGTAAGTCCAATCTCATCATGTTCCTCAGCAAGGCCATATCTGTATCGGGCAACCCCAAGATAAGAACCTATAGATTGCTGAGAAATACGGTATTTCTTCCCTTTCTTTTTCTCCTGCAAACTCTTTCTGGCAGTTTTCCTACAGACTGAAGCAATGGTACGTTCAAGATTTCTCACCCCTGCCTCACGGGTGTAACGACGAATAACCTCCATAATGGCACCAGAACTGAACTTAATAGCATCATCCTTGAAACCGTTAACTTCAAGCTGCTTGGGAATCAGAAATCCCTCAGCTATTTTAAGCTTATCTTCTTCTGTATATCCACTGAGTTTGATAATTTCCATCCGATCCTGAAGTGGAACAGGAATTCCATGAAGATTATTAGCCGTAGTAATAAAAAATACATCAGACAGGTCATAATCCAGATCAAGGTAGTGATCATTAAAAGAAAAATTTTGCTCAGGATCAAGAACTTCAAGAAGAGCCGCTGATGGATCTCCACGAAAGTCTGTGCTCATCTTATCTACTTCATCCAGACAAAAAACAGGATTAACTACTCCAGCCTTTTGCATAGAGTGAATAATTTTTCCAGGCATAGCTCCAATATAAGTACGCCTGTGGCCTCGAATTTCGGCCTCATCTCGGACACCACCAAGAGAAAGTCGAATAAATTTTCGTCCCATTGCCCTGGCAATAGATTTGCAGACTGAGGTCTTACCCACACCCGGAGGACCAACCAGACAAATCACAGGTCCTTTAATTTTCTTAACCTGTGCCTGGACAGCAAGATATTCCAGAATACGTTCTTTTGGTTTTTTAAGACCAAAATGATCTTCATCCAATATTTTTTCTGCCTTATTTATGTCAATAGCAGAACGGGTCCTTTTCTTCCAAGGCAAACTGATAATATTGTCGATGTAATTCCTGACCACTGTTGTTTCTGCAGACATCGGTGGCATCTGTCTGAGTTTTTTCAACTCTTTTTCTGCTTTCTCACGAACAGATTGCGGTAGTTTCTTTTTCGCCAGAGCCTGCTCCAGTTCACCTATTTCACCACCGCCTTCACCCTGCCCCATTTCATCCTGGATAACTTTGATCTTTTCTCCAAGATAATAATTCCGCTGGGTAGCACCCATTTTTTTCTTAACCTTTGCATGGATAGCCTTCTCCAATTCAGCTAGCTCCTGCTCTCGGTAAAGGGCCTCTAATACGCGCAAAATTCGATCAGGCAGCAAAGCTGTCTCAAGAATCTCCTGTTTGATGCTGGTTTTAAGAGGGATATGAGCGCAAATCATATCAACTACACGAGATGGATTTTCAATACCTACAATTGTTTTGCGAACTTCATCAGGTATTTTTTTATTTGCCAAAACGTAACGATCAAATGCTCGCCGCAATTCCCGTATATAGGCAACGACCTCAGGATCATCATGTCCTGAATCCTTCATATCCTCAACTTCAACAGAGAAATAAGGCTCTTCATCAAGATGAGATAGAACTTTTGCCCTTCTATTACCTTCAACCAAGGCCTTGATAGTACCATCAGGAAGGCGCAGCAATTGCATTACCTTAGCCAAGGTACCAATGTAGTAGAGATGATCAACCTGAGGATCATCAACACTTGCATTTTTTTGAGTCACCAAAAAAATCAGTGATTGATTTTCCATGGCACTTTCCAGAGCTTTAATGGATTTTTTCCTGCCCACTACCAGAGGAGCAACCATACCGGGAAAGATAACAATGTCCCTGAGTGGCATCAGGGGAAATATTGCAGATTCTGTATTACTCATAAGTTCTCAGGCACTTTTCTTGGTTTCAGTATTATCATACAAAATAACCGGATATTCACCATTAGTGACTACCTGTTCATTGATGACACATTCAGTGGCTTTTTCATCAGAAGGCAATTCGTACATCACATCCAGCATGGATTCTTCCATGACAGAACGCAGACCTCTTGCTCCAGATTTCCTACCCATGGCTTTTTTAGCAATTGCATCAAGGGAACCCTCGGTAAAGCTGAGTTTTATCCCCTCAAACTCAAAAAGCTTCTGGTACTGTTTAGTCAAAGCATTTTTGGGTTCCTTCAAAATCCTGATGAGATCATCCTCTACCAGTTCCTCCATTGTAGCAATGACAGGTAATCGACCGACAAGTTCTGGAATTAAACCAAATTTCAACAAATCTTCTGGCTGAATCTGAGAAAGAATTTCACCAATTTTTTTCTTGGATTCTCCCACAACTTTAGCACCAAAACCAATAGCTTTAGAACCAGTACGCCTTTTAATCACACCATCAAGGCCAACAAAAGCACCACCAACAATAAAGAGAATATTGGTTGTATCTATTTTGACCAATTCCTGCTGAGGATGTTTCCGACCACCCTTAGGAGGCACTGAAGCAACAGTTCCTTCAATAATCTTCAATAAAGCCTGCTGCACGCCTTCACCAGAAACATCTCTTGTTAAGCTGGGACTATCTGATTTACGGGCAATCTTATCTATTTCATCGATATAGATAATACCTCGTTCTGCCTTTTCCATATCATATTCAGCAGCCTGTAAAAGGTTAACCAGAATATTTTCTACATCATCTCCAACATAGCCAGCCTCTGTTAAAGTAGTGGCATCTGCAATAGTAAAGGGAACATTTAAGATTTTAGCAAGAGTCTGTGCGACAAGAGTTTTTCCACTTCCAGTAGGGCCTAATAAAATAATATTGCTCTTCTGTAACTCAACATCATTGACCAATTCAATAGCTTGGGACTCGATCCGTTTGTAATGATTATGTACAGCGACGGACAACACCCTTTTTGCATAATTCTGCCCAATAACATACTCATCCAAATGTGCATGAATATCTTTGGGTTTCAATATCTTTTCAGGTTGTTTTTCACTTTCCTCTTCGACGACGGTGTCCTGAACTATTTCGTTACAAAGGTCAATGCATTCATCACATATATATACATTTGGCCCAGCTATCAGCTTGCCGACTTCATCCTGATTCTTCCCGCAAAACGAACAGGTACAGGAGATATCAACATCTCCACTAAAGTCATCACTCATCTTACTTCTCCTCGTCAGTATCCTGGCGATTGATCAATACTTTGTCAATAATACCATATTTAAGCGCCTCATTCGGACTCATAAAATTGTCACGATCCGTATCATTTTGGACTTTCTTTACAGTCTTTCCGGTATGATGTGCTAAAATTGTGTTTAAATCCTTGCGCATTCTTAAAATCTCTTTGGCATGGATATCAATATCAGTGGCCTGTCCTTGAAAACCACCCATCGGCTGATGAATCATAATCCGTGAATTAGGCAGGGAAAAACGTTTCTCAGACTTCCCGGCAGCCAGCAAAAGAGCGCCCATAGATGCTGCTTGCCCCATACACAGCGTTGCTACATCACAACGCACATATTGCATCGTATCATAAATAGCCAAACCAGCAGTTACTGAACCACCTGGAGAATTAATATAAAAAGTAATATCCTTATCCGGATCATCAGCTTCCAGGAACAACAATTGAGCAATTATCACACTTGCTACAGAATCGTTGACACCTGTACCCAAAAATATAATCCGCTCTTTAAGGAGTCGGGAGTAAATATCAAATGCCCGCTCACCTCTCGGGCTCTGTTCAACAACCATGGGAACCAGGTTCATAGAATCAATCTCCTTGGACAAATAAACTAAATCGGCTTAGCAAAGAAAGTAAGCACTCAGTTATTAATTGAAAGCATAAAAATGTAAATCCCAACACAAAAACAAAAGCCCCAAGCCTGAAATCTGTTTCAAAAAAACTCAGATTACAGAATCAGGGTTATCGTATTCTCTTAACCTACTGATCAAACTAAAAATTATAACGGGCTTGACTATAATTCGCAGCTCCATGAAAACAAAATATCCTGATACAATTAAATAACCATTTTGCGAGAAAAGATTAGCGCTCATCTCTCATTTTCCATTTATACTAGCATACAGGAAATAACACCTGCCCTGAATCCTTAACGAAACAAGGCAGGTGAAAATTGGAGCCACAACAGAATACAGGATTTTCACCTGTGCGGGAAGTCATATTGTGGACGGGTATAAATTACTCTGTAGATTTTTGTGCTTCCTCTGAATCATCGACTTCCGTTTCAGCAGATTCACCTGCGACAGCTTCAGCAGCAGAAGAGTCGACTGAGTCGGCTTCTTCAGCTGTAACTTTTTCAGGCGCAGCAGCATCAGCCTCTACTTCCACCAACTTTGCTTCTTGGCGAAGAAAAGTAAGAATTTTTTCATTGAGTAATTCATTAATAAAAGGCATCAACTCCTCACGGCGCTGAAAATACTGTTTCACCTCGGGAATACTCATGTTGTACTGATCAGCTATTCGCTTATATCCGCGTTCAATATCCTCATCCTCGACTTTTATCTCTGCTGCTTCAGCAATTTTTTTCAAGATAAAGTCACCTTTCACGCGCTTTTCAGCAACAGGTCTGTTCCGCTCAATCAGATCATCACGGTTAATACCTGCAGATTCAAGACTCAACCCACTTTTTTCCAAGTTAGCCTCAGTCTGCTTGATCATTTCCTCAATTTCAAAGCGAACCAACCTTTCGGGTAAATCAAACTCATGGGCTTCAACAATTTTATGCATCAAGCGGTCAGAAATATCTCCTTCCTGAGCCTCTTCTTTACCTTTAGCAAGACGTTCTCTGATACCATTTTTTAGATCATCTAAAGTTTGGTATTCTTCTTCATTGATATCCTTTGCAAATTCATCGTCAAGCTCAGCTTTAATTCGCTCTTTGACAGATTTCACATCAACTTTGAATTCTACTTTTTTTCCTGCAAGAACCGGATTTGGATAATCAGCTGGAAAATCAATCTCATAAAGTGTTTTTTCACCACTCTTCAAACCAAGGAGTTTCTCTTCAAACTCTTCTCCGAGCCGACCAGTTCCAATATCAACAGAAAAATCTTCGTTATGTACCTGTTTCATCGCACTGCCTTCATGGAAACCTTGAAAATCCACGACAGCAATATCATCCTTGGTAATTGCATGGTCTTCATCAGCGGTACGAAGAACAGCTTTTTCCTTACGCAATACCTCAATTTCGGCATCCACTTCCTCATCGCTGACAACAACAATAGGTTTCTCCACAGTGATACCTTTGTATTCACCCAATTCAAAATCAGGTTTAGTGTCAACCTCTGCAATATAAGTCAAAGTGCCATCATCATTAAATGTGTGCTCTAAAATTTCAGGATGGACTACGGGATCAACATTTTCCTGTTCTACGGCATCAAAATATGTTGCCTGAACCAATTCTTCCACAACACCAGCCTGGACCTGATCTTTGAATTTTTTCTCCAGAATAGTCTTAGGAATCTTACCTTTCCTGAACCCTTTGATACTTACTTCCTTTTTAATCTTATTGTAGCCTTTATCAAGCTCCTTGCGGACCTCTTTCTTTGGAAGAGTGATGGTCAATTTTCTTCTGAGGGCTGATACGTTTTCTACTTGCACATCCATGGATTAGCTTCCTTTTTTTTCATGTTGCCTGCCTAATGGCAGATTATATTCTATTCTGAATTGAGCGGTTATCAAGGCAGAGATGGACAATATCATAATTTGAATCTATAATTTTAATATTTGTTCACCTGAAAAATCTGTCAGAGACTTCCAATTATTTCGACGAAACCAAAACACATGATTCTTATCAAAAGATTGGAGCAGATCGAATGTAAATCACACAATTCTTACTGTATTCACTATATATATACACTGAACCCTGAATTGAAATAATCAATTCAGGGCATGGCTACCTCACATATATCCCACAAAACAGGGAGTTCTAACACAGCTTTAAAAACATGGTGCGAGAGGGGGGAGTCGAACCCCCAAGCACTAGGTGCGCTGGATCCTAAGTCCAGTGCGTCTACCAATTCCGCCACCCTCGCATGAATCTTAAATTAATAATCAATAATAATTGATCCGTCAAGTAAGGGTAAGTCGAAAAAAATGATATGCAATGAGAAAACAAACAATTAGCTTTTTAAATAATTGCACCAACGCCATATTATATTCAGTTACAACATCATTAAAATACAAATAACATACTAATATTAAACTAGTTCCACAAAAAACAATATCGCTCAGCAAGCCAATAAATCATCCTCATTAACAATCTCTTAATTCTTACCCTGTACAAAAACTAAAAATAATACATCCAGCTTAAAATACCGTATTCTGACTCAATACCATTTATTTTTTCATACTCCAAACGCAAGCGAATACTATTTTTCACATCAAGCACTAAATGCTGATTTAAAGAAACTTCGTAAAACATCTCATCAACACAATTACTCATTGTCAACACCTTTGCCACAAATCTACTTCGCCATTTTCTGCTAAGTTCACCAATCACTCCAGTTTCAATCCCTGTACCAAGACTAAACCCTTGCTGGAAACCCGGTCCAATCATAGCTGACGTACTTAATAAGCAATAACCTTTAACCGCTTCATTAAGGTAATAACTATACCCTGCACCAGCCTCTATATTTCCAGCCAAGTCCTTTTTTCCATCAAAGCTACTCAACTGCTTCAAACCAAGAGTAAATCCCCATGAAACTGGTTGGATTAAATAATTTACAGGTGGAACAGACAACACCTTAAAAAAAGATAGAGATTCTAGCTCAAGATCATTCTGCTCTGGATAATAACGAAGAACTGTATCCAAAAAAGCAAGCTCAGCTCCCTCAACATAGCCCGATGAAGGATCTAGTAAATCATGAAGCACTGGACGCAACTCCGCCTGAATAAAATCAGATGTCCCTAAAAAACTTTTCCCAAAAGATACCCTTGAAGCCGGATGTCTCAGATCTGGTCGCTCTTGAGGCGTCACTATAACTGGTTGCTGAGAAGTCACAGGATTCTGACTCCTTGCCTGAAACAATTGATTGATGCGAAAATCATCGTGAACATCTTCCTCGTTTTTTCTTATCTGTAGATACAAAAGATAATCAAGTGCAAGTTCCAGAACTTGAGCTTTTTCCTTTTCGGCCCAAGATTTGTTTTTTATCTCTTGTAAGGATCTATTTGTTTCAGCCAAATTTTCAGCAACCTGTAGCATCTCCAAATTAAGACCAGACATCCTTTTTTCCAACACACTGTAGTGCGAAGGACGAAAATAATACTTATCATTAACGCCATATGCATCAACCAGGATACGGACAACTTCACTGGGAGTTACCCAGAACTCATAAGAGCTTCCTGCTCTCCTTGATTTTTCAGGCCGCACAGCTTCCAGAAGCGTAAGAAGATGGAAAGAACAGTTTTCATTAAGGAAATAGTAATCAATAGAACCACTTTGCAGCTCCCAAACATGTAAAAGCAAAGAAATAATTTCCTCTTGAGTAAAATCAAGCAGATATTCCCAGATGTCTCGACTTTCCAAATGACTGTACTTGCGAACCTGCTGAAAATATGGTTCCACCAGAAAACGCCCCTGATACCCACCGGTAAGCCCTTTAAAGGCATAAACAGGTCCTCTTTCCTGCTGAGCTTCGGCAACAAAACTGATGGTATAATCCAGCAAACTATTTTTTAAAGTTCTACCATTTTTATTTAAACGTAAGAATGTATGACCAAACATGGAAGCAGGATTATTGAGATACGCTACAGGGAAAATCAAGCTAATGGATTCAGCATCAATTTCCTCCAGCCACCTGGTCAAATCCTCACATTTCTGATCTTGAAGTAACTCAGGGTTAAACTTAAGTTTTTTCTTGAGCCAGGCATATCGAGCAGGGTATTTACACTGCGGATGCTTTTTCCCTAATCCCATACGTGAAGAATCAAAAAATGAGGTGAGCGTAGCCACCAGTTCTCTCTCTGGACTATATTTCCCAGCTGCATCTATGAAAAAAGCATCAGAATCCACATAGCTTTCAACACCTGATCCCCAACTATCTTGCTGATACAAAAGTAAATGATGCCATTTCGACATCTCCCACAATTTATCACGAGAAGCAGTTTCCACTAATATCTGCAGATATGAAGTATTATCTTGCGTAAACCCGGTAGAAGGGAAAAAAGAAGATAAACAAATTAATAAAAAGAGAAAACAGAACCTGAAAAGCAATATTGGCGAGAAAAACTTGTTAGCCAGAAAAAACATTACAAGAGACACACTTTTCCATATCAGTGAATGCGGTAAATTACAATTGCGTCGAGGCCATTGATGTTTTAACAGTTTTATAAAAACTTAAATCCAATTCCTGATTAAGAGAAGCTATCATCTCTGCAGAAGTAGTTGATTCAGAAGGAAACAACAGGGAATAACGTTTTTTTGCAAAGCAGAGAAACTCACTTTCTCTTTCAGACGGTATGTGTAGCAATAAACCCAGTGCAGACACATACTCTCCGGCTCCTACAGCTATATCAAATTTAACTCTGGCAAAATTCTTAAAGACAAACTCCTCAACCTTGGCTGAATCTTCAAAAATAGAATCCGGGCTGGAACTGGAAACAAAACCAGAGGAAACATCAACGACATTACCTGTCATATCTGTTGCAGTTTCACTCGGCGCAGAAGTTGTCGTACATCCTGCAAACAAGGCGACCCACAAACCAAAGAACAAAAAACTAATTAATTTATACAGTTTCATCTTGTAACCTTATTTCAAAATCCTGATATTTTCTTAAAAAAATTGAACAAAACAATCTTATTCAACAGTATTATTCGACTTCCCCTTGCGCAAGAAAAACATGATCATTATATTGCCCTGAACTGGCAACTTGATGATACTAAATATCTCAACTTGAGTTCTATTGCATTCTTATCCTGATCATGCCCTGCAAATTAAAAGAACTAACCAGCCGTGTTGAATTTTTTTTTACCAACCATATAACAAGCAAGACATGCAAATAACACAAAAAATCAAGCATTCACAATGCTATTTCCAAATAAAAACATACCAAAATTACAAAAGCCCCAATAAATGTTCAGAAGTACCAACAGAAGCAAATAGTCAAAGAACAGCTAACAACAGGCTCCTTTGAGAATAATCCCGAACAAAGTTTCCCTTGCGTTGTATGCATCCTGCCATGTAGAAAGGATATATACTACATTTCATAAAGATATCTTTATAATCAACTAACCACTAGGTAACACTATGAAAAAACTACTTTTAATCTTAGCACTAACCATATTTTCTGCAAACATTCTGCAGGCACAAACCTCTGAACCAGCCTCCGGAGACATGGTTGACTGGTCAATTTTGGCTACCTGGAAACTGGACGCAGTACCTGTAGATATTGCCCATTCACTTGACCAGAAAAAAGTTTTTATTCTTGGTTTTGACAGCAAAGTTCACATTTACGCGGCAAACGGCCTGAAACTAGGCGTAATACCAGTCAGCAAAGGAGTCACAGCAATTGATATCGCACCAAGGGGAGAACGACTTTTTCTGATTAACGGAGAAGATAATTCTTTCACTGCTGTCAGCGTAGGATTTCCGGTAAAACTTGATATCTCCCGCGCTCCTTTTCTTGGAAATGAAAATGCTCCTGTAACCCTAACAGAGTTTTCTGATTTTGAATGCCCTTATTGCAGCAAAGTCAAACCATTACTGGATAAACTGCTGGAGAACAATCCCAACACACTCAAAATAGCATTCATGCACATGCCACTGAACAATCATGAATATGCTCAGCCAGCAGGACACGCTGCCATCGCCGCTCAAAACCAAGGAAAATTCTGGCAGATGCACGATGCCCTGTTTGCAATCGAAGAAATAGATCTGCAAAAAATTGATGCTGCCGCTAGAAGCATTGGCCTGGACATGGATAAGTACCAAAAGGACATGAGCAGCCCTGAAACACAACAAAGACTGCTGCAAGACATGCGCGCTGCTAAAAATGCTGATGTTAGTGGAACTCCGACCATCTTCATCAATGGCAGACGCGTTATGCAACGCGACCTGGCAACCATGCAGTCTATGATAGACAAAGAAATGAAAATAATTCAATCCGACAAGGCAAAATAGATTGAAGCCTGCAAAAAAGCTGAACAATATAACAGAAAAGGAGCTTGGTTTTTCCAACAATGCCACAGCCCAGCTCCTTTTTGGAGACCTGAACAAAAACCTTATCACCCTGGAACAGGCCACTGGAGCTGTCATCAACAACCGAGGCAACTCTTTACTTATCAAAGGCCGTAACCATGAAGTCGAACTGACAGTATCAGTCCTTGAACAACTGTATAACCTGATACACAAAGGGCATCCGATTTTTGCCCAGGACATTGCCTTTGGAGTTAAAATTCTTGAATCATCACCCAAGTCACGCCTGGAAGAAATTTTTTTAGACAAAGTTTATATCACCTCAAAAAACAAGGTTATATCTCCCAAAAGCGTAAACCAGAAAAGCTATATTGAAGCAATTCGTCGCCACGATATAAACTTCGGTATCGGACCAGCAGGAACCGGTAAAACTTATCTTGCTGTAGCTATGGCGGTCTCGGCTCTGGCCAGCGGTCAGGTTCGCTCCATCATTCTCACCAGACCAGCCATTGAAGCAGGAGAAAAGCTTGGTTTTCTCCCAGGTGATATGGCCCAGAAAGTTGACCCCTACCTGCGTCCACTAACTGATGCACTTGGAGACATGCTTGGCCAGGAACGATGCCAGGAAATGGTTGAACGAGGTGTTATCGAAGTAGCTCCCTTAGCATTTATGCGTGGTAGAACCCTGAACAATGGTTTCATCATCCTTGATGAAGCACAAAATACCACCCGTGAACAGATGAAAATGTTGCTTACCCGAATAGGATTTGACTCCAAAGCTGTCATTACCGGTGATATTACACAGATAGACTTGCCCGGATCTGTTAACTCTGGCCTTCTGGAAGCAAAACATATTCTAAAGAATATAAAAGGAATCTCCTTTACTCACTTTTCAGATTCTGATGTAGTTCGTCATCCTCTGGTACAGGACATTATCAAGGCCTATGACAATAAAAAGAAATATCCCGAAACTAAACACCGAAGACATTCAACAGGTAAAAGCGGGAATTAATTATTCATTCTCACCCTAATTTAGCCTTCTAATTTTACAATATGCCAGCACACTTTACATTTAATCATTGCACCAGAGACTTTCACTTCTGCAAAAAAAACATGCAGGAAACGATTAACTGGCTGCTCAACAGATTCAAGCTCCGCAGTTACAACGTCTCCGTGGTACTACTCAATGATCCCGACATTGCAAAATACAATAAAAACTACCGTCATCGCCAGGGACCGACCAATGTACTATCATTTCCTTTTTCCCAACCGGTGGAGCTCACAGACAACACCATTCAGATAAAAGAACTTGGCGACATACTCATCTCAATAGACACAGCTGCCCGCGAAGCAGACAAAGATAATAAGACTCTACAACTCCGGCTAACAGAGTTACTTATCCATGGCTTTCTTCACCTGTTAGGACACGATCACGAAAAGAGCGAAAAAGAAGCTTGGGCCATGTGGAATTTGGAAAAAAAACTCATAAAAAAAATGAAATCTACTAGGAGTAATACCATGACACAGCTTGCAATAAATGTTGACCACGTTGCCACAATCAGAGAAGCACGTGGAATCTCAGAACCAGACCCGGTGCTGGCAGCGGGAATCTGCGAACTTGCAGGAGCATCAGGCATAGTTGTCCATCTTCGAGAGGACAGAAGACATATTCAGGACCGGGATGTACAGCTACTCAAACAAACAGTTAAGAGCAAGCTGAATCTTGAAATGGCCACTTCAAAAGAAATTATAAAAATTGCACTGGATTTAAACCCCGACATGGTCACTCTGGTCCCGGAGAAACGACAAGAATTAACAACTGAGGGGGGACTGGACATTATAAGTAACGAGAAAAAAATCCGAAAGACTATAGAAAAAATGAGTAAGGCAAATATCCCGGTTAGCATTTTTATCGACCCGGATGCTGAACAAATTGAAGCCGCTGTGGATGTTGGAGCCACTTTTGTTGAACTGCATACAGGTTGCTATTGTGATGCTGTTACAGAAAAAGATCGCAACAAGGAATTCCATCTAATAGAAAGTTCAGCAGAACTAGCTTTTGATTCCGGCCTGCGCGTTAATGCCGGTCACGGGTTAGACTACCTGACCACTTCCAGAGTAGCAGCACTTGATACTATTGAGGAATTAAGTATCGGCCATGCCATTATCACCAGAGCTGTCTTTGTTGGTCTGGACCAAGCTGTCAGAGAAATGCTGGACATTATTTATAGCTCATAAAAACTATTACCTCCTTGAAAAGGAATTTCATTTGCTAAAAGTCATTTCAAAAAGGCGGTAGTTGTAGATATCAAAATTGGTACAAATTAAAATGTAGAAAACAGCTCATAGATGACACCTGAAAATCGAATATGAGCTGTTTTTGCCCAAACAGACATCGAGCATGGCATCATAAAACTCTACAAATCGTGTCAGCTCAAAGTATTTCGTCTTATCCTGATATTATCAAGCAATTGTGCCACGCTCAATTCTCACTGGAATCTCTAAGTAGCTGGCGAAACAGGGTTATTTCTTGCGGCAACAGATCGTTTACGGGCGGGCTTTTTTTTCTGGCAAAGAAGATCTTTAGCAGATATCTGATTCCTTCCCTTGGACTTGGCTGCATATAATGCTTTATCCGTAGCTTCAATAAAATCTTTAAGCGATTTATTGTTACTGGGAATAATACTTGCTACACCTGCACTAATAGTAATACGATCACTCACCACAGAATATTCATGTTTAATTTTAAGGTCATATATTGAAATTCTGATATTCTCAGCAATCAAAGCTGCGTGTTCTATATTTGTACTGGCCAGAATAACCGCAAACTCCTCGCCTCCATATCTGGTCACCAGATCTCCTGGTCTGTTGCCAAATCTGCAAATTGTCCTACCTATCAACCTTAAACAATTATCCCCTGCAGGATGCCCATAATTATCATTGTAAGATTTAAAACAATCTATATCAAAAAGAATTAAAGATATAGGAACATTCAAACGCACTGATCGGCGCCATTCATTTTCTAGAAATATATCAAAATGTCTTCGGTTAGCAATACTTGTGAGACTGTCACGTAGAGACAACTGATGGACTTCTTCTTCGGCTATTTTTCTGGGAGTGATATTAAGATGTGAAACAACATAATGTTTTGGCCCGGTCCAGTCCAAAATATTTACCTGCATCATAAACCATCTTTTTCCATTAGCACAGTCACATGCATATTCATGATAAAAGACAGATTTTCCTTTTCTGACAACCCCTTGCAATCCTCTAGAAACTCTACTAACATCTTTACTATCAATAATCCCAGACATCCTGAAAGCATCTAAATATTTCCTGCCACGCCAATCAGTGATTTTTTCACAACAATTTTCAATTGCAAATTGCGTCCAGGCAAAATTGACCCATTGAATCTCCCCCTGAGCATCAATGATAACAATATGCTCTCCAAGAGAATCCAAAACAGATCTCAGAAATTCAAACGATTGGGTGTTGTTATCTTTATTATCTTTCTCAGTCATGCTCAACACATCCGGAAATAAGACCACAAAGAAGCTTCGCTTGACATAATCCAACTGCAACAACAAGTTGCATCACAGCTATTTATGTGCGGAATATTTTCAGTATATCCAAAAATTATATCACAGAATTAAAAAATAACGTTACATTAAAAGAACTATTTCCAATTGACATGATAGCCAGAAATTTTCAAACACTGTTACAAACTAAGCAATGTTCATTAAAACATAATTTGACAAGTATTTGCAGCACATGATAGTCTTCAAGAAGACAAGCTGTCTGGACATTCCATCATGATTCCTGCTAAAAAATATTTACCAGTTTGATTTAAACAACAACCCAATATCGGTAAAAATCCAAAACCTGCTCAAGTTATCAAAATTACAAACAATTATTTCTATAAAACTTATAACAATTCAGACCCTTTTCAACTTTCTTAAATGGAGAAACGTACCATGACTGTCAAAGAAATCAAAATGATTGCAAAACAAATGGGCATAAAGCCCGCCAAAATGAAGAAACAGGAACTCATCAGATCAATCCAGAACAAAGAGGGCAATAACCCCTGCTTCCAAAACGAAATCAATTCCTGTCAGCAACAGGATTGCTGCTGGCGTAAAGACTGCATTGATTGAACCATGAAAAATGGTTACATTTCATATACCTGCAAGCTATAAAACAAGTTGTCACTTTTTTCTTTTATAGTCTTTTGGGCGGGAGAGACTCTCGATAGGGTATCTTGAAGAAAACTTTTTTTTCAAGATTAAGGCATACTCTAAATTTTACTGCAGGCATATAGCTAATATACCGAGGATAAGATTCTAAGCGTAATACCAAAATTGAGCGAAAAAACAATTCTTCAACGTACCCTTTAATTAGAAAACAACAAACACAAGTCGTGGTCATCGAGATGCAGCATGTGGCTTTTATCTTTTTTTAATCAATTATAGATGCTCCAAAAAGAGTTGCGATCCTCTCAAACATTGTTTCAAGAAAAGTGATAAATCTTTAAATTTACCAAAGGTTATAAACTTAAAGATTTTTCCTGTTGGCAGAGACGACAAGTCTTTTAGACTTCAATGACGCCATCATTTATCAACCTGTTATAATAATTATAAATGAAAACCATCCTCCTGATTGAAACAAAAGAAAAAGACAGACTCCTTGTTGATGACATTCTCAAGAAGAGAACCAACTACTCATTAATTCAGGCTCATGATGGAAAAACAGCTCTTGATGTCCTGGCTTCTTCACACCCTGACCTTGTTATAGTCAACCTCGACATACCTCAGGCAAATTATTTACGCCTCATCATCAAATACATTGGTAAAGAATACTTTAAATGCCCGGTAATTACTCTTGCAAATCACTATAACGATGACAACAGAACACGACTGGATAAACTCGGAGTATTCAAGCACCTGGAAAAACCACTGGACCCCAAAACTCTGATTGACAATGTAGAAGCAGAACTTTACCTGCGTCCAAAATCACGAATTTCAGGTATTGCCAGCAGTACTTTTTTCCAACTGATCCAACTCGATAGAAAAACATGCACACTCCGCATCATCAATCAAAACAGAATTGGAGTCCTGTATTGCTACGAAGGAAACATCGTAGACGCTGTGGCAGCAGACCTTTCAGGCACAGATGCTGCCATTGAAATTGCCAGCTGGGATCCTATTACGATTATCATGCAGGAATTTTGCAGATTCAAAGAATCAAAATTTTCTGCGTCTATGGAATATATCCTCCTGGAAGGTGCCAGGAAAAGAGATGAGCTCAATTCAGACTCTGAAGATGACGAAACTATTTTAAATGAGGAAGACCTCGAAAAATTCACATTCGATCCTGGATCAACAACTCAGGCGAACACCCCAGTAGCCGATGAAAAACACTCAGCTTTCAGCAGCTATACTGACATCGAATATTACTGGACTGAATTAGAAGATATAATTAAAGCTGAATCCAAAGAGGTTGCTCTCTCCAAGCTAACTGAAACAGAATCAATCACAACAAATTCAATTGCAGGATATGCTGTGATTACGCATGAAGAACAAATTCTTACACTTGACAATTTTGATGAGAAATATGAAAAATTCATCATAGATACAGCCACGAATTTGACAGAAATAAAAGATAATTTTGACTTCAACAATCCAATCTTTTTCCAGTTGAATCTGTTAGGTGGTAAAAAACTACTTGTTCTGGTTGGGCGACAGGTTCTGGTTGGCCTCATCATCATCAACAAAACACCAGATTCCGCTTAGCATAATGTTGCAGCATCCCAAGCAAGTACTAACTTTCTCAATTAGGTAACAAATAATAATCATGAAAACTTCATACAAAATGGTTTAAATGATTGAGAAACGACAGCACCCTCGTTTTGATCCTGAATTTTTCCTACAGGTTTTTGATCTAAAAACCAACTTGCCAGTGGGCAAGGTTATAAATATCAGTAAAACTGGAATGTTGTTATTATGCGAAAAATCTCTTAAAGAGGAAGATAAATACGCTTTCTGGGTGGAAATTCCATATGGGTATACTACAACTCAACACGTTGCCTTTAAAGCCCAATGTGTCTGGTTAAAAAAAATTACTCATGAAAAGGAAATAAACTGTGGATTTGTATTTATCAATCCCAGTAAAAAATTCGCTATATTTATCAATGAATTAATCAACCATATTTCTTTTAAATACAAACAGAAAACTCCTGAAATACTATCAAAATAGTATCAGACATTCTGGACACATCGAGGAATAAAGGCATTATGGATCGAGTACTTATCGCTGAAGATGATCCTGTTCTTACAAAAATACTGAAAAACTATCTAAAGAAAGACAAAGATATATTTGAGACTGTCACTGTTACAAACGGATTGGAAGCAATCCATGTACTACAAAAGTATCCAGTATCACTACTGGTTACAGATCTGAAGATGCCAAAAATAGACGGCTTATCCCTTCTTGCCTACATGAGCCGTAATTACCCTCATATCCCCTGCATAATTATCACGGCACACAGCACTCCAATTTTAAAAAGAAAACTTGAACGGGAAGTCGTACGATACCTGGAAAAACCATTCAAAATGAAAGATCTTTCCCTGGCTATCAAGAATTCTCTTTACCCCGATACCAGCCTGAAAAGCGTCCAAGCAATTTCTATTGTCAGCTTCCTGCAGCTAATTAAACTGGAAAAAAAGACATGTCTTTGTGAAATAGAATCACCGAAGGGGAATAAAGGATGGTTTTATTTTCAAAACGGTACTCTCTACGATGCCGCCTATAAGGACATTCAAGGAGCTGAGGCTGCCATCGCCATGATTTCAACAAATAGCTGTACAATTCATTTCCAGGAACTTCCAGACAAATCCATTAAACATAAAATCTCTATGGACATTGCAGATCTTATTGTTCAAGCATCACAAAGCGATAACTTACCAAAACAAAAACTGCTACATCCAGCTCCTCAACAACAGCAAAATCCAGCAAAAAAACAAACAAACACTCGCAGTAACCTTCAAGCTCAAAAAAAGAATACCCTGACAACAGGACTGAAATCCTTATTCAAAATCTTTCCGGGATACCAGGGCGCTGCCATTCTTGACAATAATGGTAATGTTCTGGAATGTGATGTTGATAACATCTCTTTTGATTTAAAAAAAATACAGGATAGTTGCAAAAGCATGTCAAATGCTGCTTCTGATCTTTGCCAGAGTTGTAATATTGGCCCTTGGCAAGAAGCTCATATAAAAGGCTCTGAAGGATCGATACTGTTTCTATCTCATCTCTCAGCCATGAATGAAAATATTAAATTCGCTGTTTTTTTTGACTCATATGCAGATATTAAACAGAGTATAGAACAAGTAAAAGATCTCCTTCTTTCCTATCAATAAATATTCACATTTTCCAAAATACCACATCCTGCTTGCAACATATCTCTCTTGTTTCATTAACATTACAAAACTTTAACACAGCCCTTCCTCTAAAAAAGTGAATCGCTAATAGCTGAAAAAAGGTCCTTTTTCAACACACACCTTTCATTCAATCCCAGCTGACACTTATAGGCACAAACTATTCATAGATTCTACTTTCCCTTTATGCTACACAAAGAGAAATGAATAGATGTTCAGCTTCTAATAAATATTAATTTTCTGTAAACTTGTGCCAGGGCGGAGAAATGAGAGAAAAAATTCCTGTAAAACTGATACTCACTTTTCTTGTTTTTTGTGTAATTGCAGCAGGTCCAATAATGGATATATGGGCATCAGCAAAATCAACCAAACAGACCTGCCCTGAGATTAAATGCAACATCGAACATGTTAATAATTTCCCATGGCGGGTTTACTCAAGTGATTCAGCAAAAAACAGAACCCAGCATAATCATTAAAATTCAGAACCTCTCAAAGCTTGATCGATCTGCTAAACCAATAATTAGCCAAAAAGCTCATTCAACAGTATGACCAAGAGTGTTACGAACCGTTAGCAGTAAATCTCTGCGTGTTATAGGCTTCATTAAAAATCCACGAACACCCATTGCCTTGGCCCTGTCTTCATTGTGAATATCGCTAAAGACCGTGCAGATAATAATTGGTAAATCCTGCCTTATCTTTAAAATCTCCTGGGCGAATTCAAGACCGGACACCTTTTGCATATTCATATCCATCAAAACCAGATCAAATTCTCCCTGCTTACCCTTAAAAAGCTCTAAAGCTGCATCACTATCCGTACTTGTTGTTACCTGGTAGCCAAACTCCTTCAAAATTTCACTGATGACTATAACTATTAATTCTTCATCATCAACAACCAGTACGCTCTCTGTACCCCTTAACTCTTCAAGAGAAAGCGACGCTGTCTGCATAACTCCATTTCTTACAGAAGAGGGTAAAAAGAGGGAAAAAGTAGTTCCAGCACCCTGTGTGCTGTTAACACTGATATAACCTTTTAACGACTGAACAATTCCATGAACGACTGATAAACCCAGTCCAGTACCTCTATTTATGGTCTTAGTGGTATAATAGGGGTCAAAAATTCTCTCTAACACATCAGGGGATATTCCATGTCCAGTGTCACTTACCTCCAACATGAGATAAGCACCTGGTTCCAGTTGAGATTTTGCTGGTAAATCTTCCTTTTTCAGAGTCACATTAAAAAGGCCAACCTCAAGAGTACCGCCATCTTCCTCCATAGCATGATAGGCATTAATGCAGAGATTCATCACCACCTGATGAATTAAGGTTGAATCAGCGAGAATTTCTTCACACTCTGCATCAATCTTTGTTTTTATCTCGATGGTACTGGGGATTGAAGAACGGATAAACTTCAAAACTTCCTTAATTATTGGTTGGATCTTTAGTGATTGCAACTTGATTTGAGTTTGACGACTTATGGTCAGAATTTGCCGAATAAGCTCTGTGGCTCGATCACCAGCTCTGAGCACTGCCAACTGTCGTTCATGATCAGGATTATCTTTGGGAATATTTTGCAGTACCATTTCTGCAAAACCAATCAGCGGTGTTAGAATATTATTAAAATCATGGGCAATTCCCCCTGCCAGGGTTCCCACAGCTTCCATCTTCTGAGCTTTTAAAAGCTGTTCTTCTAACTGCTCTCTTTCTTTTTGAGCCTGCTTTCGCTCGGTAATGTTGCGTGCGACTAAAACGAGAATTGACTGTCCCACAATAAAAGAACGTTTGAGGGAAATCTCAACCCAAATTTCATCTCCACTTTTACTACGAATCAGCCAGTCAAAAACCTGTGTGCTATCCTCACAAGTCTGCGAAAGCCTTGTCATTAAATTATCAACACTAAACAAAGAGTTTTCACAACTCAGACTCTCAACCTGCAATTTCATGATCTCACCATGAGAATACCCGGTCATATTGAGCATTGTCTGGTTAACATCTAAAAGCGTTATGGTTTCCGCATCAAAAAGTAAAACAGCCTCACTAGTTGCATTATAAATTTCCCGGTATCTCTGTTCACTTTTTTGCAGAGCCTCACATACTTCTTGCCGTGCAGTTATTTCCTCACGCAACTGTACTGTTTTACGGGTTAATTTTGCGGTACGTTCCAAGACCAATTCTTCAAGATGCTGTTGCATCTTTTTTAAATCAAGATGAGTCTTAATTCGAGCAAGAAGTTCCTCTGCCTGATAGGGTTTTGTTATGTAATCTACAGCTCCAGCTTGAAACCCTTTTACCTTGCTGGGAGTATCAGAAAGGCCTGTCATAAAAATCACAGGTATATCTTGCGTATCTGCGGAAAATTTCAGATGGTTGCATGTTTGAAAACCATCCATCTCAGGCATTATGATATCAAGGAGAATCAAGTCAGGTTTATTGCAAGATACCAACTCCAGAGCCTGCTTCCCACTGGTTGCAAAAAAAGTTTGGTATTTGTTACTTAAAATTTCATGGATGACTTTAATATTATCTGGAGAGTCATCAACAATCAAAATTTTTTGTTTCTCAAATTCAGTGAACATTTTTACTCTTTGCTTAATATTGCCATTTTTAAAATGTCAACGACGCTAAATACGTCTTTGAATCAGTAGTACCCGCTGAAAATATCTCATCAAAACAGTAAAAGCAAAAAAAATCAAAAACTCAGAGTGGTTTTTAATTTTTCCACGACACTGACCGCTTCGTCAAAATCCAATCCATCAACCGCCTTCTCCAACAAGAACATATCTCTGCTAGATTTGATCTCTGGAAATTGCTGCGAGATCGTATTTATAATATTTTTTGCTGCAAGATCATTCTTACTCAACCGTTCTTTCAAAGAATCAAAATGCTTATCAAGTAACTTCGGATCAGAAATCAAAACCTTTTCAGACAATGAATCTACTACGTTCTGCTCTGGAATGAAATCGTTTATCAGCAGGTCAATGCTCTCCAAAACAAGTCTCAGATGACTCTTGGTTTGCTCAAAACGTAATTGCAGCATATTTCTGTTTTCAGGACTATCAAAGCTAATGACTTGAGTAATCACTGCCTCTAGGTCCTTTGCTGAATCACATAAACTATCAGCAGAGAGATTTGCTGAGGTGCCACTCAAAAGATGTGCCAGATTAAATGCAACATCCAGTTCGTTATTGATGATGGCCTTGTTAAAGCTATCTGACCAATCGCTATATTTTTCCTTAAATTTTTCAATAAGGGACCAAAACAGCTCAGTATTGCCATTAATTCTTTTAAGAAAGGTTTTTATCTCCATGCCTGGAATTTCGTCCGGTAAATTGGCAACCGTTTCACTTTTTTGGGGAACATTCTCATTATGTCCTTTCACACCAACTAATCTAGTGCCCCCCACCCATTGCTCTAAAATGGATAATAATTGATCAGAGTCAATCGGTTTAGAAACAAAATCATTCATCCCAACTGATATACATTTTTCCCGACTCCCCTTTAAAGCATCTGCAGTAAGAGCAATAATGGGCAATTGTCTCAGGGAATATTTATTTCTAACTTCCCTACTCGCTTCAAAACCATCCATACCCGGCATATGCAGATCCATGAGAATCGCGTCAAACACCTGTGGTTCCAGACTTACAAGCTTTACAGCTTCCAGGCCATCACTGGCAACGGTGACTGTAATTCCTTCATGTTCTAAAATATCACGAGCAACCATCTGGTTAATCCTATTATCTTCCACTAACAGGACATGAACGTTCTGACACCTGGCAGTTTCAGTTCTTGATTCATGAAGCATTTCACCTGAAGCCTGCAGGGTATCCTTTGCCACAAGCTCCATAATTGAACTGAACAACTCAGTCCTGCTAACAGGTTTAAATATGTATGAATTTAAACCGATCAGTCTAGCCTGACTAATAATTTTCTCTTGATCATAATGAGAAATCATAAGTATAATGGATAATGATTCAAAATCAGGGTTATTTTTTATCTTTATCGCTGTCTCAATACCGCTCATCTGAGGCATATTCCAATCCAATAAAATCACTTCATAGGGATCATCTTGTGCCAGAGCATTTTCAAGTGCACCCACAGCCTCTTTACCGGAACTAACACAATCCACACTGAGTGAAAAACCGACCAATAGCTCGCTAAGGATATCTCGAAAACTTGCATTATTATCCACAACCAATACACGAAATCCTTTTACAGGATCCGGAAGGACACAACCTGATTCAATGATTGAATGTTGCGCTTCCAGCTCAATCGTAAAGTAAAATGTGCTTCCTTTTCCTACTTCACTTTCCAGATATATATCACCTTCCATCAGCGAAACAAGCTGTTTGCAGATGGCAAGGCCGAGACCAGCTCCCCGGTGTTTACGAGTAACCGAACTATCGGTCTGAGTAAATTTTTCAAAAATATCGGCAAAATTCTTTTTCGGAATGCCAGATCCAGTATCCTTAACAGAAAAAAGAAGCTTTATTTTACCTGAATTGGCATAAGACTCTGCAACAATCATTACCCGAATAACAATCTCTCCCTTATCAGTAAATTTAACTGCATTGCTAGTTAAATTAGTCAACACCTGACCGATTCGGAGAGGATCCCCAACAAGATCAACGGGCACTGAAGATGAAATGGAAACCATGAGTTCCACACCTTTTTCTTCAGCAGAAAAACATAATAATTCAGAAACCTGATTGATCACTTCAGAAAGCCGAAAAGGTTTCTTTTCCAAAGCAAGATTTCCTGATTCAATAATTGAAAAATCAAGCAGGTCTTCTATTATTCCTAAAAGATTATAACCAGCGCTCTTAATATTTTTCAAATATCCTTTCGGCTTAACAGGAAGAGGAGTTTTCAAAGTTAAGTTAGTCAACCCGATAATAGCATTGAGTGGAGTCCGAATTTCATGGCTCATTTTGGCAAGAAACTCACTTTTAATCCTATTAGCCTGCTGAGCCTCATCTTTTGCCTGACGCAAATCAACAATACTTGTCCTGATCTTCTCCATAAACAATTGAATTGTTTCGCTAAGTAATAATAATTCATTGCCAGAGGAGGATGTTTTAAGATCATAATCAAAATGAATCCCGGCAAAACTGGCTACTTCTGCAGACAAACGCTTCACTCTCAGCACAACTATTAAAACTATACCCAGAAGAATTAGTATTATAGTGCTTGCCAGAATAATACGATTAGTTCTTTCTGTTGCCAGCAAGCGATCACTGAACTGCTCCACACGCCTTTTATCCACCAAAACTGCCAGGTTAAGATTCAGCTCAGAACTGCCATAATCATGACTGTCATTTGCTACGGTCAGATAAGCATCCCTGAGACTGGAAAGATAACTACCTTTTTCAATGACATTACTGTTATTGCTGGCTGCCACACGTCGTTGCTCCCCAATGGCAACGACCACCGAAAATGACTCGGGCCCGGAATAAGGCATAATGTTTTGCAACCAGATATCATCTATAATTTTGATTATTAACAGATACGCCAGCAGACTCCCTTCTCTTTCATGAACAGGAACAGCTACACTGAAAAATGGTACCTCATCAAGAATAGTGACATACGTCTGACCATGACTCCTGGCAAGAATCAAGGAAAGATTATCTGAAATTGCAGCAGGAAGATTATCCCCGGAGACAGAAAATGTCTCCTGCAATTGTTTATCAGGAGACACAAGAATAAAATGACTGGGCTGATAAGTTCTCCAGCGACTGGCGGGAGGCAACCAGGAGGGAATACTGGTGTGAGAAATAATATTTTTGGGAGTATTTACGGTGCGTTGCTGAGCATAACAATACTCCACAAGGGAACGATGCTCAACCATGAGTAAAGTCATGCTGCGCAATCGTCCCATATACTTATCTATTCTTCGGTGAACATCATCCAGGCCAAGACCCAGCTCCTTTTTTATTTCATAAACAGCCTGATTTCTAAAATTCTTTGACAGGACGATGTCCATTAGTAAAGAAAGCAGTACAACCAGCAAACAGATGATAATAGCCTGCCAGGTTAGAGAAAGTGATGAAAGTTTTCTAGTCATTACCTGGTTCGCCAATCAACTCATCAAAATGAAACTGCCATTTATTCATTTTTAGCTGTTTGGTTGATACAAAAAATTTATCTGTTTGCTCAATCTCATGAAGTCTCTTCATAATATATCCAATCAGTTTACCAGCCACAGGATTTGCAAGCTCAGCTTTCCATGAAGTAAAAGCCAACGATCGATAAAAAGGATATTGATTGCTCGCTAATGCGCGTTTATCACTTGGATGAAAACCATCAATGCGCAAAATTTTCAAATTATCACGGTTTTCTTTTTGATCAGCAATCCAGGCAGCAACAAAACCAATCCCCCGCATACTTTTTGTTTGCATAAGGACGTCCTCAATACTTCCCAGATCATTAATCATTGGAGAAAATAAATCCTCATGGTCCAAAATCACTCGCCAATGTCCGGGACGAATTTTACAATGCAACCTGGTAATCAGGGTAATTGGCTTGTCAACTAATTTTGCTGCAGGGTCACTGAGTTCAGACCATTTTTTAATTGCGCCACTATAAATTTTTCGTACTTCATCCATTGTAACATTATTTACAGGATTTTCTTTTGGTACAACAAGAGCTACAGGGGTTATGCCAACTGAATGAAAAATCATACCTGGCAACCTGTCTGAAGAAGCTGGCGGACAACAATACGCACCGATATCTACCTGCTTGCGGCTTAGTAATCCCGACGTAATTCCGCATGTTCCATGAATAATTTTAATTGTCAGTTTATTTTCTGCCGCAAAAGTATCTATAAAGGGCTTAAAAACCGGGTATACATTCTGATCCAGTGTGATCAGTAAATCAACATCTTGATGCTCTCTTGGATATTGAATCTTTTTTTGATTCCACTTGGAGGTAACAATTGAATGATTTTCTCCAGGTTCTGAAAATGCTGGACCGCGAAGTGCTTTGGTAGAAGATGGAGCCTCTGCTGAATACCCATCAACAGCAAACCATGCTAAGACAATGACACAGCAAACTGTTAATAAAAACCTAGCTAAATGAACCTTTGTCATGCTCTTCTCCTTTTAATTATCATATATGAAATGCTATAATATCGTAATAAACTAAGTAACAGGCAATAAACACTCGCTAAGAACAATACTCATTTTCAACAATTTCAACATAACAAGTTGAAGTTGTGACTGTTTTCACTTACTATATCATGATGATTGAATAATGATATATCAAATTCAATCCATGAAAATAAATACAATACTGCTGGTCACAAAAGACAACTGACAACTCTTATAGCACAAAATAACCATTTGATCTTACAGACTTTACCTAAACACTAATTCCTGTCGCCTAAGATTATGATAAAGGATATTTTGTAGCCTTAAACACACTATAATTATAAAAAAAAACAATAACTCAAGTGCTAAAAGAACCCAAAAGAATCCTGATTACCGATGATGAAGATGAGGTAAGATTTTTTCTTCGCTCCATGCTTGAAGATGCAGGATATGAAACAGAAGAAGCTGGTAGTGGAGAGGAAGCCCTGAAAATGGCTGAGAATACATCCTTTGATGTGATTTTGCTCGATGTCATGCTGCCGCAGATAAATGGCCATGAAGTCTGCAAACGCTTGCGAAATATAACAGCCAACGCCTTATATATAATAATGTTATCTGCAAAGGACAAAGCCCTGGACAAAGTTGAAGGATTTCGGTCCGGTGCTGATGACTATGTTGCAAAACCTTTCGACCGTCAGGAATTACTTGCCAGAGTAGAGCGAGGCTGGCAAACAGTCGAAAACCTACGCCTTGCAAAAATTGATTTTCTAACCGGACTGGTCAACAGACGGGGCTGTATTGAAATATTAACACGCGAAATGGCCCAGGCACTCCGATCTCAAAGCTCCCTTTGCCTGGCAATCCTCGATTTGGACTTTTTCAAACTCATCAATGATACTTACGGACACGTTATAGGCGACAATGTATTAATAGAGCTGGCAAAACTAATGCAAAAACATCTCCGCACCAGCGACTACATCCCAGCGCGGTTAGGAGGAGACGAGTTTGCCCTTGTTTTTCCATCTTCCGATCTACCCGATTCAGTAGCAGTATTGGAACGTTTGTGCGGAATTGTTTCCAACCATCTATTTCCCGAGGTTGGCGCCGGAACTCTTACTTGCAGCATTGGCCTCACCATACTCAACAAACAAGACCACCTGAAAACATTTTTAGACAGAGCTGATAAAGCGCTTTACTGCGCTAAAGAAAAAGGACGCAACCAAGTTTCAATTTTACAATAAACAGTACTCTACAAATCAAAACTAGTTAAAATACCCATAGAGGGAAACAACTAGCCAGCTTCTTCACTGTAAAATTTAATAATATTATTCGTCCAAACGATGATCCATCTCCAGTGCTGGCTTTTTGCTATCTGGTCGACCTACTACCTTGGCAGGCACACCAGCAACCGTTGAACGCGCCGGAACATCGTGTAAAACCACACTTCCAGCTCCAACCTTTGACCCCTCACCAACATTAACGTTTCCCAAAATTTTTGCTCCAGCACCTATCAAAACACCACGACGCACCTTTGGATGACGATCACCTGTTTCTCTGCCGGTTCCCCCCAAAGTCACTTCATGCAACATGGAAACATCGTCTTCAATAACAGCTGTTTCACCAATAACCACACTGGTAGCATGATCAATTAAAATTCCCTGACCAATCCTTGCAGCAGGATGAACATCCACTCCAAACAATTCTGAAATCCGATTTTGCAAATAATAGGCAAGTACCTGGCGTTCTTGCACCCACAACCAATGTGCTACACGATAAGACTCAAGAGCATGGAATCCTTTGTAGTGTAAAAATGGTTCTAAAAATCCATGAGTAGCAGGATCTCGACTAGTTATCGCGTCCAGATCCTTCCTAATAGCATTCCTTATGTCCAGAGAACTTGCAAAAGCATCACAGATAACATCCCTGATAGTCATAGCCGCTATATTAGGCCCAGCAAGCTTGGAGGCTAAATGAAAACTCAAAGCTGCTTCAAGGCAATCATGATTGAGTACGACGGAATGAAGATAACTGGTTAAAATAGGTTCTGCCTGACCTTTCTCTTGAGCTTCCTTCAACAAGGAACACCAAATATTATCTTGAGCTGTACCAAAATCCATAATCTTGCCACTTACAAAAAGTAAATAAGATCTATTTCAAGAAATTCAGATAATTATTAAGTATGAGTCTATCATGCTTCTACAACCTGCCCGTCCAGCACTTTCCGCACTACAATTGCTAATTCTTTACGGACAATCGGTTTCATTACATACTCCCGCACTCCCAGTGCAATAGCCTTTTCCCTGTTAATCAATTCACTGAATCCAGTACAAAGAATTATCGGAATATCTGGCTTGATTTCCATAAAATATTGGGCCAATTCAATTCCTGTCAGGTTGGGCATAGTCATATCGGTCATAACCAGATCATATTTATCTGCCTGTGCTTTAAACATATCAAGAGCTTCATCACTATTAGTAACAGATGTCACCTTATAGCCAAGATTTTCCAATATCCTTTTCTCCAGCCTGACTAATTCTTCTTCATCATCAATCAACAGTATTCTTTCATTCCCCGTTGGAATACTCTCAAAACCTTCCTCTTCCTCTTCAGTTGAAGATGCCATAATACGTGGTAGATAAACTTGAAAAGAGGTGCCTTTTCCTGGTTCACTGTACACAGAGACATGCCCCTCATGCTTATTAACAATTCCATGAACCAGCGCAAGACCCATGCCTGTACCCTCGCCATGCTTCTTGGTCGTGTAATATGGCTCAAATATCCGTTCTCTGACTGCCCGAGTCATTCCAGTTCCAGTATCACTTATTGTCAACACAACATAATTACCTGGATTTAGATGCAATGAAGAAACTTTACTATCACCTGGCTCGATTTCCACCTGCATCAATTCAATTGCCAAGGTCCCACCTTTTTCACGCATGGCATGATAAGCATTGGTGCAAATATTCATTATTATCTGATGAATCTGAGTTGGATCTGCAAGTACATTGTCATCTTCAGTAACGACATTATCCAGAATCTCAATGGTTGTTGGTATAGAAGCACGCAATAATTTCAAAGCCTCCTTTACTACAAGATGCACCTGTAAAGGCTTTCGTTCCTGATCATCCTGACGACTAAATGTAAGAATCTGCCGAACTAACTCCTTAGCCCTCTTTGTTGCCTTGAGCACCTGATTTAAATCAGAAACAGCTGATTCTCCCGACATTGCACTCATTCTGGCCAATTCAGCATAGCCTAAAATTGCTGCCAATATATTGTTAAAATCGTGGGCTATACCTCCGGCCAAAGTGCCGACAGCCTCCATTTTATGAGCCTGAACAAGCTGTGCTTCCAGTCTGTTTTTTTCATCCTCCACTAATTTTAAGTCAGTAACATCACGTTGTATTCCCAACACACCAATTACTTTGTCACCGCCATCTCTTACAGGAACCTTCAAACTGTCAAGCCAGTACTCTTTCCCGTCAACTACATGTTTCCACACTATATCCTGCGGTTCCCCGGATTTTATAATTTTTTGATCATTTCTTCTAAAATTATCAGCTAACTCTCTTGGATAATAATCGTAATCAGTAGTACCAAAGATTGCTTCTGATTCTATTTTCAGATCCCTGGCAAAACTTTTGTTACAGGACACATAGTTGGAATCAATATCTTTGTGATATATTTTTTGAGGCAGATTATCCAGAAGAATTTTTATCCTTTGTTCACTCGAACGAAGATCTTCTGTTCGCTCCTTTACCAATCGCTCAAGATTTACCTTTTGCAGTTCATTATGACGTCTCTGATTCCGCTCCTCCAATACTACTGACAACATAAAACAAAAGTTTTCCAAATATTTATCATACGGTGCAAAAGCAGCCTGGTTTGAGATATTGAGCAATAAAGCATAAATTATGTTCTCGCCAATCCGAATGGAGTAAGTTCGACTCGAAGAAGGTAAGTCTTCAGGAATGATCTCAACACAATTTACATCTATCACGCCTGGAACATCTTGAAGCCCCCTGCAGACAAAACTAAATATTGAATTTTCATCAGGAAGACTGCACAACATATTCTGCATAATCAACAGCTGCCCTAACACCTTGGCAGATGCAGTATATTTTTTTCTTCCAAAGAGCATCATTTACCTCAACAATAATGAGCTAAAAACTCTTCTGGAGGAATAAAAAAAGGATTATTCACCACCGACCCTCTTATAATCATGAATGGATGAACTTTTAAAATATCCATTATCACCGCACCATCAAAATCATGCGCAGAGTACTGACACACAGCTGTTACTGGATACTTTTCTAATAACAGGCTGACTCTTGACTCATACTCAAGCAACCCTTGACCACCAGGCATATCATAGACCTTCGGAGTCATTTCCCCAATCACTCTGGACGCTGTAAAGCCCTGCTCAACAGAATCCAGATAATACTGTTTTAGCAGGTTCAACATTCTTTGTTGATCAAAACGATCATCCTGGAAATAAACATCATTAGATCCAGCAAGGGAAAAAGCTCCTTGTTCTTCAAGTTCATCACAAGAAATTCCATAACCTGCTAAAAATTCACATAGCGCATCTTTCTTTACTTTTTCAGAAAAACAGCTTGTGCGTTCTCCACTTTGAATTCCACTGAGAATATACTTTAACAAAGATTCCTGACGTTCATCATCATCAGAATATATCTGACAAACATGTACCCCAACAGGAAATTTCTGTTCAGTGAACCCTAAAGATACTTTTTTTCTACTATCAGACATAACCATACCTCCACTGATCGAACAAAAAAGAAGCGAAAATAAAACTCTATTTCCCTGGATTTTCGCAAATAACACAGAAACTGCCGTAAACAATCTAGATGTATCTCATACATTAAATACTGGTTTTAAAAAAGATACCTGCTCTTCATAATTTATTTCGAAACTATCATTACAAAATAAACTAAGAATCCAAAATATACTAAGAATCTCTCTTCCCGGTTCAACGATTTTCAGCACCAGCATCTTGTTTATGCAAAACCTTTTTCTGCAAAAGTCTTAAACCATAGGGACAAACTGCAGAACAAATTCCACAGTTATGCCCATTGTGATATTGAAAATAATGCTTTTTTTTCCATTGATCACATGCCTGTACATCTAAGATTGACTCACGGGGTAAGCCAGGAAACCAGCCAGCACCCTGCAGAGCTTTTGCCGGACAGGCATCAACACAACGCATACAATTCCCACAATAATTTCTTTCTACAGGCGGTCCACACGAAAGCTCCAGGTTAGTGAATACTGTACCCAAGCGAACCCATGAACCAAACGGTCGGGTAATTAATTGACAATGACGACCCACCCAACCTAAACCAGCTCTCGTTGCTGCAGTCTTATGAGGGAAATCACCTCGAATATTTTCAGTATCTGTTCGATCAGAGGCGGCAAGAGGCATGGCCAGATTCCCTTTACTCTTAACTTCCATCGCAAGAGCGTGGGAAAGTTCATTTATTTTCAGGTTAACTTTTGCATACTCGGCAGCATAGGCGGAATTTGGCCCTTTCTTTATACTGGCCATAACATGGGGGTTCATGGGGATAACCAAAGAAATAGCATTAGGGAATTTGTTTCCGACACCATCTTGGGGAACTGAAAAACCTTGAAGATCCGCTGCTCCCCAGAGCATAATACCGTGCAAATCCATCCACTCCTTAAGCCATTGGGGACAACTCGTTGCTATATCAGACAATTTGTTAATCATTTGACCAAATACACATCCAGTGCCCCTGACAATATTCAATGACCAAATAATTCTCTTTTTGATCAAAAAAAATTTAAATATCAGAATTATCTCCAATATTTCATCATAGCACAGCCTCACTGTATCTTGAAAAAACAATTAACTTTTCCGACGAAACTACCCAGTACCATTAGTTATTACAGCCAAAATCAATTTATCCCTTTTTCACAAGATCTTCATTATTTTCAAATAACTGACAAGATTGCTTCAATTGCCCTTTACCCCCCCCAAAAAAAATATAGCTCCAGGCACAGAAAACCAATTTTTCTATTTTAAAATAAGTACTGCAAAATTCAGATAACAATGAAAATTACTTTAAATAATCCGCCACATTACATATAATCCAAAAAACTGCTCCTTTCGCGACTCTCGATCATAGAAAAAGCATGAATACAACTACTTAATTATACTTGCAGACAATAACAAAAGATATAAACCAACCAAAAACATCATCAAGGAATCAATTAAAAATGAAAATTATTGGCATATCAACAAGCGCAAGAAAAAATAAATCCTCTCATTTTCTCATGGAAAAATGCTTACAAGAGGCATCACGCACAGCAGAGAAACTCGGCAAATCCCTTGATGTGGAATTGATCGACTTGGCCACTTTGAAATTCCATGGTTGCATAGCATGTGACACATGCAAAAAAGATTTATCATGCAGCCAGCAAGATGACTTCCAACAAATAATTCCAAAACTTGCCGACCCAAAAGTCGCGGGGATAATAATTGCCACTCCCGTCTACATGGGGTGTATGACAAGTCAGGCTAAAGCATTTCTTGACCGGACAGTAATGTTTAGACGCAATGGTTTTCTATTTAAAAATAAGCTAGGCGGGGCAATAGCAGTAGGAGGATCTCGCAATGGGGGCCAAGAATTAACAATCCAGGCTGTTCACGCAGCAATGATGATCCATGACATGATCATAGTTGGTGATGGTGACCATTTTGGTGGTGCAGCATGGGGCAACCACCCAGAAGGTTACCAAAATGATACCACAGGTATTGATACAGCAAAAAATCTTGGCAGACGCATCACAGAGGTTGCATGTTCAATAAAATAATTGCTTGATTTCCTGTTGTTCACAACTATTTGATCAACAGAAAAACCATATAGATGTCAAAAGGGGCATTTTAAAACATGCCCCAAAATATCTTTATTTGACCTAACAATCACCCTCTGCAAACGATTTAATTTTTCTACAAAAAAATTCACTCTCCAGCCAGTTTTCAGTATTTGTTTTTTCCACATGAAAACCCGCTCTTTCAAGTAAACCTTGTATAATCCAGTCAAAAGTGCTGAACTCGTCTCTAATATGACCCTTGGTTTCCTCAACAAAATCTTTTCTGAATTTAGCCGATAATTGTTCAAGTAAAAGTTCTGTGTTGTTTTCGTATTCAGGATCGAATCTAAAAACAACATCTGACAAAAAAAACATCCCATCATTTTTCAACATTTTATTGATATTTAACAATGCTGCTTGTTTCCAATAATCTGGAAGATGATGAAATGCCCATTTTGAAAATACCAGATCAACCTTCTCATCCGGCTGATAATGCAAAAATCCTGATTTGCAATAAACAATATTATTTATTCCTTTTGCCAATGCTTTCGACTTCACGATTCCAAGCATTTTCTCTGATACATCAACCGCATAAATCTTCTTAAAAAAAGGTGCTGCATGAATAGAGAATGCACCCGTTCCACAACCGACATCTATCGCCGTCAAACTTTGCGAATCAGAAATTCCTGCTTTTTCGACAAAAACATTTATCTCTTTTTCATAATCACGAAAACTCTCCATCTGTTCATCGTACACACTTGCATTACTTTCTTGAGAGTAATCAACACCAACGTGTTTAGTTTCATCATAAATCCAATCTTTCATCTCTAGGCTTTCCCCTACTTCCAACAAACATGCTCTTAAAGGTAACTTTTAATTGTTTCCAAACTATGTAAAGACGATTATCGAGGACATTCTCAAAAAATCACACAATCATACACAGGAGAAATCCACTTTTTTTACTTTTCCTCAGTAGTGTCCGGTTAAGGACTTGCATTATGGAATTACCGAGCAATCCGAGTTCAACGGGTTAAAATCAGTATCAAAGGCTCCAACACATTTTATTTCACCTGAAGGTCCAGGGCTCACTGATCCATCAACAGTCGATGCAGCGATTCTGACAACTGCCGGAGATCCACTGCCATCAACATTAGCAGCAATAACACTCCCACGTACAACACTGTTTCGAATCTCCACGTATGACTCCATTCCATTTTCCGAGGTAACAGCGATACCATTGTTAATTCCGCCAGAGCTATTACGAGCAAGAACATGAGTGTCGCTAATCAGAACTCGTCCCTTACCTACAGCAATCCCGTTGTTGATGCTACCACCATTGGCAACTAAACGGCTACCATGAATTCGAGTGACAGAGTCACGATTATAAAGACCAAGACATGCACTCCCCCCACCAATTCCTAACGCCCGTGCCGTAACATGTTCCAGAACAGTTCGACTGCCGCCATCATTCCAAATTCCTGCTTTGAAAGCGCTTCCGACACTACTATCACCTCCACCGCGAGCAATTGCGGTAACATGAGAAATCAATGATGATGATGCTCCATAATTATGAATTGCATGAGCTGTTCCAAAATTTCTATTAATTACAGTCAGGTGTCGTATTTCAGAAACATCAGCACCATTAATTAGACCTGGTCCCTGATCCGGAGCCAATACTGCCGAGTCGACTTTACCGACTATAAAAGTAGCCTTCTGACCAGAACCAACAAGAGACACATGACTTTTCATATACAGCGGCATAGTGCCAAGATTATAGACACCCGGAGATACAGAAAGGATATATGGGTTAGAACGACTGGCATCTGTAATAGAATTAATGGCGTCAATTGGATTATCAAAATCACCTCCACTCTTAGCAACAACAATAACGTTACCAGCTCCCCAGGAAGTAATGCTGAACACTAAAATAACAATAAACACGACCAGGATTCCAAGACTTTTCGATTTCATAACAAGCTCTCCCTAGTTGAATTGAGGGTATCTTGAACAATTAGTTTTTTGGTTCAAGATCACAGCAAACTCAAAATTTTGCCAAAGACATATAGCAAATATTCCGAGAATAAAAATTTAAGCCTAAAGCCGAAATTAGGCGAAAAACAATTTTTACAGGTACCCTTGAGTAAAACCACTGATTACGGAAAGAATAATAGGTTAAAAAACAAATGGAAATCCAGCCCAAAAACAACAAGATTTCTATGATAAAACAGTGAAATATTCTCTTATCAACAGGCATATGATGTCAAAAATACACATTTTAAACATCGACCTCATATGCAGGAAATCAATAAGCTGAAGCCATGCAGGAAAACACAGGCTCGTCACTACTGATTGATTTAATAAAAATTACCACCTTTTAAAGAAACCTTTATTTTGCACCGGAGTTTTCTGTATCAAATCCGGTTTTTGAAGACGTTGATTTTCAATCTTGGATTCTTTTAACTGAGCCTTTAGCTTTTCGAGCTCCGCAACTAATAATTCAGCTTCTAAGCGGTTCTTTCTTGCTAATGTATCAGACGAGGAGGTTAATCCTTCCTTCACTTGATCATCCTTAATGGATTGAACATCATTTATTTCTTGGGCATAGGCTGTATCAGAAAAAAACGCCATGAAAACCCTAACAGAAGACTTGTTATCGGATATGGTTTGACTTGTTGAAATGTTTGCAGCAATATTGGATCCACCAACACCCATAGAAAAAATAATCAAGGAATTGACTACCCAATAAATCCCTCGCTCCCAAATTTTCATTGATACGCTGGTAAATACCACTGCACCAATCGTAAAACTTAATAATAGAGCGACATATCGAAATGCAAATTCCGGAAAACTGTTACATACCGCGTTAGCAAGCAACATCATGAGCGCACCTGCAGCACCGGGTGTTGACATCGATTTAGGATTTAGAAATTCATTCATGATGCCCCTCCTTTTAAAATGAAATATAGATACAGTTACACTTTAAGGTATCTTGAAGAATTAGACTTTTTGTTCAAGATCAAGCCATGCCATAATTTCACCACAGGCATATAGCTAATATTCCGAGAATAAAACTTTGAACATGACGCCAAAATTGAGCAAAAAAACAATCTTTCAAGGTACCTTTAACGTTACTGGAGAATTTCATCATCTGTGTAATCTTTGAATTAACCGATGGACTTTAGCGGATATAACTTAATATCAAGGATATATTTTCTACTTTATCAATCCCTGCGTATTTTCGAAGTAAAATTCAGGAAAGAATATATGCATTGATCCCCACTACAAAGTGGCATCAATCTTTTCCCAGTGACACTTGCAAAACATCACAGAAAAAAAATTAAAAAATTTGAGCTGTGCGAACAAATATAAGTCTCAAACAAATTATATTTATCTAATCATATTTCCGTTCTTTTTTATATAGGTAGAATTACCTAATTTTATTGATTAATTGCAGAACTAATCGATTACAGAATGAGGCAAGAAATCTTTCTTGCATTTTCCTGACTTAAAAACACTGATTAATTGGTATTTAACACGGTAATAAACACGGTTATAAACACAGTTTTGTATATCAGGACTTCATTGACTTGACCAACATCTCAGAAAAATAGTCGCTTAATCATGACTATCAACGATTGCTCAGGCAGTTATAATTTTTTCAAAATTTTAGGATAGAAGAGATCCAACTAAAACTCTTCGTCGTAACTCAGAAATCGAACCGATCAACAAAACACACTGAACGACTCAGTTCCAACTGGTAGTCTAATATTTACAAAAAATTACAAGGGGATACAAACAGGGACTCAGAAGAAATATACAATTGCAATTTCATTCAAAAGTTTAGGCTGCGGATGAATTCATCTCCAAATATTTTTCGAATATAGTTAAAATACTATTTTTACCTATATCAAAAATGTTTCAATTATGATTAAATGAATAGTGATTCATTCCAAGGCAGATGATCAGAATGAATTTATAGTTACATTTTTCCTTAAAGTCTTAAGTCTGGTAATTAAAAGTAATAAATATAAAGAAATTTATTACTACCGTAACATAATCAACTGGAACTCCGTGTAGTTTCGTTGCCATTAAAACAGACAAGAAAGGAACTCCCATGTGGAAGAAAAAAGACATTTATTATGTTTCTGGTTGTACCGGAATTGTGGCAATAGATGTAGGGAAATCTCTGCTTAGCCAATTTCCGGAAACAACCTTTCATGAAGAAAAATTTCCATTCATAAAAACTATCTCTGATGCCCAAAAAACTCTCGATCATATAATCAGACAATCTGCAGGCAAAGCGCCGATAATATTCAGCAGTTTGGTTAATCCAGAAATAAGAGAAATTTTCAACCATCCAGAAGTAAAACTCTTTGACATCTGTGATGCTTTTCTTGGCCGCCTTGAGAACTGCCTTGAATCTAAAGCGCTTCTCCTACCAGGTTTTTCCAGGAATATAGACGCCTTTGGTATATCAAAAAAAGCCGAGGCCATCGACTATTGCCTTGAGCATGATGATGGCATAAAACAAGACGACTACAACAAAGCTGATGTAATAGTGCTAGGAGTATCCCGTTCAGGAAAAACACCTATAAGTGTCTATCTTTCAACCCACATGGGACTTAAATCGGCAAATTACCCTCTGACAGAAGAAAACTTGAACAGTTATCGACTCCCAGTGGGAATAAGCAAAAACATAAAAAAAACGGTCGGATTGACCACAAACCACGAAATACTAAGCACAATTCGACAAGAACGTTACCCAAACAGCAACTACGCCAAACGTTCAAACTGCATTCAAGAGTTACATCAAGCTGAGCAAATTTTTCAGAAATATAATATACCGGCCATCAATACTTCTAGAAAATCGATTGAGGAATTGGCAGCTCAAATATATCAGGAACTTGGCCTTTACCAAAAGACAAGTCTCTTGAAAAAACAAAATCCCAGATCGTCGCGGGAGAAAGGAGTTCGCAAAATCCTTTCAGTCAAACCGAGAAAACAAATCTGGATCAATTCCACGCTTGACCCTTAATGATCCAACCACATGTAAAATAAACCTTGTGGTTTGCCACGCAAGGCCAGTTCCAAATTGTTTTCTGCTATGCCCTGTTCCATTGTCTTTTTCAGTTCTATCTGGATTTCAAAATAGTGGCAGGTCGATGCATCTCTTGGCACCAAGTCTATAAATAAAAAACTGATGATGGGTGCCGGTGCTGTCTCAATTTTATGTAAAGAAACTAAAGGTAAGCCACTTTAAAAAACAACTGATATTGATTTGCTTGATAGCCTGAAAACACTTACTGACACCTTGCGAGATATTGAAAAACGTAAGGAGCTCGCAATAGTATGGCTTGAAAGGACGTCAAGTCTGTCTTTGGTTGAGCTACAAGGCTATGATGTAACAACAACCGATCCAGATTGGCCTTAAACGATGATTAAAGCATCATTGAAAAGCTGATGTAGCTGGTTGGCATTAGATAAATAAAGAAAAAAACAGGTCAATCCTAAAACCCCTCACCGATATTCAAAGAGCAGCTCTTTATCTTTATCTGCAGAAATCAGCTTTCGGTGGCCACATCACAAACCGATCCTTCGGCACAGCAACAACTGGTCCGCCAAGACTCAATCTTCTCACCCTTCAAACCACCCTGGAACAAGCATGGCAACGACTCGCCAGAGTAACAATAGAATGCCAGGATTTCCGCAA
>PJEL010000063.1_pt1 | contig 110673 bp, 71 predicted proteins | sample 1853271 | NCBI WGS metagenome assembly PJEL01 (sample SAMN08108733, study PRJNA415343) | Invertebrate metagenome, whole genome shotgun sequencing project. | host: Globobulimina | place: Sweden: Gullmar Fjord | collected 2015-08 | reverse complement strand
AACAGTTTGCAAAGTATGGTCCTATTATGTTGGTGACAAGTGATCCTGTCTTGGGATCTGGTCAAATTGTCTACAGGTCGAGAGCATCAGCTTTTCAAGCAAAACATGCATTGAATGATTCAATTCATGGCACGCATCGATTATGTGTCATGGCGACATTGATGTAGTAAGATGCTACCCGACATATATAAATAATTAATAAAATATTCAGAATACTGAATACTGAGTACTGAATACTGAGTACTGAATACTGCATTGCATTTCTGCATCATTCTATTGTACAGCATGCAGCTTGTTGTTTTTGTTGGAACCATATTGCTCATTGGAGACCCATTACGTGTCAGCTGCATGCTTGGATAATGTATGTATGCATTTTAATTATTATTATTATCATCATGTCAAGAACATGACATGACACCACGAGATACTGATGAGATCCTTACATTTTGTATATGAATAGTTAGTGCAAATTCTCAGAAACATATGATTCTACGAGCTTTGTAGAGACTTTGAAATCAGGGTTTGCACCAAAGAACTTTAAAAGCGTGTCAAGATGGATGGCCATTCCTCCGGCCATTTCAGATTCAACATTGATGACAATATCAGGATCATGTAGACTTGGTCGTACCAAGAGCCACCCCTTGTTGCCATGTCCTTCATCGATACTGACCCTCCACCCTTCATAATTTTCTGCTTCAAGACTCCATGTGCTCGTATCGCCTGCTCCAGCATCAACCCACTCTTTAAATGCCGCGGTAACTTTGGCTCCCTCACCCTGAATATCATCCTGATTCATAATCTTGACGCGAATTTCCATCGCTTCTTGGGGTTCTTTAAGCTCTTTGAGTAGCTCATCAATATCTGACTGTCCATCTAATTTTCTTTTGACCGCCTCAATGACGATTTTCAGGGCACCATATGCACCATCGTCCAAGAAGAAGTTTTCTCTCAATGCACCATGGCCACTCGTCTCCATCATCAGAGGGCAATCAATCCCAGCATCATTCATCTCAACTCCTTTATCAATTATATTCTTGTACCCTTTTTTAAACCTAAAGTGTGTGCCACCAAGACCCTCTATGAAACTCTTCAATCCATTAGAGGTACAACTATCTGTGACAATTGTTGCACCAGGGTGCGATTTCAAAGCAATTGCGGCAGCGAGAGCAATATATTTGTTTCTATTGATAGGATTTCCATGCCGATCGATAAAACCCGATCGATCCACGTCCGTATCCAGCATGATTCCTAAATCAGCTCCACTCTCTAGAACTGCCTTGACAGTGGCTTTGACGGCAGCTTTATCCTCTGGATTCGGTTGGTGGCTAGGAAATGTTCCATCTGGGTCCAAGTTGATTGATCCTGATACATCGGCACCAAGTGGGCCCAAGATTTTTGTCGCAAAAAAACCACCAGAACCATTTCCGGGATTTACTACAATCTTTAGGCCTCGCAGAGGCTCATCTCTATGTTCCGGGTGGTTGATTTCATTGACGACAATATCTCTTAAATATGCAGCATAGTCTTCAAGAAAAGTATCCTTGCTCACACGTGATGCATCCGTCTCTAGAGCAGCTTGAGTCACAATAGCATGGTCCTTGTACCATGGAGAATCACTCTCGAGCAGCCCTTGTTCGGCTGCTTTCTCGATTGCAATCGTCAGGATTTCTTTTATGTCTGACTTTCCCAAACCCCCTTGACGAGTGAAGAATTTCGCTCCGTTTCTATTTCTAGGCAAGTGTGATGCCGTAATCATGATTCCCCCATCACATGCATGTTTTGGCAAAATACATGACATGAACATGGCCGGTGTCGTACAGAGTCCAAATTGAATCACATCTATCCCTTCAGAAACCAGTCCAGCTGCCATTGCAGACATCAACAGGTCACTCGACAACCGAGGGTCAGATCCGAGAGACACAGACAGAGGTTGTGCCTCTCCCCCATGTCGTTTCAACCACACAGCAAATCCCTTGGCAACATAATACATCCTTGAAGGAGTGAGATTGACAGGTTCTTCTTCTGGATTGTCATCAAGCGCTATCCCACGGATATCAGAACCATTTTGAAGCTTGTAAAATGCATGTGACAACAGGACAGAGTCCTCGTCTTCTCCTATGCGCGGACTCCCTGTCACCATGGCTCCAATAGGTTCCGAACTCTTACGACATTTCTGTTTATAGATAAATGTAGAGCAGATGGTACCATTTCCATGTGAGAACCCATAACGAGAAGCGTGTAGACGACGGTCTTGCAGCCGTGGACGATCGCACGAGATCAGGATTCTCCCTCGACACCCGTGCAGCAGCATCTTTCGTATGAAATACACGTATATATGTCCAAAATATATGAAAAATGTTTGGTTTTGGCGAAGTGTGACATTCCACCACTATTTTGTAGTTCTTGCGTATTTCCCCATTGCTTGGAGCTCAGCTGAGCCTGCAGGGTCTCAATTGAGACAATTGTCTTGCAAGCTAGCCAAAGCATGCCTTATTCGGATGCTGGATGCCATGCAGGGCCATTCATATGTATCTATTCAGTTTATGCATGCATGGTATCATTCCATTGTCATACACTAGGTGGTAACAATGTATACCATGCGTGTTTCCATATTTGGTTGGGTTTGACATCACTGGTGTACAGCAATTCACACACACCATAATGCACAAGGATATATAGATACACTATACCTGTTTTCATCTGTCTGTAGATAGATGACATGTGCATGTATGTTGTTCAAAAGAAAAAAACATGTGAACTATTCTGTACCATTGATTGACAACCTTTGAAAGGTTGTTGGAGATCATGGTGGTGATCTCGGTGGAGACGACGAGGTGATCTTTCAGATACAATATTCTAAAACATAACTAATAAAGACGCATTCTTTGGATAGGATTGCTCTTTATTTATACTGGGAACAAACAGAGCAAACGCGGTTTGGGGATATGCAGTCGTTGGTTGTCAACACGAGAAAATAGTGCCAAGATCCTCATACTACCAGTATCCTCTGAAAATAGAATATACTAGTGATTTCAATTGCTCACGTGAGCAAGGTGGTCTGGCAAATCCGATATAGACGAGTTGGTTCTTGCTGTGGGGTAGGTTTCAAGAGCCATGGCTGAGGTCAACGTGGTGAATCCTCTGTTGCCAGAATGTGCGAATAGCTACCTTTCTTTAGAAGATGTCACATATGATTCCGGGGTCGAGTTCCGTCCGGATTCATTGTCATATTATCAGGGGGTTTTGACCAGCACTGTTCCTGGGTTGGTTCTCGGGGCATGCAGTGCTATTGCCATGATAGCATTGATCATATGGGCGAGCATATCATTTTGTAGATGTTTCAAAATCACAAAGAGACGTAGGAAAGTTGGAGATCATGACCAGGAGAGTGATCAGTTCATCACTGCCCAAAATGAATATGGGCAAAGGGCAATGCTTCCTCCAGCACTGATGGAAGAACCGAATTCCTCCTACAAAAATACCACCGATCCAGCCTATCTTTCAGAATTTGATTACTTAAAGTCATATCCAGAGAAAAATAAGACTACAAATATGAATAATGTTGTGGATGCCAAGTTTGGTCTTCCAAAAGAGCGTACCTGTGTGGAGAAGTTCCATGTTCGAGGCATTCTCAAGATATCAATTTGTATCATGATGTTGGCAACGGTCGGTGTTGCTAGCTGGGGTATCGCTGAATCTGTCAAAAGAACAGAATCACTGGTTCCAGAGTTTTGGAACCTGTACGAGATGGTTGAGGATGTGGCAAAGCAGGTGAGGAGTATCTTGGTCAGGCTTGATGGTGTGATTGATACCACAGAACCTGTTCTCGCAACCATCATGAGATATGAAGATCAAGTATTAAATTTAGTCAGCTCTCCTGAATTTGGTTCAGTCCAGGCATTGGCGAAGGAAGGTTTAGACGTTGTTGGACAGACGAGAGGTGCACTCATTGATATTAAAGGCCCAATTGCTACGGCTGCTGAGATTTCCAATGAAACATTTGTTCAGGGCATGCAGTCTTTCCGTGATAGCCTGCAGACACCTACACTAGCATTCCAAGAATATGGTAGATTTATTGCGATAGCTGTACTGTTTGGTATGGTGATTCTTTTTTCTCTTATCGCCGGATTGCTCTCCATATGGGCAAGGTTTCCTCGTTGGGTTTCTGCTGCAACCATTCTCTTGTGGTTTTTTGTCGCACTCCTTATGCTTTTGGGTGTTGGATTATTATCAGGAGTCAATTATGTGACCAAAGATGGTTGCCTATACGCGGAGACGTTTGTTGTGAATTATGCGAATGATTTCATTGCTCCAGAAGCAAAGGCCTATGCCATGCGAGCTATAGAGTACTATGTCAACCCAGATAAACCAGTCAATTATGTACCAGGAGAGGCCCTGCGAACCATTATTGACCCACAGGCTGCTGCGATACTAGATATTTATCAGAATGCACAGTCCGAGTTTGGTCAATTTTTGGATTTGATACCTCTCGTGAGCAGCAGTAGCCTACTCAATAGTGACTTGAGCCAGGCTCTGAATGTTGTAGGGCCTGCAATAACTGAAGTCAACTCCATCCTGGTCGACATTGATGCGGTGGCATCACGTCAAAATGTGTATGGTATATACTACGCAACCAAGGAATATATATGTTGTACATTGCATAATGATTTGTCAGCCTTATTTGATGCTTGGGTTGCAACTGGATGTCTGTCTCTTGTCCTTGCAATCTTGTGTTCATGGAGGCTTGTCTGGTTTGTCCGTGAAAAATATCCTTTATCTGATCCAGTATAATGCATGTCACTTTCTTTCAAGTTACGTAATAAACACACTCGTATATTGTATACATGTTTTACAAGCAAGGCGGAACTAAAAAGCATGAATATATATCTCTTGATACAAGACATGACCCACCCTGGTGTCAAAACTATTCTGTCATGTTGGGCGGTGGCTCAACCATCTCAAATGGAGATTTGAAGCTATAATAAGGCGTCATTTCAGGTTCATCTTCATCTTGTTCACTTTCTGAATCATTACAAGTGTCTTCTACAGGGAGAAGATCATTCTGCAGTGGTTCTGTCCTAGGAGATGATTCGCCACTCTTGACCGGCTCTGAACCCTCATCCGAGCTGCAAATGTTTCTCCCGACTACAATCTCTTCTGATAATCGCATTTTCATCGCATCCGCATGTAAAAATTCATCAGGATCTTGCATAAGATCAATAACCAAGACTGTAACGTTATCCCTACTACCTCTATCCACTGCTGCGCGAGTCAGCACTGTCGCTGCCACCCGAGCTGCATTTTCTCTGGATGAGCCCTTTTGTCGTGCTCTTAAAAGACATTTCTTCGCCAGTGAGCAGGCTTCTTCATTTGAAATTACATCCCAGAGACCATCCGATGCCATCACCATCAATTCGTCTGATGCATGGCGATTCACAACAGTCACCTCTGGATCTGCAATGACATATGGCCTCAAGCTATGATCACCTATGGCTCGAGATACTGCCAAAAGACCCATCACTCGAACTCCGTTCCAGAATAGTATTTGACCACCAGCTGCTTCTACACGTGCAGTTTCATCTTCCCTTGCAGCCTTGTGGTCATCTGTCAATGCCAGTGCTTTGCCATCTCGGAAGAGAACTGCCCTAGAGTCTCCAGCATTTGCTAGGTACATAGACTGGCTACTTAATAATGCGACTACTGCTGTGGTACCTACCAATGATAATTCCTCCGAGTCTCCACCAATCTTGGCAAAGTCTTCGTCTGTCACTCTGAAAGCCTCGGCCAATGCTTTACTAAATGCCTTGGATGAACACAGCATATTTGGATCCAAGTCTTTCACGTCCCCCTTTTCAAAACAGGTAGACAATATAGCTTCTTTTAGTCTCTCGTGCATCGTCTCTTTGCAATGATGGGCTGCATCTGCACCACCATGTCCATCAAACACTCCAAAAAAGTGAATTTGTTCAATCATTGTACCCTCCTTCTTTCCTTTGGCATCACCACAGCACAATCTGTGGCTCTTCTTTGGCATAGGCAAACTCTCACCATGACACATGCCTTCCTCTTCGTGGTCTGATGCAGCAAGAGATTGACCACTGTTCTGTTGGATTTGATTTGCTATTCGAGGAGGGATTATTTCATTCAAGCTATCAGCAAATGCCACACCAATAAGATCTGGAATGGCAACAAACGTATCTTCCATCTTGGCTCTCCTTCCCATCACACTCTTTGCTCCATGAGGAGGACATACTTGGTCCACACAACAATTCCTTGATGCATGCATCTGATCATGCCTTGATGTAGGAAAGGTTTTTGATTTCCCATAAAGGCTAGATTTCTTCTCTATCACCTGGTGATCTTGAGGAATGATCACGTCTTCCACAAGAAAGTCTTCTCCTTTGTTCTCTTCCACGGGTTCTTCATAGGTATGAGTCATGGGAAAACTTCCCTCATCGGCAATATCAAATGGACTAGGACCTGACATGGCTGTTGTAATCATACAGTCCCCTTCGCTATTGAGTTGTACTTTGTTTGATTCCGTACCGCATGCAACAGTAGTCTTGGTTGAAACGTCTTCTTTAGACGTCGGAGAACTAGAACCTTTGTTTTCTTCCTTGGTCCCAATGAGGAAACAGGACACGGATCGCTTACTCCCTTGTCCTATCCTCTGCGGGTATACACTCTCCCTTCCTCTAGACTCAGTAGAATTACTATCAGTAGTGGAATAACTATTCTCGTGTTCAGAAGTATCCTTCACAGCGTTTCTCTCCACACCTGACGACCGGTACGCGTGTCGCAACTCCCTACACCATTCCCAAAACTCCATGGTTAGAAAGTATCTCGTGTCTCCCTGACGTTCTATTCCCAACAAAATTTGAATAAATATTTACCAATGGTACGTCAGAGAAGGTCTCAAGGACCATTATCCCCTTGGACCACTCGGAACGCGTTGACGAGACGAGACGCATCACACCACCGGGGCAACGACCACGTCTGAGTCAACGTCGATCACGTCATCCCATCAACACCCTCCCTTGATAGGAAACGTCTATTCACCATGTAGATCACTTGCTCTTTTGGCTACCAGACCACTCTCTTGGACATGTTGACTCTTTCCATCTCATCTTGTATGAGAGTTCTAGTTGTTGATGTACGTCACAAAACCATCCATCATTCGTTTCCTTCTCATAGATGAGGTTTCTTCTCTCTCTCTGTGGTTTCTTCTTGTCTCTCTCTCTGTGTTTTCTCTCTTCTCCATCCTCATGGCTTTCTTCTTGCATCTGCTTCCTCATCACCATCATCATCACCACCATGAGGATGTTTACCTTACTTCAAGAGTGAGGGCTGTGCACGAGAGAAATGACGCCAACACCTTGCCAAGAGACTGGTGGACCACCACGGAGCAACACGACAACCAAACGAGAATACATACCTGTCGAAAAATTGTTCTTGAGTACGCTGTAAACGTGCTATATATTAGTTTTAATACGAATAGACAGAGAGAGAACGTGTTCTACGTGGTATGTAACCGCATCGGGTACACATCATCGACGTCCTTGAAGGAAATCTTGTTTTCTGCAGTATATCCTCGCTGCTATGGCCATGATGTCGGGGAGATAATCTGATAAAATTAAAGCACAGGTGTTGAGAATGATGTATGATCTCTTTGAGGACCAAGAGAGGAGAGAGGTACCATAATGGTTCGTTCCCTCCAAAGCATGGTTTCAGCCAATCTGAAATGAGCCCACTCAAAATATGAGTGAGTATATTTCATCAAATGATCTCAGAGTCTCTCGGAGTCTTCTGGGTGGGTTGGGGTGAAGCCAAGCAACAAGGGTGTAGACACGTTCTTTACGTTGTATTCTTTTTACATTCTTTTTACATTTGAGATTGAAAAGAACCATTCTTGATGAGATTCATCCTCGTGCTCCTCGTAACAGTGGCAAGTATAGTGTCACCATGGGATGACACGCCGACACTTGTCCTCGCGACGGATTGCAGTGATATTGGTGACGGTGGGGTACGCAACTGCTGTGCTGGATTTGATGGTGTGTGTGATGGATGCAACACAGGATATACGACGACGAATAATGGGAGAGCATGTACAAAATGCAAAGACCCAAAGTGCCAGGTCTGCGAGAAGGAAAACCCGGGGAAATGCATCCAAAAAGGAGTGCCACCACCGAAACACTGCAAATATATTCAAAATCATAATTGGTGTGGGGGATGTGATGATGGGTACATGCTTGTGGCGAAATCAAGGAATGACCAGCAGTTGGAACCTGGAATGTGTCTGCCATCACCAATCAAAAACTGCGCATGGCTCTCACGAGTCCAGACACCTACACAACAGCCCCAATGTAATCAATGTATAGATGGGTACGGTCTCTCAAAAAATGCATGTGTCACGTGCCAGGATTCAAAATGTTCAAAATGTGACAATGGGTCGTGTTCAGTATGCCAGGATGGGTACATTCTCTCCCAGGGAAAATGCGTCACCTGTAATGCTCCAAATTGTATCTACTGTCAGGATGGAAATCCCAACAAGTGTAGCTTTTGCAACTTGGACAAAAACTATGTCAATGACGGCACTGGTACGTGTCGCCCCTGCGCTGCCAAGAACTGCAAAAAGTGCTTTTCAGACACACTGACAAAGTGCCAGCAATGCGACAATGGCTATCAATTGAATGTCCAAAGCTATCAGTGTGAGTAAGAACAGAGGTTATATGTATGTATGTGTGTATGTGTGTAACACGTAACAACAATTGGGTGGAGGGTTGAAGAACTGTATAATTCCTCACGTGACCACCATGGAAATACAAGTACACTCGAGAATGTCGTCGATGGCATTCAATCACTTCAGGAGAGAGTTGTGTGTTGTAGATCAATATCTCACGAGATATATATATTCTTCACCACCGTCTCACTGTAAGAAATCCACATGAATGTGTCTGATCAATCAATCACTGCCTTTGAATTTCGACATGGGAATTCGGTATAAATACGATGGTTTCAATTCGATGGAACACAAACGTATTATTAATTACTATCTAATTCAATATAAATACAATTGATCATATCATACGTTGTAATAATTCTATATGGAAATGCCATGGCAATGGGTTCCCTCTTTGCACGCTTGACGTGCAGTCTCTTCTTGACCTTTGTACTGGTCGTACCCACATGTACGTCTCATCATATGTATGTTTGCTCTATGTATACTATTCATGATCTATATCACGTGTTCAGATAGATGCTCGGGGAAACAGAGTCTGCAGGATAGCAAGACGGGTCTTCCTCCAGAGGCCGCCTCTACACTCCACTACTCGGAGTATTGGGTTCAAGGGTCACTATTCTTTGAAACCCATGATCGAGATGGAATGTTGGATGAGGCTTTATCTCGTGGGGTGCATCTTCATCGTGAGCATGTGAGAGATGCCTTGGGGCTCTCCAAACATCATGTTGATGAGGTAGGTCGTTTGGTTGAGCGTCTTGGTGGCCTTGTTCACCGTGTATCATCTCTCCATGACTGGATGCATATCTCCTTGCCAGTAAACAAAGAATCAACATATGATGAGCCTCGTGAGAGGATGAGCCCTTTCGTACAAAGGTCTCTGAGTCCAGTGGCAAAGGATGCTGACCTTCAAAGGGTACTTCACCTCGTCAACTCGGCACTCGAATCTGCTGGTTTGAACAACCTGGTATCTCATATGATGATCGTCTCAGACGATAGAAAGTATGATGATGATGATGATGATGATGATGATGATGATGATGATGATGATGATGATGATGATGTATCAAAGAGTCGTGACGTGTCTACCAAACATCACTTTACTGGCCGTTCTTTGCAACAACAAGAAAGTGACAAAAATTCAAATCAGGTTGCGACTCATTTCCTGGGAACAGATTTTCCTGAAGTAATGGTTGATACTATGGGGGAAGCAGTGCGGAATATGGGTGTTTGGCTGAACACTCCAGTATTCATCCTGCAGTGTCAGGGCAAGGAATCTTCATATGTCGTGGGTGAAAACACAGACAATTGTTTCCTTGGGATTGATGTATTGCTTCAACCAATGCAAGGAGTTCCAGGAACAAGCAGTGCAAATCCTGTCACGATTCGACTCGAAAATCTCACCCAATTTGCCAAGCCATGTAGGGAAGTACCTTTCTGTTCTGACAGCCTTGATGGATCATATACTGTGACGAATGAGACATATCTCTACGGAATTCCACTCTACAAATATACTGTTCCAAATGTTTTGTACAGTGGATCTATTTTATTCACGGTCGAGGGATCCGAGGGAATTGGGTTGGTTCGTAATGATCTCGACACCCTCATCTACAACTATTACAATGCATCTGCAGTTACACTTCGTGACTTGTATGGAGTGGATCCTTCCATTCAAGGATCTCCGGAAACTGTACAGGCTTCCATGTTAAGTATGGGAACTGAAGGTTCAGCTGTGAATACAACTGCTGTGAACGAGTATCTGGGATTTCTAGGGCTAGAGCCTCACAGCCAGTTGCAGATTCGTGATTTCGGTGTACCAAACAACATATCAATCTGCAATGGCACGGATATTTGCATGGAGAGTATGATTGATACGCAGATATTACAGAGTTTTGCACCAAACGCGACAACATACTTTACTCCTTCAAGCAGAGGCAGGAATGCAAAGGAAGTGGCCCAACTGTTGCTGAGTTTTCTGGATGATGCATTGAATGCGCAGCCACAGACACAAGTTGCATCACTCAGCTGGACGTATGATTATGTTGATGGAGCCGATCTACCAATACAATCTTTGGAGGGATATTTGAAAAAACTTGCAGCGGTTGGGATGACGATTCTGGTATCCTCTGGGGATGCAGGGGCAAGTGCAAATCGGGATGGATGCTATGCACCGACAGGAGATGGTCAACTAGTAGGCAATTATATCTCTCAGGCATGGCCGACTGCAAGTCCCTGGGTTACATCAGTAGGTGGAACGCAGCTGCTTGCATTGGGTGAGGATTTGGAAACAGAAGAGATAGTATGCTCTGCGTCAACAAACTGTGGTATCACCTCTGCAGGAGGCTTCTCTGGTCAATGGTTGAAGGTCAGCACTCCATCATGGCAAGAGAAGTTCGTGAGCAAGTATTTGAAAGAGAATAATGCATCAACTTTTGGTGGATTCCCTACACCCAGGATGCCCGGGTATAACCCCAGTGGCCGTGGTTTCCCAGATATTGCTGTATATGCTGCAAATATTCCCATTCTAACCTCATCAGGTGGTTTAACTGCTGTTAGTGGAACGTCCCTCGCCACCCCAATGGCTGCTTCCCTTTTTACCATGGCAAACCAAAAGCTCTTGCAAGATGGATACAGATTGCTTGGATATGCAAACCCCATGCTCTATTGGATGGCAGATAATTGCCCAGAAGCATTTCATGATGTGACAATCGGTGACAACCAATCCAATGAAGATGGAGACCTGTGCCAGTATGGATACCCAGCTGCTGTTGGTTGGGACCCCGTGACTGGACTTGGAAGCATCCAATTCGCCCCTTTTGTGGAGTGTGTGAAAGCATACCAGGACTCGAAGAGTTGACAGATTTATGTATTGTGTGATAACACACTGTTAAAAAATCCCTATATCGTAACATCATAATTCATCGTCGCAGTATGCGCATAGCTATGGGTGCAGATATCCATTATAATGAATTATATGGAGCTAATTAGCTCATGGATATTCGCTAGCGAAAGGTATCAAGGTACAAGACAAGTGCACCAGCCAGGCTCATATTTTTCATACATGCTACCCTCTCTTCGACATCCGACACCGGATGCATCACCATGGTAATCATTCCCAAGACGAAAAGCAGTATCTTTGCACCGATAGGCTTGTTCATCACGAGAGCAACACTCCCCACAAGTTCTAGCACTGTGGCACAGAGAAACACCAGAGGGTACCACAACCGTATCAGTGGAGACACACCCCCATGCACAAGAGTTAGAGAAAGAAATTCGTCCATCCTCTTCCCCATTGTGGTACCTTCCCAGACTATACGAGATCCTCCCGTGACAATATCAAAGTGAGCCAACTTGTGCAGAGCTGCCAAAAGAAAGAACGATGCAAATACGCATCGTCCGATATGCCATGATATCTGCATTGTACTACATTGTTTTGTAGATATTGAACATGTGGGTATTCATGAGCGACAGAGAAAGAAACACACGGATGCAGAAATGTGTCGTACAGTCGTATGTACGACAATACAGGGCGCCACCGAAGACTCGGCCATGGGATGTTTGTTGTCTGTACAAGGGTCTCTTTATCAAATGCTCATATATATAGGATAATCATAATATAATATTCTATTGTAGGAGAATACAAGAGTGATCAACCTATTGTAAACACGTACCAACGGTGTTGGGTATACCCTTGGAGATCTTTGCAACGCGAGAAGATTCTCACAGATCCTGGGCTCATACACGACCATTTAGTATTAATTATTTATAACTATCGATGAAAACACCTTCTCCCGTCAAAAGCGTGCTGGTACGTTGGATGGAATGGACTGTCCGTTGACAGACGGTTGATCTCTGTCGATTGACGTACGACGGTCGACTGGCACCTGATACTTTCCTGGATTCACATTGTCATATATATTACAGGGTTTTTTCTCTCGCTCAAAGGGCAAACGTAGAGCTGTTCGGGATGACGCTATTGAAGAACCTGTTGAGGACCAAACTGCGGGTGGTGTCGTGGTGTCGCTTTCACTGGGTGACGACCTGCACCGCATGAAAGGATATCAGCAGGATGCAGAGGTGAATGAAACTGATCAGGTCATGGTGGTGGAGAATATAGAGGAGGTCGAGGGGATGCCTCGTTGGACCATTGTGCCTGACCTTGAGCGTGATGTGGAGCCTTTGTTTGTGCATGATGAGCATGCGATTTCGGAATACATTGCCACGTGTGTGGATGGTATTTTGTCTGATGAATCAAAGAAGCAAGAGAACTGGAAAGAACGGGTTGAGGCAATGAGTGTGTTGGAGAGGCTGGTACTGGGGGGTGCTGGTACATACCCATTGTTTATCCAAGAGATCAACGCGTGTCATCATATCTTGGAAAACCAGTTGATGGATAGAAGATCTACAGTATCAAAACAAGCGTGCATATTGATTAGCACGTTGATGGAGCATTGTGGATACTCTGCCAGGTCACTGGCTCTGGCTCTGCAGCCTTCATTAATCAAACTTCATGGGATTTCTATTGCGTTGGTCTCCAATGGTGCCCAGGAATGTTTGAATTTTGTATATGAATATTGTCATGATGAAAGGTTGCTCTCTCATCTGTGCTCTGTCATTTGTACAGACAGAAGTGCAAAGCTGAGACAGGGTGCTGCATGTCAGCTGCTGAGGACTGTTGAGGTCTGGGAGCAGGACATTGTAGATCATTACAGGGTAGATATTGAGCAAACCATTTTATGCGCAATATCAGATGCTACTCCAGAAACGCGAAAGGTGGGACGACAGGCATTTGAAGCATATTGTATGAGGTACAGAGAAAATGCAAAGAGGCTGGTTGATGGATTGCATTCTACTGTCAAAGATCCCAAGGTTCGAGCGATGATGCTCGAATTGTTTCAAAAGGGTTCAACACATGATGATCATGATGCTGTCGCTTGCAAGCCTAGAAGAAAGGAGCGGCAGAGCATGACAACAGGGCCTCAAAGAGTTGTGGTGGATCAGAAGCGTATGCCAGAACAGTCGGTGGTGCATGGTGCCGAGACTGCTTCATCTGCATATTTTGACAAGAAGAAAAACAACAGAGCTTCTCTTCCGGGTGGTGCTGTCCGTGTTTCGACATCACGTGTAAAAAGCAAACGGTCTGCTCCTGCACAATGGCAGCATGCAGTCCAGCAGGAAGAATCAGAGTACATGGATTTGGCAAGTCTTGTGAATCGATTCTATTCTGCTGGACTCGTGTGGAACGAAAAAGTGAATTGTCTAAAACGTTTGGAGAGTCTGCTTGAATCGAATGAACAGTCGATAGCTTGCTCGAGTGAGGTATTTGACATGATGGTTGATGCTTTGATCTCTGAGATTGGAGATGCCCACTACAAGGTATCATCCCAGGCAATGGCGACCCTCTCGGTTGCATTCAGAAATGAGCATGTGATATACAATTTACAACATCATCTGGAGCAGATCATTCCCGTTTTGTTTGTGAAGATTGGTGACACAAAGGAAAGTATTAGGAATTGTGCTTCAGAAGCTCTTGTTACTGTCAAGGAAACAAGTGATGCTGATCTGGTTTTGCAAGGACTTGTGGCTGCGACGCGTACCTGTAAATCAGTCAAGTCACAGTGTGCCATTATGCTGTACTTTGAGGATATTTTTTCAGTGCACAAGGGATCTTCTGGAAACGCCTGGAGGACCATGTTGGCATACTGCTTGAGGTTGGCAACAAACAAAAATCCAGAGGTGAGAGAGCAAGCGCTTGCAGCATGTGCACGGGTGTATCACTCTGGAAAAAGTGCAGCAGTCGATGCAGCACTGTCTGGGCTGCCTAAATCACCCAGAGCTACTATTAAATCGGCTTTGGATGAGTTTGCACCTCCAACTGAAGCCGTGTCATCACTGAGTGAAGCATTTGGACTTCACAGTGTAGGTGACCATGATGATGATGATGATGATCAGGAGGAAGAGAGTACTTCACTTTTCATGGAAGAATACAGCAGCGATATATCACTGGCGGGCATGTGTACGGTACAGGATGTCGAGTATGAGGAAGCATTGGATGACCTTGACAAGGCTGCTCAGAAACAGGAAAAAGATGACCCTGATTCTGGAGCAACCACGGCTGTATGGGATATTTTGTCAAGTCTTCGCGAGGAACCCTCAGAAAATGCCTTCAGATGTTTGAATAATGTTTGCTCAAGCTCTCTTGCATCACTCACGGATGATGAGAGGCGAACACTTGGATCGTCCATCTGGGAGGCATTTGTGCTACTTGTCTCAAACAAGTCTGATGAAGGACTTGTTTGTGCGGCTTGCAGTAGTATTATCTCTTATTTCAGCTACATTCCAAATGACATTATTGAGCCCAAGATTGATCATGTGCTGGAAGCCCTTATCGATCTAGGTGACAAGAATGATTATGAGTTGTCAACCATTGCGATTGCTGCTGGTATTCAGCTCACCAAAGCAGCAGACCCTGTAGACGCATACAGCTGCCTTGGACCAATGCTTCCAAAGGAAAATGAACTGCCTCCATTCCAAGGTTCAGAAGCTCGCAGGGCTTGCAATGTGTTGAAGTTCTTGCGCCCATGTCTGAGACAGATTCCACAGGCACAACTGGCAGCAGCATTGGAGCTGACGATGCCATCATTATGCAATTGCTTTACCTCTCCTCATGCAGAAATTAGGCACTTATCCTTGGATTGTATTGTGATGATTCAAAAGTCTGTGGGCGTATCCAAGACCTCAGAATTCACCCAGTCATTGACCAAGACCCAGCAGCAACTGATTCAGATACAATCTCTAAAGTAGAATTTCTCACAAATCTTTTTATACTGTTGCGATGCAATATACGATGTAACTCTTTACAAAATTTACATAGCCGAGGAAAAGAGAAAGCTACTTTGGCGGACGAGAGTATTCCTGATGACTTGAGCAAATTCAATGGCATCTTCTGATGGCATTATCTTTTTCATGCACAAGAAAAACTCGGCCTCAATACTCGCAAACGCTACGAAAACACAGTGGTCCAACTCGTCTAGTCGGAATGCTTGTAAAGGACCGCGGCTTGGCGATTCCCCATCCAGCGCAAACATTCCAGCCCTGATCATTCCATACTGAACAACAAGAAAATCAAGCTCTAACCCTTCAGGGGCTTTGTCCGCACTCCATACATATTGGCCGGTGATACTATTCTTAAATATGAAATGATATGTATCCATGGGAGGACGCTTCATCTCCGGAGGCATGCTTTGCTCCACAAGCTCATTCAGAATCACTGTGTCAGACATATGTTCCCATGCATCCCTGACACCCGCACAAGCATCCTGATACGCATACACATCATCAATTGCATCCCCTGATAGAAGTACTAGAACTGTATCGCAATCTATATGCCGAATATATGCGTAGAAATTCCCATGACTATTAAAAAATGGCATACACAGGGTCGTCAGAGTCTCAGACCCTTGGCTCAATGAGGCATTATTTGCCTTGACAAAGTTCAAAAGAAGCAATACATCCCAATGCCCGAGCCCCGTACTATTCCTACTTTTTCTAAAAACGCTACTACTAATGTTAGATACAATCGCATCTCGAAAAATCAACACGCCGAACCTAGCTCGTGCCTTCACAAGTGCTTCAAACACGGCAGCACGCATGTCCTCCCTTGCCCCTGGGCTCATGGGCAGCATTGGATACGCCCCGAGTACAGTTGCCGGTGTTGATCTAAATGAATCTATCATTCTACGCAGGATCTGTTCCGATCCCATCAATAATTTTCTCAAATCATATCCAGGACTTTTATCAAACAGAGATTTGAGACCACTCATGGGCAACAGGGAAAGTATTTGAGCATGAAGCATTTCCAACTGCATCTTCAGCATTAAGAGTGATTCATCATGATGTGTAGCCACAAATAATAGCAAATGAGGCTTCTCCAGGAAATAGAGAGTCCGCCGTGAGGCACCGAATGACTTGATGGACTTCAAGTGTTGGCCATTTCCAAGGGAGCGAGAGACAGATAGCAATGCTTGAGCTGTTGCCATCACATCTGCAACGTGAGATTCGTTCTGAATACCATTTTTCTCTGAACAACAAAATATAGGCTTCCCAGCATGAGAGAGAACCATGAAAACCTTGTTATTTTGAAGAAGGGACGTTCGACCGATTTCGTCAGCCATGTTTCAAAACCCTTGTCTCTCAGGGCTCTCGTTCGTCTATGAGTATCATATATGCTTATTATCGCATGATAAAGTTTTCCAGAGCATTTTTGTGCACCCTCTCTGGCGTTTTCCCACAAACAAAAATCAGCAAACCCACTAGGAGAGAAAAAATCTCACTTTTCTGTGGAAAAGGAACCCACAACTAAGGTGCTGAATTCTCTCTCGATCCACCTTATCATGGCATTAAAATTCTGAAATATTTCTGTATAACCCATATACCAAGTAGATCACCCTGAAACCCAGATGCGTGTGCTTATTTCTTCCTTGAAGCCTTCAAGCTGTGTCGCCCTTGGGAGACAGGGGCAGCCACATCCTAGAGCAATTCACAGTAGAGAATTGACTTATTTTGGAAATAAAAGTCACAATGTGATTGTCTCCAGGCGAGTTTTGATCGCTGGGGCGGCGAGTGATGGACAGGCAGGGGAGGCTGCCTCAAACTTTACAGCCCTTCAGGAAACTGCAGCCCTTGATGAACTGATTGATTTGCTCCTCGGAAGTAAAACACAAGATGAGTTGGCTAAAACTGTGGCGGAAAACGCATTATCGTTTGATCAGAAATTCTGGTTGCGCTTGGCTGCTAGAACAGACACAGCAGATGATGAAGCACAAGCGCAATTGAAGAGCCTTGCAACAACTGTGATGCAAATTGTGGACGCCATGGTACAACAGACGGATGAAAAGTTGACAGGATCATCACAAATTTTGGAGCAAATTTTGATCGCTGGGGCTGATGAGGATACAGGGGAATGGGATGTTCCTCTTCCTGCTGAAAAGGTTGCTGCAATGAGAGATGTAATGCAATCAAATTATGGCTCTCTTGACGAAGCCTTGCTCTCAAGCTGCTTTGCATGGATGAAAAAAGCTTCGGATGATAAATTAGATGGGATGGTATATATTCTCCAGACTGTACTGCAGCTTTATGCATCCATGGAGCTTGGACAAGAGGATGGGTCCATCAGCAAGCCACTTTTGCAAGTTTTGAAAGCGCCTGAATCCGAATGGGAGTCAATTCTTACTGAATTAAATTCAAAGGGAGATATTAGTGAAGAATCGTTCATGGAAGAACTGCAGAAAAAGATGGAAACAATTGTACTGTCATTGTCCAGCGGGTCATATGCACAAAGGGTGCAAGCAGAATACTTGAAGGAATTACAAACTAGAGCCAAGAGCGTCTTTGATTCGTAGATCTTCTTTACACGATATAAATAAAATAATGACCGTGTATGGACAGATGTACCTATCTGGATCAGGCATCCTCTTCCAATGCAGCATACATATTGTCATGCTCTTCTGGAATTTCATTAAAATCAAAATCAGAGTCACTTTCCTCCATTTCCACCACCTCATCAGCTTCCTTTCCTTTTTTCCTCTTTTTCCTTTCATTTTTAGACTTTTGGGGATTGTACTGTCCTGAATTATCGTAGAGTTTACTCTGTTGGGATTTTCCTGGAGCCTCATGGGGTTCATCCATATCCATGCCGATTTCTTCCTCCTCCAAATTCACATGAACCTCACCAGCAGTGCCTGTTTCAAAATAATCAATCACTGGATCTTCCTCTAGTACATCAATAACCTGGGCTTTTTCATTATCAAGAGCAGACATGTCAAAATCAGCACCCCAAGCTGCCAAGACTGCTGTGGATCCTTGAATCTCTGAGTTTCTCTTGGGAGGAGTGGTAAAGTATGGAATTTTCCCATCATTCCAATCTTGAAGCACTATCTTTGCTGCTGCAACGATATCTACCGTGCCTCCACGCTTCAGCTTTCCTCGTACTGTTGCAACCTGAACCAAGAAGTCGTCAACGCCCTCGTAGATGGGGATTCTATAAAGCTTCACCAGCTGCTTTTGGGGACATCGATTCAATATTTCAGTAATGGGAAGTGCAGGGTCTTCAAGATTCTCTATTTTGACACAATTACGCAATGCAGCGGCTGCTTGTCCATCCTCTCCAACCTCTTGGAATACTACTCCAGGCGAATCCAAGAGCGTGACCTGTTTGTCCAGGTTGATCTCTTGAATGTTTTTCGTGATACCAGGCTGATTACCAACCTTTGCCACTCTTGATCTCTTTAATGAATTCACAATTGATGATTTTCCCACATTTGGAAGTCCAACTATGCCAACATTAATCGAAGTTTTCAAACCTCCCTTGCCTCGTGCATAATTCTTCAGCAACTGGATCAAAATATCGGCACCCAGGCACTCTGAACCCTGTGAAAATGAGGTTGCATGCTGCGCTGCTGCAGCAGATCGTCTGCCTAGATTTTGAGCTTGTTTCTGTGTACTACTTTTGAATGCAATAGCAGGGAGTTCTTCTCGAAGATATACGAGCCACTCTTCAACCACTTTCTTGGGAACTAGGTCAATTTTGTTCAGCAAGAGGACAACCTTTTTACCCGGGTCAACTTTACGAACAAACCTTTCCACATCTTTACACCTCGTTCCAATCGGATCTCGAGCATCTAACACCTCGATAATGACATCTGATGCTTCTACCACCTTGGCAAAATCCTTGTAAAAGGCTTTGACTGAGTAATCGACGTAATGAGCACCATCCCCAGTCACTCTCTCATGCTCCTGATATTCAGCCTCCTGCCTCTCAGCATTCGCTTGCATTTTGTTCATCTCATTTTCCTCAGACTGATGCATGTTAATTTGCCTCAAAGCATTTTGTCTCTGTTTTGCACGCTCTTTTGACGCTTGTAGACCCTTCAGGAGGTCCTCCTTGAAAGGCCATGCATTTGGAATTCCAGGATCCTTGGGTCCTTTGTTTACCGTTCCATTCTTTCTTGCCTCTTTTCTGAGCTTTCTATGATGTTCTTTGACTTTTTTGACTACTTTATATTTGTGTTTTAACGTCTCACGACGGGATTTCGACTTTTTTGACCTTTTCGGCATGGCTGCATGTGAGTGCCTCTACGGCAAATACGTATTACCTTAGAGGACTGGAAAATCCTGAATGGGTTAATGCAGAATACTAATTCATAAAGAGAATAATATAGCCCGGGCAAGTCGGCGTTGATCCTGATCTTGTCTGTGCTTGCACTTCCAAGCACATCTGACTACACACTAGATGCAGATTTGGTCCATTGCAATGGCTACATCTGACTACAATTGTAGGTATCCAACCAACAAAGTAGACTGTAATATCTCATTACTCATTAGAAGGATGTAGATAAATTACCATCATGTGCCTTGGAAGGAATAAGGTATAAAGAAGACCTCTTGTATGTACAGATAGAAAAGAATAGACCAAAGGGCATGATTCACGAAGAGGATTTGTTACAAAACTAATACATTACAGTACCTTTTTCCTCTTGAAAAACTTTTTCAGACTCCACACTTGGAACGAGGCAAGACCGACACATACAAATAATGCCCCAATACTAAGGAATGCAACCAGTGCATTTGTCCTCTCTGCATATACCAAAACCATACGTCAAAATACTAGCAATCAAAGTTCCATCAAGTATATACATGACATCGTACCATTAATATCCCTCATTTTCTCTTCCTGCCGACGGATGTGCTGCAATTCATAATGCATTGTATGTGCCTGCTCCTCTAGCCTCAAGAGTTCAGTATGCACTGCATCAGTCTTATCCTTCTTTGCAATCTGATCCCAGTTCTTTGATTCCGCACCCTCTTCCCAGGATATGAGAATGCGAGTCGTCTGTGCGGTATGGTAGTTCTTTGCAGTGAAGCAAACTTTATATCTGCCCTCCTCCATGTTTGTCAGGGTTGTTTCCAACGAGCTCTGCTCCAGTTTATTAAGAATCTCCTTACCATTTGGGTCATGCACTCTGATATTCAAAGGAACTTGAACCTCTCTGTTGTTATTCTGATATGCATTGAACTTTAACAAGACATCGGACTCGAAAATCACGTCGTCAAAGACACATTTTGTCTGGAAAACTAGATCAAATTCCAGCGACCCTGCACGAGCATCTCGTGGCAAGCTACTCAATAATACTACCAAAAAGAAGAAATATCTCATGTTTTGTCTCATTCTAGTGTGAATCGAACCACTCAACTGACAGGCCACTCGCAATGCGTGTGACGTCGCCTCACAAACAGAAAAAATAGATCTCCTGTGTGTTTGATCAGAGACAATTATGTCAAAGGTAGATTATAAGATCCCTGAATTGATCAAAATGAGCACGTGATTATGTGATTGGTTGATCACCTTTGAGAGACGAATGGCCACCTCAAGGGCGATATTAATCAATGATACAGGCCTATGACACCTACCAGTACTAATTTGAGTAGCACAAGTCGTATATAGACAATGAAAACATTAGAATGGTGGATATTGTGGCATCGCCGCGACTTTCTGGGTATTGTCAGATTTCAATATCTTTTTTACTTTCTATGTAACTTTTTTCTGAGATCACACGTCCAGATATCTGATCGATCATGAATGTGTCATCATGAGGGACATGCAGTGTCATCATATTCATTACAAAGTATCAATTTATTGTTTCTCTGAAACAAAGGGACTCGGAGAGGCCTCCATCTCTTCCAGGAAAGATTGGTCGCTGGCTGTCCTCTGTCTCTCTTGAATCAAATATGGCTGCTCTGCCGACGAATGATCGCTCCACGACATCGTATCAACATGTACAATTTCGTGTCTTGTGTGATGATGATTCTTTTTCATCCCTAGGGCTCATTGGAAATACGACGGCTCTCGGGTGCTGGGACCTGTCCAACATGATTCGTCTTACGAGAGTGGGGCGGACAGAGTTGGGGGATGATTCTGTTGGTGTCTGGATGTCTGATAGGATCAAAGTGCCATGTGTAGATGATGGGCGTGGTGGGTATACGGTGGTGCCATTTCGATACCGCATTGTTGCAAATGGAGGCAGGTCTAGTCCAAACAAGAGGCCACTGCTGTGGGATGTTAAGAGCCGGCATGTGCTTGAAATAGGAGAGAACGGGTGCGTATCTTATTTTGCAATGCTACTTACATATTTAGGGTTACAGGTCATAGTGAGCGTATGTGTGTGTAGGGTTGTTGAATGTACATTTTCTGTGCGTGAGGAGTCCTCTCAAATTGTTGATAGTGGATGGGTCCATAGAAGTGGGACTGGAGCATATCAGCTTCGCGTTGATATGCCACCAAGTAGTTTGATAGAAAATCAACTGGTAAAATTACTTCCCGAGTACGATGAGCCGTTTGTGATCAAATTGTACGAGGCGATTCCAAGGGACCAAGGGGTGCCCGAGGGCAAATCATTTGCATGTGAAACATATGAATGTGCAAGATTGACAGAGAATGATAAGCTCTCTGATTACATTACATATGTTATGAATGCTCAAAGTATCGAGGCGCTCGAATTTGGTATTGATGTTGTGAGTGTCAAGACTGGTGACATTATTGCCAAGGGCTTTGTCCCAGTAGATTGTATTCGAGAATTGGAGGGTGATATCTCGGTGTCTCTTGTGTCTTTGAAAGATTTTAAACTGGCTGGGCATTTTCATGCGACATATTTGGTGGTGAAAGAACTACATCATCCTGATAATACATTATGTGGTATACAAAGGATACCGTGGACTGCATCTGCAACGAAGGTGACATTGGACATTGGTCACAGAGGATCTGGAGCAAGTAAAGTAAGTGGACACTCCATTAGAGAGAATACCTTGTTATCTTTCCAAAAAGCAGCATTGAATCATTCTGATTTCATCGAATTTGATGTTCATTTGACATCGGATAATGAGGTTGTTGTACACCACGACTTTGAAGTGCATCTTGCTCTAGGCAACACAGAGATCAAGATGGCTTTGCCTCTAATTCGAAGTGATCAGGTCCGTAGTAGCGATTTCGCGCAGAGTATGGTGACACCATCTGAACATCAGAAAGGTGAAATGATAAAGCAAGAAAAGAACAAGAGGGAATCGACGTTGAAAAGGACCATGACCTCGGGAGAGGATATGTATCGCAATATATTTTACAAGCCAATACATTCCATGTCTCCTGCTTCCCCCAGTGATTTCAACCAGGAATTAAATCAAATGAGGGTGTATCTCTCAGATAATAATTTTGCATCATTGCGGCAAGCATTCCGAATGACTCCCTCGTGGCTTGGATTCAACATTGAACTGAAATATCCTACAGATGAGGAGAAAGTCGCCATGGGAACAAGGTTCTACTCTAGAAACTTTTTTGTAGATGCTGTCTTATCAACGGTTCTAGAAGAATTTGGAGAGAGGAAAGTGATATTCTCGACGTTTGATCCGGCATGTGCAGAGCTGCTTCGGTTGAAACAGTGCAAATTTAATGTCTTTTTCCTGACCTGCGGTGGATCCAAGATCTTTAAAGACCCTCGGATGAATAGTGTAGAAGCTGCTCTACAATTCGCTCAAGCAACACGTTTGCATGGGGTAGTAGCAGAGATATCTTCTATTGTTCATAACTTGGACACCATTGTTTCAAATTTCCATGAACACGGATTGTACTTGTTTACATATGGAGACATGAACAATGATATGGATACATATTCGAAACAAAGGCTTGCAGGAATAGATGCTATTATAATGGATGATGTGGCAAGGATAGGCAAGGCAATGAATAAAACTGAAAGAAATGAAATGATGCCAAAGCAATTCTCCAAGAGTTTGCGTTCCCCATCTTCTCTTGTAGAACTGTGTTCAAATCCATCAGTCAACGAACTGCAAATGATTGACTTGGATAGAATGGCTTCTCAAATTAATATAGCAGCATTATCTCCAATTGACAGATTTACAGAATTTGAAAATACAGATGAAGAATTTTTTTCTTAAAAGGGAGTGATAGTTCATGCATTAATATTGTCTCTGTGATGTTGAAAACAAGAGTATTTGTTTCGATCCTTTCTTTTTCACAGTTGGCTCACTAGGAGTATTTCTATTTCTAGATGTCCACACGGAATCCTGGGCTGCAATGGGAGGAGAGGATGATGCCTCTGCTTCTGTCAATGATGGTCCAAGAGCCGCAAAACCCAACTCTGCTATTTTTGCAAAACTAACACCATCCTGTCCTTCCACCGATCCAAACTCTACAAGACCCGCCGATTCCTCTTCCGTATCAACAAGAGGAGGCATATCACGAAAGTCTACCACCGCAGTCTCCCGGGACTCTTTCTCTGCTTGTTTCTGCATACGCAATGCCCTAGCCTTCTGCCGTGCAACAGCCTCCCTTCGTGCACGACGCCTCGACAATTCCTGTTGAAAAGTATCAACAACTTCTTGAGGAAGCAATTCACCAAGATCAAGTTCACACAGCGTTATGTTTGCACGATTTGGTATGTGACTGCAAGGCCTCATGCGTTTCCGAGTCTCCTCTGTCTGCTCAAACCTCTCAATATCAAGTACCCTTCCTGATATAGTACTAGGCAAATCATCATAATTACCCTTCCATGCATACAACATTTTCATATTGAAAAGATTTAGAAAGGTCCACTGGCCATCAGACTTTTGATACATGTACATTTTACCATCATCTGACTCAGTTTCTGCTGGAAGATGACACTGAACAATGCATGTTTTCCACAACAACGAGTCTCCACATGAAGACGAATCTATGATTCTATTCGAAGAGACACTCAAACTAGGAAACTCTTCTTCAATCTGCCGTTCCCGTAGCCGTGACGCTTCCAATGCCTGCGACGCTTCTATACTATTCTTCACATTCTGCCTAATATCATCAATAATCCCTTGGTAATTCTCCCCCATGAACCCACGTTCTCCCATCTTCCTACAATGATCCACGACCACATCAATCGCAGCAATATATGCCGGATAATAGCATGCTGCATCCTGCCCCCCTTCCAGCCGAACCTCTTCTGACCTTTCAGCCAGCCTACATGCAATATATTTCCACAGCACTTCAGGGTTTTCAACCAGCACGCTTCTGGAAAATCTAGGCATATGAATCGGGTAATATCCATGTGTATCTAGTACATCCTCTTCTCCACATGTATGCACAACTGCTGAACCTCTATATCGCCACACCCTGGTGAATTCCTCAACAGTATCAGGATCCTGCCTCACATACCGTATTTGCACCGGCCGAAGTTCCGCCGCACAGATCTCAACATTACATATAGGACAAGGACTCGTTCCTCGAATCACACCATCATGTTTCATCAGCATATCAGTCAACAATGGCACCAAACCAAACACATGCCCACAAGGTGTAATATATGGCAATTCCACATCATCCAAGCTTATAGGACACCTCATACCCGACACTCCATCAGATGATATGGGAGCCTCCATATCCAAAAACACCACATCATCCCAATCAACATTCGTATGATCATCTATCCGACACAAGCCAAAACGAAAGTTTGCAGCAAGGAACGTCGACCTGTCAAAGACACCATGGTACTGTCGAGCATTCGACTTGTACGTCGCCTTGTGATCATGTCTAGATGTCGAAAATCCAAGCAAGTGATTCCCACAAACACCCTGTGTCGCACGTTTACGACCCCCACGAGGTGGAGAAGACATGTTGTCTAGACACGTTCATACATACGAGGAGTCATCCATACACCACGGAATATAAGTCCTACTCATGAGAATTCAAGTAAATCGTATTTGACGTGTTCTTGCTCTTCAGCTTCTTGAAGAATTCGAATTCTTCAGCTATTTTTTGTAAATAGATTTTTTTCAGAATTTTGTACAATTTTGAATGCAATGAAATACAAACGCAACACGCGTTCTGACAGAAAACCCAAATTCAATTCAATAGTAAAAACACTAAATTATTCAATCCAAATCAATCTGTTATCGAATACCGAATACTTTGGGGTTGATGCCACTGTGTTGTTCATTCTGTTGAGTCGTTTACAAACAGACTTTGGGGGGGGGAAACATCTGAATCAATCATGTATTAGTCTATTAAAATTATCAATTAACAAGCAGAAATACATCAATCAGTACTCACGCAAGCAAGCAAGCGAGCAAGTGAGCAAGCACCATGGTCCTTCTCTGTTGGAGCAAGACCTTGTCCAGAGGACGAGACGTCCATGCCCATACGTCACAACGTACGACATCTAGAAACAAAAATACCCTTTCGATTACTGCGTTTCACATTGATCAGAGATGGCACATGGACAATGCACTGAGACGACAGCAGGAGTCAGAATGTGAGGCTCGGAGAGTAGCTCAGACTGGGCTGACCGGTACCACCAAGGGTCTGTACCATGTCAAGACCTTGCACATCCTTGACACGCTATTAGAAGCAACTCGACCAGATACACTTGTTGTAATTGCAGCATATCGTACGAGCTGTGGGATGTACAAGAGGTTTTTGGAGCTGGCAGAGTCTGTCTGGGATGAACAAGAGGATCCAACCTCACCTGTTATATTTGTACGACATGATGTGAGCACAGAATACGATGGTCCAAGTGATATTTCTCAGTTGTATAGGATCAAGGCTGTGCCTGTTATTCTTCTACTGAATAGAGACGGGGCAGTGATTGATACAACACGACCAATAGCTAGCGTACGGCAACATTATAGACATAGAGATAGAATTGAGCATGAACTGAATGAAACGAGGATCTCCCTCGTATCAAAAATTGCCCACCACCATCAGTCCATGTAATGTCTAGTATACCATTGAACTCTAACCGAGTTGCAAGTGCATTCCTGGATATGCAGTCACCCATCCAGGTGGATGGATAGAACCGACATGGACGGTGGCGATCTTGGACAAGATTGATACAAGACATCAACCTTGGTAACAACATGAATTAAATATATCCATACTCATTAATTGTCACAGTACAAGCACGGAGAGTCCGTGGTATCGGTACACGAGGTGCCGAACGAGCGACACTCATCGGGGCGTTGGCAGCAGATTGGTAGCTAGACTTCCGCTCTTGGATTTTCTCCATATCTGGTGTTTCAGATTCTGTGGGAGATTTTGTATTCACTGCATAATTAGGAAAGGGTTCACTGCGCGAGGATGGGAAAGGTGTTTAGAGCCTAGGGAACGAAAAATAAAAGGAAATCACTATACGACGCGAGTAGGTCTCTTCTCTGTGAGACACCGTGAGATATGGCTCGTAAAGGGGTGGAACCAAGCGATTTTTTCGCAACATCTCAGCCGACAGAGTCGCAACGGTACAAGCTGACGGAAGTGATTGGGAAGGGGAGTTATGGAGTTGTGTCGAGTGCTGTCGATCAATTCAACCATGGTACGTATACACACGCTGGTTCGTGTATGAGATGATACTGATCTATCTATTGTATACATATGTGTGTAGGGGAGAAGGTAGCGATTAAGAAGATTACAAATGTGTTTGATCATGTCTCGGATGCAACCCGTATTCTAAGAGAGATTAAACTCTTGAGATTGTTGAGACATCCTGATATCGTGGAAATAAAGCATATTATGCTGCCTCCGTCTCGTAAAGATTTTAAAGATATATATGTGGTATTTGAATTGATGGAGACTGACTTGCACCAGGTGATTAAAGCAAATGATGACCTTACACCAGAACATCACCAGTTCTTTCTGTACCAGATGCTTAGGGGTTTGAAGTATATTCACTCAGCGAGAGTGTTTCATCGTGATTTGAAGCCAAAGAATATACTTGCGAATAGTGATTGCAAGCTAAAGATTTGTGACTTTGGGCTGGCAAGACCTGCGTTCAATGACATGCCACAGACTGTCTTTTGGACAGATTATGTGGCGACGAGATGGTACCGTGCACCCGAGTTGTGTGGGTCATTCTTTGCAAAATATTCTCCTGCAATTGATGTATGGTCTATCGGGTGTATATTTGCGGAGATTTTATTGGGGAAACCACTGTTCCCTGGACGCAATGTCGTACACCAATTGGAGCTGATAACTGATTTGCTTGGGACACCAGACCAGGAGGTGATTGCCAAGGTTCGGAATGAAAAGGCTAGGAGATTCTTGCAGAATATGAGGAAGAAAGAGGGTATTCCATTTGAGCAGCATTTTCCAAATGCAGAGCCTGCAGCCTTGTGTCTGCTCAAGCGACTGCTGGCATTTGATCCTGCGGAAAGGCCTACTGCAGAGGAGGCCCTGGCAGATCCTTACTTTGCAGGGTTGAGTCAACCAAGTCGTGAGCCATCTGCGATGCCAATCAGTAAAATTGCATTTGAGTTTGAAAGACGAAAGTTGACAACAGATGAAGTCCGTGAGTTGATTTACAGAGAAATTCTAGAATACCATCCTCAGATGTTGGCAGATTATCTCGCAGGGGAGAGTCATCAACCAAATTTTGTGTATCCTTCGGCTGTGGATAATTTCAAACGGCAGTTTCAGCATCTAGAAGCCGGGGGAAAAGGAGCCCACCACACTCTTGGTCAATCCACATCTCTCCCACGAGAGAGAATTCCGGATTTCCGTGCAGAAGCATCCCGGTATCTGAAGAAACAGACACAGTCTTCCAGTGGTGGTGCTGGTGATGGATCGGATAGACTACCACACGAGGAGCAGTTACCATATGGAACTTCTGTAGACATGTATGACGCAAAGGCCATTGAGATGTTGGGATCGAGCGTAGAGCAAATGCATGTTGGAGATGATTATCATAGACTTGGAGGCAATACTAAAGCAACATCCGAGTCACGAGGATATGGCACAAGTGGCAATACAAACAAAAGCAAGAGCAGCACCTATGGACATCCATCATCAGAGCATGTATAGTGAGATGGTGTGTGTTCCTTTACATATTTTGTATAGCATGTACACTCTTTTTATGTAAATAAAAGAGGATGGAAAAGAATAGATACATAAAATTCAAGTTCAACTGGTCTGTGACACAACATATGCAGCAGTTCCTAGCAGAGCAACAACGACTCCAATTAAAAATGGCAATCCAACCACACCATCCGTATCTTCACTTACATATCCCTTGTCAGTGTATTCTCCCTTGACCTCAACCCAGTCCTTCCAGTAATCCTTGGCAGTCCCACCAATCTTTCTCCGCAATGCCTGGTACTGTTCCTTGGACATTTTCCCATCCTTCAACTTGCCATATTTTGCGTCATACAACAGCTCGGCATCACTCTTTGATCTCACTTCAGCAAAATCAAAGGATCCAACAACTGATCCCAAGAATCCCTGACGCTTTTTGTATTCAGCTGCTTTATCAACCTTGGTCTTCTTCTGTGACTGGGTGTTGTCCTTACGACCAAACAATCCCTTCTTCTGGACGACTTGTTTCGTCTCTGGAACTGGATCCTTACTTTTTGTCTTGAAAATGGCTTGTGTAGACATCATACCACGGGATCGGAGGTTTCTTGATGTGTGGTGTGTCGACACCACCATGGTGGATCCCTGAAGGACATGTGTCGATGAAGAAGATTTGGATGATACAAGACCGTGCATTGTGCTTGTATTGATTACGTGATATATGAAATAGTAATGTAATATAAAATGTGCAGAATGCCTCATACACTCTGATCTAATCAAATGTGTGGGTACAGTGTGTCCAGATGCACATGCATGGAGATGGAGAGAGAGAGAGTATCGACGAAATGAACTCACTCACTCACTCACTCACTCACTCACTCACTCACTCACTCACTCACTCACTGAGTCTGAGCAAGGTCAGAGTCAGTGAGTGAGTCATTCTGACTCATTCCCTATGTTACGTGACGATATTTTGACTCATTCCGTTGCAATCAAACTCACCCCTAGGGGTGAGGCAAGGCCTTGTCGTATCAGACAGTACCGTCCACTAGTGGAGGGTTCAGTACTTTTATTACCTATTCTAAAGTAGTAAATCTATCTTTAGTTACATACGTACGACTCTGTATCATTTTACATAGATATGGATTCAGAGGATGCGAGGCTTGACCGGGTTGTCTCACCTGTCGACAATCAAAGCCAACAGATGTTCTCTTCAGAACCGTCAAGGGGGGTGGAGAGAGGAGGAAAGTTTGAGATGCTCAAGGAGTTTTATTCAAAACTTCTTTCTGCTATTTTCATTGATGCCAAAGGCGTGGATGAACCGGTGGTGATCCTGTCCAACAGTGAGTTCAACATCTTTCCCCTCGTCCAGTCTATTGTCACAAAGGAGTATAAAATATCTGCCGAGAGGTTTTGGCATATTGCTCGTCACAATACTCAGCCTCCTCGGGAAACATGGAGACCCAGAATACAAAAGAATCAGGTGAAGAGCCTGAGTGACACGAGGTATCCCAACTCTATAGAGGAGTGGCTCAATCTGGAAAGAGTCTTGTTGGAATGCTCAGAGGGTTTCTTGCCTGAACTTTCTGCCGACAGCATTATGATGAATGTCAAAGAGTTTGTCACAAATATCAGGCAAGTATGGAAGGATCAGCGACGTGCAGGGTACAAGAGAATGGCAAGCGATGCTGATGTGTTCCAAGGCAACACAGGAGCTTCTGGACGGGTTGTTGCAGAGTTACCTCATGTGGCAGATACTGTTCCTGATACTCAAAAGACAGGTTTACTACCTTCGAGACAAAGGATGTACTCCAGCTCAAGCTCAGAAGAACGATCCTTGCAGCATAAGGTGACACCTGCCACCTTGCTGGTAGGAGGTACAGAGTTTACAACGACGCTGGCCACATTGATGATTGTACCAGAGTCTTTTTTTGCAAAGCTCATCATGGCATCCACGGGAGCTCACAATTTTTTCATCGACAGATCTGATGAAGTATTTGGGGATGTATTGAGGTACCTTAGAGCAAAGAGATACGGAGAAGGCGTTGAAACTCTACCATTCACAAATGAAACACATGGATTGGAGTTGTTGCACCGAGAAGCTTCTTTCTATAATCTGCCAGAGCTTGCACACATAGTGCGAACGAGACTCAAGAAGAAACCTCCACGTATGCATGTCGTATGCTTGGAAACTCCATCTGTTGACCAGAAGAGCCTGTCAAAAGAAATTCAAGCGATGAATGAAAAGGCAAATGCAATTGTTGAGAGAGCGTCAGAAGAGTCTTCTTCATCTGGTATGACATCGGTGAGAATTCTCTCCCACGCTATTGACGTGGAATCTGATGACAAGCACCAAGGAAAGAAACGTGCAAAACTTGTCATGACTATAGAAATTAGTCATGGTATTTGACCCCGGACTATGGTGACTTGTCGAGTTGCTGCGGCATACAAAACATTCGGAAGACGAGTGCATACAGTAGAGACTAACTAAAAATATACATACATGACGCATTTTTCTACTCAATGTAACAGTAGATAGATTCATACGTAGAAAGAAACACGTCTGTTTGGAATCGCTCACTGAAACACGACGACGGAGTCCGTTCCAACAGTGTCGACTCTTGCGTGTCACGTCTCGGACGCTCTGGCGATTTGATATAATCATATAATAATTGTAGAATTTCCTATTCCATAGGAAGTGTATGAAATGACGGAACCTTTGGTCCACCATGATGATGGTGATGTTCGTGAACATCACCACCAAGGTTGCGTCGGGGCAGTGGTTGGTGGAAAATCTGCAGGACATGTGCTCGTGTCTGCAGATTTATCATCATCTAGTTTGAGTGCTGTGGATTTCTGTGCTTCGGACATTGACTGGGACACAAGTCCCCATACTACAAGGTACTGATGATTTTCTTTTTTGAGTTTGTTTGTCATTGTTTTGGCGTGCGTGTTTATGACACGTGGTGATCACGATCAAGCCGATGATATCTTTCTTCGATCTAAGTTAGTTATCAAGAGTTTTGCTGACGTCGATTTCACGCTACGGGTGCTAGACTTGCAAAAGTCGGCTGAGATGGGATTTCCCGAACCGTGCATGACCCGGATCAGATAATACTGCGTCGGGGATTGCGTGTCGTTTTGTATATTTAATGCTAGGTACTTGGACGATATGCTGGACCTTGGAGCTAGTCACACAGCCTTTGTATTGTACATCTTGGGCTGTGGATTGATGTAGCAGGGTCTGGTGTGGGGTTGCCGCCCCTTGAGCGCATTGTCGTGACTCTTTTTACGTATTTAATGACTGTACTAATTGCAGTATGGATCGATCATTTAACCCAATTGATACTGTTTGCCTAGAGTCTTTTCCTTGGGCTGATCTTTCCATATTTCAAGATGAGGAAATGGATGCCAAAGGCACGTCACTTTTCTTGTCATGTGTAGATGTAGAAAAAAAAATCAGTCTGTGAAGAGTATGTCATGAAGTGGACGTGCGTGACATTGTGAGGTGTGATTTGCAGGAATTGACCTGGAAGCACTGGGGACACTCCCGGTGGATGTGGATTTTCGAATGTCTTCTGGATATGAGACGTCTGTCGAAGGGAATGCTCTGACAGAAAAGTATCTGATGGAGAATACTCCGTCTATAGATACTGCTGTGAAGAAAAAATTAGGAAAGAAATCTCGAGGGCCAAAACCAAAGTATATCTTTTCAAACCCTGAGCAGGCTGCCGCAGCTCGCAAGGAAAGAAATAGAGCTGCTGCACTACAGAGCTATTACAAGAAGAAAAATCATACGCTCAACCTTGAGGCTCAAGTCAGAGAACTTGAGGAAGAACAAAATAAATTGACAATGTTGCTGGAGCAGGTAGAGAATGGTCATGTAACCATTCAGAGTGAAGGTGATATTGACCAGCATATATCAGGAAAACAATGATACAAACAATGATACCATGTCTATACTACAATTTTTCGTACTGTTGGTACATCGATTCAATAGCACATACGTGTAAAAAGCATTCTTTTTTCAAGAGAAGACTTGAAAATATACAAGGTAGCCTGACCACTGTCAGGAAGGGGTTGAGGGTGTTCCATTGATTGGATATATGTGTGACACCATACGTCTCCTCTCGATATTACAATACCTGTGTTTATATTTTGATAGTATAGATACAGTGCGAGGTGGTAGCTGGGACATAATCTGGGCTGGCAACCTCGTCACAACCATACCAACCTTGTCTAGGTACAATCACGAGCATTTCTCTTCTGTAATGGAAAAGGTATTATAACGTCAACTGTGATTGATCTGATCAAATTTGCTGACGCGTGTCGTTGGAGGCAACGTGCTTTGTTTGATTCAATTTGGAGTGATCTACGCGTTCCTGTTCCTCTCCGTCGCAGCGTTACCCTCTCCATTGAGTCGATACTATGTCATCCATTGAAGATGATCACGATGAGCAGGAGGAAAGAGTGGTTGATCTTCCTGCAGAGGAACCTCTCCTGTCAGAGTCTCTTGTGGGGTTGTTTGGGGCTTTTGATAAACTCAAGGAGACAATGGGATACTCCGAGGATGCTGCAGATGAGAATGTCACCAAGATACAAGAGTATGTAGAGAATATTCGGCGAGAGAATGACATGCTCCGTCAGCATGCTGAAGATGCCATCACCATGGCACAGAGATATAAAGAGGCGTTTGATGATCTTGCACAGGAGAATGCTGGCTTGTATGATAAACTCACAGAGGCGTCTGTGAACGATATGGTCATGCATACGCAAGATTTATCTTCTGTTGCGTATGAATATGATAAAGAAGTCGTTATGACAAAGATGGCTCAAGCAGAGGAAATGGTAGCTCATGCATATGAGATGCAGCAGAGGTTGGAAGAATTGGAGGAGGAGAATGATGCCTTGAAGCAAACCTTACACGAACTGCGTGAAGATCAAAAACAGTTCCATATTTTGAAACAGATGGATACTCATGCTGAACAAACATCTCTCCACCTGCCTCCTCCAGACTGCGAGTCTCCAATTCTTGGTTCTCCAACCAAATCCCACCCTGAAAATGGGATGGATGATAGTCAGACACCTGTTGTTGCTGCGCAAAGCCCGTCTCAGGAAGTTACTCCAGCATCAAAGGTTCACGGAACTCCTGATTCCAGTAGATATGTGACGCCTATGAGTACCTTGAAGAAGGACGATCCAATTGCGATTGCAGATGCTCTTGCATCAGTGGCAGGTGGATCTGAGTCTGGCATGGCTGCTTCTGCATCCAAGATGCTTCGTGGATATCATGTTCTTCAAGAAGAGGTCGAAGAATTGAGGGAGAAGAATGAAACCCTTGTGAAGGAAAATCAGGAATTGACAGAGACAATGACATCCAAGCAATTCAAGCCACCTTCTGCATGGGCAGAGAGAGAAGTGAAATATAAATTGGAGAGAAAAGAGTGGGAAGAGAGCTTGCATGCAAAAAAAAATATGATTGACACATTAGAAAAGGAAAATAAGTCATTGAGATCAAACAATGGAACTGATGAATTGAACCAGAAAATTATAGACCTTGAGGCCCAGCTTGTTGTATTACAACGAGATAATCAAACGTCAAAGGCAGCCCTGCATGACATGCAGGTTTCATCCTTGATGAGTGCTGGGGAATTCAGTATGTCGGGTGTTAAACCGTTCGCAAAACAGGATGATGTGCACTCCATTATAGATAAGATAGAAAGTGAATCTGAATCACATGAAGTCTCATCACTTGCACATGTGAGCACGGCCAACCAAGGAAATCTTGAACAGGAGCTCGAGGAACTCCAGAAAGAGAAGCACACCATCCTGAATCAGATTTCAGAAATCGAGAAGGATCAAAAGTCCTCAGATCGTGTCAAATGTGAAATTGCTCTTTTGGAAAACGGGGTTGGTGTAGATGTTGCTCTGAAAATAATTTCTCTGGAGGAAAAGTTGGCTGAGGAACCAAGTGCGACTGTGAGGAGTGATTCTGTTCAAGAGGAAATTTCATCTGTATCTGATATGTTGAAGAATGCATTCAAAGCCGCTGAGACACGTGGTGATAACAATGCCTCAGAAACTATGGGTGCCATGCATGTGATGCAATATGTCAAACCAGATGAACTGGCAGAGGAAGAGGAATCCGTCAGCCAACCAAATGTATTGAGCGAGGAGGCACAAAATCGTATTAAAGAGCTTCAAATGATTATACTAGAGCCTGAAAATGACGAGCAGGAGGATGCAAAGCATCTATCTTCTACTCGAAATGAAGCTGCCCCTCATGGCATGACACCGCAAGCGGCTGCAGCATTGGCTGCTGTGAATAGGGCACAAGGGAAGGACATTGATCAACTCAAATCTCAATTACAAGAGTTTTCAATCCGTGAAGCTGCCTTGAAGGAGGAAATTGAACGAGCTCATCATGCAGGGCAGAGCTCCAAGATGATTCAAGATTCAGAAGATACTTCGGAGGATGTTAGAAAGCCTGACTTCTCAGCGGTTCTTCGAGAAAAAGCAGAAATAGAAGCAAAGTTCGACATGGCGAAAATGCAGCTGACCAAGTCGCAGGAAGCCCTTGAGGCTTCCCGCCAGGAGCAAGCAGCATTTAAGAAAGCAATCAAGGCTGCCCTTGCCACGGGTGTGTTGGCCAATGTTCAGACGGCACTCACCGACAAGAAATTTGCGTCGAAAAATAAGATGACAAGCCCCCTGAAAAAAATGAGAGGAAAGGGTATCTTTTCAATGCGGAAAGGATCAGGAAGCAGACCAGGTTCTGGATCAAGTGAGGATCAAAACCTTCGTCTCCAGGTCCAGCCCAGCTCGGCAGAAAGGCAAGAAAACGACGACGACGGGGATGATGCAGGGGACTTTAAGTTTCAGCTATCGAACCTCCAGGATGAGAATGAAATGCTCATGGACCAGCTCGTCACTGCCAAGGTACGACTTGCTGAGGTGGAGGGTGATTGTCTACAGAGCAAGCGAGCTCTTGTGAGAGCAAAAGAGAAGCAAATGGATCTTGCACGGCAGCTACACAACGAAAGAGCATCCAAATAATCTCGAACATTGATTTACACTTTTTTGTACATAGATATGCAAGCAGTCTACATGGCTTAGCCACTTCTATAACTCACCAAGGCTCCTATCCACACAACAGTCAAAAACACCATCATCACAATTGTCAAGAGCACTGGTAAAATCCTGTTATCATATGGCCCGTCCATTTTGTTTGTCAACATATCGCCCCTTTTCTTAAAGTTATATGCTGCATAGATCGCCATACCAATTGAGATCCCCATCATAAGAAGTGCAAGGATGCGAACAGAGACAGCTCTCTTTAAATACTCTGAACCCCAGTGTTTATGTGCATGTCCAGAAACCCCAAGCAACGCAGCAGAAATACTTCCTGTCGTCACTGCCATATTCATCCAGTGTAAAAATGTTCTTTCGTTTGCAAAGAACGCTTTGGCCTCCGTTCGCCTGAGCAGGTTTGTCCCCTGTTGTTGAGGCCTGCCACCTCCAGTCCCCTGTTGCTGTGCCAGCAGGGGGGTTGTCAGGGATCCATCACCATTGGAAGTATTTCTTCTAGCAGCACTACTCGACATACTCGATGGTATCTATCTTAATCTATGAATTTCTTGAAGCTGCCAGGATATGTTCACCAAATGTAGATGGCAGCAATGCACAAGACAAGTTTTATTGCAAAGAAACAGGGAATATCCTCCTAAAGGATATTCGCTCGTGCTCAGGTCTTTTGGTCCCCTGACTCTGCCTTGCCGTATTTTCAGTACGCCACCCTTGCAATGTTATTATGTGTAAAAATTTAGTTCCAAATATGTCAACTCATAGATATATGCGACCAGGGTTTACATCGATGTCGACTGCATCTTATATTCGATAGAATTTTACATTTCATATAGTTGAAACCAGTGGAATCTTTTTTCTGGAAAACCCTGTTTCTATTCATGAGCGAATACGATACACAGCCATCGATAGTTTCAATACGATTGGAGAATCATGAAATTTGGTAAATATCTGACAGAAAGGGAGAGACCCGAGTGGTCTGGGAAATACCTGGACTACGCTGCTCTTAAAGACTTGATAAAAATTGCTTCAAAAGAGCAAGAGGCCAAGGGGTTCGCAGGGGAGCATGCGTCATACTCACCACGTGCTGCATCTTTAACTGTTCTTCGAGGGGAAAATGCACGAGACAGTACGGAAGAGAAATTCTTCCAAAAGTTGGAAGAGGAGGTTGACAAAATTGGGACCTTCACTTCTGAAAAGGTACAAGAGTTGAGGAGTCGTTTGTATCAGTTGCAGCAGCGTGTGGATGGAGGGGAAAGTGGTTCCTCGAAAAGAGTCAAGGAAGATGTACTGTTAGAGGAAGCCAAGGACATTGGGGACCAATTTCTGCAGCTGGAAAAATATGTAAACCTCAATTACATGGGGTTTCACAAGATACTAAAGAAACATGATAAACAGCTCCCACACTCTCCTTGTCGACAATTTTACATGAGCCATCTCCATAATCAGCCATGGGTGCAAGGGTCGTACGCTGATTTGTTGGTGTCTTTGGGGAACGTGTATGCACAAATTCGAGGGGATGAAAAGGATGAACGGATGAGTACTGCCCAATCTGGAATGCCTGTACAGCGTGATCTTGCGGTGAATCGAGATGATAAAAAGTTGAGAAGTAGTACGAAATATTGGATCCCTGTGGCGGAAGTGTCTACGGTCAAACATATGATTTTGCCCCACCTTCCTGTGTATCAGTTTGAAGAAAATGAGTATACAGGGGATTCACAGCTGGTAAATTCCGTCTACCTCGATAATTCAACTTTGGAAGTATATCATAATAGACTGAAAGAAGAAGGAAAGGGAGTGATGGTACGTTTGAGCTGGTATGGATCTCAGGAGCCTCTTGATGTGCACGTACAGCGAAAGGTCCTGGTCGCAAGGAAAGACTTGCACTCTCTCCTTCATGATGGGCATGATGTGATTCATGACTCATCTGCTGGTACAGATGAGTTCATTCTTCCTGAAAGTATGATTTTATCTTTTATTGAGGGAGAATTGGATTTGAAGGAAGCGGTTGAATTTTGGCACAAGAGGCAGATGTATGCAAATGAGATTGAAAACAAGTCTTCATTGTTTGAGGATCTGAAAAAGCTGGTCGACTCGAAGCAGCTTAAGCCAGTTCTACGGAGTCAATATATGAGGACATATTTCCAGATTCCTTTCGATGGGACTGTGCGTATCAAGATGGACACAAACATATCAATGATGAAGGAGAATCCAGAGGATGGGCCTAGCTGCATTAGTGTTGGAAGGTGGTTGAGAGATCCATCTCTTCCCCTCCATAGAACCGAAGTTACAAGATTTCCTCATGCAGTTCTTGATTTAAACTTGTCATTGGCAAGTGATCAAGAGACTCCATCTTGGGTGCAAGAGCTGGTTTCCTCGGGATATTTGGATGAAGTCAATAGCTTTAGCAAACATTTACATGGCATGACCACACTTTTCCCAGATATGGTGCAGTCAGTCCCTTACTGGGTGGATAGAGAGAGTGTACGAGCCTCCATGTTGAAATCAGCACCAGATAAATCCGCAAAAATTGCGCCAACGGCTCGTGATATCTTTGCAAATGCAGTCAAACCTCGCCGCGGGACAGAGGATGGCAATCAAGATTTGATTTCCGGTACACCACAACAGGACGGGCGAGAGCAATTTACTCGGAAGCTATACAAGACTCCAAAATTCATAGAATGGTGGTTCAAGAAGCCTCCCATGGGAAAGAGACCGAATATTCCAGGTAGAGTAGAGCAAAAGATTGAGCCAAAGACATTTTTTGCAAATGAAAGGACATTTCTATCCTGGCTTCATATGGCATTAACGATGGGGTCAATAGCCACTGCAATGATAGGAATTTCTTCCGATGAAACTCAGAACTCATCAACTATGATTGCATTGATAATGCTTCCAGCTGCATTGCTGATGTGTTTCTATTCTGTCATTGTTTACTACTGGCGCTCATCAGCCATATTGCATCATAAGGAGTTGTATTATGATGATAGAAGGGGGCCGTTGGCTCTAACATGCGTGATAGTCACTTCCCTGCTCATTATTTTGGTCATGGGTGTTGTTGAACTTGTAGAAGAGCTTGAGACGGAGCATGCAGGGCCACCTGATGATTCGGCAAGCTGGTTGGCAAGTACCAGGATTGGAAAAGCCTTGGACTTGGGCTCTTGGAGCTAACTAATTCCTTTTGTACATGATGTATATTACATTTTGATAATAGTATTAAAATCATTTTGCGTGATAGATGTTACAACACTCTCTGGGGATGCCCTGCAGAGTGCGTGCATTGCTGCCTTTTGGCACAGTGAGGCAATGTCAGCCCCACTACACCCTTCAGTCCTCGCCACTATGTCTTCCAACGACACACTAGAATCTATGGGGATACGTTTTAAATGTATCTTAAGAATCTCAAGCCTGTCACTAGAAGATGGTAAATCAACCTTCAGAGTCTGATCAAATCTACCTGGCCTGAGTAATGCCTTGTCAAGTCTGTCCATCCGATTAGTTGCACCTATAATCACAACCTGGTCATCTTTTCCCTTGATCCCATCCATCTCTTGCAGCATTTGGCTCAAAACTCTCTCAGTAACGTCTACTCCGGCAGATGCATGATTTGAGCGAGCACCAACAAGGCCATCTATTTCATCAAAAAACAATATGGCAGGGCTTGCTCGCCTGGCCCGTTCAAATATATGTGATAGTGCCTTTTCACTCTCTCCTACATATTTGGACAAAAGCTCCGGTCCTTTCACACTAAAGAAATTCAGTCTACATTCTCCAGCAATAGCTTTCACCAGCAATGTCTTACTGCAGCCTGGTGGTCCATGAAGTAAAATCCCTTTTGGTGGCACGGCACCCATCTCATCAAGTCTGGCCTTGAGCTTGATCGGCCATTCGACTGCTTCCTTGAGCTTTTGCTTTATTTCATGATTCCCACCTACATCTGATAATAATACATTTGGAATTTCAGTCGCAAATTCCCTAAGAGCGCTTGGTTTTGTATGATACAATGCCATTTCCATATCTTTGGGGGTCACGACTGGTGCAACAGAGTCCTGTCCAACGAATCTCCGTAGAGCAATCATGGATGCCTCTGAGCAAAGAGACAAGAGATCAGCGCCAACAAACCCATGCGTTTTCAAAGAAAGAGCCTTTATATCCTCCTGTGATACCTCATGCCGAACCGATTTCAACAAGCTCTCGAGAATTTCAAAGCGTGCTTCTGGATTGGGTACACCAATTTCAAGTTCCTTGTCCAGTCTTCTAGGCCGACGCAAGCTTTCATCGAGAGATTCCTGCCTATTTGTTGCTCCTATTACCATCACTGGATGACCATACAAACTATCGAGTGCACCTGTGAGCGTAGCAACCAACCTATTGGCAGTCTTGGACATTCCAGGAGCATGTTCCCTTGATGGACCCAAGACATCAATCTCATCAATGAAAATGATGGATGGACCAAGTGCTACTGCCGCCTGGAAAATAGCACTCAGACACCGCTCCGATTCTCCTAAAAATTCACTCATCAATTCCGAGCCATTGATGATGAACAGCTTTGCAGCAGCATCCTCAGCAATCCAACGTGCCAGGAGAGTCTTGCCAGTCCCAGGAGGACCATGCAAAAGGACCCCGGTGGGTGGCACTACGCCTTGTTCCTTGAATCTATCGTAATTTTTCAGAGGAAACGAAATCCATTTCCGCAGCCTACTCACATAAAATTCCATACCTCCTATGTGCATATCTTTGACATGTTGCAAGCTTAGATACCCTGACAAGGCAGCCTGAAACACACTGGTTGCAACAGCATTATCCTCAGACCCCTTGTCGGGAAAAACAGACGCAACAGCGTCACTAGCATATCCTATATCTTTATGAATCGTATCTCCCGAAGAAATTGTCGATGCATCCATAGTAACCAGGGTTTCCTTCCCAACATGACACAGAGTCACACCAGCAGGCAGGAAGACAGTTACAGCAAGCCGTGCATCAAGAAACCTACACGGTATCACATTTCCACACAGCAACCACATGCCTATCAATCTTTTCTTGACTACAGACGAGATTACTCCACGTAGCCTCGCCCCACCGACATCAAGTGCTTTACGAACAAGGTCTACATCAACCAATGCATGTTTCTGACTCCCACCATCATTCTTCGTCTTGGTCTTCATGTCGGGAGTTCTCTGCAAAGCAACATCTTCTTGCATACTTTTTCGCATACTAGGAGACATTGCTACAAACTTCTCTCCACGTTTCTTTGATGCACTCTTTGGTCGCATCTCTGGACTCCCCTGGTCCTTTTGTGGTGTCTCCATACCACCACCTCCAGCCTCTGGGGCGAGTGCATTAACATGTATAGATATCTCCAAGGTATCTACGTCATCATTCGATCCCTCAAGCAGCGGCAATACCCCCTCTTTCGACATCACAATAGCAACATTCCTGGACACCACCAGGCTTCCCAACATTGCCAACACCATTGCAGTGCACCTAATCTCCTTCCCTTTCACCACCGGCGACGGCCACACAGTACAATACACATAATACGTCCCCAACATTGACAACGATGCTTCCACCATCCCATCAGGGATATCAAATCGATCACCCACAGGAATAGGTTGCCCAGACCCATCCACCAGTGCTACCAGCACTCCTGTCCCAGGAGACACATCCATCTCATACATCGCACCCAATGACATTTCGATACAACACGACCCTCCATACTCTTCTTTAGTAAAATCTGATCGAACCTCACCACCTAGCACGCCTTCTCTGACAATCACATGACAATCTGAACACCATGAGAATGCAATGTCATCGTCGTCTTGCAGCAGATGAACACCACATGACTACCAAAAAACTATTAATACATATGGTACATACCTGTATCGTCATTGATATCGAGAAGACTCGCCACGTGTTCTCGAATTGTTGCCATGCAATTGTCACTCATGTCATACCAATGTTCATTCTACTTCAACACATGAGTTCGACATGGTACCACAGCCACTGATACATGAAATATACTAGCAATAATACTTCTACTTGGCGCTGTCAACAGATTTTGGAATTTTTTTGACAGCCATGGTCTCCCTGTACGCCAGTCTTCTTGTTGCCCTTTCAATGACTTTCAAAGGGATCTTGGAGACACAGTCATACGCTTGTTCATCAGACAAACCAAAGAATGTTGCCATATTCGCAACATCGTATGGTTTCCTCATCTCAAACCCCATACTTGCCATGCTAGAACATATAATACCAGTACCTCCAGTACCCTGTACCAGGGCACATGCATTGGAGAGAAATTGCTGTCGTCTACTTGATACATCCGTCAGAAAACACGAGTATGGTATTTCAAATACAACACCTCGATCCACAGCTTTTTGTATCACATCATGCCGACAGGGAAAACTAAAACGACGACACATGGCATCCTTCCCCAAGGAAATAATATCCACATCCATTGTAGCACAGGCATATTGAAATGCTTTCTCGGATGTTGGACAGACAGCTCGTATATCATATGAATTCAAAACATGAGATAGCTCAGTGAGACGAGCATGTACATTGTCTACAGATGAGAATTGAATGGTCACACGTGACAGGTGTCTATTTGAACCGTGTGTCTTTTCCAATCCCTTGGTAGTCGCTTTATTCGTATTCACGGTACTACCACTCCTCTGGTAATCATCAAGAGAGCATGCTAGATCAGGAATATCACATCTGCAGGCAAGCAAGGAGAGGATCACAATGGTGAAAAGCCAAAACAAGAGGGAGACTAACTCAGGAGAGTCACAATCAACGCACATGTCTTTACGCGTCATATTCTCCAATGTAAAATATTTTGATATCGTTGAAATAGAATATCCTAGAGAATGAGAGACTGTTACGCGTTCTTTGATTGTGAACCCGTCGAGGGTCACATCGTTTGAACATAAATCTACCCAAGACCGAGTGATGGGTCTTTTCCTCTTTTTAGTACTAGGCATCGTGTTAGATAATAATTTACTAGTATATTGAAAAATAGAATGATTGCTTGTCCATCGTGCTGTTGGAAATAAAACCTTTGCAATGACAACTGACTTTGCAGACCTACTCAAGCATGAAGAATATACTTTTCAATAGATTGGGCTACAGCTTCTTGGTTGTTTGTGTAAGGTGATGTTACTCTCGCATTCTGTTTCAAGAGAGGAGTGGCATTTGCAACTGCAATACCAAGACCAACCATTTGTATCATTTCCATATCATTCTCTCCATCACCCATTGCCATGACCCTGTCTGGTTGCATACCAAGTGTCTCCAGAACAAATTTGACTCCTGCTCCTTTCGAAGAACCTCCAGGCAAGATTTCTACCATCCCCTCCAGAGCGGATGTCAATGACACTGATCCTTCCAATTCTTGCCATGATGAAGACAGTTTCTTCTCCAGGTATGGTCTGACCCTTTTCTTTATGCATTCGTCATCTGCCATGAAAATACACTTATAGATGACCACGTCTTTGTTGTTGACTAGGTAGGATATCACGTCTCCTACAGGCTCAGGTATTGGTTCCCCATAGAATATGAGCCTGTCAGTGTGACAATCAGTCTGTTGACAGAGTATTCTATCGTTCGAGTAGAGTACCAAGGTTACGTCGAGTTCCTTTGCAATATCTACTACGCGTTCAACCACGCGCGATTCCAGCGCATTGCTGTACATGACATTCCCAAGAGCATCTCTAATGAATAGTCCCTGGAGGAAAATCTGAGGCATGGGAGATGCCAGAGCTGGCAGGACCTTTTCTGTCCAAGGACCGCATGCTTTTCCTGTTGCGATCATGAGAGGAACATTCTTCTCCTTCTCAGCCCGTCGTATTGCTGTTACCGTTCGTTCTGTAAGTTCTTGACCATCAGTCAAGAGGGTCCCATCCACATCTGTGACAATCAGTTGGATAGCGCCCAAAGAATGTACCCGCACGCTTTGAATCTCTCTTCCAAAACCTATATTTGATTTCAGGGATTGTTGATTCCGTCTCGGAGTACCCAAGGGGAAAGAGTGCCTCACGTGGGATGTTGACATGTGGTTCACTTGCCATGTCATGTATTCAAAATTTCTAGATCAATATCATTGATCGACCTATAATACCATTAAATAAAATAAAATAATCAATAATATATACTTTGGCATGAATGTAGGGCGAATATGCGACTCTAGATTGGAATCTCAACTGCTCCTGATGGTGTCCTGTACTTGCATCTCCAAGATGATTTACAATGTTCAGCATTGAGTTTCCATGTTCATGTAGGAGAATAAAAAAATATTTAGATGTTTATGGCAGCATACGTTAGAGTTGATGTGGGGTCTAGATTCAGAGAATACAAGGAGACTGTCAGGGCACCCTTGCCATGCATAATGTGCCCATGACATGTCACTCACGCCTCTATGGAACCAGATTGATATGATTTCGGAACGATCGCACAATGAAATATACATGTGAACCTGGGTTGTTAAGTTTGGCTCGATTTGGGGTCTCTAATAGGCGAGTATTTTTCCAGCACAGGACAAGGCTTTTGGTGAGACGAAACAGTTCATCTTCTGCACCTCAAGGACTGGTGCTGAAGGAGCAATGGCGTCAAGCGCTGCTTGCAGAAGCAGAAGAGGAAAGAAAGAGTAGTTCGGCAGTGTCATGTCGCTGCAGAGGCGTGACATTGAGCATGTATGGTCGATTGTACTCTGAGATACTGTGGAATGTGAGTCCAATCACGTATGGAGGGGATGCTGTTAAAAAAGGGAATGCGAGTATTGCATTCATGTGTGGTACTGATTGTGTAGAAGGTTCTATTGTGGAGTTCCCTAGGAATGGAGAGGAGGACATGGTGGTAGCAGTGAGAGCAGAGGATTCCAAAGTAATCTCTGGATGGCCAGAGAGAAGCAATATTGATGTTGTGTTTGGATGGAATACGAATAGTGTGGCGTTAGACAGACAGTTACAAGCAGTAGAGTGTTTATCTTCAAGGATGGAGGGTGAACGGAAAGGGGCGCGATTGTTGAGGGCTATACTTTTGGGTTCTGTGCAGTCTGTGGACCTTGCATCGCAGACTCCTGAATGGATGACGTCTCCACATGCTGTGAGTATTGTTAAGAAGTATTTAAGGGAGCTTGAGCATCTAAATAATAGTCAAAAACGTGCTATAGCAAGTGCATTGACTAGATCGATGACGCTCTGGCAGGGGCCTCCTGGGACTGGCAAGACTAGAACATTGCTTGGTTTAACATATGTTCTGGCGTCGTTGACCAGGGAGAGCCGTATGATGAAATCCAAGATTGGTAAAATTCTCGCTATTGCAGAAACAAATGCAGCGGCAGATAATTTGATATCTGGAATGAATCTGTTAGGGATCCCCTGTTGCAGAGTAGGTCCAGTCTCAAGGGTTCGTCCTGAACTGAGACATCTTACGTGGGAGGCAAAGGCAGAAGCCAGCAAAGCTGGACAGAAAGCATCAACATTAAGAGATAAATCAACACAAATTGCTATTGAAGCAAAGAATCTCCGAGATAGTGGAGTACTCGGGGCATTATCACGAGCCCAAGAACTTGAGTTTGAAAGTCAGAGATTGTGGAATGCTGGGACAATGGAAATGAATGAAGCAATGCAGAGTGTCATGGCGGAGTGTGATGTCGTCGTATCCACATGCATTTCGGCAGGTGATGTGAAGTTGCAAGATAACGACTTTAGAGTGGTGATCATAGATGAGGCAACACAGGCTACAGAGCCTAGCACCCTAATTGCACTAACCCGAGGAGCTGAATGTGTCGTCATGGCTGGTGATCATGCCCAGCTTCCGCCTACAGTTGTATCCAAAAAAGCTGAAAAGCTTGGACTAGACATATCTTTATTTTCTAGGATGCAAAACTTGGGCATCCAATCCCATTTGCTCTCAGTTCAGTACAGAATGCATCCAAGCATAAATGAGTTTCCTTCTCGAGAATTTTATGGGGGTAAAGTGTCGACAGGTATCCAGGCCTCTTCCCGACCTCCTGTGGCATCACTCTTAGATTCATCTCGTGATCAAGTACGAGTACAGTTTGTTGACTGTGATGGGTTAGAGAAAAGGACAAAGGCATCGCAAGATTCCAATGGGTTTTCATACAGTAACCAAGAGCAGTGTAATGAGGCATTGGCACTGGTTCATGGGATCTTGGAGGACCCATCTGTCAAATCGTGTGTTATATTAACACCATACAATGGTCATTTAGAACTTTTACGACGTTCATTACCCGAGGACTGTCTAGATGTGATCGAATCTGGACGCTTGATGATATCAACAGTTGATGGGTTCCAAGGGCGTGAGGCAGATGTTGTCATCTTGTGCACTGTCCGATGCAATGATAAGGGCTCCGTAGGTTTTGTGAAAGACCCAAGAAGGATGAATGTAGCCATTACGAGGGCTAGGAGAAGCTTGGTTGTGATTGGATCAAGGGCAACACTCTCCAATGATTCCACTTGGAAAAAGTGGCTGCTCTGGGTTGAAGATCAAGCTTGAATTCATTTGCTTTACACTTTCCTCTCATACAATAGAAGGTAGGGCGCATCTTGATATACCTTTTGTAAAGTAATTCCATGAATAATTTCATCATTAAAATGTAGCCATGTACCCTCATGTTTCACGTTGGCAGTGAAATGGCCCCTTGCAATCGACTGTCCATGGTGAGAAATGGTAGCTTTTAATTCATACTCAGCATGCCTGTCCTTGCTGCTTGGCATCAGCCATGATGGTTTGATTTTTAATCTTCCATCATATTTTATGCGCCTCTGCAGTTTCTCTGTCGATCCTGTAAACTGGAATCGCATCAAGTGAAATGCAAGTATGGTTGGGAGAGAGTTGAACTTTTCAGCCTTGCTTGCATCACATGCCTGGTCCTGTCCTCTTGGTCGATACCCAGATATTGTCTCAGTAGCAGTTAACATATCTATTGCTCCTTCTAGAGTTTCTATATTTGGATCATAAAGAGGTATCTCGACCACTAAAAATGGATGCATTGTCACAGATGGCGGATTCCCTCTGCTTGATATACAGGTAGACTGCATCCCCTCGAACAATTCAGTAATAAGTGTTGACGTCTTTTTCACTGCTTCTGTGGTCACAATTTGTTGTTTTACCGCCCTTTTACCCGTCTGAGTGAGCCACTCGTCTCCATCGTCATGCATAGTAGGAGTGTCCTGTTGATGTGACATCGACACATGTTGATGACTACTATCCTGTAGTTGCAAGAGTTCTTGATGTAAAGCATCCAGCAAGCAGTGAAGAAACTCGTGAGCATCTTCCTGCTCTACTTGTCTTAGCTTTTGATCACCCTTGTATCTGATTTTAAAAGATTCGTGAATCAGAGCAACCACCAATGCCACATCAATCGTTGCTGTGCCTTTCCTGCGGGACATTGGCTCGACGAGTTTCTCATGGCTATCAAAAAATTGCATTTCCTTTGCAATGTTTGACAGAGATTTTAGCACAGGAAATGCACTTGGATCAAGCAGTGAATTTGCATTTCCTATATGGTATACTATCTGGCAAAATGGCTCTATCCCTAGAAGCGTCTGAATCACTGAATTAGCAAAGCACACATTGCCTGGATTTCGAATTCCTTTCGGGGAGACTGAGTACAAACGGCCCTCTTGACCACCTAAAATTTTACTATACGAATTTTCTGATAACAGTGTCAATGATGCTCTTGACGATTCACCAGTCACCTTGTCTGGTATGTCCCCATCTGAGGAAAGATTTACTTGTTGCTGAAAGTTCGCAACATCAACCTCCAGCAAAGCCTCTGCATCATCTTGATTTAGTTCTTTTTCAGAGTGCACAATATTTGCACAGATACGCTCTTTGGTATCAGCAGCAGCTTGCCATGCATTTGGAGGTGGTACAGCAAAGACTGCCCTTGCTTTGCCAACCCTGACATCACTTCCTTGGCTTGACGCACTCGTTGGAGACTTTTGAGGCTTCTCCTCCGAGTTTGTCAGAGACTCTTTCTGAGGACCACCCTTCCGTCCTCGCCGTGCTTTTCTATTCTTTGAACCCTGAGACCCAGAACGACTACGACCAGGTTGCCCAGCATTTTCCATTTGCTTTCCTTTTGGTATCTGGGCATTATAGCCATTAATATTCATACATTGTACATCAGTGATCTCTTTAGGGGATGAATGCCTTTTCGAACCGGCCCCAGAGGCAGTTGAGTCGACGATTGCTGCCCACGAAGACATGCAGTCAGAATGTGTGATTACTAAAAGTCTAAATCATGAGGACACGGGGTGGAGGACCCTATTAACCGACAACATGGTGTTTTATTTTTATAAAAGAATATTTATAGAGTGTCCACTGAGGTACCAAAGTTTTTAGATTTGAAAATGTTTACTTTTTTTGTGGCAGAGTTTAACTTTTTTTAGTGCCATGCCGTCGAATTCGGCTCTCTTTTGGTGTTTTCAACCTTCATTTGTTGCATAAATATTGATTATTTCATTATAGTTCATGTTCTATCGTTAGAGATCAGTACAAGAGAAAGATCGCTCCCCGCAGGTGAAGAGGAACAGGAGGAGACTATTTCGAAACTTTTACTCTCGTTATCTATCCTCGATCTTGAACGTTGAAACCTGCTGTGATTAATTGAACCTTCATGAAAAGACTTTAGCACGCGAACGATACTGTATTCATTTTGCTGGCTCTGTGTATTCGATCAAGAAGCTAGACAATACTAGAGAGCTCTCTAGCTGGGTCAGGAGTGTATATGGAGCCTCAGTCCCCACTAATCGTGTCTCCCGCTGCTTCCAAGAGGCTTCAATTGCTAGTTGGAAACTCTACTATGAGTCGAGAGATATCAGATAGGCTTGCATCAATGTCTTTTGCCGGATCTGATTTATACGAGTCTCAAGGGGATCCACAGACAAATCCAGAATATGAAGCTCTTGAATATAGTGCATCTATTCTGGCAAGACATATAGATTTAAACCTGGCGAAAGAAATCCTACATGTGGAATCAGATCAGGATTTTGCCATGTGCAGGAATGTCTTGCATGACTGTGTGGCGTATCAGCATGTGTTGGATAGCCTGGGGATCCAATCTGGAGGTCTCGTTGAAATTTCAAATGTTGAAGTACCCAGTGTATCTCCTCGAGTATCCCGCATGTGGGCTGCGTCTGATGAAGAAGTTATTGATGCGGATGTACAGATATCTCCTTTGCTAGCATTCAATATTCAAGTCCCCTATCAACTGGCTCCATTTTTCAAATTGAAAGGATTTGAAACCAATCCCCAATTATTCAAAGTCAGCATCTCAAAGTACATTGAAAGAGGTGTGAGAAAAGACAAAGAAAATGAAGAAGGGCACCAAACTACACGAAACGTAATAAATCCTGGCACTGGAAGCATAGAGGTGCCACTTGCCTCTTCCCTTGGGCTCAAAGTTATTCGGGAGCCAGATGCAAGTGGAGATTTTCTTCCAGAGGTAGAAGATGAGAGTGGTCAGGATGGTGAACAGTCACAAGGAACCAATAGTGGATTTCAAGATCCAGAAGAGGAAGTTGCTGCCATTTGTCTAAAAGAGTATTTTGGGAAGGACATCAACATTGTGAGTCTTGGAGATATTATTGCGATACCTATACCCGAAAATAGTATCAAAAACCCAGGAGTAGTCATATCTAATATCAACGCCCCCTTGGATCCGCAGCCAGACAGTGTTACTAGCCCTTGTCCATTATTGTACTTCAAGGTCACAAGCTTGCAACCACAGTCCCCTGTAATGTTGGCCGTAGACTCAGATCATACGGCAATTGATCTTGAAGGTGTTATGAGTTCTGGATATCCAGTGGGTGCATATGAATATATCACACGGGTAGATAGGTCCAATGTCCTTGGGATATCAGCCCATGCATCAAAAAGTATGGACCGCGCAGAGCTAGAAAATGTAGGCCGTCTTCTACCTCTTTGGAAAGATATTGCGCATGTTGTGGCGTGTACAATACATCCATCATCGAGTTATATACGAATGCGACCAGCAATATTGCTACATGGACCTCACGGGGCTGGGAAAAGGATTGCTGCCAGAGCTGCAGCTGCTGCTTTGGGGTGCCACTTTATCTCAATTTCTTGTGAAGATATTAGACCGGAAGGATTGCCCGATGACAAGGTGGTGGAAGCTCTCGAAGCTGTTCTCTCGATAGCGTCCAACTACAAACCAGTCATACTGTTGCTGAGAGATATCCATCTCCTTGCACAGCCAGGTGCACCAAATGCAGAGTCCCAGGGTGCCCGAGTGGGAGCAGCTCTTTCCCAATGCGTTATTAAAGGTCTCCAAGATAGCACATCAGATAGCGAGGGACCCAAGTCATTTCCATCCAGGATATTTATGATTGGAACAGCTCCTTCGGCTGATGACGTTGAACATGGCATTAGGCGGTGCTTCACCCATGAAATTCCTGCGCATGCTCCAGATGTAGAAGATAGACGTCTACTCTTGAAATCTTTCTTGGAGAATGTGAAAAGTGAAGATATACAGGAGTCTTCGATCGATAATATGGTGCAGCATACAGCTGGATTGCTGCCACTTGAGTTGAAAAATGTGGCAGCAGAAGCATGTGCATCATCTGTGCTTCAGGTGTACCCAGATATCAACGGCACATTTATTAAAAATAAGCAAGCATCGGATACTCCTGCTTGCGTAAAAATTCCCTCATTTTCAGAGCAACATATTGATGCATCAATAGTTTCTGTCAGGCAGAAAACAGCTGATGACATAGGCGCTCCAAAAATTCCAAATGTAAAGTGGGATGATGTCGGGGGTCTAGAGGATGTCAAGCTTGGAATTCTAGATACTGTTGAGTTACCTCTTAGACACCCAGAGCTATTCGCTGGCGGATTGAGGAGAAGGTCTGGTGTGCTGTTGTATGGCCCTCCTGGTACAGGCAAGACATTGATTGCCAAGGCCGTCGCAACAGAATGTGCTGTCAATTTTCTATCAGTCAAGGGCCCTGAGCTAGTCAATATGTATGTAGGGGAGAGCGAACGACTCGTGCGTGATGTATTCATAAGGGCACGCAGAGCAAGGCCGTGTGTGATTTTCTTTGATGAGTTGGACAGTCTAGCTCCTGCTAGAGGCAGAGGATCAGATTCCGGTGGCATGATGGATAGGGTTGTTTCTCAGCTACTTGCAGAAATAGACTCTGCACAAAGTGGGAGCGGATCTGATGATATTTTCATTGTGGGAGCAACCAATCGTCCAGATTTACTAGATCCTGCATTGCTCAGGCCAGGAAGATTGGATAAGCTACTCTACGTAGGAATAGCATCTGAAGTAGAGGATAGAGTCAAGGTTTTGAAGGCATTGACAAGAAAATTCGAGCTGGGCTCTGATGTGAACCTTGAGGACATCTCTAAACAGTGTCCATCCAGGCTCACTGGTGCAGATTTGTATGGTGTTTGCAGCAAGGCATGGATGCAAGCATTCAAACGAGAAGTCTCAGCCAATCCCAGCCTGGCAAGTGACCAAGTACGCGTTATTCAGGATGATTTTCTTCAGAGCGTCTCTTCTGTCACGCCAAGTCTCACAGTCGAGGACATTGAGCGTTACACATCAATTCAACAAGAATATGCCTCTGCATAGGCGTAGGATGCATGATTCACATGCACAATTCTGCTTCCAAATATACAGAAGCAGAGATGAGCTCCTCTGAATCATCCATGGAATCAAAACTTGGAATTGGAGTCAAATATGCAGAGTCCGAAACAGAGATAATGCTACCAACTTTTCCTCCCGCCTCTTTTGCCAACATCTCGGCTGCCTTCATTGCGTTTCTCATAGCTTCTGTCTTCATCTCATTTAATACCTTCATCTTTTTCTCAGTACTGACATAATGTATCACATGTGCAACCTCAATGCCATCCTCCTCATCAACACGTGCTGTCTCAATAACCTGAACAGAATTGTTGACTGTTGCCATGATATCCAAGGTCTGAGAGAACGTATACCCATTTTTCCCAGTGAGGAAGTACAAATCATCTGTAGAATGTGCTTCCCATTCAAAATTAGACGATTTCATACCCGCCGACTCGAGACCTTCCAATCTTTTGGTAACATTGTCAAGCAATCTCTTCCCAAGAGCTGTAGCCTCTGCCATCGTAGGGGCATTGCCCTCGATACGCAGACGAATCTTTGCCAGATCAGAAGCAACATATCGCATGGCATCTCCATCAATATCCTTCAATGTTCCGGTGGCATTCATACCGGAAGGACATCTGGCACGAGAGTAGCCAGAGAGGAAAAACATCACAGATAGTATCAGTTTCAAAAACATATTTTTTTGTTTCATCCGATCGGGGTGAACATGTATGTACCTTGATAAAGATATAAACACTATATGAATATAAATATACTTGGTCAACGTATCGGTCGTCGATATGCATATCGGTAGTTGGTTGACTGTATAGCTTTTGGCCATGTGGCAAATGCCGTGGCAAATAGCATGCATGCTACCATCCGGTACAGCCGGCCCGTAGAGGCCACTTCCTCCGACCCTCGAGGGCATCCACCAGGTGCCATACATCTCATACTACTATACTACTTTTTACCAAACTTTACATGCATATTTCCGTCTCCAAGTAGACAGAAGCGCTCATGTCGAGCTCACCAGCATATACCACTGACTTTTCAGGAGCTGCTGCCACTGAAGCAGCAGAGGCCATTGCATCAAACGAGCTCGACAAGGCAGGAACATATGGAACATATGAGGAATCTGATACCAAGACGACCCCACCAACCTCACCTCCAGCCGCAGTTGCCATGATTGTGGCAGTCTCCAGTCCACTCTTGATAGCCTCAACCCTCAGTTCATTCAATACATCGTTGGCTTTCTCAGGACTGGCATAAAATACTACATCATCTATTTGAACCTGGTCGTTTCCAGATGTTACAGTAATGTCCACGAGATTTCCAACAAGATCAGGAGTTGTCGTCACATCAAGGCTCTGTACATATGTAAAGTTGTCTGGGGTGTTGGACGCACGGGTATAGCCATCCTCCCCTACTGGATAATTTGGTGTGAGCTTAAAGTTAGACGTCTGAATATCGGTCAAGTTTACCAGGTTTGCAAGGCTTTCTGAAACATTGGTTATCAAAGAGTTCCCCAGAGCCGTTGCTTCTGCACTTGTAGCAGCTGTAGCTTTCACAGCCATCCTAAGCTTGGACATGTCGGGCTGAATAAATCTATGTGCTTGTCCAGTGACCTTGGTCGTCCCAGTCACGTTTGTTCCTTCTGGACACATACGACCCTCCTCTCCCCTGCAGAGCCCAGAACACAGCAACAGCACACACAAAAACTGCAACAGCATGATGTTCTATCACAGTACGACTGTAGTAACTATCGATATCTTAAAAGACAATGACATTTAATGACATTATTATTATAATACTCACGAGTATTTCGTAAAGTTTGTTTTCTATAAACCTCAACGCGTTGTGTGCCATCCACAGCAAAAGGCAAAAGTGCCACGTGTCAAATCTCGGGATGGTCGATATCGACCCGGGGATCCATGATTCGGGCTTCATCTATCGATGATGATGAATCTCCATCACGAGTGAGTGTCTCATCCAGGTTTCGAATACAGCCAATACTGACTATCTACTTACTACGTATAAGTCTCAGGTTCGAATCACTCAATTGCTAGACGCTCGTGGTGACGACGACAGTGGACCTGAATATGAACGTGGAATACACGTAAACCCAATAGAAAAATAACAATGGAGTTTCTCAGAATTCTGTGGTGTGATGTCAGTGGAATACGACGATGTCGTGTTGTCCCATTGCTGAATAACACCCCATTGAAATCATCATCTCGTGTCGTAAAGCTCAATCGTGATGATGGAGATGTATTCATCACTGGAGATATTAGATTAGTTCTATCAGCAGTATTTTTACCTTGCTTTGGGGACCTGAGTGTCGTTGGACATGGGTATGCTGAGGATGTTGGCATTGACATTGTACCATGTCCAGTGATACCTCTGCCATTCTCTGTTGATTGTATTACTGTCTCACGCCTGAGTGACATCTCTCGTGCTCCTTGGTCTGGGAAGTATCGGCAGAACCATCCGTGGTGCCCTCGGCAGATGCTGGAGAGGAGCATTGCTCGGTTGAGGTGTTGTTTTGATCTTACCCTTCAGGTTGGATTTGAAACGGAATTCATCTTGCTCAGACGCGTGGTGGATAGGGATGGAAACGAAACATATACTCCCTTGGAAAAGTCTGTATACTGCCAGAGCTCGAGTTTTGATAGGGTTTCGAGCATTCTTCGAGACATGTGTGATGCCCTGACAGAGGCTGGTCAAAGGGTGTTGCATGTCCATGGAGAGTCTGCTGATGGTCAGTTTGAGATTGTGACGGGGCATGGTGATGTTCTTGCTCAAGCAGATGAATTTTTGATTCGGAAAGAACTCATTCAGCATGTTGCAGGGAAGCACGGACTGTATGCAAGCTTTTTACCAAAATACTTTGACAATCAGGCAGGGTCGGCATCACATGTGCATTTCAGCTTTACACAACGAGACAATGACAATTCATCTGCTGATCAACAGTATACACACATGTCTCAGATACCTGTATCAAAGACGATGCAGGCGTTCATGTCTGGAATCATTGAAAACATGGGTGGTCTCTTGATGTTGACTGCTGGCAGTCCGAATTCCACGCGGAGAATTACACCAGGAGCCTGGGCTGGTGCGTATGCATGCTGGGGTCTTCGGAATAAGGAAACACCTTTACGAATGATAGATACAAATGATGATCATGTAGAATATAAAGCGTTCGATGGCACAGCCAACCCGTACCTGGGGCTCTGTGGTTTGATCTGTGCTGGCATGGATGGTTTGACGAGACAGCTTGCATTGCCACCTGCCGTACAAGTTGATCCAGCATCACTTCCATCGGATGAGTGCACAAGGCTTCCAAAGTCATTTGAAGAGACCGTGTTGTATTTCCAAGAGAGCTTGGGGGCGGGAGACAAGGGATACGGAATGATTCATGAATGGTACCAATCTTGCTGCCATGGGACGCATGACACTGGGTATGAAGAGATTTCTCGAGGGACATTGTCGGAATTTTTCCATAATTACATGGCTGTTAAGTTTTCAGAGCTAGAAAGATTCAAAAACGCATCCTTTGAGGAGGAAGTAAGCATTTTATTCGACAAATATTAGTAGTCTAGATTCTCTCAAGGTTTGGCAGATCCAAGAAGACCAATCCAGTGTTTGTTCTCCCCACGACAAGGTGGAACTGCGCATATGTGTACATGTTTGTGTTATCCATCCATATATCCTATACGTAGAGAGAAAGTAATGACATATTCTGTAATCCTAGGCAAATAGCATCAACCGTGGTGGAATCTGGTCCCATGAGAGCGGTTGGGTGGATTCTGGTGCTTGCTGTACCGTGTCTGGTATTTGGGGCTGCTCCTGTTTGGGACTGGCAATGCCAAACACCGGGTGTTGGGGGTTTTTGTGCTTTGGTATGTAATTCTGGTTGCGTTGAAGGACCCCTGGGAAATCCTGGTGGCTGTGGATTTTGCAAATTTTGTACCCCTGATGTCGTGATGGAATCTCCCGAGTGTGTTTCAGGAGAAACAAGGTCTGGAAATATAGAGGTGGACAGTAGGCTAGTAGAGGGCCAGCCCGGATGGATTGAGAACTCTGAAATTTTAGTACATGATGTGAATAGTTGGTTTGAGAGTGGACAAGGGGTTCAGATGTTACCTGCTGTGATGACAGGCCTCCAATGTGCTACAGCATGTTTGAGCATGGATGAATGCAATGGTTGGAGTTTTTGCTGGGAACCCTCTGGATGTGGAGATCCGGGTGAGTGCTCATCACTTCCATTAGCAAGTTCTCCTAACGATTCTTGTCAAGATACGTTGGGAATGTATCCAAGGTGTACTACAAATGGCCGTTTTAGTCCCATGGCTTGCATTCTTCACAGGGTTGAACTCTCTGGAAATGCACCGTCATTTAGCACCGCTGCACAGGGCTGGACGTCCGGAATCTTACAAGATGGTACTCCAAAACAGCCTCATTTGAACCTTACATGTACAACATAGATAGATATATTACATAGTAATCTACAGCTTTCGCTTTGCTGCCAAAAACGGATGTGCAGCAGCTTCGTGGACATCCAACCTATCCTCTTGCCTATATTCAAGGCATTTCGAGATGAAATCCTTGCACTCTGAAGATGTAGATGGCCTTGATGGAAACTGTACTTGTTTTGCATTGAGCATCACATCATTTCGAAGAATCTGCTCCTGAGTCAAATCATGCCCAAATGGCCTCTTACCATACATCATCTGATATAATATCACTCCGACAGACCATACATCAACTTTATTGGAGATGAGAGGTGTTTTGTTCACATCAAAACACTCTGGTGGTAGATACCAATACGTGCCAGCACCCTGGCTCGTCAGTTCCATACCCTGAGTGTGTCCCTCCTCAACAACTTTACTCAATCCAAAGTCAGTTATTTTAACCTGACCAATCGCATCGAATAATATATTGGCTGGTTTCAAATCATAATGTATGAATGACCTTGGTTTCACGTTGAGATAGCAGAGAGCAGAAAGAATCTGTGCTGTAATTGATTTTGCCTCCTTCTCTGGCAATGTCTCATGAGCCTTGACATATCCATCAAGGTCACCTCCTGAGCAATATTCCAGAACAGTTGCAAAAGTATTATTATCTACCTCAAATATATCCAACAGCCCAACAATACGAGGATGGTGGAGTTGTTTGTGAATGTGATACTCGCGGACAGAGTGCTTCACATACGAGGCTTTTTTGGACTCTGACCACTGGGAAGATAGCTGGTGTATCTTAACAGCTACATGCTTGAATTCTTGTAAATCCAGAGATTTAAAGACTTCACTGAATCCACCTTTTCCTAGCAGCTCCAAGAGAAGATATCTACCATGAAGGATGGGGTGATCTCCGAACCTGGATGCCTCTTCATCCCTGAGCCTTTTAATTTCCCGGATATGCACATTCTTCTCGAATTCAAGACGCTGTCCCTCAGTCTTTAATGCATCCTCATCTCTCCTAATGGATGCCAGTCTAGCCTTGAGAGCCTCTTCCTGAAGAAGCCAATCATCAGGATGCAGAGGTCCACTATCCAAACATGCTCCTTGCATTGTATCCATCTTTTGAGGAATTGGCTGGCCTGGTAGAGGTAGTCTCCGTTTGGATGCTTTTCGAAGAGCTTCGATAGATTCTTTTTGCTTCATCAGAGCCGCGTATTTATCCTTCAGATTGCTTATAGCTGATCCATTCTCCCAGACCTCTTGAACATCAATCCCCTTTCTCTGCACGCTCAGTGTTCCCAGTCGTGGAGCCTCTTCCTGAAGTCTGTGATGAGATAATGTCCTATCTTTCCTTGCATTATCTCTCGCCAAACGAGCAACAAAATCTTTCAGGGCAGTGGAATGCAATGCATTGCTATTCTTTGAGTCTGCTGCCTTCTTCTCTAATACTGCGACAGTATTCTCCAAATGATCACACGCTTCTTGCGTCTTTTTGAGTTCAGTCTGTAAGTGTGCATTCTCTTCCTTTAAAGATTCCGACTCGATTTTCAAAAGTCGGAGGACCTCGACAGAACCCTTTTGTTTCGGCAAGGATGTGCCATCTTCATCCCCGTCCTTCACAGATACCTCCTCTCCAGACTGTACAGACTTTGATAGTGTGAAATACTTATCAATCCTATTCACCGTATTGCCACCTTTTGAACCTATTGGGCTCGCATGCACCACGTGCTTTATACCAAGAGATGGGGACTGCTTTGACCCAAGTTTCTTTGGCACCTTTTGAACCCTCCTCTTCTTCTGCCTAACTCCCTTCTCCACCACATGACTGTTCCCATCCACAAGATCTAATCCCATCGAATGCACTGGCGTATCAGAAACAAGATGGTCACTAGTATCACTGGCACTCTTTGAGCGTACACCAACCTCTCCTCCTCCAGTCACATTACTGCCGAGCTGAGAATCTGTCCCGTGTGGAGTAAAAGGCTGTAATCCCAGTCTTTTCTCTAACAACATTATTTTATTCAAGTCCTCTTTACGTCTAATCGCCGGGTGGGAATCTATACCATTACCGAGTGATGAGGATGGCTGGTTCCCACCATTCCCGGCATGTTGGTCCCCAGTTGCTTTATGTTTTCTAGACATTATAAATAGTTCTAATAATCTCAGAAACGTATTCGTATGAGGATCTTTCTGACGTGTCTGGAAATTTTGAATTTCAAAATTTCTCAAGACGAGTCAACAAAACCTCGCACGATTTAAGAATCACCTTGTCCTGGATTTTCCGTTTTCATTAAATTTCTGTATTTCTTTTCAAAGTGAGGCGTAGAGAAGAGTGCAAAGTGTCTTGACATGAGCATGTGATGCTCGAGCATTTTTCAAGAGAATAAATTGCAATTTTTTTATTCTTCTTGTTGCTGAAACCAATCAAGAGCGTGTTTCTAAACCAACAAGAGACTTTGTTATCCTGTACTTCCATAATTATATTGATATCTTATATCTTTACCTGTGGTATTTCAGTGAAAGGCCTCTACAACGGTATTCTCAGAACCTTTTGTTGATTCAGTTGGGAAATGCTTGGACAATCCCACTAGGTATTCCGTACCCTGACATTGTGCGAGTATATTATCGGGCAAATCGTCAATCCTGTGAGTTATATCACAGATCACGCGCACGTTTACTGAACGCATCTTTACAGTGAAGCAACACTAGTGTTCAAGCAGTTGAGGCATGTCTCAGGTGCAGCAGACAGGTAAAAAGGAAGAAGGGCATGGGGAGACTGCTCGTGGGGTAGAGGGCATGGATCCACAGTCAATGAGGGATGTACATATTCCTTTCATTGATATCAAAGATTCTCCCATGTTTCGACAGAGGATTCGAGACCTGATGCATTCTCATGATGCTTCATATGAAAGGACAAAGAAAATGGTGCATGGGGCCAAGAAATATTGTCATGCTTTGGATGATGCTTTCCAAGCATCATTGAAATTTGCTGAATGCATGGAATCGTTGTGTGAAGGCGAGGCGAGAGGAAAGGATGATCAAAACCTAAAGAGTTTGATGCTAGGAGGACCTATAGTGTCTAGGTTCGTTCAGAGTACGAGAGAGCTGTCATCGTTTCTTGAATTGTTGAGGACTCAAATTGAACTAATTGTCTGCGATGGCCTGGGAGGCAGCTGTGATGCGGTTGCCATGGAAGTGAAGGAGTGCTCTAGAACTGCACAGCAGAAAAATCAAGAGTACAATGCCGTCCGATCAAAGTATCTGGGGGCACATGGAAAGAAAAACGTTGATGCTGGATCACAAAATGGAGCAATGATGGTCCATTCGAGCAGAGCAGCGCATGACGATGCTCGGTTTGAGCTGGCAAAAATACTGACATCATCTCAAGATCATTTCAAAGTTGATGTCTTAGAGTGCATTGCAAGTGTCATGCAAGCTCAGATCAAATATTTTGATCATGGTCATACTGCTGCACAGGGGGTGATGCCGTATGTCCAGAGGAGCCTCGAGTATGTCGAAGCTTTACGAGAAGAATCCAGTGCAAGGATGGAGAAGATGCATGAGTTGATTTCATATGAGAAGACATGTTCGAAAGAGCATGAACAACTATTGAGGAATGCAGAAGATGAGAGACTTAAAACTGAATTTGGTCTGGGAGAGGTACTCCAACATGAGGGTCATCAAAGCAAGGAAGATTTATCAAGTGAGCTTTCGAGACTGATTGAGCAGACACAAAGATCTGGACAGACACAAGTGACCATATTGAAGCAGGGATACTTGTCCAAAAAAAGCAGTAAAAGGAACAGGTGGCAGAGAAGATTTTTTGTCTTGGATTCTACGGGGATGTTGTACTATTATTCGAGCAAAACCGAGGGTGTTCACATGTCTGATATTATTCGCAGATCAGAAAAGTCACAGTACCCACAGACAACTGTCAATTTAGTGACAGCCGCAGTGAAACCTGGATTACCTGGAATTCAAGGCAATCTTCCATATTCTTTCAGTATTATTAGCCCAGAACGAGAATATTACTTGCAGGCCGATGATGAAATTGAGGCCTCCTCTTGGATTGAAATGCTTCAGGGTGTCATTGTATGCCTCTTATCTGGAGCATTTAGAGCACCAGATCCAGAAGCCCATATGCGTGAGACGCATCATTTCAATCCTCATGTCAGTCCTCTGAAACCAACGCATAGCAGAGATGTAAGCGAAGATTTCTCAAGACTGGCACTGAAGGAAATTGAAAAGGAATTGGCTTTGGACATTGAACATGGGGTAGGTGGTGAATCTATCGAAACGACTTTATCTAAAGTTTCTGGAAACAATATTTGTGCTGATTGTGGGGCTCTCGACCCAGATTGGGCATCCATTAATTTGGGTTCACTACACTGCATTGAATGCTCTGGAATTCATAGGAATTTGGGTGTCCATATCTCCAAAATACGATCCTTGTCTTTGGATACTCGCGTCTGGGATGTTGATATGGTGGAATTATTTAAATTACTAGGAAATGATTTCGTTAATGGTGTTTGGGAAGCTAAGATACGTAACGGAGACATTGATAATATAAAACCCTCACCCACATCATCTGCTGCAGAGAAGGAGGCTTTCATCAGGATGAAATATGCCGAAAAAGCATTCTTAGCAGAGCAGCCGGGAAACCCAAACGAGGAAATTTGGAATGCGATTGGAAATCAAGATCTTATCTCGTGCTACAAAGCGTTGGTCCACCTCCAGCAGAACCCAGTAATGCCTGCTGCCAGTGCAACTTTACTGGCAAGGCAAGTTGGCAGCAATATTGACGAACAGGGCAATTTTGCTCCTACTGGCTTGCATCGCGCCTCACAATTTAACAATACATTGGTGTTGCTTCTCTTGGTGATGTCTGGCAAGTTCCAATTGGATGCCCTTGATGGTTCAGGGAGAAGTGCCCTCATGTATGCACTGCATTTTGATAACCCTGATAGTGCTAAAATTCTTCTCAAGCATGGAGCAAACAAGGATATGACCGATTTCAATGGGGATTCGCCACTTACTTGGCTAAGGTCTCATGGTAAATCAAGTTTAACATGTGCATCTGATCCGGATCTTTTGAGAATGCTTATTGAATGAACATACGAGTGAATGAATATGCTTAAATTACAAATAAAATGCCGTGGTTACGTGAAACATGTGTCAAAAATCTATATCCTAAAAGGTAGACAAGCTTGCGAGCCTTCTCTTTCAATAAAATGCATGCATTAGTATTTGACCTTGGTTATCTTTTCGACTGGCTCAAGTGTTTGAGTGCCCTTGCTGTGGATCCAGACGAAAGATTCAACCTGCTCTCTTAGAAGCAAAGGAGGCACTATCATCCTCAAAAGCAGAGGCAAATGGCCACGGACCTTCATTACAAGCTTTGGAGCAGTCGTTTAAGACGTCATCCTCCCATCTCATTTCAATGGCGGTATCTTGCCCATTGATCCGCTCACCAACACGAACATGTATGAACAAGGTATCATCACAACATTCTTCCTCATAGATAGTATTCGCTGACTGAGGTACATAATCAAGTTTTGACTTTGATGGCAACGGAACGTATATTTGAGTTCCAGACCCAAGCTTTCCGTAGTCACCTCCTGTTTTGTCAAAATACCATTTGATGTCTGGACGTCGGTTTGCATATGCAGGAACTGACAGGACGAGGTCAACTGGTCTTGGTCCTTTAGCGGGATCATACTCCATCTTCTCCATTGTAATGAATGTGGGCTTGTTGTCTGCCATATAAAGCTCGGCACAGTCTTCAAAATAATCAATGCCAAAATCAAGGAGGTACATTTTCCCAACAATTGTCTTGAATATGTATCGATAACGGTAGAAATCTTTAGATTCTGATGGCCGACCGATACCTGAATCCTCCATTACTCCTACTCCAGCGTATGTACGCTCAAAATCACCTTGATTAGCGAAATCAAGCAGCAGCAAAGATGGTGTACATTCGAGCTCCCCAGGACCATCTCCACTTGTGTAGAGATTCGTACGGGAGAAATCTACAGAAAGCGTAGTCAGCCAAATGTCCCTTGCATCACACAAGACAGCATCGATAAGATCGTATTCTTTATCCGAATGAACACGTTCGTCCATGCATCCAACTCCGTTTGGTCCGTCACCCTCTTCAAGGACAAAGAGGTCATCGTCTCCTGACGGTACAATGGCATATGCTCCTTTGGGGAACTCTGATGACATATCACCAAGGGCACTGGAGGACAGAAACACTGTTTCGTGGTTACCATAATTTTGATTTGCATGGAGTCTCACAATATGGCCGAGTGGCGTTGAATTTGTGACATCTCTTTCATTTTGGATCACCTTGACATCTTCAACCTTTCGAGCTCCTGCAGGAAATTCAATGCCAATTCCAGGCTTGACGTGTACACCTTGAACATCGTTTATTCCGCAGGCTTTGCTTGGTTTCCAATCAATTAAGGTCAGCTCCCTGACTTCTTGGGCCCCAATCTGACCTTCATTTGACAAAGTGACGCCAGATAAGTACCTGTTATCTGATGTTGCAATGTTGTATTGCTCATCTGGAAATCCAGAGGGGTGACTTGTTTCCGGCCAAGGGTGACACTCTGACGTGCAAGAGCCGGGATTGAGATCTGGAACACCCCTATCCTTCATTTCTGAGCACCATATGCCTTTATTGACAGTGTTTTTATGGGACGCACTTGTGGCGACAACAAGTCCAGAGATTAGTTGTCGATCAAATTTACTCAAGCCTCCTGGTCCAGTTTGATCCCGATATAGCTGGGCAAAGCTCATTGCAACCGAGTCTGAAACAGAAGTGAAATCCTTGAATTGAATATTTGTAGAGGAAAGATACACTGCTGTTCCCACATCTCGATGCTTGTATGTCAGGGTATCCTCTAATACCTGCAGAGGTTGAGAGGCACATCGATTGCCACCAAATGTATCATCATTTCTGGGTAGGATACCAAACCCCCCGGCAGATGCACCATCACCATATTCTACATCTGAATCCATTCTCAGGTCAGCGGATGTGGACCCAAAAATGGTAAACTTATTGGGGCCATCCTTAAGATAATGATATGTGTTCACCTTTGGTGCACATGGATACCAATCATGCCAAATCCAAAGCCCACTGAAGTGATTGCTATGTGCCTTGTTGTTCTTAAATGACATCAAGCTTGATGCAACCGCTTGTGGATGACTCAGTAATTCGCCTTCCGAGTGAGAGTCCAACTTGACCCAAAATCCAACACCCCTGTTTGTGTCAGCAGCCACATTATTTTCAAACTTATTGTTGAAATTCGTGATCCAAAACGCTGAAGGAAGGTCATCATGCACATCTTCCCTCCAATCTTGTACCAATTGAGGCTGTGTAGCCACCACGATATTGGATCTGACATCATTTTCTGTTTCAGTTCCATCTTCCCAGAAGAGTGCATGACCTCGTACATTATATGATGCAGTGTTACGAATAGAGAGGCCCCTTGTATCATGTGTCGTAATTGATCTCTGGTATGTATCATGAATTGAACAGCTGTCAACATAGCTTTGAAACCCTTTGCCTTTCATGCGATGGAAGTGAAGAGGATACCGAGCGAGGCGACCAGCTTGTCCAAGAAATGGACCAAATTCCACATGACTCAGCTCTGCTCTATCTGCATTTGGTACAATCATTACATGACCTCCATAGACTGGATCGACTGTAGATTGACTGTATAGAGCTTCGTCATCATTAAACGAGGGAAATCCTTCAAGGTCAGATATTGCATCTGGCCTCTGGCCTCTGACTTGAATATTTCTCGAGAGCCACAACACTTCAGACCTCTGATCAACAGATCTACCGCCAATCTTCTCCGATGATGATGCACCATAATGACTGTAGCGCAAGGGCTCTTTAAGATTGATTTTGACACGACCTCCAGATGAGTCAACAATACTTGATATGACTCTCCTCTCACTCATGGAATTTTTCATACTTGACTCCATGTAGTATTCTTGCTCTCCATTGTATACTGCGTCAAGGTCGTGATAATCAGAATTGACAATAACAATCTCATCCCCAGGCTTCCAATTTGATGCCTCGTCAGACTCGACGAGAATTGTTGAAGCCCCATCACTGGCTGTTTCTGCAAGCCTTGTCCAGCTTGCACCTGGCTTTCCATGCAAAGACAGTACTCCCTTGTTTGAGACAATCAAAGCTTTGCGTGAAACCCCTATACTGCGCGGACCGGTATCAATAGATCTCGTGTATACTCCTCCAGTATACGTTGAAGTGAGAACAATGTCCAATTTATCCCCATTCCAAGGTGCTTCGGGCTCACCCGCAGCAAGGGTCCCCCCATTTACGAGTATTGAGTCTGCGGTAATCCGAAGTTTCCCATCATTCTCCACACGCAGGGTTGAACGAATTTCCAAAATATGCAAGCTTGGAGTGGACTCGTCTAGAACGACATCTTGAGACATTCCAGAAGGTATGATGACGGAATCTCCATCCTTTACACCTCCAAATGCAGACACCCAAGAACTCCAGGCACCTCCAGAACAGGGAGGGGGTGTGCAACGCTGACTGGTGGCAGGTTTAGGACCTGCGCATCTGCTCTCTGGCACGATATCAGAAATTTCCCCATTTTTATCATTCTCAGAACTACGCATATACGTCTCTGATCCGAGGACTGTGGCAGGGTGATAGCACCATACGTCTCTCTTTTCAATCCCTGAATCTTGGGATGCTTGGTATGGGCAAGATCCATTTGAGGATTCGTGTACACATCCTTGCCACGGACCAGATTTCCATTTATACAAGTCACTCTCGATCCATGCATCTTCATCATCGTCAACTTCAATATCAGCACACAGGTATGCCCGATTCTCGCTCTCCAAGGAGTAGTAATTCACAGGGAATGTTCCAATCAAATTGCCTGGGTTCACGTTCACTGAAACTTGAATCGTCCTCTGTGAACCACCAAACGCCTCACTTGTGTATTCAAGTGCTGGAATATACGTATGGATCACTCCATTGTCTAATTCTGAGTGTTTAATCTCCTGATACATCATGATTCTATCCACAGGCTCCTTCAGCACACTGGATGAAGTTTGCTGCAGAATGCCTACTGAGTAGTACATAATGCCGGTCGACTTCCAGTCAAAGCTATGCGAAATATCACTCACAAACCATGATCTGGGAACTAGATTGTCCATCAGATCTTTCACAGGTATATCAAGTCTCTGTCCAGGATAGACAGTAGTCCTCTTCCCCTTTGGGCCTCCCCCACTAGCAGGTTCCCCCAAGTCATATACTAAATCACATCCTCGTGATTCCTGGGGAGTATTTTTACCACATCCATTGCAATGTCTCCATTGTAACGATGCCTGTCCCAGGCAGACATCAGAAAGAGCCAGGAAAATGGCAATAACTGACAAGGTACTACTAGAATGGACCATCCTTCATGCAGTGCTCATGAGAGGAAATGTATATCTGTAAGATGAAGATGTTTGATCCGTGATGTTCGTCAAGGATATTGCCAGTTGTACTGCAAAGAACCTAAGCAGTGTTGAACCCTTGGATAGTGAGAGCAACAGAATATATTCTCTGAGATATATATCTCAGAATAATCGATACCTTGTACTGTTCGATTACGGCAGTAGATAACTATTGAAATATTCTACATAATTAATTAATTATATACTACGGTAGTATATCAACATCAATATGTTTCAATGGCACCGTAGCGTCATGCCACCAACATGACCTAGGGGACGCGTATGCGCAGTACCAAAGCCTGTACAAACTTTAGCTACAGAGCTCCTTTAAAAGGAGAATATTGAATCCTTCAATAGTGATTGATGGGAAATTACAGATCTGTTCATGACTCGGAAAATAGAGTCTCTAAAACATTTGACTGGGATGATGAGCTTTGTTCCAAAACTTGTCTTGCTTTTGAAAGGCGTTTCAATACAAGGGCCATCGATTCACTTTGATCAGAAGAGAGTGAATGGATCACTCTGTCGATAATGTCAGGAGAAATGCACACAGATCCTACACTTGAAAATGCCACACTTGGAATTCTGGTGACAAGTGGCGATAAAAGCTCTAGTGCAAGATTCCCAGCCAACTCTACCCTGCCATGTTTGAGCAAAACCCGCAGCATTCCTGTAGTGTCTGACTTGTGATTCTCTGGAGTACTGCTGCTGGTCAAATTATCATACTTGCATAGATATGGTTCTAAAATCCAAGGAGGAATGCCAACCGCGTCATTTGTCTCTAGGATTGCGTCAGCTGCAGTCAGTCGAAGCCTGTCAGCTGCTGCAAGGGATGCTTCTTCCCTCCTGATCAATGATTTCAAGAGCTCCCAATCACGAGGTGCATCAGTGATGACGCACTTTTTCCCAAGATTTGAAACAATGATTTCTTTGCCTTTTTGACATTCGCTTGAAGAAAACAACGCATGTACCAAGTCCCAGGCCTCGCTATGCAGTTGGAGCTCCAGGAGCTGATACAGGACATCCTGAGGGGTGCTGTGTATACTATAGTCCGGGACAACCGAAACAATCTGGATGAGTGCCTTCACTAAAATAGACTCCTTTTCAATCTCATGTATAGTGACGATTTGAGGTGATGTGTACTCTTTTGATACTGTTGTACTTCCAGAGAATGTCTTTCTGACTGATATATTGAGCTCTGATGCATCCTCAAGCCATGCATCTGATTCATCAACAACCCTGAGGCATCCAGCAACGATGGTCAATCTTTTTTGTAACTCGAGTAAAATATGTAAATGTGGTTGGGTACTTTCTTTTGCCAGTCGTCTGCAATATAAGAGCAATGCCGCAGCTGCAGACTGGAAGTTTCCTCTTGTAACGTATAGATCAAAGAGCACAGAATACGTTCGAGAGTCGTCAATTGATTCCTTTATTGCCCTCTCCCATAAATCTTGCATTATTTGATCGAGTACGTTGATGCTGTCGTCTGAGTTTGTCTGAATCATTGGAAGGGAGCACAATGTTTCCAAGTCTCTATGGGAGCAGATGTGTTCAACCAAACCTCTCACGCAATCAGCTTTCCTTTGAGGATCTAGAATAGACAAGGCAACTGTGTACGCTTCTTCAATATGATTGTTCTCTTCCAGCACCTTGTACACCCTAGACCTGACCCGAGAAGCATTCTCATGCCCCTCTTTTGTTTCCAGGCTCTCCTGAAGCCTGGCAGAGAATAAACCACACCTTGTGGTACTCGACACACACCCAAGATAATCTAAGATGTTGGCAATGCCATCAATATATTTCTCTTCTGTCATTGGTTCTTGAATCGACCTGCCCATGGATTCAAAGCATCGAATGAGTGCTTCAGCATTGTCCTTAACATATACAGTGTCACAAAGGTTTAGGAACAAGCCAAGGCCTTTTTGCTCTAATTCAATGTGATCAGGATGATGCAATGATTGTGCTGCTCTCTTTGATGCCATATATGCCTGGAAAAATCTAGTATCAATATCATTTACTCTATCCAAGCTCTCGACAAGGATGAGAAGGGAGCCTACTATTTCCTCCTTATTCATTATATTTTTATGACGAATTAAAGCATGCATGAAATCAGCGACTGGATCTGCATTCCATATACATCGATTCGTACTAGCGGATATGAATGAATCAATACCTTGCAATTCCCTGACATCACCCATAGAGATGTTTGGGTTTAAACAAAAGCATACATCAAATGCTTGGGTTTTTCTCCCCCGAATCTCAAGCATTTTCATCTTTTTGGATACATGCTCAATTGCGGATTTCTCCAAAAAGTCAGGGGCCTTGAGCACATTTGTTCCATTGCCCTGCAAAATTGGTGCAGTGCAAGCCCAGTATGATACCAATGGGGGCAAAATCATGTTTCGGAAATTTTCCATGTACGGGATGTGATTGCATGCCAGATTGTATTCTAAGAGAGCAAGCAATGTAAAGCCAAGGTCTATTTCTGCGATGGAGCATCCATACATGGCAGATTTTGATAGTGAGATCATGACTTGGTTGACAGCACAGTCTGCTTTCTTTATCCACTGCGTCCTCTCCTCATACGCTTTCAGTAATGATGAAAGCGAATTTCCTATTTCAATGAGATCAAACGACTGCACTATGCTAGGGAATTTCCTCCACAGGCCTCTCACAAGACTGGAATGCTTTCCAAATTCTACTGCATTCACACGAGCTTCTCCCTTCAAAACCTTCACAATGGATGGCAAAAGTTTTTGTTTCAAGTTAACACCATGACATACTGCATATCGAGCCATCGCTATTGCAGCGGGATTCAAAAATTCTTCCATGGAATTTTGGAATGAAGAAAGTAAATCAACCCCATTGTATTTGATAGATTCTACAGGCGAAGCTCTTGAGAGAATAGAGATTTTCCCATCATTTCTCATCAAGACTACCGTTTTATTTGACTCTAGAGGCTGATCTTGGAGCACTTTGACATACACTGGTGCACATGCATCCCCCAATTCTGCAATATATGTTTCCAGGAACATTGCACATTTGGCAAATGATTCCAGAGGAGAGGCAGCAGTCTTCATCCACATTTCGACAGAGTACTGTAAGCATCTAGAAGATTCTCCCTCACTTAGATCAACGATGCACTCGTTGGGAATCTCAAGCGTGGAAAATGTCTTTTTCATTGCGACATGCGAGAAGCTCCATGGAAGGAAGACAGTGTCAACAATGTAATTTCCAAGGTGGTGTTGCTCCTCACATTCTTGTAATGCCATTTGAATTTCAGAAAAGTATATTTTTAGCACTTCAAATCCTTGTTCAGATGATGCGACCAGTGATTCAAGCCTTGATTCGAGAGAAACAACAGCATATTGTGAGCTCTTGTGATTTCCTCGAGAGTCTCCCTGGAATAACACGCATTCACTCTTGCATTTTTGGGTCAAGTGATTTCTTGTGATAAACCACATGTAAAAACTGTTTGCATCAACAAATTCAAGCGACGCAGAAGTCACCCTTCCATCAACCTCAGGCAACTGAGGTCCATTTTCTACATGCACACTGAGTATGTCATTTCTGTTGTCCACTGTAATCTCAAAGAGTGAGACCAAGCTACATTTTTTTTCAGCATCTTCAAATGATGCAATGAGAAATATTCCACCGTCAGTGAGAAAATCTTGAGAATAATCAAGACATGAAGGAATGTAATGATCTTCATGAAGCAAAGTCACAGAATGTAACAGCACTCGCTGCTCAACGTCCCAAATGCACAAGCCGGCATCGTTATGTAGACAAAATAGAATACTTTTGGACGTCGAAGAGTTCCAGGACATGTTGACAACAGACATGCACTCAATACTGCTCGCATTTTGATGTTGCCGCTGTGAAAACCCAAGGTATGATGCAACATTTCCTAAAATACCAGACTTCAGTCCAAGATATGATACTGAATTATTGAATGTATCCCCATTGATAGAAAAACAGGCAATCCCTCCAGAGGCACCGCCCAGACAGACACTGTCCTGGAGCATTGCAAGACTTGTTGGTTTTCCAAACTCGCCATCGACTGTGTCCATGACAGATATACTCGACACAACAGCATGTCCTGAGGAATGCTCCCCATATGGAATTACGATAAGATGTAGGTATCCATCGACAGTGACCACCCCCATTTGCAGGGTGCCTCGTGATGACCTTGCCAGGCATGAACATGAGAACACAGTAGTCTCAAATGTTGCCTTTATAGCCATGCTCCGAAAACCTTTGTCTTCCTCCCGAAGCATTACACTCGACAACACGGCATCTCCATTATCATTGTCATAAGATCGTTGCAATAATGACCAAGACCCAACTAGCGATGAAGAGGATGGTCCCTCGTCCTCAACCAAAATAGCCCCCCCAATGTTTTCCTTGGTAGGCACCAACCATGGCTCCATTGTGCCCCCTGAACCCTCCTGTTCACTATATGAGGATAGTGGAACGTGGATTGAAAAACAATCTCCATCGTCCAAGCGAACATTTGCTGTGGATTCGACAATTACTCCATCATATTGAACGTCCATATTCAAGCCAGCCTCGTCCAAGCGTCAACAGCCTGGATCGTCGATCGACTTTTACCTGTGTTTCAGTATTGGAAATCTACTGTATTTGAATCAATAGAATCAACCAACCTTGGTTCATGAAACACAAAAAAAGCAGTTGACTACTGCACACAGTGCGTCCTAGTGTATTTCTCTCCCTACGCTGTATTCCCCTCACTGAGACAATAGTAGGTGATTCTTCATGATTGAAATTCGATATTAATGTATGAAATCAGTGCATGATTGATAAGCACGGGTTGTTATAATAAGGTGCCAATTCTAGATCGATTTTTTTCCATCTCGATAACTTTTTTCTCCTGTAGAGGGTTTCACATGTGAACAAAATTGTGATAAATAGTGCCTTAACCGCAATGGATATCAATCAAATATTTAAATATAGTGTAACCGTATCAGTACAAGTACAGATATGTCTGCTTCACAGAATAGGCTTCCTGTGGTGCCCACTGTGACAGTGCTGGCAATCATGAAAGGACGTCTTCAGGGAGCATCTAAAGGACATGCATTGCTGAAAAAGAAAGCAGATGCTTTGAATATGAAATTTAGGCAAATTTTGAAGAAGATTGTCGAGGCGAAAGAAAAGATGGGGTCTATGATGAAAGATTCCTTCTTCTCTCTGGCCCAGGCAAAATATAGAAATGGCGATTTCAGACACACGGTTCTGGATAATGTCGACCAGGCAAGTGTAACAGTACAGGCATGTAGAGAGAATGTGGCTGGAGTAAAGATACCAACCTTTGAATGCCGGATAAAGGACCAAACAGGAAGAGGGAATGCCAGCGGGAGTGGAATATCTTTGATTGGTTTGGGGACTGGTGGAAAGCAGATTCAGGAGTGTAGAAAATCATTTTTGGATGCTGTTGAACTTTTGGTAGAACTTGCAAGTCTCCAAACGGCTTTTGTGACGCTGGATGGGGCTATCAAGACAACAAATAGACGAGTGAATGCACTGGAACATGTGGTTGTTCCCAAATTAGAAAATACTATAGCATATATCAAGGGTGAACTGGATGAATTAGAGCGTGAAGAATTCTTTAGATTGAAAAAAGTCCAAGGTAACAAGAAAAAGCATGCAGAAGCGGATGCAGTACTTCATGCACGCCAGGCTGCAAGTGGTGCAGGTGGAGCAGCACCAAGCCTTGTTGGTAACCAGCATGACGAAGATATCATATTTTGATTATAAAGAATTTGTTACGCACTATACGCAAGGAAAAAACAAAGCATTCATGAAACAAATCATTCAGACATGCATTGCATGAACTGATTCTGGGTGGGCAATCATTTCTTCACTTCTTCTATCATACTTGCCATGACCTAATGAGGCGACACTTGCGTGCTCAAATTTCACAGTCATGGATTTGTTTGTATCAGAAGAGGCAATTTGATCTCCTGGTCGCAGGGCAAGGATATTTCCAGCAGACAGGCGCTTTCCATCTCTCTTCAAATGGAATTTGTCATTGCCCTGAAGATCAATACAATAACTACCATCTTGACTAAAAATAAGCACATCGTATTGGGTTGCATTAGTTGGCTTTGGTGACCCAGATTGCAATGAAATATAGGAAGATTCTGTTGGGTTCAAGTCTAACCGAGATCCGTCATTACTAGACAGATACCAAGATGCACTGGCAGCACGCAGAAGCTCGTCATCATCTCTCATGAAAACCGGAAACAAAGATTCGTCAAATCCAAGTGGTTTATCTTCAATCCTACAAACTGGTGCTCTTCCTGCCCCTGTCAGAGCAGATCCATATCCACCCAACACCCAATCCAACACAAGGGGCATTGAGTATTTCAGTATGAATCGTCCCCCGACCCTTCCAGGGTGAGGAACTCTGTATTTTGTTATCCATTCCAATGGACCGAGACCCTCACCAAGATGTGCTTTGTATGTTGATGCCATGAATGCTGCCATACCAGCCATGCCATGTATAGCAGCAGCTCTCAAGACCCTTTTAAAGAAGTATCCCCTCAAAACTCCATCAAAGTCTGGTGATTTGCTTGGATCTTTTTCAATCTCATTTTTGATATCAACAGATAGCTGGAAGGCATCTTCAATCGCCATGCATCCACCTTGACCAAGATTTGGCTGCATTGCATGGGCACTGTCACCCAAGAGAGCAACCCTACCATCAGTCCATTTAAATATTGGTGGACGATCAAAAATATCCCTTCGAAGGACATCATCTTCTGGTGTAGCCATAATAAGATCTGTAACCATGTCATTCCAATGACCAAAAATGGACATGAGGCGCTCCTTCTTTTTCCCTGGCTCATCTTCTCCACCAGCAGGTTCTCTGTTGAAAGCATACCATTGCATTTTGCCACCACCAACATCGCTGCTTACAAAGTACTGCTCGTGTCCTAGGAACACTCTGTACCCGACGGTGTCGATATCTGCGGGTGTGAAATCGGAAATTCCTGTGTAACAGGTGTATTGAGAATAGTTTGCCTCAGTATGGCCAATCATCTGGCGGCGAATTTTCGACCAGATACCATCTGATCCGATCAACATATCTCCACTATACTCTTTTCCACCTTCACACGTCGCAAACACGGTCTTCTTACCGGTCTTTGGATCTACCTCGTGCCTATAATCCAGAACAACCACTCCATTCTCAATCACACTCTCCCCTCCAAGCTCAATCACCCTCTTGGCTAGAATCTCCTGCAGCACTTGCCTACTAATTACTCGAGTAACAGGAAGACCTTTATCGACAGCTGGATGGAACGTATCAAATTTGCAATACCACTCCCCTGAGACACCATCACAAAGTCCATTCACTCGGTCACCTGTGATGCACCCTCTAGACAACACTTCTTCGGCAATCTGTTCATCCAGAGCCTGTAAAGCTCCCAATGCATTACTTTGAACTTGAATCGGTCCTCTATACTTTCCTTCACCTCGAATTGCAGTCAAATCGCGCTCCAGAACCTTAACAGACAGCCCCTGCTTGAGCAAACCTACTGCCAATACCAAACCTCCAATACCACCCCCAGCAATCACGACTTGGGCCGTTTTCTGGCTTAGAGATTCATCAGAAATCACTGCATGGCATGCAAGAGAGCTGTCTCTTCGTTCAACATGATGAATCCCACCAGAGCACATTGGACCAACGTGACGCATGGAGCCCAAGGTTTCTCTGCATTTCCCCTGAGTATTTCTCGTTCGAACTCCATCATTCGTTTTTCTGGTTGAAAAGCGTACATTTTTGACCACCGGGTGCTCATTTGTGGCACCCTGTGAAAAGACACGTGACGCCAGAAATCTCGTCGTGCACATGTCAACAGACGCGCCAGATGCTCAACGAACACAGGTAACCGTCTTGTCTTCCTCAGTTGTTGATGTAGTACATTAAAAGGAAAAAATCACTATGCAGAGTTGACGTTGACTTGAAAAAACAAGACCAGTTCCTCCGATAGAGATTTTTATCCATTTATCTTTTTTTCTTGTGCTAGATTGAATGTTTTTGGTTCCACACAAGAATCGCGATCGCGCGTCATACCGAGAACCCCATTCAAGGGACATTGAAAATAAAATAAATAATAATTTCGCCATCTCAAGATCTATCTGGGAGAAGGAAATTCAGAATGGTTCCAGAAAAGGAGGATTCACAGTCAACTCTGCCTGCTGAACAATCCAATGTGGCTGACCAGGACGACTCTTCCTACATTTTCGATATAACTAATGGCCACTTGCATACTTTATCAGGGAATATTGAGATCCCCACATCCGTGCGTCACCTCGATCTAACTGCAAACAGATTGGCAGATATTGAAGAATGTGTTTTGGAGTTGGAGCACTTGGAGACGCTGTCCTTTCGTCAAAATCTCTTACGAGATGCGGGTAGATTATCACAGCTAAAAAATGCAGAGAACTTGAAGAGTTTGGAGTTGCGAGATAATCAATTGGAGGAACTGCCTGACATGTCACGTTTTGGGAAACTAGAATATTTGGAACTCTCATACAATGTCTTAAGAAACATTGGTGGACTTGATGCCATGAGGAAGGATGATCATCCCCTCAAAGAATTATACTTGGCAAACAATAAAATCAAAGTAATTGAAGGCCTGGAGAGTTTTCAGGGTCACCTGGAACAGCTTGAACTTGGCAGTAATAGAATCAAGAGCATGAATGGTATAGAATCACTCAGACATTTACAGTCATTGTGGCTTGGATCAAATAGAATAGAACGTATTGATATTGATATGTCATGCTTTCGTTACACGTTAAAACAAATCTCGCTTCAGAGTAATAGGTTGACCAGCATGGATGGTCTTGAGGAGTGTGAGGCACTAGAAGAAATCTATGTGTCTGATAACGGTATTACGGAACTATGTCGTCTGGATTCTCTGAAGAATTTAAAGGTTCTAGATGTTTCTCGTAATCAATTACGGGGTCTGGATGGGGTAGGGACATTACCTTTGCTCACAGACTTGTGGGCAAATAACAACCTGATTGAGAATCTAGAACAGGTGGAGATCGAGTTACAAGGACTCGCGGATTCCCTTCAGGTTCTTTATTTAAACAACAATCCATTTTTAGAGGGTCAAGTCCGTACGTCGTACAAATTACGGATGACTCACATACTCCCAAACTTGGAACAACTGGATGATGTTCTTGTCCAGCATCATCATGTATAGAAGCAGAATGAATATATTACATACATATACTATGTACCATTATGAAGGTGGAATGCTCACACGAACAAGCTCCACGTCATATACCAAGTTCATATTCGGCCCAACAACACCAGATTTATCAGGAACATGGCGAGTCGACTGCAAGCTAAGCCCCTCCTGCCCAAAACCATATTCAGCTGGAATCTCTACATGCCTCTTCCCTCCAGCTTTCATATCTTCCAAGGCAAGCTCCAGTCCAGGACACATACCAGCCGTGAAGGGCCGAGATTTATAGATGAAAACTATAGGTTTCCCTGTATCCGATGTATCAACAAACAACCTTGCATCACCAGATCCATCAACAGCGTACCCTTGGAACTGCAAGACGACGAGGTCCCCTCGTCTTGGACTCGCACCACCACCCCTCTTGGTATCATAGTATTTGATATCCGTACCAGGGATATTCTCAACAACCCGTTCCTTCTCAGACACAACCTTTGTATTCGTCTTTTCTGATGCAACCTCCATCCTAGTTTTAACCTGTTCTCCAATCACTCCTGCAGACAAGAAACCAATCCATACCAGTCCTCCAGCCAACCCAAACCTCCGTGTCAACGCCGATGCGATCGCATCCGTAGAGTCCGCCTGACGACGCTTCTTTGGCCCAGAGCTCTGGTCCTCACCCTTGGGTGTCGTAGAAGCACCGGGGTCTCCATCCTGTCCAGATGTTGCATTAATTTTCAATCTAGGATATAGATTCGATGTTTTACTTCTCAATGTACGTGGCGAATGGTACCGTCTCGTACAAAAATGAAAAGAACCCCGTGTCATGAAATCCTGCTGACATGTGACTTGTCTCATGGTACCAACGATGTCCCTCAATGGCTGTCTATTCTATGATGCTATGATTAGTTCATATAGAATGAGAATTCATCTACGTAGCATATATCACATTCATACATACAGTGCATTTGAAAGATGAAACCTGCAACTACTAGAGGAGTAGTTGACCATCTAGAGATATTGCCATGTATTATGTAGATCTAGATGGATAGATCTATTCATTGGACTACACGTAGTCAGTCGAATACATACGATCTCTGTCATTTGGAACATACATCATCATACAGGACGTAATGTGCATTCAGCTGAATTCTCTTTTCTCTGCAGTGAGAGAAGCAGTCCAGCTTCAACTGCAGATTTAAAATCTTGACAGAGTTTCTTCTTGATCATTCTATATATAAAATTCGACAATTTAAAAATAGAAAATATCATATATATATCCTGGGTGGTCTGGAGAGGCTTTTGTGTAGAAAAGAAAAGGACCACCCTGTAGATTGGAAGATTAGACACGAGAATGGCGTCGCTGGTGATGCGATCCATGTCTCGAAGACGTTCGAGATATAGTATGCTATATAGTAGTATTCAGTCACTCGTGCATCAGACGGATGGGGAATTCTCTAGGGGATGGGTTGGGTTTGGATACTCTTCTCAGTCTCAAGGAAGGCTTGTCGAAAAGCCAGTGGTGCCTGGAGGGGTTGCTCCTGTATCTACAGATCACTCTGAAATGAGTGAATGGAGTACTGTGAAGGAAATGATTACGTATGTGAAACCGCAGGGAGATGGGGATGTCAAAAGGAGAATGGCTGCCGCTCTTGGTCTATTGCTTGGGTCAAAAGTGCTGAATGTTCAGGTTCCATTCATGTTTAAGCATGTCGTTGATGCTTTAAGTGTAGATCCTAGTGGTTTGACACCTGCTGCTGTTGGGACAGTACTGACAATTACTCCTCCCATGCTGATTGTGGGGTATGGTGTGTCTCGTATAGGTGCATCACTGTGCAATGAGATGCGTAATGCAGTGTTTGCAAAGATTACTCAAAATGCGATTAGAACAGTTGCAAATCGTGTCTTTACGCATTTACATCAACTGGATTTGTCCTTTCACTTAAGTAGGCAGACTGGTGCAGTGTCCAGGACGATTGATAGAGGGACCAGGGGTATAAACTTTATAATGAGCTCCATGGTCTTTAACGTGATCCCGACAGCTCTTGAAGTTTCTCTAGTAGCGGGTATACTTGCGTACAAATGTGGGGCACCGTTTGCGGCACTTACAGCTGGGACTCTTGGATGCTATACCATGTTTACTTTCTGGGTGACCCAGTGGCGATCACAGTTTAGAAAAGAAATGAATAAAGCAGAGTCCCAGGCAAGTGCCATTGCGGTGGATTCTTTGATAAATTATGAAACTGTCAAGTTCTTTGGAAATGAAGGACATGAGCAGAAACGATACGATGAACACTTACAGCACTATCAAAAGGCGGCTATTGAAACACAACAGTCCCTATCACTGCTTAATTTTGGTCAGGGAGCAATCTTCTCCACCTCATTGATGGCAGCAATGCTCATGGCAGCTCAAGGTATTCATGATGGGGATTTGACTGTTGGAGATATGGTGATGATCAATGGACTGCTGTTTCAATTGTCCGTTCCTCTCAATTTTCTTGGGACTGTGTACCGAGAGACAAAGCAGAGCTTGATTGATATGTCTGCCATGTTTTCATTGCTGAAAGAATCGTCAACGGTTACAAACTCCCCAGACGCGATCAACATATCGAAATGTGACGCGGGATATGATATTACGCTTGAGAATGTATCGTTTGGGTATTCGTCTCATCGAGATATTCTGCAGCAAGTATCTCTGACCGTGCCAGCTGGGACGAGCTGTGCCCTTGTTGGGACCTCTGGTTCTGGCAAGTCGACCATTCTCAGACTCTTGTACAGGTTTTATGACCCTAGCAAGGGGATGGTCACAATTGGAGGAAAGAATATAAAAGATATCAATCTGCATAGTCTTCGAGAATTGATAGGTGTCGTACCTCAGGACGTGGTCTTGTTTAATGACACTGTTGGGTATAATATTCGATATGGACGGCTGGATGCAACTGAAGAGCAAGTCATTGAGGCGGCCAAGCATGCATCTATTCATGATCAGATTTCTCAGTTTCCTCAAGGATATGATACAATGGTAGGTGAGCGAGGTCTTAAACTGAGTGGTGGAGAGAAGCAACGGATTGCTCTTGCACGAGCGTTTTTGAAACAACCATCGATTGCACTCCTGGATGAGCCAACATCTGCCTTGGACTCTGCTACAGAGAAATCTGTCCTTAGAGCTTTGTTTGACCTTGCAGAAGGTAGAACATGTCTCGTTGTAGCACATCGACTGTCCACGGCAGCTCAATGTGATAGAATTGTTGTTCTGGATCAAGGACATATTGTCGAGACAGGCACTCATGCAGAGCTCTTGTCCTTGGGAGGGTTCTATGCACAGTTGTGGAACAAGCAGCAACACGACGAGGTTATGTAATTATATTGTTGTATATAATAGAATAGAATATTCATTATTACTTGATTGTCCCTTTGACAATAGATTCTACTGTGCATGGGCCAGATAATAGCTGCCCCTTGTAGCATGCTTGCCTATCATCGTTTGTCAACAAATCCACCTGAACCTGGTCCCACACTTTTTTCTTGGGATTTAATATTTCATCTGGCTCTCCTTCGTAGCCACTTACAGTGATTTTTGAACCGATGTCGGCATCTGCAGGAGGTTCGACAAGTTCCACCCGAGACCCATCTGGAGATGTTGCTGCCAGGACCATTGCCTGACTTTTGATGCCCCTCATGTTCGCTGGCTTCAGATTACATACAAGCACGACCTTTCTATTCTGCATCTTATCAAGAGGAATGTATTTTACCAGTCCCGAGACCACTGTTCTTGGCTCTTCCTCACCACAATCAACCTTTTCAACATAGAGGGAGTCTGCATCTGGATGCTTTTGACATTCAACAATTTTACCAACACGAAGATCGATCCTTGAAATATCAATTTTATCATTGATTGTCATTTTTTTCATTTTAGATGACAGATCAGTAGTTCCCTTTCCATCCTTTTTGCCCTCCTTCTTTGAAGATTTACTTGCTACATCTTGCGATGACTTCTCCTTCGTTTCATTCTTGCTGATATCCCTCTCTGCTTGGCTACCAGCGTACTTGGCCCTCAGCTCTGCTACCTCATCATCTGTTATTTTTCGGAAAAGTGGTACCGGATCGTTCAATATTGTATGTCCTTTAGGTACAACGTCTCCTACAGATTGGGCTATTGAGACAAGGTCATCCCCTAGCCCTGGGCCAGATACAAGATTCATCTGATTGAGCAATTTTTTTGAGAAACTGGGCATGAATGGCTCAAGAAGAGATGCCAAGATTGCCAAGGTGCCAAAACATGCAGATATGTACGCAGCAGCTGTATCCTTGTCTTCTTTGATGACTTTCCAAATCTCAGTCTCTTGGAAAAAGAGGTTTCCTGCCTTGCTCACCATCATGGCACTATGAAGAGCATGCTTCATCTTTTTGGATTCCAAGGATTGGATATATGTTTTCACATGCTCTGCGATTTTCTCTCCATAATCTTTGAGAATGCTAGCGACCTTTTCAGATGAAGATGCAGCCTCTATACCTGGGACAGATGCATCAAACCTTGAAAAGATAAACTTTAATGTCCTGTTGATAAAGTTTCCGAGATTATCATTCAGTTCTGCATTATTCTTTGCAGCAAAATCGTCCCATTGGAAGGCACTATCCTGAGATTCAGGTCTCATTGACAATAAATAATATCGCCAAACCTCTACTGGGATGCCAGTATCCTTGGCATCGTTGCCAAACACACCAACACCTCTACTCTTACTAAACTTGCCATCTTCGTAGTTAAGATATTCGGTGACGGAAATCGAGCTCATCATAGTCCAAGGTTTTTTGGAGCCAATCTGACAGGCTGGGAAAATAATTGTGTGGAAAGGTACATTGTCTTTCCCCATGAACTGAACAAGTTCTACATCTGGGACAGTTTCCGAACCTTGGTAATACTCTTGAGGCTTCCACCATGCCTTCCACTTTTTTCCACAGTATCCAGCAGTAATAGATACATAACCAATTGGGGCATCGAACCAAACATAAAACACTTTATCCCTGAACCCGTCAAGTGGCACTGGAGTACCCCACTTTAAATCCCTACTGATACAACGAGGCTTCAGACCTTGATCCAACCATGCCTGTGTCACATGCATACAATTTGAGCTCCATCCACCCTCCTTGGATGATTTCTTGATATATTCAGAGAGATCTTTGGACAATTCTGGCAGTTTGAGAAAGATGTGCCGGGTGCTTTTCAAAATTGGGGTACTTCCAGACATGGCACATTTTGGATTTTTGAGTTCAGTTGGATTCAATAGACTTCCACATGCATCACACTGATCTCCACGAGCATCTTCATATTTACACTTGGGACAGGTTCCTGTAACATATCTATCCGCCAAGAATTTCTGCAAGGGCTCACTATACAACTGCTCGATTGTCTTCTCTTCCAAATATCCATTTTCAAGCAATTGCTGGAATGTCTCTTGAGCAATCTCAGTTTGGTGCCTCGTTGGAGTCCTACCGAATTTGTCAAATTCGATATCAAACCATTCATAAATGGCTCTGTGGATTGCATTATACTTATCACACAAAGCCTCACAGGACATCCCCTCCTCAATAGCCTTTGTCTCCGTAGCAGTGCCATATTCATCAGTACCGCACACATATATACAATTATACCCTCGAGATCTACAGAATCGAGCGTATACATCAGCACTCAGCACACACCCAATGATATTCCCAAGATGAGGCACATTGTTCACATAAGGCAATGCTGAGGTGATTAATATATTTCTCTTCCCTGCTTCTGGTATTTTTGGAATCTCTTGTATACATTCATTGGAGTCTTCAAGTGCCACAGCACGACTTTGGCTGTCATCTGGCCTTCCGAAACCAGCCTTGTCAACTGCTGTCAAAAATTCAGGAATCTCCACAAGTCTATGCACATACTCATCCACAGCAGCAGACCCGAGCTCCATTCCCATGAGCAAAGCCATACGCAATGTAGATCCAACGACGACATCTTCTATCCCAGGCCCTTGTGGGCTCAACCATCCACCATTCAATTTACTGGCAAGGGAAGCAACGGCCCTTGCCAAAGCACGGGTGTCCCTCAGGCACACTGCGGGCCGCAGCACAGTTTCTTCCCATTCCATCCACGAATCACATTCAATATCAAGAGAAGCTCCATGTACATAACGAACCATCGCATTGGATTCACTCAGAACCGTCCCATTTGGAAGCACCAGGATGAGAGATTTGCGGCTGAACGGTGCCATCACCTCCTCTGGTATTTTCCTTGCTTCTGCACGTGCAGTGATTTTTAATGATTGTTTCGAAAGCTCTGCAGCTGCAATCACCTTGACAGCCAGAGGATCGCCAGGCCTGGTAATTAAATTACTGTCTGCACCCATCTCGTATTTCTTTCTTCTCAGCTCCCTGTTCTACAGAAAAAAGAATATGTAATGAATTCATAAATGCGTTGGATCGTGTCTGTGTCTGCTATTGTATCAGCCATCAGGTAACTATGGAATAGAATTCTTGAATTTATTGTCAGAGGAGATGCATGAGTTTCATGAGAAAGATACAATACAATGCCGAGATTCTTCTCTTGCATCGATGCAACCAATCTAAAGATTCATTCAAGGATGTACTCAATGGTACAGATCATTTGATACAAGGACGTAGCATTCTCTTGCATCATCTCAGAGAGATATGACATGCATGCATGCATGCATGCAAGTCTGTGTCCTTGTTCCTCCGGTGCATGTAGTACTGCACGTACAAGAAGTAAGAGTAGTAGTATTAAACTACTTACTTTAATAGGTGAATGTTACTATGATTAGATTTGCAATGTTGGTCAAGGTTAAAGATCTGGTCAACAAGTGTTGACAAGTTCGACTGAGAGAAGCAGCCGTCGGCATTGCCACAACAGTGGCTAGAAATGCATATATGTGTGTTTGAGTATTGTTTTAGATTGTATATGGGATGATAGACGGCATAGAGCACGTTGACGCAGATACATCGCCTGTCGAAAGTGGAGGATGCTGCAACCACGTCAAGGTCAAGGTTTCCATTGATGTCATCAGCCTGCCTAGATTCTCTCCTCGAAAAGGAGAAAATGCGAGAGTAAGGCATGGGTGAGAATTACAGTTTACTCTATAGTATGAGATCAAATATGACGGTGATTGAGTCGGTACTGACGATGCCACCGTACGTTGGTAGCACATCTTTATCCCATGACAGAAATCTCTGTCATCTCTATACAAAAGTACCAACCTCTAGATATGCTAGCACGTTTCATACGAAACGACAACGTGTGCTATCAAGAAAATACAACGTATCCGATGTAAGAGAACCGATGGATGGACATATAAGGATGGATGGATTTGAAAATCCAGATGGATGCCTGCAGGCAAACGTTTGGAAGACCACTGTGGTACAAGTGTAAGTGGAGCCTCTCTGCTCTCGCAGATGGAATTTTTGATAACGATAACACAATGGAGTACTCATATGATGTAATTGTTGATCATCTGATAGGTTCTGAAGCTCTGTGGTCCCGGTGATACGATGAGAGTAGACGAGTTACTCGCATCTGCGAACCAGGAAGCTTTGCTCACTGAGGCTGACGTAAGGAATAATGTACCATCTGATTCGTTTTTAAATAGTATTGAAAAGTTTTTGGATGATCATGGGAACGAAATCAAGCTTCCTGGAGGGAATGTTTGCTGGAGCATTCCCCTGCGGAACGGAATCCAATTATACGTGTATGAGCAGTCTTTGAGCGAGAATACAAGTGTCTGTGATCAATGCAGAATTATAGGTACGAAATTGTAGATTTCTAGGGTGATCGATTACGGAATGTGGTGTGACTTGCTGTCTTGGGGTTTGGTGCTTTGGAACCTCTGTGTTCACTGTCAAACAATCTTGACATCTGTGTCTTTTTTATCTCGTGTAGGATGGGGTATACACCCTGTAAGTGTGATAAACTATCATTTTATCATCCCTGCGGAAACTGGACCAGACTCGCTGGGTGATTCCAAGTCGCTTGTTGCAATTACTGAAGCATGTAGGTCTGGCAAGGCTCATGAAGATACAATTAGATTGCCAACAAAAGTTGTGAGTGAGACTGCAGAGCATCACGCATCGATTTATAATGCTGATCCAAGTATATATGATTCTACGAAGCATCGACTGCATGGTGTCATTCATGCAAATGGATTTGGACACTTGCTTCGGATAAATGGAATGTATGGTGGGTCACAATCTGCCACTGGGCTGCAAATCTTGGGTTTGTGGGATATGCTGTGTGATGCATTAGGAGCAAGAGATATTACAGTAGAAGATGTTTCATCGAAATCGGGCATGGAGTTGCGCATTGCATATTTGTTAGCCTATGGCCAGACCTGGTATGGTCTTTTAGGATACAGATTTGGACGGGGTCCATATAATATTACGGAGAAGCGATGGCAGGATGCGGGTACATACATAGGATCAATTCTGTTGTCACAACTGATCCATGATTTTGAAGGTGTAGAAGAGCGTGTGCTCAAGATCATTCGTAGGTACTCGCTGCCAGTCAAGGGTGCGGCAATGGTACGGGACTTTGGGGCACTGCTATACAGGCTTTTGTTTTTACAACTGAACCCTGACCAAGCAAAACCATTTTTCGATCACGACAGCATACAGAAAGCCCAAATACATTTGAATAAAAGTAGCAAGAGGAGGCAAAGTGATATTAAGAGGAAAAAGCCAAAGAGAAAGGGCCTGAAGTTTTCAGTTGTTGCTAAAAAGCGCCCCAAAACTGCCGTTGCCTCCAATGGGTCGGTCAAACAAGTTGTGTCATCTGATAGTATAGATTTTGGAAGCTTTCTCATGAAGCTCAAGACGGATCCGTCGGTAGCTGCAAGTACTGTTGATGATGTCAAGTTAAAAAGCGAGTTGGAAGTAATGATTCGAGGGGAGATGGAGCCAAGTGTGGTTATTGTGATGCCTTCAAAAAGAGGTCGAATGCATACAATAAAGCTTCGAAATGGAAAGACCAGAAAAGTTGATTTACATATGACTCCTTGGAGGTTTCAAGGAAGCCTGGCTCCACTCTCAGGCCTAGATGAGGAGACTATGAAAGTGCTCAAAGAGAAGGAAAAGTCAAAGTTGGAATCCATTAAAAATAGTAAGAATAACATTTCAAATCCCCTAGTATTGCATTATAAGGCTAACTTATCTCGGGATGACTTTGTTGAACGAGCAAGGCAGCTTTGTAGGGCTTTGAAGGCATTGATTCCGAAAGCGAAAGGAATTTTTGGATCTGCAAAAACTAGGATAGAGATGGAGGCAGCATTCTTAAGCGTTGTGGGCGATGATGGACCATTGCCTGCGTGTAAGAATTCTTGGTGGGAATATTTGCCACAATTGTTAGTCTGGGCTCAAGATTTGCTTGAGATTAGAGGTCCACAGGCATCTGATGCAATCATATTGTCAGGCAACACTATTGAGATTGATAAAGGATTTCTCCATGGTATTGGCATGTTTCCAGAGTCTTGGGAGATTCCTCTGAACAAAGAAACTCTATGTAGGAGCAATTTAAAATCACAGGGGGACACAACGTCCAAATTAAGGAGTGATTCTGGAAATGGCCCAGAAGTAGAAAAGCCCGCAATCAGAACTCGCCTTGTCACCAGGGCATCCCAGAGAGCAGCATCAGAAGTCAAGCATGAAGAGCCCGCGAAGAGTGTTGAGACATACATACAAGAATCGATTGATTCCACCCTGGAATCGATATGGAACTCTTCAGTGTGTCCAAATGATGATCAAGATGGCACAAATGTGCCAAGGTCTTGGCATACATTGCAACCAGGGGCAACTGTGGAAGACTCTGTCGACCTTGTGGCAGTACGAAATCAGATTTCTCGGGACTTGAATTTTCTATTCATGTGCACATTGAAGTTGTATTTGCCAGAAATAGCCAAAGTTGCTGGACAAAATGCTGCAGCATTCCTTGGTGAGAAATATACACCAAAGCTGATCAAAGTTCGTCAAATCAGTGAAGAGTCCAAAGTATTACGCGATACGAAACATTTCGTCAAAACCTATCATTCTACTGGTGTGGATATTGATGTAGAGAAGAGGAAAATAGCCATCTGGACAAGGCTAGAAATGCCTGCAGAATTAAAATCACAGCACATGTCTACGACAAGGTTTGGCAGGAAGTTGCTCTCAGTAACTCCTCCGGATGAGCTCATTATCTTAGACGAGAATTCGACAGTGAAAGATTACCTTATAAAAGTTACAAATCGCTTTAGATCACTGTATGTCATGTGTTCAGGCTTCAAAGCAACAGCAGCATGGATGCCAGATCAGCAGGAAAAGTTAAAGCGTGCCATCCCAGGAGCAAAAATGGGGCGCCTGATGTATCTCAACAATAAAACACACCTCAAGTCGCTGATAACAGCGTCTTCATCTGTGATCCGTTTGAGTGTTGCGGGAGAAGGGTACGACTTGAGCCCAGCCTGGCTTCATGCTGGTGGGCCAGAGGACTGGGTGGTGAATTGTCCCTGTGGGACCCGAGATGATGATGGAGAGGCAATGGTTTCTTGTGATGGGTGTGAAATATGGATGCATACTCGATGTGTTAATGTTCCAGATGATACACATGGATGGCTTTGCAATTCCTGTGAGAAGAGGCAAAGAATGTCAAGGCACTGAGGGCAAGCAGCTGTATAACCAGCAGAGCAAATATAGGGCAGATACGTTCAATACACTTGCTTGTTTCAAGTCACAATACGGTTTAGAAAATAATATAGATTTTGCTTGATCAAATGAGAGTTTAAACCATTTAATTAGAGATTCCATGGTAATTGAACGTCATCTAGACTCACGGTGGACAAGTGGAATTGACTCTGAATGGCTTGTTTTCCTCTTGGATTCTTCACCTCGCATACACCTACTAAACAACATTGTTGCATACACTTTTACTTGTCCGACAAAGCTCACACCCAGATTTGGAATGCGGATTGATACCTTTCTATTCTGCATGAAGTTTCTTGTGATGTACTTTAAGATTTCATCTAGAATCACAACAGGGAATGACAGAACCATAATCGCCATCCACTCCTTCTTAGACAGCTCTGTCACGCTAAACATAAGCGCTAAGGGCGGAATGTACAAAATCCCAAGATGCAAGAGTATTGACAATGCTATTGCTCCCAGGAGCCACGGGTTGCTCCAAGGTGGAAGAGACAACAAAGAGGAGTTTTCTGATAAAGCATTCAGAGCATTGAACATTTCCACCACAACGAGAACAGACATCGATACAGTCGAAGGAGATCGTGTATCAAAAACAGAACAATCCGGATTGCTTCCTTCTCCGCAATGTTGGAAAGAGCGCAACTGTGACCAGGCAAGTTGTGGGCCATCTTCAAATGCCATGAACCACCAGAGAAAACCTGCTGAAGTTGCTATTCCAACATATGCACCGATGATTAAGTATCGGATAAACAACCAGGTGTCTACAATACCTTCAGAAGATCGCCTAGGAGGATCCTTCATGATATCAGCATCAGGCTTGTTGAATCCAATGGCTGTAGCAGGCAGACCGTCTGTCACAAGATTTACCCACAAGAGTTGGACAGGGTTCAGGCACTCTGGGATTCCTAAAAGGGCTGCAGAGAAAATCGCTACAACTTCTCCTATATTGGAACTGACCATATAACGAATGAATTGCTTTGTATTTGCATAAATTGAACGGCCAGCTCGAACTGCAGAGACAATGGTTGCAAAATTGTCATCTGCCAACACCATGTCAGATGCATGTTTAGCAACAGAGGTTCCTGATCCCATTGCTATGCCAATATCTGCAGTCTTTAAAGCGGGTGCATCATTCACACCATCCCCTGTCATTGCCACGATTTGCCCTTGTGACTGTAATATCTCTACCAAGGTGGTTTTATGTGATGGTTCCACCCTTGCAAAAATTGACACTTGAGACGCCGCAATTGCCTTTTGAGCTAAGGAGAGTTCCTCAAAAGCCACCCCCGACATACTCATCATTGAATTGCTCGCCATCTCCAAATCTCCAGGGCGGGCAGTCGATGTTAGCGATACCTGCTTTGCGACACTTTCAGCAGTTGCGCTATTGTCACCTGTCACCATGATGACTCGTATACCAGCCATTTTACATTGATCCATGGCTTTTTTCACCTCTATCCGGGGAGGATCGTGCATTCCAACCAATCCGATCAAGCAAAGTCGATTTTCATCATCTTCTGACACTTGCATTCTATCACGGGAGTCCCATGGTCGATAGCATAGTGCAAGGCAGCGCAAGCCCATGTCCCTTGCAAAATGGTTGATCTGAGAATATAATTTTTCCATCATAGCTTCAGTCATTTTCATACTGGAACCATCGTCTTTCATTATGGCAGTGCAGCGGGGAAGCACCATTTCTGGAGCTCCCTTAGAGTACAAGATTAGTTCTCCAGTCTCGGCATCCTCACAGAGAGTACTCATGAGTTTTCTCTTTCTATCAAATTCTAATGTAAAGACTTTGCGCATTTTCTGTTCCCATGTATCATTACAATATGTAGCCCTTTCTTGTTGAGGCAACCTTGCAAGAGCAGATGGCATGGATGAATACCCTGGCAAACCAATCTTTTCTGCCAGCACTCGTAATGCTACTTCTGTAGCCTCCCCAGCCCGCTGATAGGTGTTCTTTTCCGGCAAGTAAACCAAATGAGACTCATTACACAAAGCCGAACACGCACCAAGAGATAACAAGAGCTTTGAATCACCCGGATGTTCCAATCGCGTACCAGCTGGATACATAATATGCCCCTCTGGTGCAAATGAAGTGCCAGTAACTTCATACTCGCAAACCTCCCCATTTGAAGAGCCTACCCCAGCTATGCGTACGACGCTCATTTGATTCGTTGTTAATGTTCCTGTTTTATCCGAACAAATCACTGATGTACACCCGAGGGTCTCGACAGATTGGAGTCTTCTGACAATTGCATTCTTTTTTGCCATCTGTCTGGTCCCTAGAGCAAGACATGTGGTCACAACAGCAGGAAGACCTTCTGGAATGGCAGCTACCGCGAGTGCCACAGCAATTTTAAAGTAATATAATGCCCCACCAAACCATGATCCATGTAGTGGATCGGAAAAATGCGGCAAATTCACGACCCATACCAGGATACAGATTACAGCAATTGACTTTGACAAAAACTCTCCAAACTGATCCAATTTTTGCTTCAATGGAGTATCCTGCTCATTCGCCGACGCCATGGCACTTCGAATCTTCCCGAGTGCTGTAGACTCCCCCGTTCCAATCACCGCACCACGTGCTCTACCTGCCGTCACAACAGTTCCAGAGAACACCATATTTACCTTGTCCTGGTTTACCGCCTTTCCCATCGTAACAGGCTCGGTTATCTTCGACACACTTTCAGATTCCCCCGTCAAAATACTTTGATCCACCCTGAAATCCGACGACAGTACTTGCAGCACTCGTATATCTGCAGGCACTTTACTCCCCACAGCCATCTCCACCACATCCCCTGGCACAATCTCAACCGCAGGAATCACAATCCATCGCGAATCCCTCAGCACCGTCGCCACTTCTGCCTCATACATTTTCAACTCTTCTATAGCTTTTTCTGCATTCGTCTCCGTGACGACACCCACCGTGGCATTCGCCACAAGAATCAACAAAATCACCCCAGGCTCTACAAATGCCGAGGCCCCTCTCTCCCCATTTGACAGGGCAATCAGGAGATCCACGATCGCAGCGCCGATTAAAATTTTCACCAGCAAGTCATCAAACTGTTTCAGCACAAGTTTCCAAAACGGAGTGCCTGCAACCGAGAGAGACAGAGTCAATGTTTGTCCCACAGGGTGGGTCAACAAACAACATTCCCGACCAACGTACCAGGATCAGCAGGAAGCTCATTTTTACCGAATCTTTCTCTCCTTTTCTCTACATCTGTAGATACTAGACCATTCTCCAGACTCGCAGAGAGGTGATTCAACACCTACACATGACATGAACACTTGTTGGTCTCTCCATTCGTACAACAGCGCGGATCAACATATTCACTCCATACCTCTTCTGTTGTACTAGCATACGCAGTCTCCATTGTCTATCTACGAGGAGGTACCGACTGACAATTCATTCACAGTCCTTCTGCCAGGGCAATGGGGTACGAGCTGTTTCTTTCTACAGATCCCGCATCTACTATCATTATTTACATTGAATAATCATACTATACTCGTCTGGAATCAGACGTTGAATATCCAACAAACAAGTAACAGGAAGAGACTTTCCAAGTCCATGATTGGTCTCTCAAAATACACACTTACAACTCATCCTTTGCCTTTTTTAAAACTTTCTTGACAGGAGATGATTGACATCTGGTACTATCAGCAGCACAGTTGTCATAGAGAACAACGGTAGCGTTGAGTTTTGTCTCCAGAGGAAGACACAAGCAACGCTCCTTCACGGTGCCATCACCTTGCCTCATCATAACCCTCCTTGGATGGGTTGACTCCTTCTCACACGACACAAATCCCCCTGTATCCTTGTGCCATTTGAATGCACATGGAATCTCAGAGGATGGATTCGTTTTCTTTTCTTCCTGTTCTTTCATATAGGCTGATGCATTCATTTCAACAATCCCCAAGAGAGGTGTTGCATGACCCTTGGCAGTATAAAAACTTCCTACAACCTTGCCAACATAGGTATAGGTTGCATGATTTTCATAAAACATTCTCCACTCTATAAGACTACTCATGCTCTCTGGAGAGAAATCGCGGACTGCATCATTCAAATCCTCCTTAAACTTGCCAGTGACAAACGCCCTGCTTCCATCCCTTCCAGCAAAGAAATCATATGATCCACCGGGTCCTGCAGCAGTCACGGACATTTGTATTACATATACATACATACATACATACACACTGAGAAAAGAAACAACAGACCGTATGTTTTCCTACCAGAAGAAACATCATACACAGACCCCAAGATGGCAAGGTAGATGGGAGACCCTCGTCGTCCAGTATACATACTCAATTCTTCTGGGGTCATGACAGCCTTTCTTCCACCATGACCAGTAACAGCATGACGTCGTATTCGAGATGTACCAACGATACCAAATACAAGCAATGTCGCCATGACGACAAGGGTTGATACTGACACCTGAGGAGGGTGCACCTTCTTTTTTGACTCCTGGCGTTCCACTTTCTCTCTACCAGACACTGTCTGCTCAGCATTGCGCTTTCCTATACCATGCGATGTTTTACTATCAGAAGACATGTTGGTACAGTGCCAGCAGATGGACTGTGTGATGTTCTTTTCGTTTTGGTTCGACAGGTGGTTGAAAGAATGTGTGTCAGTCAGTCAGTCAGTCGATATTATTCTTGTTGTATGGAAATGGAACATAATAATAATAAATAATAATGCATTAATGAAATCATTTCTTGTAGCTTGATGTGGTGGTAAAAGGTTTTCTTCTCTTCTCTAAGAAAACGTGTTCTCTTCCCTGTACCACAGGGCATCGAGATAGAGAGGAAAGGAAAAAAAAGTCTTGCCGGTTGATATATACAGGGAGACATACGTGCGTTTACCTGCCTCTCTTAGCATTCGTGTGATCATCATCAATCAATGCTGATAGTGGTTCAATATCTACATTCTGAGCCAATTGCCATGCTGTGGTGTTATCCTGTACTGCCTTTGTGTATCTCTTGGACATGATGACAAATGTCAGAGTTATTGCAACGATACTCAGCAGAAACACTCCTCCAATAACACTAACAAGAATAATCCACAGGTCTGTAGACGAGGGGGAGGATTCTGAAGGTGGCTGCTGGGATTCTAATCCTTGTTCTGTTAGTGTATAGACAGTCCCTGAAGGATCATCCTCCAATCCATCTTCAGTAAATACCTTCATATCCCTATCTCCTCCTTTGAGGACACCGAACGTTTCTCCTGTGCTATTCACCCCATATACAAACCCCCTACACCGTGTATCTGCAGAGCAGATTGCTGCAATCTCTGTGACACTGCCAACAACCTCACACCGTGTCTTCTTCGAACTAAACCCACACGCAAAGTCATAGTCGGAAGAAATATTCTTTCCACTATTCGTACTATATCCTGGCATACTGGGTAAAAAGACTCTCTGGATTTGTCCAGAGGAATACTCTGTGCTTGGCCTCCTGCCCTTGTCCGAGGTATCTGAAGATTTCTTTGAAAGCAAAATACAGCTCTGCACGGGTACAGTGGCATTCACCAGCGCACGTGATGCTGTGATATTCTCAAACAGGTCTGGTACGGAGCACCCTTGCTCGTTGGTACAAAAGTTCCAAGCATTACATTCCTTCTGATTGGCACAGGTTTTACAGCACTCTGTTATCCCATCTACACGCACGAATATCTCTTGGAGCACGAATGATCCTGTCAATAGAATGGTATCATCTTCTACTGTGCACTGTTCTACCTGAATACCCCCTTCTATGATCAGAGGTGAGCAACCTGCAGAGCTACACTCTTGCAAGAGTTTCCTGCTACTGGGAGAACAGGACCCATCCACCAGAACAATCAGCAGCGACAGAATACATAGTATCTTCGTCATACTATACTTGAAAACAGTAGATGAGTATCTAAATCTATGAGAAGAGTTGCTGGAATGGTGAGGTTGTGCTCATCCGAAGAGGCCCGTTGGAAAAAACGCGGGATCAACCTTCAGTGCTTTGAGCTACTTGTACCTTGTTCACAACTCATATATGTATTTTATATCATTTGTAGATGCTGTAGGCACTCATTGTCCATGAGAATTGACGGTGTCTGTGGACACGGTATTTGTGTCCCCATCTCAAGGTAAGATGACACCCAAAGATGGGTCTTGTATAGAGAGATACGAAGCATTCTTCTATATATAGACGTGGCATAGCACGCACGTGCAACCCTGGTATGTCAAGGATACGCATCACTGCTGTGGTAGTGCGTTCTGCTACTGCTATTTTGAAAATTGTTACAATGTCCCTTCTCCCGATGACGCGTCACTATTGACCTTGTTAACAATACTTTGACATTCTCTCTTTTTCTCTCTGGACCTGGCAGACTTGACTTCCTCAGTCGAGTTCTGTCTCGTAGTACGAAAGACAGCACATTGCGCAAACTCCTATGCTTTTTTTCCCTCATTATTAGGATGTACATTTTCCTCTGTAGGTTTCTGGGCTCTTCTCTCAAGGTGCTCAACAATGACTTTGTGACTTTCTTTCACATGTCTAAACAGCCTTGCTTTGTTACGTTCTTTTGGATCAGTCACATAGATTCGTGTTCCAATAGCATCTCGGCGGATTGGGAGACAAAAGCTCTTTGGTTTCGTTCTGGTTACGTCACACCAAGGGCAGCGAGTGAAACAGACAATCTCTTGATTGTTTTTGTCAAACCCGAGAGTAGCAACTTCTTCTGTAATCCCTTTTTCTACTGTCATCTCAAGGATATAAGTCGTCTGCTCATTTGTGCGTCGTCTTTTCTTGGAGGGTCCCTCTGACGTGGTCATAGTGTTTGAGAAACAGTTCCGTTCGATGCTGGCAAGAAAATCTCACACGATACAAGATTCTATCTTTTTGTATCATGAATTAAAACTATACGAGTTTGCACACCTGCCAGAGGGACATCGTGAATAGAGCGCGCAGTATAATGCAATGTTCCATGGTAACAATATTGTTGTTAACATAACAACCATTCAATGGTGGTTGGATTTGAAATTCAAATTCTCTCGTTGATAGAATTGAGGAGAGACATAAGTCGACTGTATTGAAAAAATATTTACATATTGTAAGACCAATTCGCTGTTTATTAAATTCATTGAGTTGATTCATGCTAACTATCTAGAGAGTTCAAAATCTCCAAGACTTGTGTTGCTGAAGGTCGATCATCTGGGTTTTCTGCCACACACTGTTCGTATAAATCAACAATTCTTTGTGGACAGTCGTCGGGCGCCTGGAGAGGCCTCATATCACCCCGTGCTGGAGCTTCTCCTGTGCAAATTTCCCAGAGTACTACTCCCCAAGAGTAAATGTCAGCCTTTTCTGTGCAGCGCTTGCCTGCCAGCACCTCTGGTGCACTCCATGCAAATGTTCCAAGGCCACTTATTACGGATAAATAACTCTTATTTAAAACCCTTGCCATGCCGATATCTGCGAGCTTTGCTGTTCCAGCCCTTGATAACAAAATGTTGGCAGATTTCAGATCAAAATGAACGACTCTCTTGGTGTGTAGGTAATGGAGTCCATTGGCGACATCAATCATGCACTGTGCACCTCTATTGTACCATGAAAAAATGCGATCACCTGTCGAATCTTTGGCTGATAATGCACGCCAAAGATCGCCAAGCTCCATAAGCTCTGTCACAAGAAGGGCAGTTGATTGGGGACCATCTAGTGAGGCTCCAAGGAACTGTACAACATTTTTATGCCTCAGAGCTTTCAAAAGCGATGCTTCTCTAATGAATGAATCTTTATGACGATCTTCTTCTATATGATGAATAATCTTTATGGCAACTGGATGGATGCCGTGGTACAACCCTTTGTAGACTGTTCCATATCCACCTGTACCAAGCTGCCACCAGGTTCCATCTGGTCTTCTACAGACTTCTACTTCCTCTGGAAGAATCGACCAATCGTCTACTAATCCAGTATCCATGAGTCCTGTGGATTCTTTTGCTATAGCAGAGGGGATGCAAGTGCTCTTGCCATTTGACGCATTACTCGTCCTGTTCTCTTCAACAGCTGCCTCCAACTCTGCAACAGCTTGGGACTCTTCATCTTCTAATAAACTCCCAAATTGAGCATAATCCACAGCAGGTCGCTGTTTATACATTTGTGAAAAGGCATCCATCAAAGCTCGTGCAGATGAACCATTGTTGACAGAAGTTGGTGCAGACTCGCCCAATTGGGATGTTGGGGCTGACGGCAGAGACACCTCTGATACCAAAAATCCATCATGTGCCATCCTTGCAGGTGACAAATTTTGCATTGCCGCAGATCCAGCAGTATCACTGCCGACGACGCTATCTATATCCTCTCCTGTAGTATCATCTGAGGATATATGCTTTCTTTGTAATGATCCTTGTAATCCATTTCCTTTTCCAAAAGGAGAGCCTTGCACCATGCCATTTGGTGTGGCCTGAGCAGATGCCGTGTTACTCGTAGGTGGAGTGGGGAATGCTTTCGTCATTTGCTGGTACCTTCTCACGAAATACACCATCACAATCAACCCAATAATCACAATCACCCCAACAACACTGGATACCACCGCAATCGTGACAGTAGAAGACCCTCCTGTGTCTTCATCCGTCTTGGCATTTATCAAAGGATCACTTGATAAGGTCAGAGACTCGGGTAAAACGCCAGACTTTACGTAGACGATGGAATTTGGATTTAACTCGATGGACGTCACAAAGGCATTCTCCAAGTCACCAGTCTTCAATATCCCCACACTCCCTGACAAGGGGATGTCCTTTGCCGAGGATGCGGACGGATCTATTCCTTTCTCATAGTAGTTGAACGCTTTGCAAGAATCTATTGCTGTACAAACACTTGCCACCTCATCTGGAGTTCCCTTGACAACACAACCAAACTCTGCAGAGCTGTTGAACACCACAAGATCAGGACTCTGCCTCAATCGATCCACTGGCGCGGTGCTATTCCCCGTTGGTGCAACTAGATTACGCAAGTCACATGGAAAATCAAACTCATTTCCAAGTTCGTTTCCAGGGAAATCATCATATCCTGACACATCTGAAACACTTATATTCAGGGGTGCCCCTGCAATGAATGGAATGGACTCTCCTTTCGATTTCACGTCCGTAAGATTAAATAAATATTCAGAAAATCCTTCCAACTTGAGCAATTGACAGCCCAGGTACGGAAACGAGGTATTACTCAATGCTTTCCCTGTCGTGTTGGCAAAAGAACAACCCACTTCCACAGGGCACCACTGCCATGCATTACATTGCTTATTCTGTAGACAAGACGCACAGCATTCCCTCGACGATGTTTTGACGTTATTCAAAGGATCCACTAGCTGTCTATTTCCATTCGCAAATGGATAAAAATACGTATTGAACGAAGGCATACACAGTTGGATAGTTGAACCAACCTCAATTGGCAGATCCACAGTAGAAGTCGCATCCTGTAGCAACATCCTCCGCGGCAGCCGGCTTTTATCACACATGTCGCCCAAACAAACGCTGGTGCCCAACAAAAGCACCAGGGTCCAAGTAGTCAACAACAACATTGTGTATCCCTCTCAACAAGACTTCCTCAACGCGTTTCAGCACACGCCACCATTTCTACACCAGAGACGGTGTAATGCATACTGAATAATCCACATATTATTTTGACACACAATCTCCCTGCATATGAACCAACAAAAGTATCATTATTATCATGAGAACCAACATCACAGTTGGACAATCTTCGCATCAACGGTAAACCTCTAACAATCCACGTAAGACTCCGAAAAGTAACCTCAAACAGTCTCCAAGAATAATAAAATACAAAAAGATGCCAGAGTCGAAGACAGTCGTTCCAAGATAGTTCGACCACGAGGGAGATGTCACAAGAAACCAGTCACTCGCGCTGCATCTTCCCGACCCAATCCAGACTCGACAATCACATAAGATTCAATATAACATATCCCATGATATAACCAAATACCCTCAAAAAGGATAGACCGTACGACGCGTCACTGCGTCGGGAAAGTTGTTGCCCCTTGCCTACAAACAACACATACCTGTATTTTTATTACCATATCCCTTCTCTTGTATGACTATTTTTTATAGTAAAGATATTTATTATTCTGTTTCGAGGCAGTGGGATGTTATAGCACCCCGATTCCCTAGTCCCCCAGACTGATGGGAACTCCGAAGGCCGGGGACTTTGTTAGAATTTTTATTTCACTATTTAACTTTTTAACACATTCTAGATACGATTTTAATTTTATGATCTCATTCTCTCCTGACAAACTGCGTGATATCTGTTACTACATTTGTATATACTGCCCACATTGTCATAATTATAAAAGAACTTGTGGCAGAGTCAGGAAAAAGGTTGAACGTGACGAGGGTATCGATGGGGGTCTTATCTCCGACACCACAGCAACGCTATAGCCTAGGTTTACGTCGACATGAATGTACAAGAAACTGCCTTCAGCTTCAGAAAACACATATCTACTCTTGGGGAGCTGATTGTGCACGGCGGCGAAGCTTTTGCGCACAGAGAAGTAAGAAACGTATGCTTGTATGTCCTGCTAGGAACGACCACGATGGCGAGCATCGTGGAAAGGGAGGGTCGTCTGGGATGCTGTTTGCAGATTTCATATCTTCTACATCAAAAGGACCGGCCGATGACCAGGTGATGGATGAGCTTATCGAAAAGACATCAGGGGTTTTGCAAGAGGCTGTGGATGCTCTTACAAGGGTACGTGAACGGGATCAACAGGAGGGGAGGCATGATGGTGGCAACAAAAGTAGCCTTCCATCGGGGGGAGGTGTCGTGCGGTATAGGAATCCCCGCTTTGTCCCCATGGGCTCTCCTGTTGCTCCTCCTGCTCCCCTTCCTGAAAGTGATGGAGGGGAATTGAATGCTACTGGATTGGATGGATGGTTTCGAGGGAAAGTAGATGCTGGTGCCTTGATGGAGAGAAAGCTAAAGGAGAAAAATTCTCAAGGACTGGCATTTAAGGAGAAAGATGTTCTTCCGGAGAGTCTTGTGTTTTCAGGGCCTGTTGCACCAGAGGAGTCTGTCAAAGGGTCACAGGGGATTTTTCCAGAGCACTTGGCCTTGCGCTTTCATTCCGATGTATTCAGCCAAACTTCAGAAGATATAGCATCGGAGGAGCAACTCACTGAAGAGGACAAAGTTGTTCAGAGCACGACGACATCTGGGGAGGAATTTGGAGAGAATGGATATTGGTACCGTTGGACCGAAGTTTCTGGAGAGAATGAATCTGGGAGTGTAGTTTGGACAGAACGATGGTGGGAGGTAAGTGATTGGTCTGGAATGAAGGAGCTTGGAGCCGAAAAGTATGGTATAAATGATGTAGGGGATGCATGGAGAGAGACATGGAATGAAAAGATTACAATAGATGTCATCACAAGAAAGCCAATGGTTTCACGGGATGCTCACAAGTGGGCAAGAGCTTCAAATAATCAAGAGTGGGAAGAGAAATGGTCAGAGATGTATTGGAGTGGTGGAAAGACGGAAAAATGGGCGGATAAATGGGGTAGAGATGGGCACGATGTGTGGCATGAGACATGGGGAGAAAACTATGATGGATCTGGAGGATGTGTCAAATGGACAGATAGATGGGCAGAGAGTCCCAACCCTGACAATCCCACTGTTGTAAACAAGTGGGGCGATAAATGGAGAGAGGAATTTAAGGATGGAACGGGTGAGAAAACAGGGGAAACTTGGCAAGAGACTGTCCATACAGATGGTTTGGGTGATCCCCACAAGTATCAGAGGTGGTGGGGAGAGAGGCATGCTGGAGATGGCAACGTCCAAAAATTTGGAAATAGTACAACGGGAGAGCACTGGGATGTGACAGAGCAAATGGATACATATTACAATCCAATTCCTCATTTTGGATATGATTTGGCTCTCAGTCATTCACCACAACTGCATGATGTCCCAGTTTTGCCAAGAGATGACATTTTGGACTTGGATTTTGAATGAATTTGCAATCTTTTTGAAAATTTGCTATGCTTGGATTAATAATTTATGTATTATAGATTAAAATCAAAATGCAATGCCAGATTGAGGACTTAGAACGTCACAATCAACACAGAAACTATCATGGGTGTGATCGAATAGTTTTGATTCATTGCGAACCATCGAGAGAGCTTTATCTACAGACATGTGCTCCTTATCAATAGAATTTCTCACAGATGATCGCATAGATTCTAATGAGCGTCGAACAACAGGTGTTGGTGCTTTATTTTTCCAGCAGGAATGCATTTCATATGCTTCTATGTTATCAATGACTGCTTGTCCTCCAAAGGAGACAAAGTCGATTCCTGGGTTGTTTGGATCAGGGGCTCTTCCTCTGTATATTCTTGTGCTAAGTACTTCTCCTGTTCCCGTAAAAACTTCCACGCAAGAATGATCGATGAGAATCCTCAAATGAAGCACATCATCTTCCTGCATTGCCAATGGGCCACCAACACGCCTAGGTTCCTGCTGTTGTGCACAAGACGTGTCTTCTTCATGCCGCATGGGCGCTGCTAGATCTTCCAAAAGGTTGCCAAGATCTTCGTCCTCTATATTGTCGGCTTCATCATACTGGGCAAGATTCAGCATGGAGGGAGTCGACTGCATGAAACTTTTGTAAGAGTTCAGCTGACTTCCTGGAACAAAGCTGGCCTTTGGGAGAGACTGGTTCCTTGCAATTGATTGGCTATGTGGAGCATACGATTGCTGCATGAAGCTCCCAAAGTTTGTCAGCGAACTATTCCTCATCATTGCTAAAGAAATGGAACTCCCAGACCTCACAATTGCCATTCCTTCCTGTTCTTGGTTTGAGGGGATATCAAATTCTCTCTGGCCATTCACAGGAGACAACGGGCTTTCTGAATTTGAAAGGGGGGAGTCACCCTTATCATAAAATTTCTGCAGAAATACAAAAAGGGGCTCAGACAATTTGTAGACGTTTTATTGCAAGTATTTACCAGTCGTACCGTGAATGATTCTGTATGGCTTAATGATCGAGGAGTACACAACATGACAGCAGGATCACATGACAGTTGTGAGTCCTCACTGAACCGATTCTGTCGAGCAGACATATTTGTCTCTGGGATATGATCAGGTTTCCAGTTATTGGGAACATTGAAAATCGCCTCCAACTGATTATTATTCCAATCATAGATGATGGCAGTGGATCCTTCTGCTTCTGCTTCATGTGACCTAAAAAGCAAACCTGCTGCAGCTGCAGAGCCTTTCTCTATTGAGCACTGTATATCTAGTCTCTCACTCTTGACTGATTTCAGAGAAAATACATTGTTAGCATGCAACGCAACTCTTCGTGCCTGAAAATTCCTATCAGCCTTTCGAAGATTTTCAATTTCTGGCACAGGAGCTTGAATCAGCCTTCCTTCATCAGTCACATGAAGTATTCTTGGAGCTGTGAGACAGCCTGCATAAGCATATGACCCTACTTTACGGCGTTCTTGCAACCAACCCCAAAGCAGCCACCTTCCATCACCATCTTGGCAGACATTTGGTGCATACAGTATATCTCCAAGATCAAGCCTGTATGGCCCTTTTGCGTTGTCAATGTCAAATTTGGGACACTCTTCTGTATTCTTGTCCAACATATGACCAGTCCAATAAAGCACGGGGTTTGTCGGAGCATCTGGCGACACTGTAAAAAAGTGCCACGCACTGGAAGAATGTTCCTCTTCTACAGAAGTATACATTGTCGCATCAGATACCCCTCCATGTTGTATCTGTCTTCCCGTATTCACAGGTTTCACCTTGGATTTCAATGCTTCAAATTTATCTGATTCATCATGCTCAATCTGATTCGGTTTTGCTGAGTTCACACGGCTTGCTATCGAGGGGGCATCAGAGGAACTAACTGATGCATCCTTCTCAGAAACATCCTCAATCACCACTTGCTCCAACTTTTGAGCTAAAAGAGAAATATTCGGATTCTTCTTCACAGATCTCTGTGTGCCTACAAGTTTGACTTCAACAGAATCGTTTTCAGGGAGATTGAATCCAGAAAAACTTTGTTGAATTCTCTGACTCTCCTTGGTAGATACATGCTTTGGCCTGGCAACATTTGTGCTACCGTGCAAATCTAAAACAAGATCCACACTAGAGAGCCTTTGAGCAGCATTTTGGCTAGGTTTTGCTGACCCTGGTCTTTCTGTTTGTCGAAAAAGCCACAAAGGTGCTGCTCTTCTACTCTTTCGAATCTTTAATTCTTGAGGCAACTTTTTCAGGGGGACAATCAATGGGCATTCCCAGACAACCCCAGTGTCATCTGCAATACCCTCACATAACAGTCCAAGAAGCTCCCACTCTTTATCCAAGTATCTAGATCCGTACACAAGAGCAGTTCCTCCCTTATCCTTGATACCAGACCCTATCAACATCTTGTATGGCAAGTCTTGTTTTGATTTTGAGGAAAAAATAAAGGGGTCCCTCCATCCTGTCAACTCGTATTCTTTTGGAGGTAATTTTAGGAATGGAATTTCTATCTTGCGCCATTGAGTGAGTAAATCATCATCGTCGTCTGCAGGGACAGCAGCGCACTGACTCTCAATCCATACCATTCCCAAGTCTTGGTTTGTTGGAGGCAGCATTCCAGCTTCGTGATTACTCCGAAGACGCACCCCAGTGTACAATATCATTGGTTTTCCCGTCTCCTGATGCTGAACACAGCAACCAGAAAAGCATCCATCCGCATCTACCCAGTCAGGAGAGGGAACCAGAGCTGGTGGTAAATGCTCCCAGTGAATCAGGTTCTCGCTATACGCATGACCCCAGACAATACCAAAATCCCATTCACAAGCATCTGGAAGATACTGATAAAACCTACAACATGCAATAAAAGTCGAATCAATTGACCATTTCATCAACCACAAGCTTGTGTGCCTCTTAAGAGGTACCCTTGCCCAACAGAAACAGGTCTTTACGCATCTTAAGCATTAAGCACTGATTATCCTACACAACGTACATGTGATACCGTCCTTTATAAAATATGGGACCATTAGGGTCATTCATCCACCCAGCTGGAGGTTGGATATGAAACTGTGGTCTGTCGTCGTCAAAAACTTCTTCAGCACCACCAAGTGCCTGAGGGGCACCTTGCCCCTCCACGCCCATTCTTATTATATTCTATAGAATCTTAAATAGATATGGAAAGCAAAATCAAATAATAAAGTGCTGAAAAGAATGATGTCTGGGACCAGAGCCCCCAGCGGTTTTACCTGTAAGCGGAAAACCCTCGGATGGCGATGTCCAGGATGGTCATGGTAAATATTCTCATATTCAAGGCCACGATGTCCATCTGATGCATTCGACACTATGATAGTAAACTATTATTTTTATTTAATGGGCGAAACCTAGAGAATATAGGGCCATTCTTTCAATGGGACCATGTCTTACTTGCAAGGTTGGGAGACCTCGTTCTCGTTCCAGGTGCACCTTGTAAGCCTTGTCTTTACTCTTTTTCTCGTGGCAGCTTCCTGCTGGTATATTCTGAAATACATACGATATCAAATCTTCAAGATTTGGAAGGGAGGAGGAAATGCAAGTCCTCCGGTGTATGCCGATTATGCTGGGTCCCCACCATGCCCAAAGGAACTGTTGCAGGTTTGCTTCCAGGATTTATGCCAACAAGATAGATATCCGTATCGAAATCCCCACAGCGATGAAAGCAGTACTCTGAAAATAGGAAGAAGTAGTCATGATATGATTCAAGCGCTTCGAGAGCTGACCTTACGGTACTGCCAAGCTAGTGAGGGTGAGTATGAATGCATCATTACCCATGGGGCAACGTCTGCTATTCAGCTCGTGGCTGATTGCTTTCCATGGGGTGAAGACGGAGAATTTCATTATACAGCTGATAATCATACTAGTGTTGTTGGTATTCAAGGTAGTATGATATCCAAGGGGTCTTCAACAGCATCCCGGGTGACATGTGTGAGTGTTGAGGAATTCAAACAATGGTACTCTTCAAAGCCATCTGCAACGATAGATTCAGGTGACAAAGGAGAACAGAAAAATTGCCTTTTTGCATTCCCAATGGAATCGAACTTTTCTGGAACTAGATATTCTCTGGATATTGTGAGTAAAATCCAAGATGGAACAATTGATTTGTGCGGAGGACGCAGTTGCTTTCGTGTCTTGGTGGATGCAGCCAAAGCATCATCCTCGTTCCCCCCTGACCTGTCCACATCCAAGCCAGATTTTATTGCCATGTCATATTACAAAATGTTTGGGTATCCAACTGGATTAGGGGCACTCTTGGTCCACCGAAATGCTATGAAGGATTTAAAGCCAAGGTACTTTGGGGGTGGGACAGTGGATTTTTTGCTTCCCGAGCGCAACATGATTGCATTCAAAGATAGTGTCGCACGATTTGAAAATGGAACTCTATCGTTTCTCAGTATTCCAGCAGCAGTCTTTGGATTCGCATGGCTGGAAAAAACACATGGATTCCCTCAGACTATTGACCATTCTGCACTGGACGTTGCCCTGCATCTGGCAGCAACGCTGCATGACTTGAGTCATGTTAATGGATTTCCGGTGTGCGCTGTGTATGGTCAATGGTCTTCCATTTTGCACAAAGATATCCCTTTGGAGGATATCTGCTGTATTCAAGGTCCAACTGTGACATTTAATGTCTTTGATGCACATGGCCAAGCATATGGAGGGAGAGAGATTGAAACAGCTGCACGGCTGCATGGAATCTATTTGAGATCGGGTTCCCTGTGTAATGCTGGGGCATTGAGACATGCCCTCCAAATCGATCCAGATCAGATGGCAGTATGGAGAGATCTTGGATATTCATGTAGTGGGACAATATCCACCCTTGATGGAGTTCCCACTGGAGCAATACGGGCTTCATTTGGGTATGCATCGACACGAGATGATGCTGAAAAGATAGCGAGGTTTATTTCAGAGAATTTCCGTGAAACTACTATGTGTTCCAGTGCACACCATAAAAAAGATACGCCCATGATACAACTAGACCATATGTTTGTGTATCCAATAAAGTCGTGTCCTCCTCAGGCAGTCGATGCATGGAAGGTTGACTCACATGGATTGGAATATGATAGACACTGGAAAATCATTCATCATACGACTCGAAAAATCCTAAAGGTGAAATCATGTCCTAACCTCTGCAAGATGATACCACAAATAGACCTTGAACGGGGCAAGCTTACATTAGTATATCAAGAGACAGATGGCAAGCAGGATTGCATGAGTATTCCACTCAATGCAGAAGATGGTACAGAAGATTCCTACAGACGAGCAAATGAATGGATATCTGGAAAACTCAATGTGCCCTGTTCCCTGGTTCGCATGCAGAAAAATTGTGGGAATTTTACCAATCAGTCCCACGCTCTCATCATGTATAGCCCAAGCATTCAATGTATACGTACAATGAGTGGACTTGATGAAGACATGGTACAGTTTGCCCATCGCATGAGACCAAACATGATTTTCTCTCCCATGTCTGAACATGGATTACCCTTTGATGATGATGCATGGTCCAGTCTCACATGTACCACCTCCAATCTCACTGCCCAATGCGTGCAGGCCTGCACACGCTGCGACACTGTCTGCATTGATACACAGACGGGAGCATATCATGAGAGTATGGAGCCTTTGAAATCAATCATCCGAGCAAAGAAAGGATTTTCTAGAGAGACAAGGTTCAGTCTTGGCTCGCTTTTTGATTTTCCTCCATCAACCCTTCATGTGGGTTCCAATTTCATTGTACAAGAGAGAAAAACATAGAGTAATTACATAACCCATATATATGGGGAAACTCGGCAAAAAACATAGTACTCCAATACATCTTGTATTCATATCAGCATTGTTGAGTTATTCTCAACGTCGTCATAGCCCATCCAGGACTCGTGCATACATGGACACATTCTCCATGCGCCATGCTCGTAGACAGACGGACTTTGTGTTTGTAATAATAATATAATTAATTCATCTCCAACTCATGGCCCTCGTTTTCTTCTTCTCTGTTTCATTTAAGAGTTTTTTCTTCATCACTGCTCTAGAAAATACAGTGATCCTAGGTGGAATATAAATGGTGGCGAGTACTTCTTTTTTCTGAATCATTTCGGAACACCGAGTACTGGCGTTCTTGAAGAGCAGCCAAATCATCCAAAAAGGCTGCAGACGGCACCCTTCGCCCCGTGACATGCATTCTCCTTTCTTCTCCATTTGGTGTGGAAAGTGTAGCACCTGTTGGCGATTTGTTCTTCTTCTCCTCCTTGTCCCGTTCAAGCAGAATAGACTCCAGCATCGAGGATGACAACTCTGGAAGCTGGTCTGGAGCAGTACATGCCCTGCTCATATGAGGAATCGGCATTGCTTCAGATCCACTGCTTCCAGCAGTTCCAGGGCTTTGCTGCTGCCTTGCACGGTGTTGTGTTTTCCGCGCCTTTTTCTTCTGAACCTGAATGCGCAACTCCCCTGGCATACCTCTACTCGACAGTGTTCGAGAGAGTTGATCACCACGAGTGATATCCACATCAGATTCCTTTCGGATACTCAGGCATTTCAGTTTAGACATTTGAGTTTCAAAGTTGGATTGTTCATCTGTTTTCATTCGACTCGACAAGCGCTCCAAGTCTTCAGACAAGAGGCTTGTGCTGGCCCTGCGACGGGCTACCGTCCCATGACATCCTGCGATTGCTTGACCTTCAGATGAAGATTCCAGTAGACCGAACACATCTCCTAGTGTGTTGTTATAAAAAGGAGAGTTCACATCAGCTGCATGATCATTACACTGATGAAAGGAATCAACTGTGGGAGTTCCGAGATTCGGAACCGACACCTCCCTGTGTCGTGTCGATGGATTCTGAGCGTCCTCCTGCTCGGTCACGTGACTCCCAGAAAAACTCGTTGTAAACCCAGTGATCCTCTTGACATGAACCTGAGGTGTCTTTAATATGCTATCGTCCCTCTCTTCCGCAATATCATGCCTCTGTATGCAAACCTCGTCATCACGACACTGTCCGTCACGACTCCAACATTCGGTGAGTGCACCCATGACTTTTCCGGCACCGGACGTGTCCAAGGAACCTCACAAGAGATATAATAAATAAATAACAGGTAGTGTACGAATAATTGTCCCTGTCAAGAGAAATGGCTCATTGAGATGAGACAGGACACGTCACACTGGTAGATTAGACAATTCACCCTTCACACTCGTGGTAGAGTGGTATAACAGATAAACGTATATCGAGAGAATAAATATTTAATTGATAATAATAATTGTAAACTTTATACAAAAGAGAGAATGTATATAATGAGATCTCCTCGTGATGAGCCAATCTCGGTCGAGAGTGATTCAGAGCCGCGTATTCAGGGCGCGACCTTGAAGATCCCTCGTATGCGGACGATATCAACCTTGGGCAGATGTCTGCCGATTCACTCTGACGGCGGCATATATAGAGTCATTCTTACATTCCCTTATATGTTAGTGTATCACTCGTCGTAGAGTGTTGTCTAGCAGAAGAATAGGCAGAACCGTGCCAGGTGGAAGCATCCCGTCTGTTGAAGATGGTTGCTCCTTGAGGGATGGGACTTGAAGGAGAGCATTGGCTCCACAATAGCTCATGATGCGTGAGGAAATCTGTGACCCTGCAATATCATGTGCGATAAGAGTTCCTGAACTTGGATTCTTGGCATCCGTATCAAATGTGACGTGAACTCTTCGGTATTCTGTTCGGTGGGCCTCTTGCCTGATGGGGCATGACGTTGTTGCAGATGCCCTGGTCACCAGAGAGTCCACGGAATGCCCCGACAACCGGCGAATGCACGGTGATACTAACAAATGAAACGTCGTAAGAGCACTTACTGGATTTCCAGGAAGCCCAAACACGATCACGTCCGTGCTTCCTTCCCTGGGAATGGTGGCAAATGTACACGGTTTCCCTGGCTTGATGCAAATCTTTCCAAAATGAATGGTACCCATTCTTTCGAGAATTGGCTTGATAAAGTCCTTATTTCCCATGGAAACTCCACCAGTCGTAATGATGACATCAGATCCCATAGCAATCGCTTCCCGAATAGAATTCTCCACATTCTCTTCAGAGTCCCTCACAATACCAAGGTCATGTGCCCTGGCCCCAGCATCAGACACAGCTGTGACCAGCATGGCACGATTGGAGTCACGTACTTTCCCACGGGGAAGTACCTCGACTGTTGGCTCTTCTACTTCGTCTCCAGTGGACAGGACAGCCACAATCGGCTTTCTATAGACTGGAACCTCTGCCAACCCCACCGTAGCCAGCATGCAGACCTCCCCTGCACCAATGTATTCTCCCTTTCTAAGGACCACCTCTCCTGGGCTCATATCAGATCCTATCTGCCGTACATCTTCCCCAGAACTCACTGATTTCATAATTTCAACCACGCTGTGCGTACCATCGATCACGTCGGATGTCATCCTGGTATCTTCAATCTGCACCACAGCATCTGCCCCATCAGGCAAGGGCCCTCCTGTAGAAATATATGCCACCTGCTTCCCCTCTAGTGCCACACAACGATCCACTTCCAACCCAGCATGACACTCGAAAACGACCGGGTACAGCCCAGGACCATCAACAGACCTGACAGCGTATCCATCCTTGATAGAAGCCCTGTATGCTGGAACAGGGTCTTTTGCAACGACATCTTCCCCCACGACATGACCCTGTGCCACATCGAAGGATACATTTTCAACAGGAAGTATAGATTTCGATGCCACGTCTATCACCATGTCAAATGCCTGCTGAGCAGAGATCATCTCGAACAAGGCTGCTGGTGTTTTACCTGGGTTTTCCGTAAACAGAGTCATTCCACAAGAGTCAATACGTTATGTATAAGAACGATAACGTTCTGATATCATCAATGTAACATATGAAGATGGCACAATAATATTCCAATACGTAATACATTGATCGATTGATTGATTCACATAAAACGCACCTCTAGAGGTGTGATCGAGAGAGAGAGAGTTTGAGTCTGAGTTTGAGTTTGAGTCTGTACTCATTGTTGTATTTGACTCAGTGAGTACGATCTCAGTGAGTCTGAGTCAGATTCAGCCTGACTGGATTGTACATGTGATCATCTTGCTACGGTTGGTTGCATGCAACCACTCGTATCATTTCTACTGGTCTGTGTGTGAACAAGACACATTCTTTATACATTTTCATACCTAGTATGTACAGTAGATAGATAATGGAGACGTTATATCTAGAATCTCAGTGCCTTGCACGTCTGCTGTAACAGAATGGCAAAGCAATTCCTTTGTCGGGAATCTGCTCATCCTGCGGATGTCACCTGTACCATCCATCATAGACACACGAAAAATTCTGGTAGTGCAATGCGCATGGGCTTTGCAAATACCTTGACGCACCGGAGGATGGTCCTTGTGGGTATTGTCGTTGTGCTGTGTGTTCACCTTGCAGGGTGGACATACGTGGCACCTCGCTTAATGTCTCGTATCGGAGTTGATGAAAACTCCAAGGGATCTTCAACGGACGTTGATAGTTTCATGTTTGGCTTTTCTGAGGTGACATCCGAGCACACCAGGAGGAATGTGAGGAAGAAGAGCAAAGGGATTGTCTCTCGACTGTTGTCTGATACTGCCACGACGTTGCACCTGCATCATTTCCTAGAGTCTTCAAACTCTGAGGCGGCTCTCCTGGGAGATAATATCGCAAAGGTTCTGCGGATCCGTGATGGATTGAAGAACCCACTCAAAAGGTTGCCTCGGGAGGGAGATGGTGTCACAGAGGATGACTTGAAAGTGCACACAGCACCTCCTCTGATCAGTCTGCATGCAGAGAAATGTCACCAGGATACCACAATCATGAAGAATGAAGATCTTGTCATCTCATCTCGTTCCTGGGTGAAACGGTATGGAAACAAGGTGGTGCGCTACAAGTGGTGCCGTGGTGGGAAACATGCAGAGGTGCCTGACCTGGAACGTGTTCTGATATTGCGCAGTACTAAAAAGATACCGAAAAGGGCTGTTACAATTGTTACACAATTGTCTATTGAACGGTTATCGATGCTGGAGCAGCAGTGTGCACACTGGCCTCACCCCATTGCAGCTGTGGTGTACATCCCCATGGTGGAGGGGAAAATCTCAAGCACAGAGGACGATACCTGGAACGGTACGAGTCTGGACATTGGTATAGATGAAGTAAAACAATATGCAGAACGTATGAAGACATCCAAATGTATTCTTGATTTAGAACTAGTCGTTGAAGAGAGGTGTACTTTTGAACAGGCCACCTTGTATCCAACAAATGCAGTGAGAAATAGGGCCCTGCTCATGTCCAGAAGTGACATTGTTCTCTTGTTAGATGTAGATTTCGTGGTTGATTTGTCTCTTGCATACGATCTGGAGGATGAACAACGTAGCAAAGAGCTCATGGATATTCTGGTATCTGGTTCAGCTCTTGTCCTGCCTGCTTTTGAGGCATGGGATCAGGGAGAGAGGGGTAAGACTATTGCCCTGACTGCTGTCAGGCAAGGCAAAAAGTATATTGTCAAAAAGTTCATGTATAATATTGTCATGGGATTTCATATGGCACACTACCCGCAAGGACACGAACCAACTCTCTTTTGGAAATGGATCAATACCTCTGACCCATACCCGGTGAAGCATGAAACTGGCTTTGAGCCTTACATACTCATGCTCAAAGAGCATGTCCCGTATTATGACGAAAGGTTCCGGGGATATTATTTCAATAAAGTCGAGCAGCTCATGCATATATCTACTCAGTTTGGTTTGCCATTCATTGTGCATCCCTTGTCCTTTGTGGTACACGTACCACACCCAAAGGCAAAAACAAAGTGGAGAACAAAGCGATCTGGCCAGAAGGAAAGAAACCATGCCATGTTCTTAGATGCCATGGAAGATATTAAACTACATAGGTTTGTTCCCGTGACAAGTTTTCCGCATGTATGCCTGCCACCAGCCCTCCAGAAGGACATTGCGAATGCCATAGAGCAGGGCAAACAGGGACAAGGGGCTGAAGAGCAAGTCAGCATGATGAGGAAAATGGCTGATTATGTTGTAGTGTAACATATCCAATAGTATACTACTAGTGCTACACTACCTATACATTACATGTAAAAAACAAATAGTACATTCATCCCTATTCATCATCAGAACAGTCAAATCTATATTCTTCCACCATGTTGTTTGCATCTGCAATCTTGTGCCAAGCCTTACAATGCTCGCATTGTACTATAACCATGCCTTTTGCCCAAGCCAGGGGATTCACTAATCTCTCTGTCCTCCCTCCACATGCATCACAGGTAAAACCAACAAGCATGGAGCGTCGTGATGCACCCTCTACAGAATTCAGATCAATGGAGACCTTTTTGTCATCATCTGGAATGTCATCAAAGCTACTCCTGATACAGAAACCTTGCTTTTTCACGTGCATACTACCACGAGCGTTAGCATACAGGGCCTGTTGGTGATAGCCAGACAGGCCAACCCTGGGCAAGACCACCCTTGATGGGGAGACAACTCGTCTTATTGTTTGTCCTGGCGTAGTATTCATATGGATACGATACTAAATACGTGAAATTCCATGCATATTCGGGAATACGATGGGAAATGAGGGCAAGGGGTGAGACTGACACTGTGTCCTCTGGTGATGGCTTGCTCTGATAAATGGTAATGGTCAGTATACCTGCTGAGTATACCAAATATAATACAATGTGACATTTTTTGCTGGAAAAAGGAATAGATATGCACGGTTCAGAGTTGTGCAGCGTATTCAAACGTTTAAAAAGTTACATATGTAAGATTTTTTTGCAGATCAGGTCCTGATATCAGGTATCGATACGAAAACGTTGAATTCCACGCGTATTCTTTCTGAAAGAAGTAAAGAAATAGTTTACATATCATGAATGGTTCTATGTGATAGAATAAATTGTTCTGAAATGATGGATGACTTGCTGTGCTACTACTACCACTGAATCGACTTGAACAGGGTAGGAAAACACAGAAATTCCTCGTGACAGCTGCAACCTCAGAGGGTTTGAGGTCTCTTGTAGGCCATTTAATTAGATATAAATTCTTGGGGGAAGCATCATGAAAGTTGAGGTGGATTCACGAAGGAATGATGACGGTTCAGCTCCTCTTGTGGTGTTCTATGTGCAACTACACGACGCTATACGACGAGAGTTGGGGGCTCTGCACGTGATTGCAGTATCCATGGAGTCGAGCCCAGACCTTCCAAAGGACCATGTGAAAGATGAACATACATTGAAGGAGAACGGAACCGGGCAGCAGAAGCCAGGATTCCCATATGGGAATATTGATGTACTGAGACAAAGGTACAGGTTCCTGGAGCAAGTCTATAAATATCATAGTAGTATAGAGGATGAAGTGCTTTATCCAGCACTGGATTCAAAGGTGAGAAACGTGACTCTGGCATACTCCATAGAACATGAAGATGAAGAGTATTTGCTGGAAGAGTTGTCTTCCATACTATCAAGAGAGGACTTGAAAAATACGCTTGATAGAGAGAATGCCCACAAAGTGGCCAGGAAAGTTGAAGAAGTACATACAACGTTGAAAAAACACTTAGAAAAGGAAGAAGAGCAGCTGTTGCCCCTGTTGCGAAAACATTTTTCGATCAAAGAACAAGCAGGCCTTGTTGTGCAGTTCTTCTGCTGCATCCCCTATTCAGCAATCAAGCCCATGTTGAGTTGGCTCTTGCGTTCACTTTCAGAGGAGGAGAAAGAGCTGCTCATGGAGCAGATGAAAGATGTGATTCAAGATTCGTGTCTCAAGAGGATTGTAGATGTGTGGAGAAATCCTTCTGGGAGAGATATCAAGAATAGTGGTCCCTGTTCATCCCAACCTAATGGGGAACCTGCAGTTGACGAAGAAAAGTCACCCCTTCGTCAGGTGGTGTACTTTCACGATGCGATTAGATCAGCAATGAGGTCATTCTCGGAAGAAGCACTGTCGTTAAATTCGTCGCAGACATCTATTTCTCCAGAGCAGCTGCATGCACTTGCTGAGCGACATAGGTTCATTCGAGCTGTTTGCCATTTTCATTCAACCTCCGAAGATGAAATTCTCTTCCCTGTATTACATGAAATAGTTGGTGAGGATGGTCTTCGACATCAATGTGAGGACGACCATACAGCAGAGACTGCGCATTTTGAGTCACTTGGCCGGTTGTTGGGTGATGTCAGGGCATGTGCACGGCGTGGGGCAAAGGAGCTCTCCGACCTGATCAGTGAGCTTGCAGCGGTGTCACAAAAAATGTCCAAGAGCATGCATGCTCATATGTCTAGGGAAGAAGAACAAGTTTTCCCTGTTTTGATGAAAAAAATAGGCCCAGCACAGCAACGATATATTGTGTGGGCACTGGTTCAAGCAATGCCCCTCAGGGTGCTTGAGCGATTTATGCCATGGATAGCGACACAAA